>OBZR01000002.1_pt1 | contig 328236 bp, 305 predicted proteins | sample 1495541 | NCBI WGS metagenome assembly OBZR01 (sample SAMEA2580240, study PRJEB22360) | human gut metagenome | biome: human gut; feature: human-associated habitat; material: faeces | place: Denmark | collected 2008/2010 | reverse complement strand
CATGGAATCGAGGTGTCTTTCTTTTATGCAAAATCACGAACTTGCTCATTTATAGGTTAAATATCAAAGAACCGTATCAGGCGGGCGATTATTTGTATTATTTTGGCGGAACAGATGATGTATGGCTCGGCCTCTGGGGAATCATTCGAGTCTATGATAAATATCAGAACTGTCTGAAACCACTTTGCAAAGGGAAGGATATGATTCTTCCACTTCCGCCATGTCCGGGCAAACCGATTTGATATGGAGTTAAAAGACGGGGCCTCCTGCCCGGGAGATTATCTGTATCGCTCCGGAAGTTTCGGATGGGATGTAGAATACGGTATGTGGGGAATTTTCCGCGTGATGAAACATTCCATCAGATGTAAGTGTAAGGAGATGTGCGGAAGGTTATTGCGCTGTATGAAGTGAAAATCAAAAACATGTCTCCAATCCCTTGTACATTCAATCCCGATATGCTATTCTGAACACAGAAATAACAACAGCAGAAGTCGATGAAGAATAAAAATACAAGAGGAATTGATGACATGAAAATTCAAGAAAAAATGAGAAAGCCGATGTTGGAGGCGAAATATCTGAATGTAGAGAATACAGACAGATACCGTCCCATCATCCGGCTTTTTTATTTAAAGTACGAAAAATTAAAATATTGGATGTATCAGGAGGAGGTCTTTGAGGAGTTAAAAGAAGATCCTTATTTTCAGGAATATACGATGGAACAGTGTCAGCAGGATCTGGCGGCGCTTGCATCCTGGGGAAATCTGCTTACAATTCAGGATACCCGGAAAGTGACAACCATTGAGGAATTTAAAAACAAGAAGTTCCGCTATCAGCTTTCTGAGACAGCAGTTGAAGTCGAGCGAATGGTGATCCGGATTGAAAATCTGTTGATCGAAGGCTCTTCGCTGGAGCCGACTTTATTGGAGCGGCTTCGGATCAGCCTTGGAAGGCTGGGGGAGATGTCACAGGCAGAAGCGGAAAAGCGGTACGGATGGTGGAATGATCTGAACAGTGATTTTATTCGGTTGAATCAGAATTACCAGGACTATATGAGGGAATTAAACAGTGTAAAAGCAGAAGAGATGATGAAAACAAAAGAGTTTCTTGTGTTTAAAGACCGGCTGATCGAGTACCTTCGCTCGTTTGTAAAGAGCCTTCAGGTAAATGTGACTGCGATCGAGCAGCAGCTTCGAAGTGTTGACCGGGAGGTCGTGAATCAGATTTTACAGAAAGTGACAGAGTATGAGCTCTCGATTCCGAGAATGGATACAGAGATTGATGAGCAGATGATTTATGACAAAATGAAGGGGCGTTGGGAAAGTATTTCCGAGTGGTTTGCAGGAAAAGACGGGATGGAATCGGAAGCAGGAAAAGTGTTTGATACAACAAACGAGATCATCCGGAAGATTACCAGATATGCCACACGAATCAGTGAGATGAGCAATCAGGGCTCAAATCGGCGGGAGGAATATAAAAAGCTGGCGGATATATTTGGAAAGTGCAGGGATATCAACGAGGCACACCGGCTGTCAGCGGTCGTATTCGGGATCGAGAAGCCGCTCCATCTCAAAGGAGAATTGAGCAGAGAGACAGACAGCATTAACAGTGGTGTATATGAGGAAGAAGCATATGCCGTGACAGTCACTCCTAGAGTGCGCACCTACAAACAAAAAGCCAGAAGAAGCGGTATCGTCGACCGGTCAAAAGAGAAGGAAGAGATGCGGCTGCTGATGATCAGGAGGTTGGAAGAGGAGCGGAAGCTGCTCAGGAGTTATATACATAACGGACGACTTGAGTTTGCAAGTCTTCCGGTGATCGAACCGCCTGTACGGGATATGTTTCTTCTGTGGCTTTCAAAGGCTCTGGAAAGGAAGAATCATCGTGCAAAAACAGAAGACGGGCAGATGTATTATATTGAACGGGCAGATGTGAAAGAGTATTGTATGTTAGAATGTACAGATGGAACATTTCAGATGCCTGCTTATACAATTGTGTTTGAAGATGGGGAATCAAAATGAGAACGTTGGAATTATTATTAAACCGCCGATGGATTTTAAAATCCAGAGAGAGGGAGCTTTATTATCAGGTGAAAGAAGAGCTTTCATCGGGAGAAGAGAAGAAATTCCTGATGGAGAAGCTCGGGTATCAGGTGGTCGTGAATCCGTATATGATCAAGGTAGAAAAGATGCCTGCAGTTCCGGAAAACTGGATGGGCATTTTAGAATTTAAAGAGCCGATCGAGTATGTGTTTTTCTGTCTTGTGCTCATGTTTCTGGAGGATAAAGAGGCAGAAGAGCAATTTGTATTGTCAGAATTGACAGAATACGTACAGAGCCAGTATCAGGAGGAGCAGATCGACTGGACAGTTTACCGGTACAGACGTCATATGATCAAGGTTATGAAATACTGCGTAGCCGTCGGAATTCTGAATGTGGATGATGGAAGTGAAGAAGGATTTGCGAAAGATGATACCAGTGAGGTATTATACGAAAATACAGGAGCATCCCGGTATTTTATGAAAAACTTCACGCAGGACATCATGGGTTACACATCTGCAAAGGAGTTTGAAAAAGAAGAGTGGATCGATGTGAATGAAGACAGAGGAATCGTGCGCAGGCAGAGAGTATACCGAAAGCTTCTGATGTCGATGGGAATGTATAAGGATGCAGAATCAGAGGAGGATTTTGCCTATCTGAGAAATTACAGAAATATGATACAGGGGGACCTGGCAGAATTATTTGACTGTGAACTGCATGTACACAGCAGCAGTGCATTTCTCGTGCTGGGAGAAGAGTGCAGACTGGGGAGGTGTTTTCCGGAAGGAAATACACTTTCTGACGTTGTTCTTTTGACAAATCAACTGATACAGAAAAGAGTAACAGAGGGAAGGATTACCGTTCCACTGGACGAACAGATTTGTATTCCAAAGGAAGTTTTTCGTGCAATTGTGGAAGAATGCAAGGAAAAATTCGGAGAAGGTTTTAATAAGACGTACCGGGAGATGACGTTTGCCGAGTTTTATCGGGAAGTGGAAAGATATATGGAAGAGCTGATGCTGATAGAAATTGGAGCAGATCATGTGAAAATCAGACCGGCAGCAGGAAAAATCTATGGAAAATATCCGGAAGATTTTTTGAAAAACGGAGGAAGAGATGAATAGTAAATGGCAGATAAACAGAGTTGGATTGCTCGATTTTTGGTATTATGATGAGGAAGAATTTGATTTTCTGGATGGACGTATGCTGCTTCGAGGGGCGAATGGTTCCGGCAAATCGGTAACAATGCAGAGCTTTATTCCGCTTCTGCTGGACGGAAACATGCGTCCGGAGCGTTTGGATCCATTTGGTTCCCGCGCCAGAAAGATGGAAAACTATCTTCTGGAGGAGGGAGATGAGAGAGAAGAGCGCACAGGGTATCTTTACATGGAGTTAAAACGCCTGGAAAGTGAAGAATATCTGACGCTTGGGATTGGGCTTCGTGCGAGAAAGAATAAAAAGCTGGAATCCTGGTATTTCTGCGTGACGGACGGCAGGCGTGTGGGAAAAGATTTGTTTCTGTATAAAGATGTGGAAAATAAGATTACCTGCTCGAAGGGAGAACTGAAATACCGGATCGGTGAGGGCGGCAAAGTGATGGAAACACAGGGAGAGTATGCCCAGTGCGTCAACCGCCTCCTTTTTGGTTTTGAGACACAAGAGGAATACAAAGAGCTTCTGGAGCTTTTGATCCAGCTGCGTACACCGAAGCTTTCCAAAGACTTTAAGCCGACCGTGATCAATGAGATTTTAAGCAGTTCGCTTCAGACGCTTTCGGAAGATGATCTGCGTCCGATGTCCGAGGCAATCGAAAACATGGACAATCTGAAAACAAATCTGGATACATTAAGCGAAAGCATTCACGCAGCGCGGCAGATTGAGAAGGTATACGATCAGTACAATCAGATTGTGCTTTATGACAAGGCGCTGTTGTTTTCAGATGCAGGGAAAGCATATGAGAACTGTATGAAAAATGGAAAACAGATTACGGAAGGTCTGGCGATTCATATGGAAGAACTCAGGAAGGAAGAACAGCATTATGAAGCTCTGAAACAGGAAGAGGAAATTTTAAAAGAGGAAAAAACCTCTCTGGATAAAAGTGATGCGGCACAGTTAAAAGAGCAGGAGAGTAAGTTGAAAGCAGAGCTTCTGGAGAGAGTAAAGGAGCAGCAGACAAAAGAAAAACAGGAACAGGAAAAGAAAGAAAAACAGATCGATACAGAAGAAAAGATAAAAGCAGAAACAGAAAAAACAGAACGTATCTGGGACGAGATTGAAAATTGTCTGGAAGAGATGGAAACAGAACTGGAAGAAATTCCGTTTGATGAGTTTACATTTTTGAAGAATGATATCTTACAGGATCGGGAAAAAGAACAGAGTTTTTCTTCACATCACCAGCTTTTGAATGACTATACAAAGAAAGTAGAACAGGGAAAAGAGGCTCTTTTGGAAGAAAAGAACAGCCAGGAAAAATATGATCGCTGTCTTCTGGAGTTGGATGTCTGCAGGGAGGAAAGAAATCTTGCAGAAAAGGAAATGCAGCAATATGAGAACCTTCTGCATGAGACAAAGTCAGAATTGACAGAGCAGATGTATTTATGGGAAAAACAAAATCAGGAGCTTCACCTTCTTCCGGAGACCATGCAGGAAATCTCAAGGAAAATAGAAAGCTATGAAATGGGAAGCGATTATTCAGAAATCCGGGAACTGGCCAGGCCAAAGCTATATGAACTGGAACGACAGTTTTCTGAGAATAGAATGGTACTGGAGCGAAATCTGCAGGAAGAGCAGGAGCATCTGTATCAGGCAGAAACAGAGTTGGAAGAGTGGAAAAATCAAAAGGATCCTGAACCAGAACAGCCGGATTGTGTAAAGGCAAACCGAGAGCTGCTAAAGGAGAAAAAAATTCCGTATTTCCAGTTTTATAAGACCATAGAATTTGACCAGATATTAGAGGAAGAGCGCAGAAATCATCTGGAAGAAGCATTGCTAGAGATGGGCATACTGGATGCGCTGATTGTTCCTAAGGAGTATCGGGAACAGGTCTATGCTCTGGACAAAGGAGTATGCGATCGTTATCTGTTCAGCGATGTGGCACATGTCAGGGAAAGTCTGCAGGAAGTGCTGGAAGTGGAGAATGGGGAAAATGATATTTTGTTTTATCAGAATATTTCCAATATTCTTTCTGCGATTGGATTTGGTGATACACATGCAGAGCACGGAGAATCCTGGATTGATGCCAATGGGAATTACCGCATCGGCGTTCTGGAAGGAACGATCACCGGGGAATATCAGGCGCGCTTTATCGGGGTGCGTGCAAGGGAAAAGTACCGGAAGGAAAAGATAGAAGAATTGACCGGACTCTGCGAACAGCTCAGAGCCAGTGTTGAAGATTTAGAAAAACAATTGGCAGAAAACAGAGCGCGGACAGAAACATTGCAGGCAGAATGGAAGTCATTCCCGGGAGAGGAAGATTTAAAGACAGCGGCAAAAGAATTTTCTGATCGCGAATATAAGTTGGAACGAACGAATAAAAGACTCTGGGAGCATCAGGAACTGGCAGAAAAAGAAAGAAAAGCACTGGATGGGGTACGCATCAGGGTACGGGAGATCTGTGGAAAATGTTATCTTTCGCCAAGATTGGATTTGTTTACACAGGCTCTTTTGGCATTGCACAGATATAAAGAAATTCTTTCCCAGCTTCAGGTTGCGCATGGCAAGTATCAAAATAGTCTCCGGTATATCATGAGCCAGAGAGACTATCTGGAAGAACTGGAGCTTGATCTGGATGATATTCGTTACGAATTCAATCGGATCTGTCTGAAAGTCAGAGAAGTGGAAGGATTTCTTGCGTCCGTTCAAAAGCAGCTGGAACTGACAGATTATGAAGAAATCAAAGAACGACTGGATCATTGTGTAGAACGGCTTGGAAAACTTCCGGGAGAGCGAGAGGCCTGTGTCAGGAATCAGGCGGCACTTCGAAAAGAGACGGAAGTACTGCAGGAAAAAGAAAGAGAAAATGAACTCAGACAAAAGGAACTGCTTGAGAAAAAGGAAAAATATCAGAATGTATTTGAACAGGAATATCAGCTTGGGTATGTAGAGCGAGTATTTGTTGTTACAGAGGATATGGAAGATCAGGCGAAAAAAATCTGCAGCCAGTTTGCCGGAAGCTTTGGAAACAAGAAGCAGAGCGATCTGTTTGGAAATCTTCAGGAAGCCTATCATCAGAACAGAGGATATCTGCTGGATTACCAGATTACACTGCAGTCCCTGTTTGAAGAACTGGATGGAGAGGGCAGTTTTCTGGACGTAACTGTGAAGCGGATTGATATTTTGGCAAAATACCGTGGAATGCCGGTAAAATTTAAGGAATTGATTGAAAAAATGAATGAGGATGCCGAAGTACTGAAACGTCTTTTAAGTGATCGAGACAGAGAATTGTTTGAAGATATTCTGGCAAATACGATCAGTAAGAAAATTCGTGGAAAGATCCAGGCCAGCAAGCGCTGGGTGGAAAAGATGAATACACTGATGGAATCCATGCAGACATCAAGTGGATTAAAGCTGAGTCTCAGATGGAAAAATAAGAGGGCAGAAAAGGAAGAACAGCTGGATACAAGAGCATTGGTAGAATTATTGCAAAAAGACGTGGAAATTATGCGTGAGGAAGAGGTAGAAAGTCTTTCCAGACATTTCCGTTCCAAAATTGAAGAAGCGAGAAAAATTTCCGGGGATATGGGATCGGTTCAATCGTTCCATGCCACAATGCGGGAAGTTCTGGATTATCGAAAATGGTTTGAATTTCAGTTGGAATGCCAGAAAACGGGAGAGAAAAAGAAAGAATTGACAGACCGTGTATTCTTTACGTTTAGTGGCGGTGAGAAAGCAATGGCAATGTATGTCCCGCTTTTTTCGGCAGTGGTGGCAAAATATGCGGGGGCACGTCCGGATGCGCCGAAGCTGATTTCACTGGATGAAGCGTTTGCCGGTGTTGATGAGACCAATATCAGGGATATGTTCCGTCTGATGGTCGAGTTTGAATTCAACTTTATGATCAATTCTCAGATTTTATGGGGCGATTACGATACAGTTCCGGGGCTTGCAATTTATCAGTTGATCCGTCCGGAAAATGCAAAGTTCGTATCAGTGATCCGCTATATCTGGAATGGAAAAGTAAAGGTGATGCTTACAGGAGAGGAATCGTGAAAGCAGAAGAGAAACAGAAGTTGATGCAGGAGTGTTTACAGTATTTTCGTGAGCGCCCTGTGTATGAAAAAGTCTTCCAAAAAATGAGAGGAAAATATGAGAGCCTCGGACATATAGGCGGGAAAGTGGTATTGACCGGGTTAAGCCTTCAGGATAAGAGCCAATTGGGCGGATTTTTGCAGAAGGATTACACCGAGAATCAGTCTGTTACCATATCAGCGGAAGCTTTTGAAATCTGTCTGTCCAAAAGCAGGTTTTCTGATATTTCTCTGGAGGAATTGCTGGATGCTTATTTTGGGAAAAAGCTGACGGTGAAAAAAGAAGAGAGGCGAAAGAAACAGGAAGAAAGAGATGCCTTTTTTGCGGAAGTCCAAAGTGGGTATGAGGACACGACAGGAGGAAGATGGCTTCAGAATACGTTGAAAGAGCACACAACAGGCTATGAAATTTTGCAGCAGCAATACAACAGTGCTCCGGAAATTCTGCGGGAAATTCTGAAATATGTGTTTGAGGCAGTAAAACAGCTTCCGCGAATGGAAGAAAAAGAACTTTTACCGGTATTTGCGGCAAAGCTGACAGGAGATCCTCATTATTTTGACGCAAGCACAGTGGCGGAAAGATTGCTTTTTATCATTCTTTCTGCCTGTTGGCAGGAAACGAAAGACAGAGAATTATCAGAAGCGGAAAGAAAAAACCAGATTTTTTACAGGGCGGGTATTTTAAAAGATGATCTGTCAAATGATACGCTTGTCTATGGAATCCGAGCATGGAAACACAATGGAAATCTTCATAAAGGAATCGAAGGATTTTTTCAGGAAAGAGAACCAGTCCGCCTGACGCTTCGAACGATTGGGACGTTTGGAGGGGTGCATGCAGAAAGAGAGAAAATTTATCTTTTTGAAAATCCGGCAGTATTTTCTGTTTTTGTAAAAAAATACCCGGACTGTGCAGCAATCTGCGGAAATGGACAGCCAAGACTTGCAACACTTCTTCTGCTGGATTTTCTAAAGGAAAATCATAGTTTTTATTATCATGGTGATTTTGATCCGGAGGGGCTTCTGATTGCGCAGAGATTGAAAGAACGGTATGGAGAAAGTATCTGTCTCTGGAATTACCGGGCAGACTGGTATGAAAGATATCTGTCGGATGTAAATCTGAGCGAAGTGAGAATGAAAAAACTGGAGAAAGTATATCTCCCGGAATTGCTGGAAGTGAAAATGCAGATGCAGAAGAGAAAAAGAGCGGCGTATCAGGAGGCGATGCTGGATATGTTGGAACCCGAAAAAAAATGAGTGGATCACAAGGAGTGTGAAGTGAGATGAAATTACAGAAACAAAGTGAAATGCAGGACTTTTTTGACGCACTGGGAATTGATGAAAATATATTTGAGCAAATGGCAGAAACATTCACTTCGAATTTTATGATAGAGGGGAAAACGACAACGGATCTGAACGAGATGCTAAGCCGGGCGCCGGAATCTCTGCTGGATGTAATTCTGGAAACCTGGGAGGAGGAAGCTCCTAAATTGCGGGCAGAAAAAGAAAAGTATGTGCAGGAGTTGATTTTAACTTCGTTTCAGAATGAATTTATTTATCTGGATAAGTTTGACATGGAAACGATGCTGCGGACGATGAATGGTTATCCACTTTCTCAGATGCAGATGTTGGCTCTGGAAGAAAACTACTGCAAAAAAGGCTGGGTATTTATGTTCTGTGATGTGGATGGAGTGCAGTTTGTTGTTCCGGATGAGATCAGAGAGTTTACTATCAAAAATCTGGAGACGGATAAGGTGCAAAATATACTTGGTCTTATTGCCGCTGTCCGCCTTTCCATGCGAGCGTGTTTAAATTTGTTTGGGATTGTAGAAAGAGCAAAGGTGGAGGACATTGCACTAAACCAGATGCTTGAATATCCATCTTTATCAGAAGAAGAGAGAAAAGAGCTTGAGTGGCTTCCGGAGAAACTAAAGGAAACAGTCGATATACTGTGTGAACGTGCAGACGGTTCATTCTGGTGTGATGAACAGTGGATCATCAGTGAGCAGTTTGAAAATGAAAAAGAGTACAGGAAATTTTTACGACAGGTATCAGGTCAGGAATACTATATTCCGAATCAAAAAGAGATAAAATTATATGCAGAGAATCTGGTTGATGTAAAAAATCCATTTTATAAGAAAATTCTGGCAGATCTGACACATCTGATGAAAAACAAGACACGGGCAGACAATCTGATGTTGGAGTTGGAATATAGAGTAGCAGAGGAAGATTTGAATGCTGCAGGAATTATGAATCTCTTGTTTGAGCGATATGTTGAATTCCCAAATCGTACAAGGGGAAATCATTTTGTGGAAAACTGCAGTGAATGGGTGTATTCAGTCCGGAAATGGAGTAATCGCGGATTTACAGACCGGGAACTTGGCAAAGAAAAGATTATTCCAAGTGAAATAGGTCTGCCTGAAATATCAAATCAGGTCACGAAGAAAAAAATCGGGCGAAATGATCCATGTCCATGTGGAAGCGGGAAGAAGTATAAGCATTGCTGTGGAAAATAATTGACTACATTGCGCGTAAAACCCGGAATACAAGAGCGGATGTTGTGAATGCTTTGGGGAAAAAAAGACTTGAAAAAATTTATGATTTGGCTGATGTGTATCATAGTGACAATATAGAGCGAGTGAGCGATGATTTTATTAGAGAAGCCGATATTGAATCGGGAAATTTTGATAATGTGAAAGATTGTAGTTATTCGATTCCGTCTCATTGGGATATAGGAAAAGTATATAAAAGGCTGATAAAAGAAGTTGCGAAAAAGAGCGGGATTGAAACAATAGATGCTTTGATAGAGGTGTACAATTCATTTATCAGTCCTAAAATTGATGATTATAATAGCAGTATGTATTATGAAAATCCATCGTATTTATCGGAATGCTATTTTGAAAATAAGGTAATTTAATAAAATATGTTCCAAAGTGTATATCCATCCGGGCATCCCTCAACACAGGCCTTCGGCGGGCGAACTTTGTCCGATAAGGGATATAAAAGAAGATATTAGCAATGTAAAGTTTCAGCAAAAAATCATAGCTGAATCGCTCATATCGTGGTAAACTAAACAGGAACCAGAAAATCAGGATCGGCATACCGGCCGATCGAATATTCTTATTGAAATTATAAGAAAAGAGGGTATACACATGATAAACGTGAAAGAATACAGCGGACACATTCGAAACTGGTCAGCGCTTTGCGAACGACTGGGGATCGATCATTCTTTATCCAGAGAGGACAGAGAAGCACAGATTCTCATCAAAGCATATGAGACATGGGGAAATGAAATGGCAGACCATATGCATGGGATGTTTGCCTTTGCCTTGTGGGATGATGAGAAACAGGAATTATTCTGTTTGAGAGATCAGTTCGGAACAAAGCCGTTTTATTATTATGAGACAGCAGATGGTGAATTATTATATGGGACAACCATCCGTCAGATCATGGAGCAGCCGGGGTTTGTAAAAGAATTAAACGAAGAGATGCTGCAGTTATATTTAAGCCTTACCTATGTTGCAGGAGAGATGACATTTTTTAAAGGTGTCAAAAAGCTTCTTCCGGGACGGTATCTGATCTGGAAAGACGGAAAACTTGCGATCACCCGTTACTGGAAGCCGGAATTCCACCCGGATGAGACTAAAACATTAGAAGACTGGGCTGATGAGATTCACAACACACTGACAGAGATTATGCCGGAAGTGAAAGAAGAGAGTGAGTATGCAGAATCGTTCTTGTCAGGCGGGGTAGATTCTTCGTATGTTCTGGCAATGTCAGATGTGCAGAAAACAGATTCTTGCGGATATGAAGAAGAGCGATTTGACGAATCCGGACTTGCAAGACAGACAGCAGAGCTTCTTGGAAGAGAGAGCCAGCGTTGTGTGATCACACCGGAGGAATATTTTGGTATTGTGCCGGATGTAATGTACAACATGGAACAGCCGCTTGGAGATGCCTCGGCAATTGTATTCGCACTTGGATGCAGAGAGACTGCAAAGCATACAAAGATCTGTTATTCCGGAGAAGGTGCGGATGAATTCTTCGGTGGATACAATATGTATCGAAATGCAGAACGCTACGGCGAGAATCTGAAGAATTTCTATGTCGGAAATACGAACATCATGAAAGAGGATGAAAAGCAGAAAATCTTGAAACATTATGATCCCGATGTGCTTCCAATCGAACTCGTAAGAAGTATTTATGAGGAGATGGAAGGATTGGATCCACTTAGTAAGATGTCCAATGTAGATATTCAGATCTGGCTGGAAGGAGATATTTATCTGAACGTGGATAAGATGAGCCGGGCAGCAGGACTGGAAGTTCGGATGCCTCTGACTGATACCAGAATTTTCAGCATTGCATCCAGAATGCCGTCCAGATATAAAGTCAACGAGGAGCAGAACAAAGTCGCATTCCGTACAGCGGCAGCAAAAGTGCTTCCGGAAGAAATTGCATTCCGCAAGAAACTTGGATTTATTGTGCCGATCCGTATCTGGATGGCGGATGAGCGATACAATCAGGATGTGCGTGACAAGTTCCACAGCGAGATGGCAGCCAAATTCTTCAATCTGGATGAGATCAATGCGATTTTTGAGGATTATATCGGAGGAAACTCGGATAACTGGAGAAAAGTGTGGACAATTTATACATTCCTTGTATGGTATGAGGAATACTTTGTGAAGAGATAAGAAAAAACCATGGAAAACGGGATGAGTTCCCGTCACTTCCATGGTTTTTTAAATTAAGCTTTTTTCATTTCCGTATAAATTTCACGACCATACTGATCCAACAGATCGATCGTATGCTGCATATCTTCCTGTGTTGCTTCCGGATGGATCGCGCAGATTCGAAGTACGGTCTTTCCATTGAGAACAGTAGTAAATATCGCTGCATAACCGCTTTCGAGGATCCGATGGGAGATCTTTTCATTCAAAATGTCCTGTTCTTCCTTTGTCAGATCTTTTGGGGCATAGCGGAAGTTGATCATTGCCATCTGTGCAGGGGAGACGATCTCCCAGTCTTTTTTTGGATTCAGAGCTTCTTCGGCCCAGACTGCCAGCTGGAATCCATGCTCAATGGCAGATCCGATCAGATCACTTCCGAGCACCTGCAGAGTCAGCCATAGTTTTAAGCCGCGGGCAGGGCGGGTCAGCTCCATTCCGATATCCCATGTATTGACATTGTCGATGTCATTTTCCAGATCTTTTAAATACTCTGGATTTACATGGAAGCTGTGGAACAGGTTACGGATATCTTTTACAAGAACCATAGCACATCCGTACGTCTGGAAGAGCCATTTGTGTGCATCCCAGCTGATACTGTCAGCAAGCCCGGTTCCAGTTAACAGAGACTTGTATTTCGGGCTTAACAGTACAGAAGCACCGTAAGCCCCGTCAATGTGAAACCACATATCATGTTTTTTACAAAGTGCGGAAATCTCTGTAAGTGGATCTATACTTCCGGTGTTCGTGGTTCCCGCGGTACCAATGACAACAAACGGGATATAGCCGGATTTTTTGTCTGTTTCAATGGCTTCTTCCAGTTTTGTCGTATCCATCTGGAAATGGGAGTTTGTCGGAATTCTGCGGATCCGGCTGTCCGTGATTCCGATGATGCGCAGTCCTTTTGCGACGGAGCTGTGTGTCTGATCCGAAATATAAGCTGTTCCCAGATGGAGATTGATATCTGTTAGCTTATTGTCCCGGGCGGCAGTCAGAGCGGTGATGTTTGCCATAGACCCTCCGCTTACAAAGACACCTCCGGGATTCTCGGTAAATCCGACCTGTTTTGCCAGCCATTTTAACACTTCCTGTTCAATACAGTTGACCATGGGGGCAAGTTTGCTTCCGCCGGCATGAATGTTGTAAGCAGATGTCATGATATCTCCCAGCCAGGAAACCGAAGAAGCCGGTCCCGGAACGAAGCTGAAAAAACGTGGATGGTTGGCATCTCCGCGGTAGCGGTACACTTCGTTCATCATTTCAGAGACAACTTCGTTTACCGGGCGTCCTTTTTCCGGGATTTTGATCTGTTTGATTTTGTCCTCCTGATGTTCCTTTGCTTCAACAACAACAGGCTGATCGTGGATCTCGTGTTTTTCTGCACAAAAATCATGCACAAATGATTTGATGGCCTCTTCCAACTGGGTACTGTTTAAAATATATTCGGTTCCGATCATAAAGGTATTCCTCTTTTTCTTAATTACTTGACTCATTTCGTTTGATAGTCTACACTAAATTTACATATATGTAAAATTCATAGATTTCATATAATATATTAAAAATGTTAATGAGGAGAGACGGATGGAAATCAGAAATATTTTGACGTTTCTAAAAGTGGCAGGCACCCAGAATTTTTCCAAAGCAGCAGAGCAGCTGGGGTACTCCCAGTCCGCAGTGACCATTCAGATACAGCAGTTGGAAAAAGAGCTGGGAACACAGCTGTTTGAGCGGATTGGAAAGCGTGTATATCTGACGGAAAAAGGGCAGGAGTTTATTGGCTATGCAAGTGAGATCATGCGTGTGACAAATGAAGCATTGACATTTGCCGGGGAAGAGCATACGACAAGAGGAACATTGAAGATCGGCGGCGTGGAATCTACCTGTACGGCACTGCTTCCGGAACTTTTGCTTCAATATCACAGACTGTATCCGGAAGTTGAAGTGATCATTAAGTCCGGAGCTACAGAAAATTTGATGGATCTGGCGAAAAGTGATGAGATTGATCTGATCTTCACGCTGGATAAGAAAATTTACAGTTCACAGTGGATGTGTGCGGCAGAAAGAGTAGAAGATACGATTTTTGTGACATCAGACAGGGTATTTGCACAAAAAAGTAATATTCATCTGATACAGCATCTTGCAAAAGCGGCATTTCTTCTCACGGAAACAGGAGCCGCCTATCGATATGAACTGGAGCAGATGCTGGCAGAAAAAGAGATTGAGATTGTACCGGTTTTGGAGATCGGCAATACAGAAACGATTATCAATCTGCTAAAGCGGGGGATGGGGATATCATTTTTGCCGGAATTTACTGTGAAAGAAGAAATAGAAAAAGGTGTCCTTTTCGAGATACGGACGGATTTGCCGGGAGTGAAGATGTACCATCAGCTTTTGTATCACAAGAACAAATGGATGACACCACAGATGAAAGCGTTTCTGGATCTTGTGCTTGCACAGCCCGGATTTCGTGAAAAAGCGGGCTGTGCAAGCACATAAAATTATTTTCCGGTTACATATTCATGCATGGATTTTGTGAGATAGTGGTTGACCGGCATTTTTTCCGTTGTAATATATCCGGCAGGAGCATCGATCAACATTGGAATGCGGTTGACCAGTGTGGCGCAGGTTAATTCCACTGTTGCCGGGCGATTTACGATCACCGTTGTATCCGGTTCACCGTGGAAGCTCCATTCATTTTTATCAAAATCCTCAGGACCATAGACATAACCGAGACATTGTGTTTCCAGTGTGATTCCTTCTTCTGTTTCTGTTGTAACGATGGCGGACATTCCGGTAGCATCCCCTGCTTTTACCGTCATATTCAGCGTACTGGAGTACAAATCTCCGTCGTGCGTGATCGGTACACATTTTTGTGTCTGTGAAGTAATGTGAAGACCGAGCTGGCTGCAGAGCCATCCGTTCTGATTCCACATATAAGATGGAACGACGATGCCCTCATCAATTGCCTGCAAGGTCTGGTGATAATCCAGATTATTATATGCTCCGATCTGGCGTTCGAAATCTTCGATATTTAATCCGGCGCCATGGCCCTCTGCAAGAGCAATTCCATAGTCTTCCACATTATAGCTGCTGCTTCCGCAGATTTTTGTAATGCGATGCATAGATCCTGCCAGAGTTGTGATCAGAGAACCCCAGTACATATCCGGGTATCCGCTTCCGCACAATGTACAGTTGTTGGCTTTGGCAAGTGCATCCAGTTCTTCTGTAATTTCTTTTGAAGAGTTCCACGGATAGAGTGCCTCTTCGCAGGTAGAAATCGCGTTGATTCCGTTTTGTGCACATACAGAAAATGCTTCTTTTAATTCGGCCATAGTGGAGCGGGTTGCGATAATGCATACATCTGGTTTTTCTTTGCTTAAAATTTCAGAAGCATCTTTAGCATCGCTGATCGTTATGCCAAGTTTTTCCATTCCAAGATGAGTGCCGATATCCGTACCGATCATTGCAGGATTCATGTCAAAGGCAGCCACCAGTTCTCCGCCTTTTTCTAAAACATATCGCATCAGATAGTGACTCATTTTTCCGCATCCGTATTGTGCGATTCTTATTTTTCTGTCCATAAAATCATATCCTTTCTTTGAAACATTATGTTCCATAGTATAGCCAGGAACTCTTTATCTTATGTTGATTGTAAGTCCTGTTGCCGGAATAAAGTCAATGTAAAATTGTAGTCTGCTGACAGGCAGAAAAAGGCTATTTCAGATGAGAAAACTGTACAAAATGATTGAAAATAGAAGTGGAATCGGCTAAAGTAACATTATACTAAGAATAAGGTTTGGGAGGACACAGAATGCAGATTAAAAATGCAGTTTCCATGATTCCCTATGGTCTGTTATCAGGAATTGTCGATGGACAGGAAGTGCGCATCACACAGCTGGGAGAAAACGGATTTGTATTTCGGATGGCAAATCAGGCTGAGAAAATCCATGAAATCTGGCTGCAGTTTTTTTCGCAAAATGGAGGGTGCTATAAGAAGCTTCTGATTCCTGCAGACCGGATGAAAAAAATGGAGGAGAGCCGATTTTTTACAGAATATACGGTATTGACAGAAGACAAAGACTATCAAAAATATGTGCGTCAATTACTTGCTGATTATTGGAAGTATATTTCTTTGAAAATGACAGGGGAAGACGGGGAAGTCGCGGCAGCATACACGGATTACCCTGTTCATCTGGATGAAGACTATGCAGAATCTCTGGAAGAGCAGAAAGAGGAGTGGTTTCAGGAGGCAGCAGAGAAAGCAAAAGGGCAGAAGCTGTGTGAAAATGTAGAGCTGGCTCTGGAGTTGGATACTCCGCAGTTATATGAAGCGTGGCTAAGGGAACCGATGGAAACATTTGCAGAAAAATACTGGAAAAAATGGGGCTTGCAGGAACATCCGATTGCGAAGAAACCGGTGGAACGTGTTTATATAGGCAATACGTTTTGTCCTCATTTATTTCCGGAGAATGACATATTACATGCCATGTTGGAAAAGGCAAAAATTGAAGGAATTTCAGTGACACTGACATTTTCGTGGATCAAAGAGAGTCAGATAGATTCAATCAGAGAATTGCTGAAATTTCTGGAACAGAGAAAAGAATATATGCCGAATGAGATTGCAGTAAATGACTGGGGCACCGCACATCTGATCCGTAAATGGAAACAGGAAACGCAAAACTGTGTGAAACTGAATCTGGGTATTCTTTTGAACCGGTACAAAAAGGACAATCGGTCCCGTTATCTGAAAGAGGAAACAAATTGCTTTCAGGAGACCAATTTAAACAGTGAATTTTATCAGCAATATTTAAAAGAGAACCAGATTGAGCGGTATGAACTGGAAGCCTGCGGACATGAAATCGTGATTCCAAAAGGAAAACATAGCCTGCATCTGCCGTTTTTTCAGACCAATACAGCACAGTTTTGTACACTGTATGCGAAGTGCGCATGTGGAGACCGTGGCAGACAGAAATCTGTAGAACAGTGCCCCGGATACTGCAGGGGATTGGTATTTTTATATCCCAGGCATCTGGAGATGTTTGGAAAGTATAACACACTGTTTGGATATGACAGAACGAGTCTGGAAGAGATGGAGTATCTGAATCAATCTGTCAGACAAGGCATTGACCGGATTGTGGTAAACCTATTGTGAGAAGTGAGGCGTGAAGATGAAGATTACAGCAGGGCTTGGAAGTGTGGATGATTATCCAATGTATGTGGAGGCAGGGGCAGATGAATGTTTCTGCGGGTATGTTCCATTTGCGTGGGCAGAAAAATATGGAGTGCTAAATCCATTAAACAGACGAGAAGTGCGCGCTTATAATGTGCAGATCGGTTCTTATGAAGAGTTGAAGATTCTTGGAAATATGAGGAAATACTATCAGGTGCCGGTAGCCATCACGTTCAACTCATTATCTTATACACCCGAGCAGTATCCTGTTGTGGGGGAGATCATTGGACAATGCCATCAGGCAGGATTTGATACGATCATTGTGGCAGATCCGGCGCTGCTTTTGTATATCCGCAGTCAGAAGATCCCCTGTCGGATCCATTTGAGCGGAGAATTTGGAGAGATCAACAGCCAGATGGCAGATTTTCTGGAAGAAATGGAAATCTGCAGGGTGATCTTTCACCGCAAAAATACAGTAGAAGATATGAAATCCTGTATTTCCAATCTAAAAAAGAATATCGAGTACGAGGCGTTTGTCCTAAATGAACTGTGCCATTTCAGTGGAGGATTCTGCAATTCGCTGCACTGTGATGAACTGGGGCATCTCTGTCGGGTTCCATATCGCGTGGGGAAGTTGAACAAAAAGTGTAAGGGCGTTCTGGAACTGTCAAATCAAAAAGCAGATGAAGTGGAAAACGAGGATTTGGATGTGGAAAACTATCGTACAGGAGCAGGTGGATGTGGATTGTGTGCGCTGTACGACCTACAAAAAGCGGGAATTACATATTTGAAGATTGTGGGCAGAGGAAATTATACAGAATTCATGCAGCAGGATATCATCCGGTTGAAAAAAGCGCTTATGATTTTGGAAACAGCGGAAACGAAAAGAGAATTCCGGGATCGTATGAAACAGGAATTGTTCCCAGATGGGTGCAGTCAAAACTGCTACTATTGACAACAGTTTTGACTGGTATTCCAGAATCGTTTGATCTCATCAGGAGTTAAAGTCTCGATGAATCGCTTTTTAATGGTGATCAGTTCTTCCAGATCGTAGAGAATTCGATAGAGAACTGCACGGTTTTCAAACTCGGTTCTTGTCACTGGAAGCGGTTCTTTTTGCATGGAAGTCTGCATTTCGGTCAGTTTCTGCATCAGTTCCTGTGTATTATTGGATTCATGAAATTTTATACTGACATCTTCGATAAAATGAGAGATGGCATGCGCCTGAATCGGAACATCATGTAAAAGTCGGATATTCTGACAGAGTTTTTCAACTACCAGCTTCTGGTTTTTTCGCATTTCTACATATTTCACAAAATACTGTTCATCTGACAGTAATGTATTTCCCTGATTTTCGTGCGCCTCTTTTTCCAGTTTCTTTAAAATCAAATCCAGATCGGACAGATCAAAAAAGGTGCAGGCAAGTTGTTTGTCCATCACAATATCACGGGCGATCCGGTGGAATGTATTCCGGAATATCTGTTCCAGCTCGGATTGTGCCCGTCGGATTTTTGCTGAATTTCCGGGCATGTAGAGATTCATCAGAATCCCACAGGAAGTTCCGGTCAGAAGCAAAAGCAGTTCGTTGACCAGGAGTGCGGGATGCACAGACTGGGCAGCATACAGGTGCAGTACCAAAACGGTGTTGGAAACCAGTGTATTTTGCAGAGAAAATAATTCACAGATACCGGCAAACAAAATCAGATAGACAAAAATGGATGGAATCTGGTATCCCATCAGATAAAATACCACTATAGCCACAGTCATGGACGGAAAGAAAGAAAAAATACGTCTGGCGACAAGAGAAAAGGTTTCCCTTCTTGTATTCTGCAGGCTTAAGATGGCAATAATACCGGCAGAAGTTGGTGTCTGCAGTTGGAATAGTACTGAAAGAAGACATCCGATGGACGCGGCTGCAGCAATTTTAAAAATACGCAGAAAATCAATTTGTTTTATATTCATATCGGTTCTCCCCAAGATCATAGTAAGGATATTCATTCTAGCATATACAGTTGCAAGAGTAAATAACCAGAACAAATGTTAACTTATAATAATAAAAGGTTGACAATAGAGCATCTCTTTCGTATACTGGAACAAGAGTGTAAAGAAGGAGAACAAAACACATGGAGACAAAAGCAAAATTTCTCACAACGAAACAAATGACGTTGATCGCATTGATGACAGCGCTGACCTGCATTCTGGGGCCGTTAAGTATTCCACTGCCGTTCAGTCCGGTGCCGATTTCATTTACAAACCTGGTGTTGTATTTCTCGGTTTTTGTACTGGGAACAAAATTCAGCACCATCAGTTATATCGTATACCTCTTGATCGGTCTGGTCGGACTTCCGGTATTTTCCGGTTTCAGCGGCGGTCCGGCAAAAGTGGCAGGGCCTACGGGCGGATATCTGGTCGGATTTGTGTTTTTGACAGTGATCGCCGGATTTTTTGTGGAGCATTTTAAAGGAAAACTGTCATTTGCCGTTCTTGGAATGGTACTTGGAACGATCGTATGTTATCTTTTCGGTACAATCTGGCTTTCTATGCAGTTGAATATCGGATTTGTGGCAGGACTTGGTGTCGGAGTATTTCCGTATATTCCGGGAGATCTGGTAAAAATTGCAATTGCCTGCATTATAGGGCCGAAAATCAGACGTGCTGTTGTAAGATAAAGGGATAGAATCTGCACTTTCGGACAGAATAAACAAGACATGATTTGTAATGGAAAGTGGGGAAATGATATGGAAGAACAGACAGGAAAGCTTTTAAAAGAATGCAGCAGTGGCTGCAAGATGGCGATCAACAGCCTGAATCAGGTGCGGGATTTTGTGAAGGATGAAAAGCTTCATCAGCTGCTGGATGAATACGACAAGAAACATAAAGCACTGGAGGAAGATATCAGCAGACTGCTGGAAAAACATGGAGAACAAGAAAAGGATCCTCATCCTGCCGCAGCTGCATTTTCCAGGATTACAACGGATGTGAAGCTGATGCTCCACGATGACAGCTCTCAGATTGCGAAGCTTCTGATGGATGGCTGTAATATGGGAATCCAGTCCATCGGAAAATTTCTCAATGAGTATGAAGAGGCGTCTTCTGAGAGCCGTTCGCTTGCAAAGAAGCTGCTCCATATGGACGAACAGCTGATGAAAGAATTGAAACCATTCTTATAAAAACAGGATAAACAGTTAAAAAACTGACAGCAAAAGTTAACTCTCCATCCATTGGAGAGTTTTCTTTTCTTTGATACAATAAAAGCAGCAAAAGATCAGAGAAAAGAGAGGTGCAGATGGATGGAATTGAAAATTGGAAAACGAATTCAAGATCTTAGAAAACAAAAAGGACTGACGCAGGAACAGGTGGCAGCAGCACTCAATATTTCAGCGGCAGCAGTGTCCAAGTGGGAGACGGATACGACATATCCGGATATTACAATCCTAAATCCACTGGCAAGGCTTTTGGGCGTGAGTGTGGATGTTCTGCTGGACTTTCAGGAGCAGATGACGGAAGAAGAATGTATGAAGCGGATGGAGAAAGCGGATACACTGTTTTCGACAAGAAACTGGGAAGAAGGACAGCAGTACTGTGAAGAGCTTCTGAAAGAATTTCCGACAGACTTATTTCTGAAATTTCGGGTAGCTTCGACTTATATGCAGTATGCAGGTGCAAGCTTACAGGAAGAAATTTTGAAGCAGCAGATGGAACGAAGCATTACGTTGTTTGAAGAGAGCACAGCCAGCGAAAATGCGGAGATTTCCGAGACGGCATGGTATGTTTTATCCGGCTTATACTGTATGAATGAGGAATATGAAAAAGGGCTGGAAGCCGTAGAAAAACTGCCGCAGCCGGATTTTGATGCAAGAAGCATGAAGTCCAGTATCCTGTATCAGATGGGAAAACTGGAAGAATCAGAAAAACTGACACAGCGTTGTTTGTATGAAGAAATCCGCAATGCAGGTTTGTCTCTGGTCAGTCTGGCGAAAATTGCCGGAGAAGAAAGTGAGTATGAAAAGGCGTTTCGATTTCTGGATGCCGCACAGGAGCTGGAGACCTTATTTGAAGAAAGCCGTCTCGGAGGAGTCAATGTTATGGTATCCCAGATGAAACTTGGAATTCTGGTGAAGCAGGGGAAAAAAGACCAGGCACTTTCAGAACTGAAGCATCTGGTTATGGAGTATCTGAATATTGTACAAGGAAGAAAGACAGAGACTCCAATTTACTTTGACAAACTGGAATGGAATGAAAGTACTTCACCGAAACGGGGATATCTACTGGAAAATCTTCTGTGGCTGTTGGAGACAGAGGACGTATATGCAGAATTAAGAGCGGAAGATGTGTATCGGGAAATGGTAGAAAAAATTCAAAAGGAACTGGAAAAAAGCAGATAAAATTCGCCCCGCAAAAGTGGAAGAGAGCTTTTGCGGGGCGACCTTGTTTCTTATTTAATCTCAGCTCTTGCAGCTGCATCCTTGTAGTATTTGAAATCTGTAAAGATTTCTTCTTTGTAAGGATTCTTTTTCTTCTTTCTTGCAGTTCTTATAATGTAAATAAATGCTACAATATTTACGATCAGTGCAAGGAGACTGACAATCGTCATCATGGTCGGATCTGCATTTGTGCTTCCGCCGGTAGTGATTCCGTTTAAAGTACCGTCAGCATACAGTTTTGGAATGGTTGCCCATGGGAATACCTGTGTTCCGTCAGAGAATGTCTCCTGGAACAGAGGGAATACCTGCGCGAACATACACCAGATACAAAGCGTGTTGGCACGGTTCATGATCCAGCCGCCTTTGTTCCAGAGCAGTGCTGCGATTGTCGGTGCAAGCAGAAGTGCAACGCCGCAGAACCAGGAATGTGTCGGCAGACAGTTGTAGGTATAGGCGAAATTCCATACATCATAGACCAGGATGTAAACCCAGATCATATCCGGCCAGATCATGTCTTTTTTGTCTTTGGATGTGTAGACAGCCCACCATCCGGTCATACACAAAATATTGATGATTCCGGCAATTCCGTTAAATACGTTGTGCCATCCTCCGTACAGCCATACATCTTCAGAGGACAGCCACCAGGAATACCATCCGTTGATGGCAGATTCGAAGTCGCTGGCAACCGCAATCAGGATGTTGATGGCAACGATGGCAAAGGGATAGGCTTTAAACCAGTGAGCTTTTCCGATTCCCCATTCGTATTTGATCATCATAAATCCGATACATCCGGCCAGTGCGGCATAGAGTTTGGCGTAATGGAACCAGCCGTTCATATATAGATATGTCTGGTTATTGAGTGCCCAGGAAGCTCCTGTTTTTGCCCCAACGGCAATTGCAATAAAATAAACAGTCAAAATAGCCGGGATGACAAAAAACATGAAAATACCGCCAGCTTTGGTTCGTCTGGCAACTTCATTTAACAGAATCAGTGCAGCGAGTACGCCAAGCATGGCGATCCACTGCGGCAGGGCATTTTCCCCATAAACGTGAAATAACATATTTTTTTCCTCTTTTCATTCCTTTTATTGTGCTTCGATTTCCTTGATATTACATTCATCTCCGCATACGAGATACGTGTTCGGGCTTTTACAATATGGGCACTGTCTGCCGAATTCCACTGTAGGATACGTCTGGCGGCAGTCCTCACAGTAGGTAGTGGCAGGAAGTATCTCAATTTTCAGTTCTGAATGTTCGATCAGCGGAAATTTTTTGCGGTAGTATTTCCAGCAGTCTGTCAGATAATCAGGGACGATTGTGCTCACTTCCCCGATTTCCAGAGTGACAGAGCCGATTTCGCTTAAATTGTTTTCCTTTGCAACATTTTGAAGCGTTTTTGTAATGTGAACAATAATTCCCAACTCATGCATAATGTGTTCCTTTATGATTTCTTTTTCAGTTTGATCTTAATGGCACGTTTGGCTGCATAAGGAAGGATTCCCTTTAGCTTGTCTTCTGCAGTACGCATCCGGCTTGCCTCAGGAAGATCCCGGCTTAAATGGATGGCATCAAACTCGCATTTTGTGGTACAGAGTCCGCAGCCGATGCATTTATTTTCATCCACGACAGAAGCTCCGCATCCGAGACAGCGGCCAGCTTCGATCTTGACTTGTTCTTCTGTGAGAGAAGAACGCAGATCGCGGAAGGTTTCTTTTGCGATTCCGGATTTTTTACCCGGTATCTGTCTTTTGGCCGTGTCAAATTCTTCGATGTCAAGGTTGCTTTTATCAAGCTCGACAAACTGACGGAGATCACGGCCAAGTGTCAGCGAGTGGCCTTTATGTACAAAGCGGTGGATAGATACGCAGCCCTGTTTTCCGGCAGCAATCGCATCAATGGCGAATTTCGGCCCGGTAAAGACATCACCGCCGACAAAAATATCAGGTTCTGCAGTCTGGTAGGTGACAGGATCTGCCTGTGCGGTCTGGTTTGGACGAAGTTCCACTTTTGTGTCTTTGAGCAGATTGCCCCAGAGGATCGTCTGCCCGATGGAGAGCAGTACATTTTCACATTCCAAGGTGATACAGTCATTCTCATCATAGACCGGAGCAAATCTGTGATTTTCATCAAATACAGAGATACATTTTTTCAACACGATACCTGTTACAGCTCCGTTTTCAGTGAGGATTTCTTTTGGTCCCCATCCGCACTGAATCTGGATATCTTCTTCTTTTGCCTCTTCTACTTCATCACGGGCTGCCGGCATTTCTGCCTCGGATTCCAGACAGTACATGGAGACAAGCTCACTTCCGGTACGAAGCGCGGTCCTTGCAACGTCGATGGCAACGTTTCCGCCGCCGATCACCACAGTACGGCCATTCAGATGAACAGAATCTTCATTCAGGTTTACACTGCGTAAAAATTCCACACCGGTTGTCACGCCTTTCGCATCTTCCCCCGGGATTCCGGTTTTTCGTCCGCCCTGTGCACCGATCGCAATATAAAACGCCTGATATCCCTGTGCACGGAGTTCAGGGATCGTGATATCTTTGCCGATTTCCACGTTGTAACGGAATTCAATTCCCATTTGTTTTAAAATGTCAATTTCTGCTTCAATTACTGATTTTTCCAGACGGAAGGGTGGGATTCCATTCATCAGCATACCACCTGCACGGGATTCTTTTTCAAAAATCGTAACCGGGTATCCTTTTGTACGCAGATAGTAGGCGGCGGACATTCCGGCAGGACCGGCACCGATCACGGCAATTTTCTGAGTGAATTGTTTTCCTTCATGATTCTCGCAAAGCGGAACAAAGCGGGTATTTTCCTTTAACTCCTGTTCTGCGATAAACCGCTTGATCTCATCAATAGCAACAGCCTGATCAATGGTCGCTCGGGTACATGCATCCTCACAGCGGCGGTTACAGATTGCACCGCAGACTGCAGGGAACGGGTTTTCGGTCTTGATCAGTTTTAATGCGTCAAGATAGCGTCCCTCAGCCGCCATCTTAATATAGCCCTGTACGGGAAGATGAGCAGGACAGGCAGTCTTACAAGGAGATGTACCGGTGTCATAGCAGTTGATTTTGGCATGATCCCGGTAATCCGGAGCCCATTTGTCCGGTCCCCATTTTTCCGTATCCGGAAGCAGGGATTTCGGATAGGAAATCTCGCCTTGTTTTGTACACAGCTTCTGCCCAAGTTTGGCAGCGCCTACTGAACAGACCTCCACACACTGACCACAGGCAACGCATTTGCCTGCTTCCACATGGGCACGGTAGGCAGAGCGGACATATTCGGTGTGTTGAACAACTGAGATGTACGCAGTGCATTGCAGACACCAGGTGCACAGTTGCAGATGGCGAAGATCTTATCTTCCCCGTCAATATTGGTGATTTGATGTACAAATCCGTTTCTCTCGGCGCGCTCCAGAATTTCCAGAACTTCCTCCTGTGTGATGTAATGGCCTTTTCCTGTTTCTACCAGATAATCTGCCATATCACCGACACCGATGCACAGATCTCCTTCGATTTCGCCGCAGCCTTCGCCACGCACGCGTTGCTGACGGCGGCAGGAACAGGCGCCGACTGCATATTTGTCCTGATATTTTTTCAGCCAGTGGGGGATATGCTCCACACTTGCGGATTCCTGCTTTGCAGGAATTGCCTTTTCTACAGGAATGACATGCATTCCGATTCCGGAGCCTCCCGGCGGTACCATTGGTGTGACCTTTTCCAGAGGCAGTCTGGACATATTTTCAAAGAAATCTGCCAGAATCGGGTGTTCTTCCACCTGCTTGTCATTCATCATCATAAATTCTGCGCAGCCGGGAACAAACATCGGCAGGACATACTGCTTATGATGGTCGGCGTTCTCCCAGTTATATTCGATCATGCCGATCACGGACATTTCATCCAGCAACTTTTGCACACGTTCTGGATCTTTGCCGGATTTTCGGGCAATCTGTTCCAGTGTCATTGGTTTTCTGACCTTCATGGAAAGACAGACCTCTGCCATTTCATCAGTCAGAACTTCCGCGAGTCCCCAATACTCGGGATCCTCCACTGTGACTTTCACACCGACACGGTCAGTGATCATCTGTCCCAGCTTCAGGATCAGTTTACGTTCTTCTTTCATTCCTTTACTCCTTTTTCATTTGATTCATTCCAGGAACTGGTTTCTTCTTTCAGCCAGTCGATCCATTCGTCCATGCCCTCCCCGGTGCGGGCAGAGATCGGGATGATCTTCATATCCGGATTCAGCTTCAGTACCCGCTTTTTACATTCTTCCAGATCAAAGTCAAAGTAAGGAAGAACATCGATCTTGTTGATCAGAAGGCACTGGCATACCTGAAACATCAGTGGATATTTCAGTGGTTTATCGTCTCCTTCCGGAACACTTAAGATCATGGCATTTTTCACAGCGCCTGTGTCAAATTCTGCAGGACAGACCAGGTTGCCCACATTTTCCAAAATGGCAAGATCTACATCACTGGTATCCAGCTCCAAAAGCCCTTGCCTTGTCATATCTGCATCCAGATGACACATTCCCCCTGTGTGCAGCTGAATGACTTTGGCTCCGGTTTCGCTGATCGTATCTGCATCTACAGCGCTGTCAATGTCAGCTTCCATGACTCCGATGCGAAAATCATGTTTCATAGCATCTATTGTTTTAGTCAGAGTGGTGGTCTTCCCTGCTCCGGGAGACGACATCAGATTTAAAAGAAATGTTTTGTCTTTTTTTAATTCTGTCCGCACTTTATCTGCTTCCAGGTCATTGTCAGCGAAGACACGCTGTTTGATTTCATAAACTTTGTACATAATCCTCTCCAGTCCTTTAAATATTAAAAAAGTATAAATAAAGTGTAAAGCAGAACTAAAAGAAAGTTAAATGTTTTTTGGACACAATGTATAAGAATTAACTTTCTAAGAAAGAAAAATAAGACAAATACAACATGATATAGACGAAGTGTTGAGTAAAATAAAAAGAGCCAAAGCTCACGCAATCATTGCGTTTACTTTGGCTCTGATTTTATGAAAATTAGAAATTAAACTTCCGGACCAGCAGAAACTAAAGCTTTTCCAGCTTCATTTCCTTCGTATTTAGCAAAGTTCTTAACAAATCTCTGTGCAAGATCTTTTGCTTTTGTCTCCCACTCAGCAGCATCTGCATAAGTGTCACGTGGGTCAAGAATGTTTGTATCTACACCTGGAAGCTCTGTTGGTACTTCGAAGTTGAAGAATGGGATCTTCTTAGTAGGTGCATTTACGATGTCTCCGTTTAAGATTGCATCGATGATACCGCGAGTATCTTTGATAGAGATACGTTTTCCTGTTCCGTTCCATCCTGTGTTCACCAGGTATGCTTTTGCTCCGTTTGCTTCCATTTTCTTAACAAGTTCTTCTGCATATTTTGTAGGATGCAGCTCTAAGAATGCCTGTCCGAAGCAAGCTGAGAATGTTGGTGTAGGCTCTGTGATTCCACGTTCTGTACCAGCAAGTTTTGCTGTGAATCCAGACAGGAAGTAGTATTCAGCCTGCTCTGGTGTCAGAACAGATACCGGAGGAAGTACTCCGAATGCATCTGCAGACAGGAAGATTACATTCTTAGCTGCCGGTGCAGAAGAAACCGGACGTACGATGTTCTCGATGTGGTTGATCGGGTAAGATACACGAGTATTTTCTGTAACACTCTTGTCATTAAAGTCGATCTTTCCTTCTGCATCCAGAGTTACGTTCTCAAGAAGAGCGTCACGTCTGATTGCATTGTAGATGTCCGGCTCAGATTCTTTGTCAAGGTTGATAACTTTTGCGTAGCATCCGCCTTCAAAGTTGAATACTCCGTTGTCATCCCATCCGTGCTCGTCATCACCGATCAGAAGACGTTTCGGATCTGTAGAGAGTGTTGTCTTACCTGTTCCTGAAAGTCCGAAGAAGAGTGCTGTGTTCTCTCCGTTCATGTCTGTGTTTGCAGAACAGTGCATAGAAGCGATACCTTTCAGCGGCAGGTAGTAGTTCATCATAGAGAACATACCTTTTTTCATCTCTCCGCCGTACCATGTGTTTACGATAACTTGCTCACGGCTTGTGATGTTGAACATAACAGCTGTCTCAGAGTTAAGTCCGAGCTCTTTGTAGTTTTCAACTTTTGCTTTAGAAGCGTTGTAAACAACGAAATCTGGTTCAAAGTCTTTTAATTCTTCTTCTGTAGGCTGGATGAACATGTTTGTAACAAAGTGTGCCTGCCAAGCAACCTCAACGATGAAACGGATTGCCATACGTGTATCTTTGTTAGCTCCGCAGAATGCATCTACAACGAACAGTCTCTTGTTAGAGAGTTCTTTCAATGCGATGTCTTTTACTGTAGACCATGCTTCTTCAGAAGCCGGGTGGTTATCGTTCTTATATTCATCAGAAGTCCACCATACAGTATCTTTAGAGTTCTCATCCATTACAATGAATTTGTCTTTAGGTGAACGTCCTGTATATACTCCAGTCATTACGTTTACTGCACCGAGTTCACTTTCCTGACCTTTTTCAAAACCTTCCAGTTCAGGTTTTGTCTCTTCTTCAAATAATGTCTCGTAAGAAGGATTGTACACAATTTCTGTAGTTCCAGTAATGCCATACTTGGTTAAATCAATCTGTGCCATGTTACGTTAAACCTCTTTTCTTATATAGTAATAATGCAATGAACTGCAAATGCAGACATAGCAATATCCCTACCACAATTATACATATTTGATGGACAAAATCAATAAAAAAACGATAAAATATTGAATGACAGAGGGAAAAGTATTTCTCCAAAAAAGAAAATCAGGGTATTTAAAATAGGAAGAGTTTTCAGTGTATATAAATTTTCATAAATTTTCATATGTAAATTGAAAGAAGAAACACCTTGACTTCCCTATTGCCATATGATACAATTTTCTGGCGAATGGAAGTAGGTCTTTTTTTTATGCCTAAAATTAGATGGGGTCGCAGCCATCAAAGTAACATGTAAAAAGTAAATAAAAAGCGAGGTGGAAGTTGTGCGCACAAGAATCACATTGGAATGTACGGAATGCAAGAATCGTAACTACAACATGACTAAGGATAAGAAAACACATCCGGACCGTATGGAGACAAAGAAGTACTGCAAATTCTGTAAATCACACACACTGCACAAAGAAACGAAATAATCGTTGGAAGGAAGTGGATGTATGAGTGGAAAGACAGGAAAAGCAGAAAAAGCTCAGAAGTCAAGCTGGTTTAAAGGAATGAAGGCCGAATTTAAAAAGATTGTCTGGCCGGATAAGAACACACTTGCAAAGCAGACAGCTGCAGTTGTAATCGTTTCTGTATTGATGGGTGCATTGATCTCTGTGATCGATGTACTGATGAAATATGGGATTGACTTTCTGATAAAATAGCTGGTCAGAAGCGGAAAGGTGATTTTATGTCAGATGCAAAATGGTATGTAGTTCATACTTATTCCGGGTATGAAAACAAAGTAAAAGCAAACATTGATAAGACAATTGAGAACCGTCACCTGGAGGACCAGATTCTTGAAGTCAGAGTTCCGATGCAGGAAGTCGTGGAATTAAAGAATGGTGTTCAGAAAGCAAGTCAGAAGAAGATGTTTCCTGGGTATGTCCTGATCCATATGATCATGAATGATGATACCTGGTATGTCGTAAGAAATACCAGAGGTGTGACAGGATTTGTCGGACCTGGATCCAAGCCGGTTCCGCTGGAAGAAGAGGAAATGGCAAATCTGGGAATCAAACAGGAAGACATCGTAGTTGACTTCGAGGTTGGCGATACAGTGACCGTATTGAGCGGAGCATGGGAAGGTACTGTTGGTATGATCCAGGCGATCAACGAACAGAAACAGAGCCTGTCGATCAATGTAGAGCTGTTCGGCCGAGAGACTCCGGTTGAACTGAATTTCTCAGAAGTAAGAAAGATGGATTAAAAAACCGTGGGAGGGATGAAAATCCCGCCAATACCACAAGGAGGTAATGAAAAATGGCAAAAAAAGTAGAAGGATATATTAAATTACAGATTCCAGCTGGTAAAGCAACTCCAGCACCACCGGTAGGTCCTGCACTTGGACAGCACGGTGTAAATATCGTTGAATTTACAAAACAGTTCAATGCCAGAACAGCAGACCAGGGTGACCTGATTATTCCTGTTGTTATCACAGTTTACAATGACAGAAGCTTTAGCTTCGTTACAAAGACTCCACCGGCAGCAGTTCTTATTAAGAAAGCATGTAACCTGAAATCAGGTTCCGGTGTGCCGAACAAAACAAAAGTTGCAACAATCACAAAAGCTCAGCTTCAGGAAATCGCTGAGATGAAAATGCCAGACTTAAATGCTGCAACAGTAGAAGCAGCTATGAGCATGGTGGCAGGAACATGCCGTTCTATGGGTGTAGTGGTTGAAGAGTAAGAGATAACTGCCAGATAAAAAAGCAGAGATTTAAGAAAGTCTGAACAATTCTTTTCGGTGTCTTCGAAAAGGAGGAAGAGACAATCTATGTTATATGTAAATTCACGAAAAAGTGGGAGGGGCACGTTCCCGCCAATACCACAAGGAGGTTATTTGAAATGAAACGAGGAAAGAAATATATCGAAGCTGCAAAACTGATCGAAAGAGGAAATCTTTACGAGAAAGCAGAAGCAGTTGCATTAGTGAAAAAATCAGCAGTAGCTAAATTTGACGAGACAATCGAAGCTCACATCAGAACAGGTTGTGACGGACGTCACGCTGACCAGCAGATCCGTGGAGCAGTAGTGCTTCCTCACGGAACTGGTAAAAAAGTTCGTATCCTTGTATTTGCAAAAGATGCAAAAGCAGAAGAAGCAAAAGCAGCCGGAGCAGATTACGTAGGAGCAGAGGATCTGATTCCAAAGATCCAGAACGAAGGATGGTTTGAATTCGATGTTGTTGTTGCTACACCTGACATGATGGGTGTTGTTGGACGTCTCGGACGTGTACTTGGACCAAAAGGTCTGATGCCAAACCCGAAAGCCGGAACAGTTACAATGGACGTAACAAAAGCAATCAACGATATCAAAGCTGGTAAGATTGAGTACAGATTGGACAAAACAAACATTATCCATGTGCCGATTGGAAAAGCTTCATTTACTGAAGAACAGTTAGCGGACAACTTCCAGACGCTTATCGATGCAATCAACAAAGCTAAACCGGCAGCAGTAAAAGGTCAGTACTTAAAGAGCGTAACACTGACATCTACAATGGGACCTGGTGTAAAAATCAACCCAATGAAACTGGTTTAAAAAACTGTTGACATTGACAATATAAAGTGCTATTATAATATAGCAATTGACTGCCGAAGACAGCAGGTGCCGTAAGGCATAAGGAGAAAACGCCTGCCGAGGAAGTATGCGAATTCAATTTCGGATTTGTAAACCTCTGTGTCTTTGGATACAGAGGTTTTTATTTTGGCAGTACACGCACAATAAAATAAGGAGGTGTACCGAACATGGCAAAAGTAGAATTAAAACAGCCAATCGTTGAGGCGATTTCAGAAGAACTGAAAGGAGCTCAGTCAGTTGTTCTCGTAGATTACCGCGGACTGACAGTTGCTCAGGATACAGAACTTCGTAAAAAGCTCAGAGAAGCAGGTGTTACTTACAGAGTATATAAGAACACTATGATGAAGAGAGCATTCGAAGGAACTGAATTCGAAGGTCTTGAAGGATGTCTGGAAGGACCAAGCGCGATTGCAATTTCTAAAGAAGATGCAACAGCACCAGCAAGAATTCTTTGCGAGTTTGCAAAAGGAGCAGACAAGCTTGAATTAAAAGGTGGTGTAGTGGAAGGAACAGTTTATGATGTGGCAGCACTTTCAGAACTGGCTAAGATTCCATCCAGAGAAGTATTGCTTTCCAGATTACTTGGAAGTATGCAGTCACCAATTACAAACTTCGCTCGCGTTATCAAACAGATCGCAGAAAAAGATGGCGAAGCAGTTGCAGAGACAGCTGAAGCTCCTGCAGAGGAAGCAGCTGAGACAACAGCAGAGTAATTGGAATTACATTTTATACCCGGCAGGATATGCCTTTATGGGGTAGCCGTATGATGTACGGCAGAGTATAAAAATAATCAGAATATCAATGAATATGGAGGATATGAAAATGGCTAAATTGACAACAGCTGAAATGATCGAAGCGATCAAAGAGTTATCAGTATTAGAATTAAATGAATTAGTAAAAGCTTGTGAAGAAGAATTTGGTGTTTCTGCAGCAGCAGGTGTTGTAGTTGCAGCAGCAGCTGGAGACGGAGCTGGAGCAGCAGAAGAGAAAGATGAGTTCGACGTAGAATTAGTATCTGCTGGAGCATCTAAAGTTAAAGTTATCAAAGTTGTTCGTGAGATCACAGGACTTGGACTGAAAGAAGCAAAAGAAGTAGTTGACGGAGCTCCTAAGGTAGTAAAAGAAGGTGTTTCTAAAGCAGAAGCTGAAGAAATCAAAGCTAAATTAGAAGCAGAAGGTGCAGAAGTTAACCTGAAATAATTGCTGATAAAAGCCAGATGAGACCGCAGAAGATGAACGCTTCTGCGGTTTTTGCGTTAATACCATAGATGAGAAAACTTGTCAAGAGTTTTTTGAGAAAATAAACCAAAATATGTTGACAGAAAAAAGAGCTTTGTGATATAGTTAAAAATGCGCTATTATGGAAAGGTATGCCATGAAGTGAAGAGAAATATTGTCACAGGGCTCTTTTCCTATTTACTGGAACCTATTGGAGGGTACTTGCTGCCCGCAAAAAAATATATGAGGAGTGAAACGTCATATGGAGAAAAACAGAATTCGTCCCATCACAAGTGGAAAAAGTTCTCGCATGAGCTATTCCAGACAAAAAGAAGTATTAGAGATGCCGAATCTAATCGAAGTCCAGAAAGATTCTTATCAGTGGTTTCTGGATGAAGGATTAAAAGAGGTATTTGATGATATTTCTCCGATTTCTGACTATGCAGGTCATTTCAGTCTGGAATTTGTAGATTTTACACTTTGCGAGGATGACGTGAAGTACACGATTGAAGAGTGTAAAGAACGTGATGCAACTTATGCTGCACCTTTGAAAGTGAGAGTCAGACTCTACAACAGAGAGACTGATGAGATCAACGAACATGAGATTTTTATGGGGGATCTCCCATTGATGACAAAGACAGGTACATTTGTGATCAATGGTGCTGAACGAGTTATTGTAAGTCAGCTTGTTCGTTCACCGGGAATTTATTATGGAATCGCACATGATAAGCTTGGAAAAGAGCTGTATTCTTCTACAGTAATTCCAAACCGCGGTGCGTGGCTGGAATATGAGACAGACTCCAATGACGTTTTCTATGTACGTGTAGACAGAACAAGAAAGGTGCCGATCACAGTATTGATCCGTGCACTTGGTATCGGAACAAATGCAGAGATTATTGACCTGTTTGGTGAAGAACCGAAGATCCTTGCAAGTTTCGGAAAAGATACAGCAGAGAACTATCAGGAAGGTCTGCTTGAATTATATAAGAAGATCCGTCCGGGAGAGCCGCTTGCAGTGGACAGTGCAGAAAGTCTGATTACAAGCATGTTCTTTGATCCGAGACGTTACGATCTTGCAAAAGTCGGACGTTACAAATTCAACAAAAAACTGGCACTGAAAAACCGTATCAAAGGGCAGAAAGTGGCAGAGGATGTTGTGAATGAGCTGACAGGAGAGATTGTTGCAGAAAAAGGAACTCTGATCACAGCTGAGATTGCAGATGCGATCCAGAACAGTGGTGCTCCGTTTGTATGGGTAGAGGGAGAGGATGAGTCCCGCAATATCAAGATTCTGTCTAATATGATGGTAGATCTGCAGGCAGTTGTGGATATCGATCCGGAAGAAGTCGGAGTGACAGAGCAGGTATACTACCCTGTACTGGCAGGACTTCTGGAAGAATCTGCAGGAGATGTGGAAGAACTGAAATCTCTGATCAAGAGAGATATTCATGATCTGATTCCGAAACATATTACAAAAGAAGATATTTTAGCTTCTATTAACTATAACATCCATCTGGAATACAGAATGGGTAACGATGATGATATCGATCATCTGGGCAACAGACGTATCCGTGCGGTTGGAGAGCTTCTCCAGAATCAGTACAGAATCGGTCTGTCCAGACTGGAGAGAGTTGTTCGTGAAAGAATGACAACACAGGATCAGGACGGAGTTTCTCCACAGTCTCTGATCAATATCAAGCCGGTGACTGCAGCCGTGAAAGAATTCTTTGGTTCTTCTCAGCTGTCTCAGTTCATGGATCAGAACAACCCTCTTGGAGAGCTGACTCACAAGAGACGTCTGTCTGCACTTGGACCTGGTGGTCTTTCCAGAGACCGTGCAGGATTTGAGGTCCGTGACGTTCACTATTCTCACTATGGAAGAATGTGTCCGATCGAGACACCTGAAGGTCCGAACATCGGTCTGATCAACTCGCTTGCAACTTATGCGAGAATCAACGAATATGGATTCATTGAAGCTCCATATCGTAAGATTGACAAAACAGATCCGATGAACCCGATCGTTACAGAAGATGTTGTGTATATGACAGCAGATGAAGAGGACAACTATCATGTAGCACAGGCGAATACACCACTGGATGAGGAAGGACACTTCCTGCATAAGAATGTATCCGGTCGTTATCGTGAAGAGACACAGGAATATGAGAGAAGCAAATTTGATTATATGGACGTGTCTCCGCAGATGGTATTCTCTGTTGCGACAGCATTGATCCCATTCCTTGAGAATGACGATGCCAACCGTGCGCTGATGGGATCCAACATGCAGCGTCAGGCAGTGCCGCTTCTTACAACAGAAGCTCCGGCAGTCGGAACAGGTATGGAAGTAAAAGCAGCGGTAGACTCCGGTGTATGTATGGTTGCAGAGAGAGCTGGTGTGGTAGAGAGCTCTACATCTACAAGCATTACGATCAAACATGACGATGGAACAAAGAAAACATATAAACTGACAAAATTCTTAAGAAGTAACCAGAGCAACTGCTACAATCAGGTGCCGATCGTAGACAAGGGAGAACGTGTGGAAGCCGGACAGGTGATCGCAGACGGACCGTCTACATCCAATGGAGAGATGGCTCTTGGAAAGAACCCGCTGATCGGTTTCATGACATGGGAAGGTTACAACTACGAGGATGCTGTTCTGTTAAGCGAGCGTCTCGTTGCAGAAGACGTTTATACATCTGTTCATATCGAAGAATATGAAGCAGAAGCAAGAGATACAAAACTGGGACCTGAGGAGATTACAAGAGATATCCCTGGTGTCGGTGACGATGCACTCAAAGATCTGGATGAGAGAGGTATCATCCGTATCGGTGCAGAAGTACGTGCAGGAGATATTCTGGTCGGAAAGGTAACTCCGAAGGGAGAGACAGAGCTGACAGCAGAAGAGAGACTGCTTCGCGCGATCTTTGGCGAAAAAGCACGTGAAGTAAGAGATACTTCTCTGAAGGTACCGCACGGTGAATATGGTATTATCGTAGACGCAAAAGTATTTACAAGAGAGAACGGAGACGAACTTTCACCTGGAGTAAACCAGTCCGTACGCATCTATATCGCACAGAAGAGAAAAATTTCTGTTGGTGATAAGATGGCCGGACGTCATGGTAACAAGGGTGTTGTCTCCAGAGTGCTTCCGGTAGAAGATATGCCATATCTTCCAAATGGACGTCCTCTGGATATCGTGCTGAACCCACTGGGTGTGCCTTCCCGTATGAATATCGGGCAGGTGCTCGAGATCCACTTAAGTCTTGCAGCAAAAGCACTTGGCTTTAATGTTGCAACACCGGTATTCGGCGGAGCAAACGAGAATGACATCATGGATACGCTGGATCTGGCAAATGATTATGTAAATATGGAATGGGAAGACTTTGAAAAGAAACACGGAGAGGAATTACTTCCGGAAGTGCTTCAGTATCTGTCTGACAATCGTGAACACAGAGCGCTGTGGAAAGGAGTACCGCTTTCAAGAGACGGTAAAGTACGCCTGCGTGACGGACGTACCGGAGAATATTTTGACAGCCCGGTAACAATTGGACACATGCATTACTTAAAACTTCATCATCTGGTAGATGATAAGATCCATGCACGTTCAACAGGTCCTTACTCACTGGTAACACAGCAGCCGCTGGGTGGTAAAGCTCAGTTCGGTGGACAGCGTTTCGGAGAGATGGAGGTTTGGGCTTTAGAGGCCTACGGTGCATCTTATACACTGCAGGAGATCCTGACAGTCAAATCCGATGATGTTGTAGGACGTGTCAAGACATACGAAGCAATCATCAAAGGAGAGAACATTCCGGAACCAGGTATTCCTGAGTCCTTCAAGGTACTGCTCAAAGAGCTTCAGTCCCTTGCCTTGGATGTGCGTGTACTTCGTGATGACAACACAGAAGTGGAAATCATGGAGACTGTAGATTACGGCGAGACAGACCTGCGCTCGATCATCGAAGGAAAGAAATACCGCGATGAAAAAGAATCTTTCGGAGCACATGGATTTACAGAGCAGGAATTCGTCGGGGAAGAACTGGAGAACGTAGAACCACAGGAGGAAGAGGATTTCGCTCCTGATATGGAATTGGAATTTGATGAATTCATGGATGATGAAGAATAGGAGGAGCCGTTTATATGCCAGCAAGCAATAATGAACAACAATATCAGCCGTTAACTTTTGATGCGATCAAAATCGGACTGGCTTCACCGGAAAAGATCATGGAATGGTCAAGAGGCGAGGTTACAAAACCGGAGACCATTAACTATAGAACGTTAAAACCAGAAAAAGACGGTCTTTTCTGCGAGCGAATTTTCGGACCAAGTAAGGACTGGGAATGTCACTGTGGAAAATACAAAAAAATCCGTTACAAAGGTGTTGTTTGTGACAGATGTGGAGTGGAAGTAACAAAAGCATCTGTACGCCGTGAGCGCATGGGCCATATCGCCCTTGCGGCTCCGGTATCCCATATCTGGTATTTCAAGGGAATCCCAAGCCGTATGGGACTGATCCTGGACATCTCCCCAAGAACACTGGAGAGAGTTCTTTACTTTGCATCTTATATCGTACTGGACAAAGGGGAGACAGACCTTCAGTACAAACAGATCCTGTCAGAGGCAGAGTATCAGGAAGAAAAAGAAAAATGGGGAAGCAAAGCATTCCGCGTAGGTATGGGAGCTGAGGCAATTCAGGAATTGCTGCAATCCATTGATCTGGAAAAAGAATATGCAGAACTGCAGGCAGGACTTGTCAATGCCACAGGTCAGAAGAGAGCAAGAATCGTAAAACGTCTGGAGGTTGTAGAAGCATTCCGTGAATCCGGAAACAAACCGGAGTGGATGATTCTTTCCGCGATCCCGGTCATTCCGCCGGATCTGCGTCCGATGGTACAGCTGGATGGTGGACGTTTTGCAACATCTGACTTAAATGATTTGTACAGAAGAATTATCAACCGTAATAACCGTCTGAGAAGACTGCTTGAACTGGGAGCGCCGGATATTATCGTACGCAACGAGAAACGTATGCTTCAGGAAGCAGTTGATGCTCTGATCGACAACGGCCGCCGCGGTCGTCCTGTTACAGGTCCTGGAAACAGAGCTCTGAAATCTCTGTCAGACATGTTAAAAGGTAAGTCCGGACGTTTCCGTCAGAACCTGCTCGGAAAACGTGTTGACTATTCCGGACGTTCCGTTATCGTCGTAGGACCGGAATTGAAGATCTATCAGTGCGGTCTGCCGAAAGAGATGGCGATTGAATTATTCAAACCGTTTGTTATGAAAGAACTGGTGGCAAACGGAACTGCTCATAATATTAAGAATGCCAAGAAAATGGTAGAGAGACTCCAGCCGGAGGTTTGGGATGTGCTCGAAGAAGTGATCAAAGAGCATCCGGTTATGTTGAACCGTGCCCCCACACTGCACAGACTTGGTATTCAGGCGTTTGAGCCAATCCTTGTAGAAGGTAAGGCAATCAAGCTGCATCCATTGGTATGTACAGCTTACAACGCCGATTTCGATGGTGACCAGATGGCTGTCCATGTACCGCTGTCAGTAGAAGCACAGGCAGAATGCCGTTTCCTGCTTCTTTCACCGAACAACCTGCTGAAACCGTCCGATGGTGGACCGGTAGCCGTTCCTTCTCAGGATATGGTACTTGGTATTTACTATCTGACACAGGAAAGACCGGGAGCAACAGGTGAGGGTATGTTCTTTAAGAACTTAAACGAAGCACTCCTGGCATATGAAAATGGATATGTGACACTGCATTCCAGAATCAAAGTCCGTGTTTCCAGAGAGATGCCGGACGGAACGGTGAAGACAGGCACGATCGATGGAACACTTGGAAGAATGTTGTTCAATGAGATTATTCCGCAGGATCTTGGATTCGTAGACCGTGAAGTAGATGGAAACGAACTGCTTCTGGAAGTAGATTTCCACGTAGGAAAGAAACAGCTCAAACAGATCCTGGAAAAAGTAATCAATACACACGGAGCAACTCAGACAGCAGAAGTTCTGGATGATGTAAAAGCGATTGGTTACAAGTTCTCTACAAGAGCAGCGATGACCGTATCGATTTCTGATATGACAGTACCGCCGCAGAAACCGGAGATGATCCAGACTGCACAGGATACTGTAGACAAGATCACAAAGAACTACAAACGTGGTCTGATCACAGAAGAAGAACGTTACAAAGAAGTTGTTGAGACATGGAAAGCAACCGATGACAAATTGACAGAAGCTCTGCTTTCCGGGCTGGATAAATACAATAACATCTTCATGATGGCAGATTCCGGAGCCCGTGGTTCTGACAAGCAGATCAAACAGCTTGCAGGTATGCGTGGTTTGATGGCGGATACAGCAGGTCGTACGATCGAGCTGCCGATCAAGTCCAACTTCCGTGAGGGTCTGGACGTACTGGAATACTTTATGTCTGCGCATGGAGCTCGTAAGGGAATGTCCGATACCGCGCTTCGTACAGCCGATTCAGGATACCTGACAAGACGTCTGGTTGATGTTTCTCAGGAGCTTATCATTCACGACAGTGACTGTGCGGCAGAAGGAAAAGAGATTCCGGGAATGTATGTAAAAGCATTCATGGACGGAAATGAAGAAATCGAAAGTCTGCAGGAGCGTATCACAGGAAGATTCTCTTGTGAAGATCTGAAAGACAAGGATGGAAATATCATCGTCAAAGCAAATCACATGATCACACCGAAGCGTGCAGAAAGAGTCATGAAGAAAGCGGTTGACGAAAACGGTGAACCACTGGATACAGTGAAGATCCGTACAATCCTTACATGTAAATGTAAGAATGGTGTTTGTGCAAAATGTTACGGTGCAAACATGGCAACAGGGGAAGCCGTTCAGGTTGGTGAAGCAGTCGGTATCATTGCTGCTCAGTCCATCGGTGAACCTGGTACACAGCTGACCATGCGTACATTCCATACGGGTGGAGTTGCCGGTGACGATATCACACAGGGTCTTCCTCGTGTCGAAGAGCTTTTTGAGGCAAGAAAGCCGAAAGGACTTGCGATTATCACAGAGTTTGCCGGTACGGCAACAATCAGCGATACAAAGAAAAAGCGTGAGATCATTGTAACAAATGATCAGACAGGAGAATCCAAAGCATACCTGATCCCATACGGTTCCCGTATCAAGATTCAGGATGGTGTATATCTGGAGGCCGGAGATGAGCTGACAGAAGGTAGTGTAAATCCTCACGATATCCTGAAGATCAAAGGACTTCGTGCCGTACAGGATTACATGATCCAGGAAGTACAGCGAGTTTACCGTTTGCAGGGTGTAGAAATCAATGACAAGCATATCGAGGTTATTGTACGCCAGATGCTGAAGAAGATTCGTATCGAGGAAAGAGGAGATACCGAATTCCTGCCTGGAACTATGGTAGATGTTCTGGAGTTCAACGAAGTGAACGAGCAGATGGAAGCAGAAGGAAAAGAGCCTGCAACAGGTGAACAGATCATGCTTGGTATCACAAAAGCATCTCTGGCTACAGAATCCTTCCTGTCTGCAGCATCCTTCCAGGAGACAACAAAAGTCCTGACAGAAGCTGCGATCAAAGGTAAGGTGGACCACCTGATCGGTCTGAAAGAGAACGTCATCATCGGTAAACATATTCCTGCAGGTACAGGTATGAAGAAGTACCGTGATGTTCAGTTAAACACAGAACTGGAAGCAGAAGAAGAGGCTGAAGAACTGGATGAAAGCGATGCAGTGGAAACAGAAGCAGTGGAGACAGCAGAATCAGCAGATCTGGAAGAAGTAGTTCTGGACGAAGAATAAAATAAAATACGATTGATAACAAGGGGAGCTTGTGTGACAGGCTGAGAGGAAGTTGTGAACTTCGACCTATAACCTGATTTGGATAATGCCAACGTAGGAACTGTAATCTCGTTTATACAAGGAACTCCTCCTTGTTTTCAATCACGAAAACAAGGAGGAGTTTTTTATGTTGAACTTTATGGTAAATGCAGAAGGCGGTCTGACGACTGCAGGATATGCAATTTGTATTGTGCTGGGAATCGTTGTATTTGGTATTGCATTGTTTTTTGCCGGTAAAAATTCAGAAAAAAATAAAATGTCCGCGAAACAGCTTGCGTGCTGTGCGATGGCAATGGCACTTGCTTTTATTACTTCCTATATCAAGATTTTCTCTCTGCCATGGGGCGGCAGTGTGACACTGTGCAGCATGCTCTTTATCGTGCTGGTAGCAAACTGGTATGGAGTAAGAACAGGAATTTTGGTTGGATTTACATATGGAATGCTCCAGTTTTTACAGGAGCCATACGTACTTTCTCTGTTCCAGGTATGCTGTGATTATGTATTGGCTTTCGCAGCACTTGGTGTGGCAGGTTTCTTTGCAAAGCAAAAGAATGGACTGCTCAAAGGCTATATCGTAGCTGTTCTCGCCAGGGGAGCGTTTCATGCGCTGGGAGGATATTTGTACTGGATGGACTACATGCCGGACAATTTCCCGAAATCACTTGCAGCCGTATATCCGATCGCATATAACTACAGTTTCCTTCTGGCAGAAGGACTGATTACAATCGTGATCATCTCCATTCCGGCAGTACAGAAAGCACTTGGACGGGTAAAAAAAATAGCAGTAGAATAAAGCGAAAAACAACGACTGTAAGATTCTCGGGAATTTTACGGTCGTTGTTTTTATAAGGTAAGAGGTTTAATAAAATTAGTTAATCGGTTAATTTATATCCGTAACGTGCTTTGCGGATAAATTTTTGGATAATGGTTACCGGCAGACTGATCAAAATGAACAGTGTGGAAAAAATTCCTGCAGAACCACCGATGATCATCAAAAGTATCATTACGATATTATTGCCCATTACTGTCACTCCTTTGAATGAAATTGCCCTTGTATCGGACCAGATTCTATTTTAGTGACAAAGGCATAAAAAGAAAAGAGATTTGAGGCCTTTTTAGCGCAATCTTAGCATAAGAGATTACTGCTAATCGTTTTCTGATGAATCCTCCTGCATTCGGTATCCAACGCCTACTTCTGTAAAGATATATTTAGGCTGTGCAGGGTCTTTTTCCAGCTTTCTTCGGATATTTGCCATATTGACGCGCAGGATTTTATTGTCGTCGTCTGCGTATGGTCCCCAGACATTGGAAATGATGGCGGCGTATGTCATGACTTTTCCGGAATTCTGTGCCAGATAGGATACAATTTTGTATTCAATAGGGGTCAGATGAACCGGCTGTTTGTCTAAGGTCAGTTCCCGTTTGGAAAAATCCAATACCAGATCTTCGTAGCGATAGGGCCGGATATAAAGAGAATCTGTAGTATATAAGCGGTTGCTGTGTCTTAAGGAGGTACGGATGCGGGCAAGCAGTTCTGAGGTTCCGAATGGCTTGGTAATGTAATCATCCGCTCCCTGATCCAATGCGAGAACCTTTTCCTTTTCGGCACTTCGTGCGGAGATGACAATGATCGGGGTACTGGTCCAGGTCCGGACTTCCTGGATAATATCATTTCCATTCATATCAGGCAGACCAAGGTCTAAAATAATTACGTCTGGACATTGGGAATGGATCAGATTCAGTCCTTCTTTCCCGCAGTCCGCATACAGTACACGGTAATCCTGTTTTTTCAGGATCTTTCCTACAAAGGTCTGAATATTTTTTTCGTCTTCTATAATCAATACAGTGAATTTAGGCATAGTTTGCGTTCTCCTTTTCTTTTGGAAGGGTAAAGGAGAATTCGGCTCCTTTATCCAGATTGGCAGCGTGGATCACGCCGTCGTGAGCATGAATGATCGTCCGGCAGATAGACAGTCCGATGCCGATTCCTTTGTGTCCGTCAGCGGTATCAGAGCTGTACTGTCCGTCAAAAATAAAAGGGATCTGGTCGGGATCCAGTCCGATTCCATAGTCCCGGACTGCAAATGTGACACAGTCCGGCTGATCGGTGATCAAAAGGTCGATGGGATCAGAGCTCGAGGAATGGACATAGGCATTTTCCATCAAGTTGATCAGCACCTGTTCGATCAAAGTAGCATCCATTGGGATCATCAGAAAATCTTCCGGCATAGAAACCCGGATCTGGATTTTAGGAAGGCGTTTCTGAAGTCGGACAATTGATTCGGAGACGACTTCTTCCACAATTTCCTGCGACTTTTTGACTTTGCTGGATTCATTTTGAATCTTCGTTACAGAGAGCAGGTTTTCCACCATATTCAGCAGCCACTGTGCATCCTCGTTAATATTCGAAATCAGCTCCATACGTTCTTGCTCGGACATATTCTGGGCATCGTCCAGATAAGAGGCAGAAGAGCCGATTATGCTCGTCAGAGGGGTACGCAGATCATGTGATACGGCGCGCAGAAGATTGGCATGAATTTTCTCGCGCTCTGCTTCTGCAAGCTTTCGTTCCCGTTCGGAGGCAATGGCTTTTTGTTTTTTGAGCATACTGGCGGTCGCGCTGGTGATAAGAGAAATAGCCAGCATGCCGATAAATGTGACCGGATATCCGTCCAGTATGAAGTTTAGTTTGAAATAGGGATATGTAAAAAAATAGTTTGCTGCGATGACACAAAAAACGGAGGCGGCAGCACCATACCAGTAACTGGTCGTATTCTGAGCGATCAGGATCAGAGCCAGAATATAAATCAGGGCAGTGTTGACAGAATTTTTTTGTCCTAGGTTAAAAAAGAAAAATGCCAGTATCGTGGAGATACCAAGGCAAAGGAAAGTAAAGGTCAGATTTTTAAAAAATGTCTTCATACATATAACACCTCTCTGCAACCAGATTACCATAATAAAAGGAAAAAATCCATACTGTGTAATAAAAAACAAAAAATGAAAGAAAGAAAAAATTAACTTGCAAAAATGAGATAATACTGTAAAGAAAAAGATTGAGAAATAAATAACAAATATACAAAATAAACAAAAAATGGACATATAAAAAGGATAATGGATTTTAAATATCAATTTTAGATGGAAAAATAAACAAAACAGCTAAAAAGAAAAATAAGAGGAATGAATATAAAATGAATTTCTATGTTGAAAATTATTCATTTGTTTGGTAAACTATAGAAGCAGTGTCATCTGTATAAGATGGAGGTACAGATGCACAGAAAATCCCAAAATTGAGATTGAGGAGGAGAAAATGGAAAATTTAATGTACGTAGTTCCTGTCGTATCGGTTCTCGCGTTACTATTTGCCGGATATCTGGCTGTAAAAGTTGCGAAGCAGGAAGAAGGAACAGAGAAAATGAAAGAGATCGCATCTGCGATCAGTGAGGGTGCACGCGCATTCCTTACTGCAGAATACAAGATTCTGATCGTATTTGTGATGGTATTGTTTTTACTGATCGGATTCGGGATCGGTAACTGGGTAACAGCAATCTGTTTTGTTGTGGGAGCTTTGTTTTCTACACTGGCAGGTTATTTTGGCATGAATGTTGCAACAAAGGCGAATGTAAGAACAGCGAATGCTGCCAGAGAAAGCGGAATGAATAAGGCGCTTTCCATCGCATTTTCAGGCGGAGCCGTTATGGGAATGTGTGTAGCAGGTCTGGGAGCGCTTGGGGTCAGCGTTGTATATATTCTGACAAAAGATGTAGACGTGCTGTCCGGATTCAGTTTGGGAGCATCTTCTATTGCGCTGTTTGCGCGTGTTGGCGGTGGTATCTATACAAAAGCTGCAGACGTAGGGGCTGATCTGGTTGGAAAAGTAGAAGCCGGAATCCCTGAGGATGATCCGCGTAACCCTGCAGTAATCGCAGACAACGTAGGGGATAATGTAGGAGATGTTGCAGGAATGGGAGCCGACTTATTTGAATCTTATGTAGGATCTCTCGTTTCTGCACTGACACTTGGTGTTGCGGTTTCTGCAATTTCCGGAGTTGTATTCCCGCTTGCGATCGCGGGATGTGGACTTGTAGCATCCATTATCGGTACATTCTTTGTAAAAGGGGATGAGAAAGTAAGTCCGCAGAAAGCCCTGAAGATGGGAAGCAATATTGCGGCACTTCTGGTTGTGATCGTGTCTCTTGTACTGAGTAAGGTTTTATTTGGAAACTTTGACGGAGCGATCGCCGTAATCGCAGGTCTGATCGTAGGTGTTCTCATTGGTCTGATTACAGAATGCTATACATCAGCAGATTACAATCCGGTGAAGAAGATCGGAGAGCAGTCTGAGACAGGACCGGCAACCACGATCATCAGTGGAATCGCAGTCGGAATGCAGTCAACAGCAATCCCGCTGATCCTGATCTGCATCGGTATTTTTGTAGCATATCAGGTAGACGGATTGTACGGAATTGCTCTGGCAGCAGTGGGAATGCTTTCTACAACTGGAATTACAGTTGCGGTGGATGCATATGGTCCGATCGCCGATAATGCCGGCGGAATCGCAGAAATGTCAGGTCTGGACAAATCGGTACGTGAAATCACTGATAAACTGGATTCTGTAGGAAATACAACAGCAGCTATGGGAAAAGGCTTTGCAATCGGTTCTGCTGCGCTGACAGCACTGGCACTGTTTGCTTCGTATTCTCAGGCAGTACATCTGGAAAGTATCAATGTGCTGGATTATCGTGTGATCATCGGATTGTTTATCGGAGGAATGCTTACATTCCTGTTCTCTGCATTTACCATGGAATCCGTATCTAAGGCAGCATATAAGATGATCGAGGAAGTAAGACGTCAGTTCCGTGAGAAACCGGGAATTATGAAAGGAACGGAAAAACCGGATTATAAGTCTTGCGTATCTATCTCTACGACAGCTGCACTTCATGAGATGCTTCTTCCGGGAGCAATGGCAGTTGTTGTGCCGATTCTGGTCGGAATCGTGTTAGGAGTGGAAGCTCTTGGCGGACTTCAGGCAGGTGCGCTTGTGACAGGTGTTCTCATGGCGATCTTTATGGCAAACTCAGGTGGTGCCTGGGATAATGCCAAGAAGTACATCGAAGAAGGAAATCACGGCGGAAAAGGAAGCGAGGCTCACAAGGCAGCGGTTGTCGGAGACACTGTTGGAGATCCGTTTAAAGATACATCAGGACCATCCATCAATATCCTGATCAAACTGATGACAGTTGTGTCACTTGTATTTGCGCCATTGTTTATGGCGATCGGTGGATTACTGTAAGATATTTCATAGAACAGTCGATTTTCAGCTTGAAAATTGGCTGTTTTTATGCTGATTCTGCTGGCTGCAAGAAACACTGGTGGATCGGATTTTGTTATCAGGGGGAATGAAAACCAGATTTCCACCATATGAAATAAAGAGGGAAACTGTCAATTAATGAAACAGTTTCCCTCTTTTTTAATTAAATCGTTTCTCCGTTTTTATATTTCTGCAGTACATGCTGGATTCTCTCATCCGGGCTTAAGATACTGCTGATAGAACCGTCGTGGTTCAGTGTATCGATGATCAGAGCGATATATTTGCTCATGTCACAGTTGATATAGTATGGTCTTGATAATAATTCCGGTGTCTGATAGATCAGGTTAGTTGTCAGAATACCGGAGATTGTTCCGTCCTCATATGCCTGATCGAACTTGTCCAGACCGTTTGTGAAAAGACCAAATGTAGCTGCAGCAAAGATTCGTTTTGCTTTTCTGCGTTTCAGCTCTGTTGCAACTTCGATGATAGAATCTCCGGAAGAGATCATGTCATCGATAATGATCACGTCTTTGCCTTCTACAGAGCTTCCTAAGAATTCGTGGGCAACGATCGGGTTGCGTCCGTTGACGATCTGTGTATAATCACGGCGTTTGTAGAACATACCCATATCCAGTCCAAGTACGTTTGCAAGGTAGATCGCACGGTTCGTACCACCTTCATCCGGGCTGATCGCCATCATGTGGTCACTGTCGATCTGCAGATCTTTTACATTGCGCAGAAGTCCTTTGACAAACTGGTAAGTTGGAGGAACTGTCTCAAATCCGCTCAGCGGGATGGCATTGGATACACGAGGATCGTGCGCATCAAAAGTAATGATGTTATCAACGCCCATGCGTACCAGTTCCTGAAGTCCGAGTGCGCAGTCTAAAGACTCGCGGCTTGTTCTTTTGTGCTGACGGCTTTCGTAAAGGAATGGCATGATCACATTGATGCGGCGCGCCTTTCCTCCGACTGCAGCGATTACACGCTTTAAGTTCTGGAAATGGTCATCCGGTGACATATGGTTTGTGTTTCCTGTCAGAGAATAGGTGAGGCTGTAGTTGCATACGTCGACCATCAGATAGAGATCTTTTCCACGAACAGACTCTTTGATGATTCCTTTTGCCTCTCCGGAACCGAATCTCGGAACATCGGCATCAATGATAAAAGTATCTCTGTCATAACCGGTGAAAGCGACATCTCCTTTATGTTCAGAACCGCTTTCTTTGCGCCATTTTACCAGATAATCATTGACCTTGTCTCCAAGACCTTCGCATCCTCTGACCGGAATCAGTCCGAGCGCTCCTACTGGAATATTTTCTAAGTTTCTTTCTTTTCGACGTAACATTAATTTTCCTCCCTGTTTTTTAATTTCTTTTTGATTCGGATGTCATCGCCTATCAGTTTCAACATGATATAATTACTTGTGATTCTGGAAAAGGACCGTTCTGTATAAAGATCAGCCAGAGTGTCCAGTGACAAGTTTGTTGATATAATTGTAGAACGGCTGTTAAGCAGTCGTTCGTTGATGCATGTGAAGAACTGGGATGCAATAAAATTGTTCGTATATTCGGTTCCCAGATCATCAATGATCAGACAGTCACAGTTGTAGATCAGTTCAAACATATTCTGCGCATCTACATCTTGCTTGTCAAACGCATGTTTTGCAAGACTGGAAAAGAACTTGGATGCAGAAAAGTAAAGAACAGAATACTCTTTATCCATCAGTTCCTTTGCAATGCAGTTGGACAAAAAGGTCTTGCCCACACCAACATCTCCATACAGAAAAAGATTCTGGAAATCTGTTCCGAAAGAGGTGACGAAATTCCGGCAGATCCGCAGGGCATCTTCAATTACCTGGCGGGAAGAACGGCCGGTCTTCGGGTCAATAAAGTTGGTGGAATAGTAGTCCAGAGCAAAGTTGCTGAAGTTTTCTTTTTTGAGAATTTCTTTTAAGTTTGACTGTTCATAAAGTAAGTCAATGATGGCTTTTTTGAAACAGTGACATTTTTGGTTTCCGATATATCCGGTATCTTTACAATTCGGACAATCATAGACCGGTTCCAGATAATCAGCCGGAAAACCACTGGATCGTAAAAGCTCCTGCTTGCTGGCGCGTAAAATGGCAAGCTCTTCTTTTAAAGAAGAAATTGCTTTTTGATCGCCGTTTAACAGGCGTTTTCCATATTGAACAGACAAAATGGAAATGGAATCATCCAGTGATTTAAATTCAGGCAGCTGACGGTAGACCTCTTCATAATGCTGTGTCAGTATATCATGGTTTCGGAGTTGTTTTTGCTCGTACTTACGCATAATCGCCTGATATTGTGAATTTTTTAGTCCCACGACAGTGCTCTCCTTCTAATTGCTGTTTAATAGTTGCTCCTCCAGAGAATCCATGTCATATGAACGGCGTTCGAAATTGTTCAGATTTCTGGAGACAGGTTTTGCCTTTGGAGCTGAGGCAGCCGAAACGGCTTTTTGTTTCTGGTATGCATCATCCAACACCGAAATATCTTTCAAATGATGTACATGGCTGTTGTGCCATCTGGTCAGGATCGTGTCTGCATATTCAAAGCTTGGCTGATGAGTTGCAGAAATTGTTCTGCTGCAGGCTTCTTCGATGATGTCCAGAGTAAATCCATAGGTATCGGTCCATTTCTGGATATACGAAACCTCAGATGCGGCAGGTCCCCGATTTTTGATTCCGAAAGCATTCAGAACAGTGTAGCAGTTTTTGTTATAACTGCGGGATTGCTGTTTTGCCTGCTCTTTGGTAGTGATCCCGCTGTCTGCCCAGGATAAAGCGACCTTCTGAATATAATGAATACTTTTGTGGCCGTTTTCCACGCAGGATTCGATCAGATATTCGATCAGGTCAGCCGACATGCCGAGATGATCATAAAAATAAGTGATCGCATCCATATCTGTCTTTGTCAGAGTCTTACCAAGATACTGTTCCGCAATGAACAGGAGCGATTTTAGCTGCTTTTGCGCCTTTGCGGCATCTGCGTGCGCCGCCGGGCGGGAAACAGAAGCTGCCACAGCTTTGGGAGTAGCAGGCTTGACAGAGACGACCGATGCGGAAGGCTTTTTGGCCGCAGTGATCGGTATCTGTGCTTGGGTCTGGGGAATCTGGATCAGTTCCAGTTCACAGACATGTCCCTCTGCATCACATTCCATCTGAAGAAGTCCTTTGGATTCCCAGTATTTGAATGCGCGCAGGATATCATTTTCTGTGTTGTTCAGACAGTCTGCAACTGCAGAAACTGTCAGAGAAGAGCCGGCATTATCCAAATGTCTTAAAAGGAACAGATATACTTTTACAAATTCGCCGTTTGCCTGCACCATATAGTGATCGATAAAGTCGTTCGCAACCAGTGTGGCATTTGTCTGGAATTTATTTTTTAACGTAAATGTCTTCATAGTCCTCTCCCTGTTTTCCGGAATTCATACGCTGCTCTCTCATGCGCAAAGGTATTATAGCATCTTATCTGAACGGGCAAAAGCCTTTTTTCAAGGGAAAATCTGCTTTTTTGTGAATAACCCATGTGGATAATGTGGATAAGTCCTATTTTAAGAGATCTTCTCCAATTTTTACTACATCTCCGGCACCCATTGTAAGAACAAGATCTCCTGCATTCCAGTTTTCTTTGAGAAATGTTTCGATCTCTGCAAAGGATGGAAAATAGTGAGAATCTGTTCCAAGGCTGCGGATCGCGTCTGAGAGCGCTTCAGAGGATACCCCAAGAGTATCTGTTTCCCGTGCGGCATAAATATCCGCAAGAATCACATGATCTGCATGGGAAAGAGCTTCTGCAAATTCCTGGAAAAATGCTTTGGTCCTTGTGTATGTGTGCGGCTGGAATACGCACCAGAGTTTGCGGTGCGGATAGTGCTTCGCAGCTTTTAAAGTTGCTTTGATCTCTGTCGGATGATGTGCATAGTCATCTACGATGGTGACATCATCGATCGTTCCCTTGTATTCAAAACGGCGGTCCGTTCCGGAGAAGGAAAGCAGGCCTTTCTGGATCGTATCCATGGAAAGTCCCAACAGCTCCGCTGTTGCGATCGCGGAAAGGGCGTTGGATACATTGTGATCTCCGGTCACGGAAAGGACGATGTGTGTGTCCATCTTTCCGTTTCGGAAGAAATCAAATGCAACCCGGCCTTTTTCATCGTAGGTGATATTCTGCGCACTGTAGTCAAATTCTGGAGACATTCCGTAAGTCACCACGCTGCAGTCCAGACCTTCGCAGATTTCCTGATACTGATCGATCTCTCCGTTAATGATCAGTGTTCCGTCAGATGGCAGCAGGGCTGCAAACTGATGAAAGGAGTGACGGATATCTTCCAGATCTTTAAAGAAATCCAGATGATCGGCTTCAATGTTCAGGATGATGCTGATCTTCGGGAAAAAGTGCAGGAAGCTGTTTGTATATTCACAGGCCTCTGTGACGAAGATGCCGGAGCTTCCGACCCGGATATTTCCGCCGATGGCCTGCAGAATCCCGCCCACAGAGATGGTAGGATCTGTGGCACCTGCCAGCAGAACATGAGAGATCATGGAAGTTGTTGTCGTCTTGCCATGAGTTCCTGATACTGCGATCGGAGTTTTGTAATTAGCCATCAGCTGTCCAAGCAGCTCCGCACGGGTCAGCATTGGGATTTTTTTTGCAACAGCTTCCATCAGCTCTGCATTTTCTCTGCGGATCGCGGCAGTGTATACGACGCAGTCGATCCCGTCGATGATATTGGATGCTTTCTGACCATAAAAAATCTGAGCCCCTTTTGCTTCCAGATGTTCGGTAAGCGGAGAGACTTTCGAGTCAGAACCGGATACGGTAAATCCTTCTTTTAGAAGAATCTCGGCAAGACCGCTCATGCTGATGCCGCCGATACCGATAAAATGAACGTGAATAGGCTGATTGAAATTGATTTTATACATATGATGATTACCTTCCCTTACTATGAAAATAGTTGAAAATCTTGTGTGTTTTATTTTAAAAGTAAAAAGTTTATTAAATTTAGTCATAAAATTTCTTTGCAGTTTATATTATACTATATATGGGGAAAATTAAAAGAAGTTCTTTTTGTACCAAATAAACAAAAAGGAAAAAGATTATGCAAAATTTTTGTAAAAAACATGTACGGATGAGAAAAATATGGTATAATAACAGCAATCAACTAGAAATGAGGTGACTACATGATTAAGAAGGAAATGATTGCCATGCTGCTTGCAGGCGGACAAGGCAGTCGATTGGGAGTTCTCACTGCAAAGGTTGCAAAACCGGCAGTGGCTTTTGGAGGGAAATATCGGATCATTGATTTTCCATTGAGTAACTGTATTAATTCAGGAGTAGACACGGTGGGTGTATTGACGCAGTATCAGCCGCTGCGTTTGAATACCCATATTGGAATCGGGATCCCGTGGGATCTGGACCGTAATATCGGCGGAGTTACAATCCTTCCTCCTTATGAGAAGAGCGCGAACAGCGAGTGGTATACCGGAACGGCTAATGCCATTTATCAGAATCTGGATTACATGGAGACTTACAATCCGGATTATGTGCTGATTCTTTCAGGAGATCATATTTATAAGATGGATTATGAAGTAATGCTGGATTTCCACAAGGCAAATCATGCGGATGTTACGATTGCAGCGATGCCGGTGCCGATGGAAGAGGCAAGCAGATTTGGAATTGTAGTCACAGATGAAGAAAGCAAGATTAAAGAATTTGAAGAGAAGCCGGAGAAGCCAAGCAGTAATCTGGCATCCATGGGAATTTATATATTCAGCTGGCCGGTATTGAAAGAAGCTCTTCTGAAATTATCCGAGCAGCCGAATTGTGATTTTGGAAAACATATCATTCCATATTGTCACGAAAACGGAAGAAGAATGTTTGCTTATGAATACAACGGATATTGGAAGGATGTCGGAACATTGAGTTCTTACTGGGAAGCGAATATGGAGCTGATTGACATCATTCCGGAATTCAATCTGTATGAAGAGTTCTGGAAGATTTATACAAACAGTGCCAATATTCCGCCCCAGTATATCTCGGATCAGTCTGTGGTAGACCGTTGCATCATCAGCAATGGTTCTGAGATTTACGGAGAAGTACATAATTCCGTATTAGGCGGAGGAGTTACGATCGGAAAAGGCAGTATCGTGCGGGATTCTATCCTGATGCGTGATGTTGTGATCGGAGATAATTGCGTGATAGACAAGGCGATTATTGCGGAAGGCACTGAGATTGGCAACAATGTTGTGATCGGAATCGGAAGCGAGGTTCCGAACAAAGAAAAACCGAATATTTACAGTGGCGGACTGGCTACGATTGGAGAAAACTCCAGAATTCCATCCAATGTACAGATTGGCAAAAATACTGCAATCAGTGGTTATACCGTGCCGGAAGATTACAGCGATGGAGTACTTGCAGGCGGCGAGACATTAATAAAGGCAGGTGAACGTTCATGAGAGCAGTAGGGATTATCTTGGCAGGTGGAAGCAGCAGAAAAATGAGGGAGCTGACAGCGAAACGTGCAGCTGCGGCGATGCCGGTGGCAAGCAGTTACAGAGCGATTGATTTTGCACTCAGCAATATGACAAATTCGCATATACAGAAAGTGGCAGTTCTGACACAGTATAATGCGAGATCTTTAAATGAACATCTGAATTCCTCAAAATGGTGGGATTTCGGAAGAAAACAGGGTGGTCTGTATGTATTTACACCGACGATCACTGCGAATAACGGGGACTGGTACAGAGGAACAGCCGATGCGATCTATCAGAATCTGGATTTCCTGAAAAAGTGTCACGAACCATATGTGATCATTACATCCGGAGACGCGGTGTACAAGCTTGATTATAATAAAGTCCTTGAATACCATATTGCAAAGAAAGCGGATATTACAGTTGTGTGTAAGGATCTGGATGACAGAGAAGATGCGACTCGTTTTGGTACGGTACGCATGAACGAATCTGCCAGAATTGAAGAGTTCGAAGAAAAGCCTATGGTGGCAAAATCCCAGACGATCTCTACAGGAATCTATGTAATCAGAAGAAGGCTTCTGATCGATCTGATAGAGCATTGCGCAGAGGAAGAGAGACATGATTTTGTAACCGATATTCTGATTCGTTATAAGAATCTGAAGAAAATTTACGGTTATAAGATAAACAGCTACTGGAACAACATCTCAACAGTGGATGCATATTACCAGACAAATATGGATTTCCTGAAGCCGGAAGTGAGAAAGTATTTCTTTAAGGATGCTCCGAGTGTGTATTCCAAGGTGAGCGATCTGCCGCCTGCAAAATACAATCCGGGAGCAGCCGTCAAGAACAGCCTTATAGGAAGCGGAAGTATCATCAATGGAACTGTGGAAAACTCCATTATCTTCAAAAAAGTATTTGTCGGCAATAACTGTGTGATCAAAAATTCAATCATTTTAAATGATGTATATCTCGGGGACAATACATATATTGAAAATTGTATTGTAGAGAGCAGAGATACGATCAGAGCCAATACACGTCATGTTGGTGAGAGTGGTGTAAAAGTGGTAGTTGAAAAAAACGAGAGGTATGCATTATAAGGAATTGAGACAGTAATGCAGGCGGAGAAAGGAGACTTGAACAGTATGCAGATTACAGATGTTCGTGTGCGCAAGGTGACAAAAGAGGGAAAATTAAAAGCAGTTGTTTCGATTACGATTGATAATGAATTCGTAGTTCATGATATCAAGGTGATCGAAGGGGAAAAAGGCTTGTTTATCGCAATGCCGAGCAAAAAAGCTCTGGATGGGGAATATCGCGATATCGCACATCCGATCAATTCCGGTACAAGAGAAAAGATTCAGAATACGATATTGGATCGGTATCAGGAATCTCTGGAAGCAGATACGGAAGAATCTGGGGAAATGTAAGAAGAGGAAAATAAGAGCAGCGGCTGTCTCATGGATAAACGATGAGGTAGCCGCTGTTTTTAAAAAGAGAGAAAAATTGCGAAAGAACGGAATTCCTGTTAAAATGGTAAAGTATTAAAATCAGAAGGAGGGACAGGATGAATCAATTGTTATTACTGGCAGGAGTGGTGATCGTGGCCTGCATTTTAATGAACCGCATCGCTGCTAAACTTCCGCTGCCGTCACTGTTATTGTTTATCGGTCTTGGAATGTGCTTTGGAGTAGATGGTTTTTTCAAGATTCCGTTCGATGATTATGAACTGTCAGAGGCAATCTGTTCGGTCAGTCTGTTGTTTGTCATGTTCTATGGTGGTTTTGGAACAAATCTAAAGACTGCAAAACCGGTAATGGGAAAAGCATTCTTACTTTCCACAGCCGGCGTAGTGATGACCGCAGCGCTGGTAGGGGCAGCAGCGCATGTGCTGTTGGGAGTGGGCTGGATGGAAGGGATTTTGATCGGATCGGTCATTGCATCTACAGATGCAGCGTCCGTATTTAATGTACTGAGATCCAAGCAGCTCTCTCTGAAGTACAATACAGATTCTCTGTTGGAGCTGGAGTCGGGATCTAACGATCCGATATCTTACATGATGACGATCCTGATGATCTCTCTTGTTTCCGGAGAGCAGATCTCGGTAGCCGGTCTTCTGCTGAAACAGATTCTGATCGGAGCAGCCTGCGGCTTCTTGATCGGAAAAGCTTCTGTCTTTATTTTGAATCAGATTGATTTTGGGATGAAACAGGGAAGAACGATCTTTTTATTTGCAGCAGTGATCGTTGGATATGCGTTGCCGTCTGTTGCCGGTGGAAATGGATATCTGAGTGTATATCTGTGCGGAATTCTGATTGGAAATCGGTTTATACCGGACAAAAAAGAGATGGTCCACTTTTTTGATATTCTGACAGAGATTGCACAGATGGTTATTTTCTTCTTGCTGGGATTGCTTGTAACGCCGTCACAGCTGCCGGAAGTGTTTGTTCCCGCATTGCTTTTATGTCTTTTTATGCTGTTTATCGGGCGTCCGGTGTCAGTGCTTGCGATATTAAAGCCGTTTGGTGCATCCTGGCAGCAGATCGGCGTTGTTTCCTGGGCCGGATTGCGGGGAGTGGCATCGATTGTGTTTTCTATTTATGTTGTCTTATCCGGCATTCCGATGACATACAATTTGTTTAACATGGTATTTGTGATTGTACTGCTGTCTCTTGCGGTTCAGGGTACCTTACTTCCGGCTGTATCCAGAAAGCTGGAAATGATCGATAAGAATGCCAATGTCATGCGGACGTTTAATGACTATCAGGATGAAAATGATATTTCTTTTGTCAAGATCAAGATTACTGACAATCATCCGTTTGCAGGAAAAACACTAAAAGAAATCGAAATGCCGCCGGGAGTTTTAGTGGTACTGCTGTTTCGGGGACAGGAGACAATGATGCCGAATGGTGATACATCTTTAGAAGGCGGCGATCTGCTGATTTGTGCAGCCCCGGCCTTTGAAGACCGGGAAAATCTGACATTGTATGAGGTGGAAATTGACAAAAATCATAAATGGCGGGATAAACCAGTGAATGAGCTGGACCAGAAAGCAGGGGTGCTCATTGTCATGGTCAAAAGAGAAGGAAGCACTCTCATTCCCAATGGAAATACGATTATCCGACAGGATGATCTGCTGGTGTTTCGTCGGCAAAAACACGCAAAACAGGCGCATGGGTAAATTCCATGTGCTTTTTTGTTTTTGGATGTGCGAATTCCAGACGGCAGGCAAAGAGCTGCAGTTGGGAAAAAGAAGTCTGGTTCGGATCATATTTTCGGTCTCCTGCGATGGGACAGCCAAGGTGAGCCATTTGTACCCGGATCTGGTGATGACGTCCGGTATCCAGATGAATCTCTGCCAGTGAAAATTCCGCTGTTGTTTTTGCAATATGGTAGGAAAGGCGTGCAACTTTGGCGCCCGGCGTCTCTTCTGTACAGATTCTGGAAGTGTTCGTGCGCCCGTCTTTGACAAGATAATCTTCTAAAATTCCGTCAGCAGTCTGTGGGCATCCGAGAAGAACCGCCTGATAATATTTGCCGAAGCCAAAACTCTGGAGCTGACGGTTCAGCTCTTTGGCAGCGGCAGGTGTTTTGGCAAATACAAGCAGCCCTTCTACCGGCTGATCCAGCCGATGGATTACTGCAAGGTAAGGTTGTTTTTTGTGTGCGCTGTTCTGATAGATATGATTTTTTAAAATGCTGACCATATCCGGAAGCCCGGGGCGGCTTGTCTGAGTCGGGATACCGGCAGGTTTCAGACATACGATGATGTCCTGGTCTTCATATAAAATATGTGGCTTCATTTTGATACGCTCCTCTTGTGAAATCTGCTACAATTATCATATAAAACAAAAGAGTGGTCAAGGGATTCTTGACTTTTACAGAAAACATCTCTAAACTAATTTACATAGAGTGATCTGCTGGAAATCAGAGACAGGATACTTTAGGAATTGACTGGCGGCAGGAGGTTGAAGATATGAGGACAAATTGGGAGTGGGAACAGTTCGGTGAGGATATCAGACGGACCGTGCAGGATGCAGTGGACTCCAGAGATTTTCGGAGATTGAATCAGACCATTACAGATACAGTAAACAGTGCCTTTCATGAATTTACAGACGGGATGAGAAACCCCCGCGGAGGATATCAGTATCAGAAAGCGGACTATGGTACCGGGAGGCAAAAGGACAGGACAAAGGGTGCCTGGCAGAATCTGGATTTGAATCAGTTAAAACGCCCCACATTGTATGCCGGGACGAGAGCGAAAAAAGCAGCAGGACTGACGATGACGATCACAGGTTATACGATTGCAGGATGTCTTTTGATCGGCGGACTGATCACAGGTGTGACCGGGATGCTGCTTGGAGCGGGAGTCGGCGTATCCGTCGCACTTAGTATACAGGTGATCCTTCTGGCAGTATTTACCGCGCTTGGAATCACCGGGACAAAACTTTTAAGCAGGGTGAAGCGGTTTCAGATTTATATAGAAGAGCTACAGGGCAGAGAATATGGAAATGTGAAAGATCTGGCGCTGAGGGTACAGAAAAAAGAAAAATTTGTAGTAAAAGATCTGGAAACTATGATCAGAAAAGGATGGTTTCTTCAGGGGCATCTGGATGAGCAGAAAGCGTGTCTGATGACCAGCAGGGAAGCATTTGAGCAGTATCAGGAACTGATGGCACAGGCAAGGCAACAGAAAGCCAGAGAGCAGGAGTCAAAAGAGAGACAAAAAGCAGACGCTGACAGAAGAGCAGGTCTGGATCCGAAAGTACAGGAAGTGATTGAAGCGGGAAATGCATATATCCGCAAAATCCGGGAATGTAATGATGCAATTCCGGGAGAAGTGGTATCAGAAAAGATGTCCCGAATGGAGCTTTTGACAAAACGGATCTTTGCGCGGGTAGAACAGAACCCGGAAGTGGTGACCGATATTCGCAGGCTGATGGAATATTATCTTCCGACGGCAGTCAAGCTTTTAGAGGCATATGAGGAGCTGGATGCACAGCCTGTGCAGGGGGAGAATATTCTTTCTTCGAAAAAGGAGATTGAGGATACACTGGATACATTGAATATCGCATTTGAAAAGCTTCTGGATGATCTGTTTCAGGAGACAGCGTGGGATGTGTCCTCTGATATTTCTGTGCTGAAGACAATGCTGGCGCAGGAAGGACTTACGAAAAATGACTTTTCAACAGGAGGAAAATGATGAGCGAAGAATTGAAAGATTTTCAGACAGCACCGACACTGACACTGAATCCATTTGCGGAGGAAGAAAAAGCACAGCCGGAAGTGAAAAAAGAAGAGCCTCTGATGGATGAAAATGTTCTGTCAGAAGAAGAGAGAAAGATGGCAGATCAGTTTGCAAATCAGATCGATTTGACCAATTCTGCCATGATCCTGCAGTATGGTGCGGGAACTCAGAGCAAGATGGCGGATTTTTCAGAGACTGCACTGGAAAATGTAAAGACGAAGGACTTGGGGGAAGTGGGAGAACTTCTCGGGAATGTTGTGAAGGAGCTGAAAAATTTTGACGAGGAAGAAGAAAAAGGATTTTTCGGAATCTTCAAAAAGCAGGCAAATAAGATTCAGGCACTGAAAACAAAATATGCCAAGGCGGAGACGAATATCAACCAGATCTGCCAGGCTCTGGAGGGACATCAGGTACAGCTGATGAAAGATGTTGCGATTCTGGATAAGATGTATGAATTGAACCTGACATATTTTAAAGAGCTGACGATGTATATTCTGGCAGGAAAGAAAAAGCTGGAAGAAGTGCAGGAGGGACAGTTGAAGGAACTCCTGACGAAAGCGCAGGCCAGCGGACTTGCAGAGGATGCACAGGCGGCCAGAGATCTGGAGGCGATGTGCGGAAGATTTGAAAAGAAGGTTCATGATCTGGAACTGACGAGAATGATCTCCATCCAGACAGCACCGCAGATCCGACTGGTACAGAACAATGATACCGTGATGGTGGAAAAGATCCAGTCCACGATCGTGAATACAATTCCGCTGTGGAAGAGCCAGATGGTACTGGCGCTCGGTGTGGCGCATTCTGCACAGGCGGCAGCAGCTCAGAGGGAAGTGACGGATATGACAAACGAACTGCTGAAAAAGAATGCGGATACATTGAAGATGGCGACGCTGGAAACTGCAAGAGAATCTGAGCGTGGAATCGTGGATATGGAAACACTAAAAGCGACAAATGAATCCTTAATCTCTACGTTGGATGAAGTGATGCAGATTCAGCAGGAAGGAAGGCAAAAACGTCAGGAAGCAGAGGCAGAGATGCAGCGTCTGGAAAATGAATTGAAACAGAAATTGCTGCAGGTGCGCTGATTGCTTGACAATCGTGAGAAATTCAGTTAGAATTCACGATGAATATGTTAGATGGGTGAAGAACAGGATTAGTATATATCAGAGAACGGCACAGAGAAGAAGCAGTCAGGTGAGAGGCTTCTGCGGAAAGGGTATAGAACCGGCCTGGGAGCTTTCGTATGAAAATGCGGCGTAGAACCGGCGTTAACGGTGTAAGAGAGAATCACAGAGATACTGTGGTTAATCAGGGTGGTACCGCCGAGTCTTTCGGTCCCTTATCGGGAAGGAAGGCTCGGCTTTTTTACGAAAAAATACAGGGCAGGATACTTCCCAGAAGAAACAAAAACAGAGAAGAAAGAAGAGGAGAACATTATGGCAAAAGAAAAAAAACTGGTAGAATCCATTACGGCCAGAGAAGTAGATTTTGCACAGTGGTACACAGATGTGGTGCGCGAAGCAAAATTGTGTGATTATTCAGGAGTAAAAGGATGTTTGAATTATCTTCCGAACGGATATGCGATCTGGGAGAATATTCAGGCAAATCTGGACAAACGTTTTAAAGAGACAGGTGTAGAAAACGTGTATCTTCCGGTATTGATTCCGGAAAATCTGCTTCAGAAAGAAAAAGATCATATCGAAGGATTTGCACCGGAAGTAGCGTGGGTAACACATGGAGGAATGGAAGAACTGCAGGAGAGATTCTGTATCCGTCCGACATCTGAGACTTTATTCTGCGATCTGTGGAGCAAAACAGTACAGTCTTACAGAGATCTTCCAAAAGTTTGGAATCAGTGGTGCTCTGTGCTGAGATGGGAAAAGACAACAAGACCGTTCCTTCGTTCCAGAGAATTTTTATGGCAGGAAGGTCATACGATCCACGCAACATATGAAGAAGCAGAAGAAAGAACACTTCTGATGCGTGATGTATACAAGAGTTTCGTAGAAGACGATCTGGCAATTCCGCTTGTGACAGGAAGAAAGACACCAAGTGAGAAATTTGCAGGAGCACAGGATACGTATACAATTGAAGCGCTGATGCATGACGGAAAAGCACTCCAGTCAGGAACCAGTCATTTCTTCGGAAATGCGTTTGCGGATGCGTACGGAATCAGCTATTCTGATAAAGAAAACAAACTGCACAGCGTATATGAGACATCCTGGGGACTGTCCACACGTATCATCGGAGCTATCATCATGGTGCATGGAGATGACAGTGGTCTGGTACTTCCTCCGCACATTGCACCGGTTCAGACAAGAGTGATCCCGATCGCACAGCACAAAGAAGGTGTGCTTGATAAAGCTAATGAACTGCTTGCAGCATTGAAGGCAGCAGGATACAGAGCTTCCATCGATGATTCTGAAAAGAGCCCGGGATGGAAATTCAGCGAGCAGGAAATGGTCGGAATCCCGACACGTATCGAAATCGGACCAAAAGATATTGAAAATGGTCAGGTTGTTGTCGTTCGCCGTGACACAAGAGAAAAAATTGTAGTGGCAATGGATGAGCTGACAGAAAAACTGTCCGAAATCCTGGAGACAATTCAGAAAGATATGTTTGAGAGAGCGAAAGCATTCCTTGATTCTCATATCCACACAGCAGCAAATATGGATGAGATGGTGAAAGTGGCACAGGAAGAGATCGGATTTATCAAAGCAATGTGGTGTGGAGATGATGCCTGTGAAGAAGAAATCAAAGCTCAGACAGGCGGAGTGACATCCAGATGTATTCCAGAGGAACAGGAACAGATTTCAGATGTGTGTGTATGCTGTGGAAAACCGGCGAAGCACATGGTATATTGGGGTAAAGCGTACTAAAAATGGCATTTCAGAATATGGTGAACATGCAGCTGATGATGTTTCTGTTGGTTGCAGTCGGATTTCTGGTGAGAAAAAAGAATATCATTGGAGAGACAGGACGCAAAGACATGGTCAATTTCTGTCTGTATGTTACACTGCCGTTTAATATCTTCCATTCCTTTCAGATGGAATGGGAGTGGAGCATGCTCAAAAGCTTTGCCCAGGTTCTGTTTCTTGCGACAGGGTATTGTATTCTTTCTATAATAATGAGCTGTATCTTTTACAGAAAGGCTGAACCGGATAAGAGAAAGCCGCTTCGATATGGAACAATCGTTTCAAATGGCGGTTTTCTCGGAAATCCTGTGATCGAAGGGATTTATGGAACGAACGGATTGTTTTATGCTTCCGTGTTTATGCTTCCGGTGAGGATCGTTATGTGGAGTGTGGGAACATCCTGTTTTATGAAAGAAAAAAGTGAAAGTCTGGTAAAAAAGGTGCTGACACATCCATGTATTGTGGCCATCTATCTGGGACTTTTCGTCATGATCGCAGGAATGTCCTTCCCGGTAAGTGTGGAAAATACGATTTCAGGGATCAGCAGCTGTAATACACCCCTCAGTATGATGTTGGTGGGCATGATGCTGGCAGAGATGAATCCGAAAGGAATACTGGATGGAACAATGGTGCTTTACACCATTGTCCGACTGATCCTGATCCCGGCAATTTTATTCGGGCTTACCGCACTGCTTCCGATTCCTGCATTACTTCGGGGAATTACGGTTATTATTGCGGGGATGCCGACACCGGTGACAACTGCACTGCTGTCTGCCAAATATCATGGGAATGAGGGATATGCAACAGGAATGATCTTTGTCACGACCATCCTGTCATTATTCACACTTCCGGTATGGTGCTGGCTCCTCGGATAAAAAAGAGAGAATAGTTGCAGAAAATCTTAGAAAATCCCTTGACTTTCGGGAAAAAACGTAATACACTAATTTAGCGTGCACAGGAGAAATTCTGTTTTTGTGCGCAAATATCAGATAATGAACCATTATCTGCAGCCCTTTCGGCATAAGCCGGAAGACAACGAGTGAAATCATAGGAGGTGAAAAAGAATGCCAACATTTAACCAGTTAGTTAGAAAAGGACGTCAGACTTCTGAAAAGAAATCTACAGCACCGGCACTTCAGAAAGGATGGAACTCCCTTCAGAAGCGTGCAACTGATGTATCTGCACCACAGAAGAGAGGTGTTTGTACAGCAGTTAAGACAGCTACACCTAAGAAGCCTAACTCAGCTCTGAGAAAAATCGCCAGAGTTCGTCTTTCTAACGGAATCGAAGTAACAAGCTACATCCCAGGAGAAGGACACAACCTTCAGGAGCATAGCGTTGTTCTGATCCGTGGAGGAAGAGTTAAGGACCTGCCAGGTACAAGATACCACATCGTCAGAGGTACACTTGATACAGCAGGTGTTGCTAAGAGAAGACAGGCTCGTTCTAAATACGGCGCTAAGAGACCAAAAGACGCTAAATAAGAAACAGAGCGCTTAGCAAAGAAGTAACTAAATAGTTAAATCGTATCACAAACAGAACTATGATTATCGTACCTTATTGGACGATACGTTCAATAAGTTAGGGCTGCGGATTTAGATACAATCGTCCCGCGGCCGCGACACATGAATTGTGATTCCATAGAAAGACACATGTGAGTACCGATGAATTAATCCCGGAAAGAATCCGGAAATTATGATTAAGGAGGGAAGGACCGTGCCACGTAAAGGACATACTCAGAAAAGAGACGTATTAGCGGATCCAATATACAACAATAAAGTTGTTACCAAACTTATCAACAACATCATGTTAGATGGTAAGAAAGGTGTAGCACAGAAGATTGTATACGGAGCATTTGAAAGAGTTGAAGCAAAAGCTGAAAAACCGGCGATCGAAGTATTCGAAGAGGCTATGAACAACATCATGCCAGTACTCGAAGTAAAAGCAAGACGTATCGGTGGAGCTACTTATCAGGTGCCGATCGAAGTCAGAGCTGACAGAAGACAGGCTCTCGCACTTCGCTGGATCACATTGTACTCCCGTCAGAGAGGCGAGAAGACAATGGAAGAAAGATTAGCTAACGAAATCCTGGATGCTGCTAACAACACAGGAGCATCTGTAAAGAAAAAAGAAGATATGCACAAAATGGCAGAAGCAAACAAAGCGTTTGCTCACTACCGTTTCTAAGAGCCAAAGCGGCAGCCGCAGATTGGCGGCTTAAGCAAATGGCATGTTCTCCGGGACTTTTTGTTTCGGGGAACTACAATATATTAGGAGGAAAAAACCTTGGCTGGAAGAGAATATCCATTAGAGAGAACCAGAAATATCGGTATTATGGCTCATATTGATGCAGGTAAAACTACAACAACAGAGCGTATTCTTTACTATACCGGTGTTAATCATAAGATTGGTAATACTCATGAAGGTAATGCTACCATGGACTGGATGGAGCAGGAACAGGAAAGAGGTATTACAATTACTTCTGCTGCTACAACTTGCCACTGGACTCTGCAGGAAAACTGCAAACCAAAAGAGGGCGCTTTAGAGCACCGTATCAACATCATTGATACTCCGGGACACGTTGACTTTACAGTAGAAGTTGAGCGTTCCCTTCGTGTACTGGACGGCGCTGTCGGCGTTTTCTGTGCAAAGGGTGGTGTTGAGCCACAGTCTGAAAACGTATGGCGTCAGGCAGACACTTACAATGTACCAAGAATGGCATTCATCAACAAGATGGACATCTTAGGTGCAAACTTCTACGGAACAGTAGAACAGATCAAGACAAGACTTGGTAAAAATGCAATCTGCATTCAGCTTCCAATTGGAAAAGAAGATGAATTCAAAGGAATCATCGACCTTTTTGAAATGAAAGCATATATCTACAACGATGATAAAGGTGATGATATTTCTATCATTGATATCCCGGAAGAGATGCAGGAAGATGCAGAACTGTATCATACAGAGCTGGTTGAAAAGATCTGTGAATTAGATGACGATCTGATGATGGCATATCTGGAAGGAGAAGAGCCTTCTGTAGAGGAACTGAAAGCGGCACTGAGAAAAGCTACATGTACATGTGATGCGATTCCGGTTTGCTGTGGTACAGCTTACAGAAATAAAGGTGTTCAGAAACTTCTGGATGCAGTTATCGAATTCATGCCATCTCCATTAGACATCCCGGCTATCACAGGTGTGGATGAAGATGGAAACGAAGTAGAGAGACATTCTTCAGACGACGAACCATTCTCTGCTCTCGTATTTAAGATTATGACAGACCCATTCGTTGGAAAACTGGCATACTTCAGAGTGTACTCAGGAACAATGAACTCAGGTTCTTATGTTCTGAATGCAACAAAAGAGAAAAAAGAGCGTGTTGGACGTATCCTTCAGATGCATGCCAACAAGCGTGAAGAACTTGATAAAGTTTACTCAGGAGATATCGCAGCTGCAATCGGATTTAAATATTCTACAACTGGAGATACAATCTGTGACGAGCAGCATCCGGTTATCTTAGAGTCCATGGAATTCCCAGAGCCGGTTATCGAGCTCGCTATCGAGCCTAAGACAAAAGCTTCTCAGGGTAAACTTGGAGAATCTCTTGCAAAACTTGCAGAAGAAGATCCAACATTCCGTGCGCATACAGATCAGGAAACTGGTCAGACAATCATTGCTGGTATGGGTGAGCTTCACCTTGAGATCATCGTAGACAGACTTCTGCGTGAATTCAAAGTAGAAGCAAACGTAGGTGCTCCACAGGTTGCTTACAAAGAATCCATCACAAAAGCAGTGGATATCGACAGCAAATATGCAAAACAGTCCGGTGGACGTGGACAGTACGGACACTGTAAAGTTAAATTCGAGCCAATGGATGTCAACGGTGAGGAAGTATACAAATTTGAATCTACTGTTGTCGGTGGTGCAATTCCGAAAGAATACATCCCAGCAGTTGGCGAAGGTATCGAAGAGGCAATGAAATCTGGTATCCTTGGAGGATTCCCGGTTGTCGGTGTACACGCAAATGTATACGATGGTTCTTACCATGAAGTCGATTCCAATGAAATGGCATTCCACATTGCCGGATCTCTGGCATTCAAGGATGCTATGAAACAGGCTTCTCCTGTACTTCTTGAGCCAATCATGAAGGTAGAGGTAACAATGCCTGAGGAATACATGGGAGATATCATTGGAGATATCAACTCCCGTCGTGGACGTATTGAAGGTATGGATGACCTTGGTGGTGGTAAGATCGTTCGTGCATTCGTTCCATTGTCCGAAATGTTTGGATATTCTACAGACCTTCGTTCCAGAACACAGGGACGTGGTAACTACTCTATGTTCTTCGACAGCTATGAGCAGGTACCGAAGTCTGTACAGGAAAAAGTATTATCCAATAAAAATGCGTAAAAATCGCAAAAATGCTTGCTATTCGGCTGATTTTGAAATATAATCAGAATTAGCCGATTTAAAAGCGAAACCAATAAAATTGCCGTTTCAGGCGACAGATTTAAGGAGGATATTCAAAATGGCTAAAGCTAAATTTGAAAGAACAAAACCACATGCTAATATTGGTACTATCGGTCACGTTGACCATGGTAAAACAACATTAACAGCTGCTATTACAAAAACTCTTTCTGTAAGAGTAGAAGGAAACGCAGCAGTTGATTTCGAAAACATCGACAAAGCTCCAGAAGAGAGAGAGCGTGGAATCACAATCTCTACAGCTCACGTTGAGTACGAAACAGAGAAACGTCACTATGCACACGTTGACTGCCCAGGACATGCTGACTATGTAAAGAACATGATCACAGGTGCTGCTCAGATGGACGGAGCTATCCTTGTTGTAGCTGCTACTGACGGAGTTATGGCTCAGACAAAAGAGCACATCCTTCTGTCTCGTCAGGTAGGTGTACCTTACATCGTAGTATTCATGAACAAATGTGACATGGTAGACGATGAAGAACTTCTTGAATTAGTAGAAATGGAAATCCGTGAACTCCTGAACGAGTACGAATTCCCAGGAGATGACACTCCAGTTATCCAGGGATCTGCTCTGAAAGCTCTTGAAGATCCAAACGGAGAGTGGGGAGATAAGATCATGGAACTTATGGACGCTGTTGATGAGTGGATTCCAGACCCACAGCGTGACACTGACAAACCATTCCTGATGCCAGTAGAGGACGTATTCTCTATCACAGGACGTGGTACAGTTGCTACAGGTAGAGTTGAGCGTGGTGTTCTTCACGTATCTGACGAAGTTGAAATCGTTGGTATCCACGAAGACGTTAAGAAAACAGTTGTTACAGGAATCGAAATGTTCCGTAAACTTCTTGACGAAGCACAGGCTGGAGACAACATCGGAGCTCTGCTTCGTGGTGTTCAGAGAACAGAAATCGAAAGAGGACAGGTTCTCATCAAACCAGGCAGCGTAACATGCCACAAAAAATTCACAGCTCAGGTTTACGTTCTGACAAAAGATGAAGGTGGACGTCATACACCATTCTTCAACAACTACAGACCACAGTTCTACTTCAGAACAACTGACGTAACAGGTGTTTGCGAGCTTCCAGAAGGAACAGAAATGTGCATGCCTGGAGATCACGTAACAATGACAGTTGAACTGATTCACCCAGTAGCTATGGAAGAGGGTCTTGGATTCGCTATCCGTGAAGGTGGACGTACAGTAGGATCTGGAAAGGTTGCTACAATCATCGAGTAATACAATCTGAATATAGATTTGTTATCGCAAGATGACATTATGTTCAAATATAAGATACCCCGGAAACCGTAAGGTTTCTGGGGTTTTTCTGTTTTTGATGAAATCAATGGCAGGAAAGTGTGTAAGACCATGATAAAACCAGGGGGAAAGTTTCTGGATTTATTCAATTGAAAAAGAAAGCCCTATCAACCATGAGACAAAAGCTGTAAAAATCTACGTTGAATTTTACAGCTTATTGTGTATAATAGAAGTATCAGAAACAATTTAAAATCAAAGGAAGGGGTTGAAAGAATATGGCAAATATTTTACCAGTATCTGATTTGAGAAATTATAATGAAGTCCTGAAAAACTGTCATAAAGGAGAGCCGGTATATTTGACTAAGAATGGCAGAGGACGTTTTGTAGTCATGGATATTGAAGATTATGAACGTGATCGAGCAGAGAAAAAGCTTCTGATGAAGTTACAGGAAGCTGAAGAAGCAGTGAAAGATGGAGATGGTTGGTTGAATCTAGATGAATTGAAGGCACTGATGGGGGAATAAAATGTTAAAACTGCGGATTAATCCGATTGTTGTAAGAGATCTGAAGAATATCAGGGATTATATTGCCGAAGATAACGAAGAATATGCTACGAAGACTATAAAAGAGCTTTATGGTAAATTTGAGAATCTTCAGATGTTTCCGAAAATGGGATCGAATCTCTCCAAACGAGTCAGCTTTCGGACAGACTATAAATATGCGATATGGGAAGAATATGTGATTCTCTACAAGATTGGTAACGAGTACGTAGAGATTTATCGTATAATCAACCGATATCAGGATATCACAAGACTTTTTGATTGATAACAAAATTCCTAAAAACCACATGGACACAGTGGAAAATCCGGATTTTACCCCAAAAATCATACCGTAAAAGCTGTTCTTTGAGCAAAGCTGAATTGATTATAAAATGGATACCAACAGGAGGAATTTGCATGGAACTACGGGAATACACAGATTTCAATCAGGAAGAAATTTTATCACTTTACACCAGTGTTGGCTGGGAAAATTATACAAGGAATCCTCAAATGCTGGAGCGTGCATATGAGAATTCATTTTTAAAGATTGCTGCTTTTGAAGGAAAGCAATTGATCGGCATGGTCAGAGTTGTTGGGGATGGTGCATCGGTCATTTTAATTCAGGATTTACTGGTGCGTCCGGAATATCAACGAAAGGGCATCGGGAGTCAACTAATGCGTGCGGTTTTAGAGCGATGTGAGGATGTGTATCAGATTGAACTGATGACAGACAATACAGAAAAGACGATTTTATTTTATCAGTCGTTGGGACTGAAAAAGGTAGATGAAATCGGTTGTTGTGCTTTTTTGAAAATGTGATGAGCAGTAGGAGGAACAGGATATGACGGATTCATATACATTCAACACCCCGATTGGTTTTCTTACCATACGGGAAGAAGAAAAGAAGCTGACAAAGCTCTTTTGGGAAGCAAATTCTGTGCAAACCATGAAGAATGAATTGCATTCTGATTTTCTGTATGAGGTCTATACGCAGGTGAATGAATATTTGACGGGTAGAAGGAAGCAATTCGATGTGCCGTTGAAATATCAGGGAACGCAATTCCAACAGAGTGTCTGGCAGGAGCTGCAGAAGATACCATATGGAGAGACGAGAAGCTATCAGGAGATTGCGGCTGTAATCGGAAATGAGAAGGCAGTACGTGCTGTAGGGCAGGCCAATAATAAGAATCCGATTTTGCTGATTATCCCATGTCACAGAGTAATTCATAAGAGCGGAGATATTTCAGGATTTGCTTGTGGAGTAGAGGTAAAGCGATATCTGTTGGAATTAGAAAAAGGGATGAGAATTTAGGGAAATGGAAAATATGTTTTCAGGATTTCTGAGAAAAGAGCGGGAAAAGCGGGGGATCAGTCAAGAGCGGTTATGCAGAGGAGTGTGTGCTGTTTCCGCTCTTTCGCGTTATGAAAATGGAGAGCGGATACCGGATCGGCTGTTGATGAATACGCTGATTGAACGTTTGGGAAAATCATCCGATAAGTTAGTTACGATGATTTCCTGTCAGGAGTATGCGTATTTTGAGTGGAAAAGCAAGGTAAAAGAGACTTTAAGAAAGAAAAATATTGCTCTGGTACAGGAACTCATTTTGAGAAAAGAAGCACGGGACGCAAGTGTCAACCTGGTTTTGCAGGAGCAGTTTTATCAGTATATACAGGAAATCGTCAATGGGAAAGAGGGGGAGATTTCTTCTCTGGAGGAGGCGATCCGGTTGACAAATCCAGATTTTACAGGAAGGATTGCTGCTGAGGGATTGTTTAGTATACAAGAATTAGAACTTCTGCTTTTATATGCACAGCGTCAGATGGAAACGCGGGCAGGACAGGGTGCCAAATTGCTGGAAGATGTTCTAAGTTATATTCAGGAACATATGACGGATATTCAGGCAAAAAATCAGATTTTTCCGCGAGCGGTGTGTCTATATTGTCGGTATGTGACTGGAGAGGCAAATGCACAGAAACGGTATTTGTTGTGCAGAGAAGCATTTGAAAACAGCAGAAAAGATCAGAGGTTTGAGTATACGGTGGAATTGCTTGGGTATATGAGGAAGGATGCAATCTGTCTGGGAAAAGAGTTCGAGGCTGTTTCTTATCAAGTTTGGAAAAAGATTTTGGAAGCGATGTATCAGGAATATGGCGTGGAAATTCCGCAGGCAGAATGGGGAATTGAGATCCCACAGAATCTTTTTTTAATACCTGAAATTTTGCTTTCAGCCAGAGTGGAGCAAGGAGCGTCTCAGGAAGAAATCAGCGAAGGAATCTGTACGCCGGAGACGTATTCCAGAATCGAAACAGGAAAGCGAAGTCCGAGTCTGAAAAATCTGGAAGCATTGAAGTCCAGGTTGAAAATACGGTCGGGGTACTATATGGGAGAGGTGTGGACTGAGGATTTTGCGGTGCTGGAGTTGGTGCAAGAACTAAGAGCAGCGGTGTCGGCTTCCAATCTGAAAGCCTGGGAGATGTGCCAGCAAAGGCTGGAAGAAAAACTGGATTTGAGTAAAAAGATTAACAGACAGTATACGGAAGGATACAGAACCTGTCTGGAGTACCAAAAGGGAAAGTTTTTAGAAGATGAATGGATCAGACGGCATAGAAAAACATTGTCTTACACACGGAAAGAACCGATGGAACAACGGATGTTTTGTGAAGAGCGTGCACATGTATTTACAAATACAGAGACAATACTTTTGCAGCAGATTGCTCTTGCAGAAAAAATCCGTGGTGAAAAAGAGAAAGCAGTAGAAATCTGGGAGCTGCTTTTGAAGGATTATGGAAGAAGTAGGATCAGGATGGAAAATCATTTCAAAGAAGTGATGCTGATCTGGAGCAATCTGGCAAACACACTTCCTGATGTTGGAAAAACCAAAGAAGGAATTGCACTGGCAGATCAGGGAATCCGAATGGTTTTGGAAAAAGGACAGGGACCGTTGAATATGCTGTTTGCAAACCGGATCTATGCCATGAAAGAGGCCGGGCAGGATGTGAGAAAAGAGCAATTTGAACAGGCATATGCTTTGAGTGAAATGTTCGGTGATCTGGAATTGCAAAATTCTTTGAAATATTATATACAGAAAAACTGGCCATCGAAGGAAAAGATACATTAACATACAATAAGAAAGAATTCCATGACGAAATCGGGAAAGATGTTTTTCGATTACGTCATGGGATTTTTTTGCGTTTTCTTTGATAATGAGAACTGTGAAAGGGGAAATGTGATATGCAAGAACAGATTTTCGTACACGGCTACTTCGGAAGAAATAAGGGGATCCTTACAGGATTTGTTATTTTTTCAATCATGAGTGGAACCTCTTACATGCTCTGGTCATTTTTATTTGAACAGGCCAGTGGATTTGCAGGAGGAACGGCAGACACCTCCATCCAGCAATTATGTCTGTCTGCAGGATTGTGTCTGCTGTATTTTGTGGTCAGTCAACAGCTGATGTTTTATTTTCAGAGAAGGTTGTTAAAACAGATCAATACACAATTGAAACAGGATGTATTCCATGCGCTGATGAAAAAAGGTGTGGCAAAGTTTACGGAGAAAAACAGCGCGGTATATCTGTCTGTGTTAAACAATGACGTAACAAATCTGGAGAACAACTATTTTGCGAAGATTCCGGAGATTTTACAAAATGGATTTGTATTTCTGACTTGTGCGGGTGTACTCTGCTATTATGACGTCAGGATCGTGTGTCTGGTGATTTTGACGGCATTACTCCCGGTGGCGGTTCCATTTTTAATCGGAGAGAAATTGTCACAGAAGACCAAAGCATTATATGAAGAACTTGAGAATTACAATCGGAAGCTGAAAGACTGGATGGGTGGTTTTGAAGTGATTCATAGTTTTCAGGTTGAGGACGAAGTGAAAAAACGGTTTGCGAAAAGTGTGGAAGATGTGGAGAAACGGCGTTATGAGGGAAGACGATATCAGAATCCATACGGAATATTGACGTTATTGCTGACGTATCTGATCTTGAGTATACAGCTAGTTGTCTCAGCGTATCTGGTATTTATCGGAAGTATTTCAGAGCGGATGCTGCTGAGTATTTTTTATTTGATCTCCAGTGTCAACAATCCCATCCGGGAGATTGCATATCTGCTTTTGGATGTCAAGGCAGCAATTCCAAATGCAAGAAAGGTGGAGACGCTTTTCAAGGAAAGACCGGAAGAATCGAAGAAAACAGGGGAATCGGTAAAATCAGTCATGCCATTGGAGTTGAAAGAGGTACGATTTGGCTACACGAAAGCAAAAGAGGTCTTACATGGGGTGAATATGTGCTTTGAGAAAGGGAAAAAGTATGCCATTGTGGGAAGCAGCGGATGCGGAAAATCAACGTTGTTGAAGCTGCTGGCGAACTATTATAAAGACTACGAGAGAGAAATTCTCATAGGAGAACAGGAACTTCGGATGATAGAAAGAAAAAGTCTAAGTCGGAAAATAGCCATGATCCATCAGAATGTGTTTTTGTTTGAAGATACATTGCGGGCAAACATTACGATGTTTCAGGAATATCCGGATGAAGAAATCAAAGCTGCAGTAAAAAAGGCAGGACTTGAGAAAATCGTAGAAGACAATCCATTGGGGACAGAGCAGATGGTTTGCGAAAATGGCAATAATTTTTCCGGTGGGGAAAAACAGCGGATCGCGATTGCAAGGGCAATTTTAACCAGGGCAGAAGTGTTATTGCTGGATGAGGCAACGTCCAGTCTGGATGCAGAACTTTCCATGCAGATCGAGCAGTTGATCTTAAGTCAAAAAGAGACCACCATATTGAATGTAACACATCGATTTCATGAGTCGATTTTGAGACAGTATGACTGCATTTTGACCATGCATCAGGGAAAGATTGTGGAGATGGGGACATTTGAAGAGTTGATGAAGAAAAAGCAATTTTTCTATAGCCTCTATACCGTGAATCATTAGCAGGGGAGGACATTATGATACAGAAAACAGGTTCGATTCATGTTTATTTTCAAAGAAATAAGGGGCATCTGGCAGGTGTGATCTTATGTTCCATTCTGGCGGGAATGGGGGAAACGATGTGGGCATTTGTGTTTCAGAAAATTGGAGAATTGCCGGGAGATATGACAAAGGCAGCGATTTTGAGACTGGCAGGGATTCTTTTGTTTACTGTTTTTTATTATGCAGTCAGTCAGAATGCCTGCGCTTACTTTCGGAGGACATTTCTGAAGCGGATCAATATACAGCTGAAGAGGGATGTGTTCGATGCAGTGCTGGATCAGGATATGATCCAGTTTACGAGCAACAACAGTGGGATGTATCTCTCAATACTGAATAATGATGTAACAAATTTGGAGAATAACTATTTTGCGAAGATTCCGGAGATTATTCAGCGGAGCTTTGTTTTTCTTGGCTGTCTGGCAGTACTTTGCTCTTACGATGGCCGGGTGGCAGGTATGGTTCTGCTGACAGTGTGGATACCGGTTGCAGTACCGTTTTTATTTGGAAATGTGATTTCCGAAGCTGAGGGAAGGTTTTACCGGAACTTAGAACAGTATACAGGGAAACTGAAAGATTTCTTTGGAGGATTTGAAGTGATTCAATGTTTTCAAATTGGAAAAGAAACGGAAGAGTTGTTTGGAAGTTGTGTAAAGGATGTGGAAGAGTCTCGTTATCACTCTCGATTCTGTGAAAGCAGCGGTGAAGTGTTTGCTCTCTCATTGACATATGGGACGTTGTTTTTTCAGATTTTATTCTGTGCCTGGACGGCTGCAAAAGGAAAAGTATCTGCAAATGCAATGCTGAGTATTTTATACTTACTTTCCAGTATCAACAATCCGGTGCAGAATGCAGTACAGGCGTTTCTTTCTGTGAAATCAGCCGGACCAAATGTGGAAAAATTATTGGCAAAACCTAAAAAAAGAACCCATCCGTCTGTTGACCGGAAGTGAAGAATAAGAAACAAAATATCCGCAAATCCGTATAATGTCGGAATTTGTCTAAAATAAACAGGTTTCCATGATTTGATTGTCGAAAAAAGAAAAATAAATTGTGTAAAAGTGATAAAAAATATAAAGTTATACTTATTAAAATGACTTGATTTACAAAGAAAAAAGTTTTTATTAAAAAAACTAAGGTGAAATAGCAATAATTATAAAATCCAAGCCAACTTCCGAATAGAAAAATATAGGCAAATGAGCTATCATAAAGTTATCAAATCGACAGGGAGGATATAAGATGAAAAAGAAAGTGGTTAGAAAACTGATGGCACTCGCACTTGTTTCCGCCATGGCAACTTCTATGCTGGCCGGATGCGGATCAGGTGATGATTCAGGCAAGGATTCAGGAAAAGATGCTGACAAAGGCTCAGAAGAGACAGTCCTGAAAGTTGCTGCGTTCGAAGGTGGTAACGGAACTCAGATCTGGGAAGATATCGCGAAAGCATTTGAAGAGTCTCATGATGGAGTAAAAGTAGAACTTGAGATGTCTCCTGAACTGGACAAAGACCTGACAAAAGCAATTCAGAATGGAGATGTACCGGACGTTGTATATTACAACCTGGGACAGCCAAGTGGATTCACAGAGACAATGCTGAAGGAAGAAGCGATTGCGGATATCTCTGATGTATTCGATGACGAACTGAAAGACAAGATGCTGGATGGTATCCTGGATGGTACAGATGCACAGCCATACGGAGACGGAAAGATCTATCTGGCACCGATTTTCTACACACCGACAGGATTCTGGTACAATGCGACATTGGTAGGTGAAGGAAAACAGTACGAGATCCCGACAACATGGGATGAGTTCTTCGCACTTGGCGAGCAGGCTAAGAAAGACGGACATGCACTCTTTACATTCCCTACAACAGGATACTTTGATGCTACAATCTATGCAATGCTCGCACAGGCAGGCGGACTTGATTTCTACAATGATGCATTAAAATATGATGCAAATACATGGACATCTGATGAAGGAAAGAAAGTTCTTGATACAGTTGCAAAACTTGTAGGAAAAGACTATACACAGGAAGATACAGTTTCCAATGCAAACGCTGACGGTGGATTCAAGATCAATCAGCAGAACGTAATCGATGGAAAAGCATTATTTATGCCAAACGGAAACTGGGTAATCGGTGAGATGGCAGCTTCTACTCCGGCAGATTACGAATGGGGTATGATGGGTGTTCCGAAATGGAGCGAAGATGAATCACAGTCTGTATACACATTTACAGAGCAGATGTGGGTACCTGCTGATGCACCGAACATGGATCTTGCAAAAGAATTTGTGAAATTCATGTATTCTGACGAAGTAGTTGATATCTGTCTGAACAACAAGACAACAGACAAAGAGTCCGGAAAAGAATCTGATACACCAGTAGTAGTTCCTGTAAAAGGAGCAGCAGACAAGCTTCCAGACGGTGTTACAAAAGACTGTTATGCAGCAGCAACAGCAGATGACGTTGTAGCTGTTACAGGTAAATGGGCAACAACAGCTCCGATCGAAGGACTGGATATGGCAAAAGCTGTTTACGGACCGGTCGAGTCTATCAACACAGGCGATATGACAGTTGATGAATGGCAGAAACAGTTAGTAGAGACTTGGGAAAAATGCGCAGACGCATTAGAGAAATAAGAGAGTGATATTCGGCTGACATGAAACGGTGAGTTATGATAACTCACCGTTTTTAAAAGACAGCAGTATGGAGGAGGAAATCTATGAACAGGGAGAAAGCGCAGAGAAGATTTATATTCATTTGTCTGGCGCCTGCTGTAATTCTGGCAACGATCTTTATATTTATTCCGACGATCAATGTCTTCCGTATGTCCTTGTACCGCATGGGTGGAATTACAAATAAGAAGAGTTTTGTGGGATTCAGCAACTTTGTAAAACTGATGGATGATAAGAACTTTCTGGAAGCGATGCAGAACTCGATTCTTATTATTGTGATGGTAATGATCTGTACGATCGTTCTTGCAGTTTTATTTGCGGCGTTACTTTCAAGGGGGAACTTTAGAGGCAAGAATTTCTTCAGAATTATTTTCTACATACCAAACATTTTGAGTATTGTTGTTATTGCAGGTATTTTCGGTGCAATCTACAATCCGAGTACAGGACTGCTCAATACATTTTTGGATGCGATTCATCTGAGTGGATTAAAGCATCAGTGGATGGGAGATCCGAGTATTGTTATTTATTCTGTGATCTTTGCACTGGTATGGCAGGCAATCGGATATTATATGGTCATGTATATGTCCAGTATGGCAGCAATTCCGGAAGATCTCTATGAAGCCGCATCACTGGATGGAGCAACAGAGATTCAGATTTTCTTCCAGGTGACTTTGCCGTTGATCTGGAGCAATATCCGTACTACATTGACATTCTATATCATCAGTACGATCAACTTAAGTTTCCTGTTTGTTCAGATCATGACAGACGGAGGCCCGAACGGAAAGACAGAAGTTTTCCTGAACTATATGTACAAGCAGGCATATGGAGCAGGTGTATACGGATACGGTATGGCGATCGGAGTTGTTGTATTCCTCTTCTCGTTCATACTGGCAGCAGTTGTAAACAAGATTACAGACAGAGAAGTCTTAGAATTCTAGAAAGGAGCGAAGTAGAGATATGCATGAGAAAAAACACAGAATTCCTACACATGTACTTTACAAGATTTTTATCTATGTAGCTCTGATCGCTCTGGCTATTTCGATCATTGTACCGGTTGCATGGGTATTTATGGCGAGTTTGAAGAAGAATGCAGAATTCATTGGAGCGGATGTAAATCCATGGGCACTTCCAAAACAGTTTTACTATCAGAACTTTGTAGTAGCATTTCAGGATGCAAGAATGGGAGATTTCTTCCTGAACTCTTTCATTGTGACAGCGCTGGCTCTTGCACTTCTTCTGATCCTGGCTCTTCCGGCATCTTATGTGCTGGCACGCTTTAAGTTCAGAGGAAAGAAGTTCTTCAATGGTGCGTTCATGGCAGGATTGTTTATCAATGTCAATTACATTGTAGTACCGATCTTTTTGATGCTGAGTTCCTGGAACAAGGCTCTGCATGTAGATTTCTTCCTGGATAACCGGTTTATCCTGGCACTGATCTACGCATCCTGTAACCTGCCGTTTACGATTTATCTGCTGAGCGGATATTTCCAGACACTTCCGAAAGGATTTGAAGAAGCAGCTTATATGGATGGATGCGGATACTTTAAGACGATGGTTAAGATCATGATTCCGATGGCAAAACCAAGTATTCTGACAGTGATTATGTTCAACTTCCTGACATTCTGGAATGAATATATTATCGCATATACATTGATGGATGAAAACGGAACACTGGCAATGGGACTGAAGAATCTGATGGCAGTCGAGAGAACAGCAACCAACTACGGTATCATGTATGCAGGTCTTGTGATCGTTATGATTCCGGTACTGGTTCTGTATATCTGTGTACAGAAGAGACTGACAGAAGGTATGACACTTGGTGGACTCAAAGGATAGGAGGAGACAAAAATGCAAGAAAAGATTCGAACTTTGATCATGGCTGTTGTTTTTGTTGTCTGCCTCGCCCTGATCATGATAGGACAGAAAAATATCGGCGTGCCGGGACTGATTATGGAACTGGCAGGACTGGTAGGCTTGCTGACACTCTTGTTTATTTACAACAATAAATATAAATAGCAGGTTTGAAAAAGTGAAACAGGCATGGAAGATCTGGCAAAAGCCAGTCTTTCGTGCCTGTTTTGTATAGCAGAAAGTACATGTGGATGCTTGACAATTATCTTTGGATATTGGACAATAGAAGAGAATTGGAAAAAGAAAGAGATACGAGGAGAGAGATCATGAGAATTGGAATTGGAAATGACCATTCAGCATTGGAATTAAAAGCAGAAATCATCGAATTTCTGAAAGAAAAAGGACATGAAGTCGTAGATTTCGGAACGGATTCATCTGAAAGCTGTGACTATCCGAAGTATGGGGAAGCAGTAGGTCGTGCAGTTGTTGCAAAAGAAGTGGACTGTGGAATCTTGATTTGCGGTACAGGACTGGGAATATCTCTTGCAGCAAACAAGGTCAAAGGAGTGCGTGCAGCAGTTTGCAGCGAGCCGTTTACAGCGAAGATGTCCAGAGCACACAATAACTGTAATGTGCTTGCATTTGGCGCAAGAGTGGTAGGTGCAGAGCTCGCGAAAATGATCGTAGATGTATGGCTGAACACGGAGTTTGAAGGCGGACGCCACCAGAGACGTGTGGATATGATCATGGAGATCGAAGAGAGATAACGTGTAACATATCAAATAAAATGTGAAAAGGATGACGACTACATGGACTGATGCAGATGTCATCCTTTTTTGCTACAGAGTTAACGTACCTGTGCAAGAATGTCTTCCAGTACGTCCTCCACAGAATCTGTCACATAGGTAGAATAGTAAGAAATTCCAGGAGCTGCGTTGGACATGGCATAGCTGGTGCCGACAAGCTGCAGCATTTCAATGTCATTGTACTGATCTCCGAATGCAACACATTCTTCCGGTTTTACATGGAATAAATCCATCAAGTTCTGAAGGGCGGTTCCTTTGTTGCTTCCTGGAGCGATAAAATCGATCCAGATATTTCCAGAAGTGACCACTTTGATCTCAGAGCCAAACAGATCCTGAAGGTGTTTCAAATATTTATCGACAATATGAGTGCTGTCAGACATGTTGCAGATGGCGATTTTTAGGATCGGTCCGTCTACTTTCGTGATATCATCCACGATCTGAGTTGTATTGTGCATTACATTGACGATGTGGTTGACAAATTCCGGAACATTGTTTTCGATAAAGCAGGTATCTTCTCTGGAAACTACGATTTCGAAATGATTCTGTTTTTTGATTTCCTTTAAAATCCTGGCTGCCAGATCATCGTTGATCGTAGCACGGGAAATGACTTTTCCCTGATGCATGCAGATTGAGCCATTCTCTGCGATAAATGAAATACGGTTTTTCAAGGGATCAAAGACACGCTTTTGATTGTCGTATTGTCTTCCGCTGGCAGACACAAAATGGATTCCTGCATCGCACAGCTTAGAGATCAGATCGATTGCCCGCGGAGTGAGAGCCTGGGCATCGTTTTGTAAAAGAGTTCCATCCAGATCACTTGCAATTAATTTTATCATCATTTCCTCCAATTATTTAGAAATTCTTATTGTTTGTAGTCGAATATATGACCATACATTATACATTGTACAGGAAAAACAGAAATTTGTATAGAGCGTTACTGTTCACACCGGATGTTAAATACAGGTTCTGAACCGTCATGCTTGCATGTAAGGGAAAGAATCTATATTTAGCATCTGGTGGGAACAGTAACTATAGAACAACTCACAGTAACGAAAACAGAAAACAGTTGTATTTTAAAATCAAAAAGAATATAATAAGAGCGTCAGTGCGGTGACGTACTGAAAGGCAGTGACACAAGAGGTCAAAATAAAGAATAAGAGGGAGACATATGGGTAAATATTTTGGAACTGATGGATTCAGAGGAGAGGCAAATGTTGTTTTAACAGTAGAACATGCTTTCAAAGTAGGTCGTTATCTGGGATGGTATTTTGGCAGAGAGAAGAAAGCCAGAATCGTGATCGGAAAAGATACAAGACGAAGCAGTTATATGTTTGAATATGCACTGGCATCAGGACTGACAGCTTCCGGAGCAGATGCATACCTCTTACATGTAACAACAACACCGAGTGTGTCCTATGTGGTAAGAACAGAAGATTTTGACTGCGGAATTATGATTTCTGCGAGCCACAATCCGTTTTATGACAATGGAATCAAGGTGATCAACGGACAGGGGCATAAGATTGAAGCAGAAGTAGAGGAGCAGATTGAAGCGTATATTGACGGAAAAACAGAAGAGCTTCCACTTGCGGTTGGGGAACACATTGGAAGAACAGTTGATTATGCGGCAGGAAGAAATCGTTACATCGGACATCTGATCTCACTGGCAACACGTTCCTTTAAAGATATGAAGATTGGTCTGGACTGTGCCAATGGAAGCTCATCCAGCATTGCAAAAAGTGTGTATGATGCACTCGGAGCAAAGACATATGTGATCAGCAATGAGCCGGATGGTGTAAATATCAATACAAATTGCGGATCGACACATATTGAAAAGCTGCAGGCATTTGTAAAAGAGAATAATCTGGACGTAGGATTTGCCTATGACGGAGATGCAGATCGCTGTATTGCCGTGGATGAGAATGGAAATGTCGTAGACGGAGATCTGATCTTATACGTATGCGGAAAATACCTGATGGAACAGGGACGACTTGCAGGAAATACGATAGTTACAACTGTAATGTCCAATCTGGGGCTTTACAAGGCTTGTGATAAAGTCGGCATGAAATATGAGCAGACAGCAGTCGGTGATAAATATGTGTATGAAAACATGATGAACAACGGATTTGTTCTTGGCGGAGAGCAGTCCGGACATATTATTTTCAGCAAACACGCAAGAACCGGAGACGGAATCCTGACTTCTCTGATGCTGATGGAAGTCATTATGGAGAAGAAACAGTCACTTGGAAAGCTGTGCTCTGAAGTGAAGATTTATCCGCAGCTTCTTCAGAATGTCCGTGTGACAGACAAAAAGACAGCGTTGGAAAATGAAGCCGTACAGAATGCGATCAAAGCAGCGGCAGAAGCACTTGGAAGTGACGGAAGAATTCTGGTAAGAGAAAGTGGAACAGAGCCTGTGATCCGCGTTATGGTGGAAGCGGCAACAGATGAGATATGCACAGAGTATGTGAATCAGGTTGTCAATGTAATGAAAGAACAGGGACTTGTTCAGGAATAAAAATAAAAAAGCAGAATCTTGTACCAAATATGGCGCAAGATTCTGCTTTTTTATTGGATTTCAATCTCGTGTTCGGGTATGGTCTCATCTTCTTCACAAGTTCCGTAAATCTCATAGTTTCCGTAAACTTTTCCGTGAATTTTGCCGATACATTCCAGCTGATCCTGTTCATTGACTACGATATCGGGATCGATCACATTGAGAGAACGAAGCCTGCGGATGCTGCCTTCCTCGGAGAGGATCCGGATATAGTAGATGCCGTTGAACCAGAAAAGTCCGATTTCATTGTGTGAGGCATTGATACGCTGCAGTGCCAGAATATCATTTTTTTGAAATACCGGCTGATAGCGGTCGATCAGAACCTGAAAGCAGAAATCGCTGTCTTTGGGAACATGCTTTCTGCGCACCCGGATCGTCTGAGTGGTATCCTGAAAAAGAAAGCCGGAATGTACTTTGCGGATGCCGGGGCGGTAAAACGGAAGATTGATATATTCGCTCTGGTTCATGCGTTTATATTCTTCGTCAATGATCAGGCGGACCAGACTTTTGCCGTTTTCAGAGAGTTCGCGGTATTTTAAAATAGATTCTTTTTCTTCGGGGCTGAGAACTTTTCGGTAGAGTCGTTGAATCGTGCTGTTTGAAAGATAATTCCAGTATAGATAATTGGCATCAACATCCAGTGCGTTCATGAGTGCGACCAAAATATCGGGTTTTGGATAGCTGACACCGTTTTCATAGTTTGCGATTGCTGATGGGGTTACCTGAATCTTGTTAGCAAGTTCTCCACGGGAAAGATTCAGTTCTGTGCGACGATGACGTATTTGATTTCCGATTTTCATACAGACATCCTCCTATTTCGATTTATAGCAACAAGTATAGTGCAAGAATCATATAAAGTCAACAAAATGTTACAAGAAACTTGTTGACTTTTACAGGGATATGGCGTAGACTGGAGATACATTGTGGTGGTGCGGGCAAGAAACGAGAGGGTTAGAAAAATGAGAGACAAGACAATCGATGTACTTCTTCAAATGGGGGTACCAGCCAGCATAAAAGGATTTACGTATATCTGTGATGCGATAGAATTATTTGATACGGATCCTTATTATCCTGACGGAAAAATCTGCTCTTTATATTTTGAGATTGCCCGCCTGCACGAAACGACGGCCTCCAGAGTAGAAAGAGCAATACGGCATGCATTTGAAGTGGCTTTGACCAAAGGGGAACGGGATATAGTAGAACTGTATCTGGATTGTGAACATACACAAAATTCCAATCTGCTCAAAACACTGTATTTCAGAATGCAGCAGGAGGAGCATAAGAGGGAAAAGGATTCCATATGCAGCTCCAGTACCTGTGAGATGAAGGCCCAGATTTATCAGGAAGTGATGGACTTGTTCTCGGTAGAGTTCGAACATTTTTTGGAGAAAATGCTGAGTATGTCAGAAAGGCATTATTGATTGCACCTTTGTATCAGAATCTGCATATTCTATTACAGAACGGACAGGAAAGGAAATCAATAGAATATGCCATATTCAATCATGCTGGATGCCGGACACGGAGGAAGAGATCCGGGAGCAGTTTATAAAGAGCGGAAAGAAAAGGATGATACCCTTCGTCTGACGCTGGCGGTGGGAGAGATTTTGGAGGCTCATGGCCTGGATGTGCAGTACACCCGTACGACAGATGTGTATGAATCTCCTTATCAGAAGGCAATGGAAGCAAACAATGCAGGAGTAGACTTTTTTGTTTCTATTCATAGAAATTCGTTTCCTTCAGACAATGCAGTATCAGGGGTAGAGAGTCTTGTATATGACAAATCAGGGATTAAGCTTAAGATGGCAGAAAACATCAACGAACAGCTGGAAGATATCGGATTTGTGAATCTTGGGGTAAAGGCAAGACCGAACCTGGTTGTCTTAAAGAGAACGAAAATGCCGGCAGTGCTGGTGGAGGTTGGATTCATCAATTCAGATGTAGACAACAAATTGTTTGACGAAAATTTTGAAGAAATCGCACAGGCGATCGCTTATGGAATTCTGGATACACTGGAGTCGAATCATGAGGTAGAATCTCCGGGATATGAAGTACAGGTTGGTGCATACCGAAACGAAAGATATGCACAGAACCTGCTGGAAGAACTGTTAGAACAGGATTTTCCTGCTTATATTGTGGAAGGAGATCGCCTCTACCGTGTAAGAGTGGGGAATTATATTACACTGGAAGATGCGGCAAGGATGGAGCAGATGCTCAAAAGAGCCGGATATCCGACTGTGATCGTCAGCACCTGAAAACAGCAGGCCTAAAACAGCTGATCGATGAGTTCGGCAGTTACATGGTGGTACATCTTATCACCGACTTTCATATTAGGACCTTGTCCGCATTGTTTAAAACATTTTTGAGTACGCAGAAGGTAAGTGCCGTCAGAAGTTACCTCTCCCTGTCGGATCTGAAGCTTTTGCTCCAGTTTTCTTAAAAGCAGGGCAGATTGTTTGCTGCTGCAGGTGCTTCCCGTACACAAAATAATTTCTTTTTGATAAGTCTGGCTGGAAAGACTCGGATAAAGCCGGATGAGAGTATCGATCAGGGCAGGCTTTACCTGCATGATCGATGCAATCTGTTCTTTGGCATCATTGGGGATACAGCCAAAGATATCCTGGGTCTCCCGTAAAAATTCCACCAGGATCGCCTGGTCGGAAGGTGTGTTTAAACTTGCGTAATAAGCAGCTGCTTCCTGAAATTCAGGGCAGAAATCAGATAAATCTTTCATCGTATACATCCTTTCTGTTGTGATGGAAATTACATTGGGGAAAAAGGACGACTGGTTTTGGAATGATTGTTCAAAACCAGTCGTCCTTTGTAGTATTAAAATCAGTTGTCGTTTTCCTCGAGTCCGGAATCTGCTTTTGGAGGCAGATACACATGAACAGTTTCGATACGGTTTTTGTCCAGTTTTTCGACTACAAGGCGAATCTGATCTTCAGTCGTGATATGATCTCCAACTTCCGGAAGTCTGTCCAGATGCTCAATGATAAATCCTCCGAGAGAGTCATAATCTTCAGATTCCAGTTCTGTTCCGAGATTGTCATTGAGGTCATCCAGATTCATAGAACCTTCTACAATATATTCCTGATCATTGACTTTCTGGATCAGCTCTTCTTCTGCTTCATCGTATTCATCGCGGATCTCACCTACAATCTCCTCCAGAACATCTTCCAGAGTAATGATACCCGCAGTCTCTCCATACTCGTCCAGTACAATGGCAATATTGAACTTGGCATCGCGCATTTCAACCAGAAGCTCAGAAATATTCTTATATTCATAGGTGAAGTAAGCTTCTCTCAAAATGTTGCGTACCTGAAAGTTTGCTTTATCTTCAAACAGAAGCAGATCTTTCATATTGATGGTACCGATGACGTTGTCGGTCGTATCTTCGTATACCGGAAGTCTCGTAAACTTATATTCTTTGAAAATCTCAATGAGTTCGCGGTAGCTGCTGTTCACATCGGCAAATGCAACGTGGACACGCGGAACCATGACTTCTTTTGCTTTTACGTCTCCGAGATCAAACACGTTGTAGATCATCTCTTTTTCTTCAGATTCGATGACGCCGTCCTCATGGCTGACATCCACGATCGTTCGAAGTTCGTCTTCTGTCATCGCATTATTTCTGGCATTTGGATCTACACGAAGCAGAAACATAAAGCCTCTGGAAAATAAATCGATCAAAAAGATGATCGGAGTCATAATAAACATGAAAAAGCGTATAATCGGAATATAAGCAAGAGAAATCTTCTCTGCATGTATCGTGGCAAAATTCTTCGGGGTGATCTCACCGAATACCAGAATCGCAACCGTCAGGATCGCAGTTGCAATACTTACCATATAACCGCCGAATGAATAAGCCAGTGTTGCTGATAAGGAAGATGCGGAAATATTGACGATATTATTACCGATCAGAATGGCACTCAGCATTTTGGAAGTATGCTTTTCGGTTGTATCCAGCACCAAAGCTGCACGCCGGTTGCCGTCATCTGCAAGAGAACGCAGTCGGATTTTGTTGACTGTCATCAGTGCAGTTTCTGCAGATGAAAAGAATGCCGATAGTAATAATAAGATAACAAGAATTATAAATTGGAAAGTATCACTCGAGTCCAATTGTGTTGTTCACTCCTTTTGTTAAAAATGTTCCCTCTATTGATATACAGGTATTTATTACTATACATCATTTTGCCGGATTTTGCAAGCAATGGGGAGGGAGGAATGTGCGAATGTACGCTTTACTTTGCGGGAAGGTTGTTGTATGATGGTGAAAGAAAAAACAAGAACAGAAATGGAGATGAGCACAGGGTGTATAAACAATTATGTAAGATTTCAGGGGAAGAGAATGTATTGAGAGATGAGCCGATGAAGAAGCATACGACATTTCGTATCGGAGGTCCGGCGGATTATTTTGTGACAGTGCAGTCAAAGGATGAGATAAGAGAGATTCTGCTTCTTTGTAAGAGAGAACAGATTCCATATTATATATTAGGAAATGGAAGCAATCTTCTGGTAGGAGATAAAGGATATCGGGGAGTTGTGATCCAGATCTGCAAACGGATGAATGAGATCCGGACAGAGGAAAATAAGATCTATGCGCAGGCGGGAGCCCTGTTGTCAAAGATTGCAGCACAGGCACTTTCAAACAGTCTGACCGGATTTGAGTTTGCATCCGGGATACCGGGAACTCTTGGCGGAGCAGTGATGATGAACGCCGGGGCGTATGGCGGAGAGATGAAGCATGTACTGGAAAGTGCGGATGTACTGACTCCGGAAGGAGAATTTTTGACCTTATCTCTGGAAGAACTGGAACTGGGTTACAGAACAAGTGTTGTGGCGACAAAAGGGTATACAGTTCTGGGCGCAACGATCGCACTCGAAAAAGGCAATCCTGAGGAAATCAAAGCGTATATGGATGACCTGAAGGAGCGCAGAATCACAAAGCAGCCACTGGAGTATGCCAGTGCGGGAAGTACATTTAAGAGACCGGAAGGCTATTTTGCGGGCAAGCTTATTCAGGACAGCGGACTGAAAGGCTATTCGGTTGGGGATGCCCAGATTTCCGAGAAGCATTCAGGATTTGTGATCAACCGCGGTAATGCGTCTGCAAAGGATGTTCTGTCGTTGATCGAGCACGTACAGGAGACCGTGAAAGAGAAGTTTGGAGTACATCTGGAGACAGAAGTGAAACGGATAGGAGAATTTTAAATTATGAGGTTTGTCATTGTTACAGGAATGTCGGGGGCTGGAAAATCTACAGCGCTGAAGATGTTGGAGGATATGGGATACTTTTGTGTGGACAATCTTCCGGTGCCGCTTTTGCCTAAATTTGCAGAGATGATCGCCATGCCGGATTCCAAGCTGAATCAGGCGGCAGTGGGAATCGATATCAGAGGCGGACAGGCATTTCGGGGGTTAGAGGGATACTTAAAAGAACTGGATGAAAGCGGGATCCATTATGAAATCTTGTTTCTGGATGCCGGAAATGATGTCCTTTTGAAGCGTTATAAAGAAACAAGAAGACAGCATCCTCTGGGAGGCGCGGGACATATTGACAGAGGAATTGCCAAAGAGCGGGAGGAAATCGCATTTTTAAAGATTCGCGCGACGTTTATTCTGGATACGAGCAAAATGCTGACAAGAGAGCTTCGCGTGGAACTGGAAAAGATTTTTGTAAAGGGCAAGGATTTTAAAAATCTGTATATCACGGTAATGTCCTTTGGATTTAAGTATGGTATTCCACAGGATGCGGATCTTGTATTTGATGTCCGGTTTCTTCCGAATCCCTATTATATAGAAGAATTACGCGCAAAGACCGGCAATGAGGCAGAGGTCAGAGATTATGTGATGAAGAGTGATAAGGCGCAGGAATTTTTCAGACAATTGAGCCAGATGATGGATTTTCTGATTCCGAATTATATTCTGGAAGGGAAGAACCAGCTTGTTGTTGCAGTTGGGTGTACAGGCGGAAAACACCGTTCTGTTACACTTGCCAACGCATTGTATCAGTACCTGGAAGTACGGGAGAATTACGGGGTTCGCATTGAACACAGAGATATTGAGAAGGATGCCATCAGAAAGGGAAAATAGCAGGTATACACGATGTCATTTTCAGGAAAAGTAAAAGAAGAGCTTTCGCAGCAGTGGAGCAGCGCAAGACACTGTCAGATTGCAGAAATTGCAGCCTTGATCGGGATGTGCGGGGCAGTGACGATCAACAGTTTTAATCAGTACGGAGTAAAAATCAATACGGAAAATCTGGCTGTTGCAAGAAAAGTCTTTACATTGATTCGAAAAACATTTAATATAGAAGCTGATATCTCTATCCGAAGGAATATAGAGAAACAAAGTGCGGTCTATTCTGTGATGATAGTCCGGCATGAAGATGCACTGCGTGTCCTTCAGGCAGCAAAGCTTTTGGAGGAGCACAGAGGTGGATTCGAAGAGTTTCATATTGTCAGTCCCCTTATTGTACAGCAGCCATGCTGTCGTCGTGCGTTTTTGCGGGGAGCCTTCCTTGGGGCTGGTTCCATGAGTGATCCGAATAAATCCTATCATTTTGAGATTGTGTGCGATTCGGATGTGATGGCAAAGCAGATTCAGAGACTGATGTGTGATTTTTCCATGGATGCGAAGATCGTACGAAGGAAAAAGTCATACGTAGTGTATTTAAAAGAGGGCGATCAGATAGCAGATATTTTAAATATTATGGAGGCGCATGTTTCTCTGATGGAACTGGAGAATATCAGAATCTTAAAGGATATGCGCAATACAGTGAACCGTAAGGTGAATTGTGAAACTGCCAATATTAACAAGACCGTCTCTGCAGCTGTAAAGCAGTTGGAAGATATTACGTATCTCAGGGATAACATGGGGCTTGAAAAACTGGCAGAGGGACTAAGAGAAGTGGCATATGCACGTCTTTCACATCCGGATGCAACATTAAAAGAGTTAGGGGAACTCTTATCGCCGCCTGTCGGCAAATCCGGGGTAAATCACAGATTAAGAAAATTAAGTGATCTGGCAGAAACGGAAAGGCAAAACAAGGAGGATTATTATGATTGAAACACCGGTTATTGTAGGGCATGAAGATGGAATTGAAGGCAGACCGATTGCTTTGTTGGTACAGGAGGCAAGCCAGTACGCCAGCAAAGTCTACATTCAGGTGGACAACAAAAAGATCAATGCAAAAAGTATTATGGGAATGATGAGTCTTGCTCTTCAGGAAGGTGATGAAGTGACAGTTGTTGCGGAAGGCGAAGATGAAGAAAAGGCTGCAGAAGGAATTAAGACTTTTTTGAAAAAGACAAAATAGATGATGTAGTAAAGGGGGCTGTGCGTAGGCACAGCCCTTTCAAGAATAGAAAGACGGGAGAGAGCAATATGAAAAAGATGCTGTTCATATACAATCCGAATGCGGGAACAGGGGTATTAAAACCAAAGTTATCAGATGTATTGGATATTTTTGTAAAAGCCGGATATGAGGTGACCGTATATCCGACGCAGTGTTATCATGATGCCATGGCAAAGGCAGAATCTTATACCGAAAGCTATGATGTGGTTGTGTGCAGCGGAGGAGACGGGACTCTGGATGAGGTTGTGACTGCAATGGCGAGACGTAAAGACCCGGTCCCGATCGGATATATTCCCACGGGAACGACCAATGATTTTGCAAACAGCCTGCACATTTCGAAGGATCTGCTGGAAGCCGCAGATACGGCGGCAAACGGGGTTCCTTTCCCGTGTGACGTAGGAGTGTTCAATGACGATTATTTTGTATATATAGCCGCATTTGGTCTGTTTACAGATGTTTCTTATGAGACAAAACAGAGTGTGAAAAATGTTTTGGGTCATCTGGCCTATGTGCTGGAGGGAACAAAACGTCTGTTTAATATTCCGTCTTATCATATTAAGATTACACATGACGGAGAGACAATAGAGGATGATTTTGTATTCGGAATGGTGACAAATTCACGTTCTGTCGGAGGATTCAAGGGGATTGTCGGAAAAGAGGTCATCTTTGATGACGGAGAATTTGAAGTGACACTGATCAAGACTCCGAAAAATCCAATCGAGCTGAATGAGATCGTGGCCTCTCTTTTAATCAAGCAGATTGATTCTGCTCATATGTATTCCTTTAAAGCCAAAGAAGTGAAGTTCGAATCGATTGAGGAGATTCCCTGGACGCTGGATGGAGAGTTTGGCGGAGAACATGACTGTGTCGATATCCGTAACTGGAAGCAGGGGATGCGGATTATGGTAAAATCCCAGATGATCCAGCAGTTGTCTGTGAAAGGAAGAATCGAGAATACACAGATTCTGGAAGAAGTAGGGCTGGAAACGGAAGAAATTTCAGAAAAATAGAAAAAAATAAAAAAAATTCAAAAAAGGGGTTGCAATTCCTATGGAGCTATGCTAATATATAACTCGGTCATCACTGAAGCAGTGATGAGGACAGGGCTCCATGGTCAAGCGGTTAAGACGCTAGCCTCTCACGCTGGAATCAGGGGTTCGATTCCCCTTGGAGTCACTTTTGAAAGGGTATCCGCAGAAGAGTTCTGCGGATATTTTTTTGCCTAAAAGCCTTTGTTTTCAAGGGATTTGAAGCCTTAAAAATTTTCTTGGTGCTTGGTGGATGTATGAAATTGTGATTGAATTTTTGATTACACTTGATTACACTTTAGCAAGCTGAAGCTTTTTCGATTAAATTAGCCTTTTCTACTTCCGTGTTGCGGTCAAAGCAGTAGTTTCCTAAAGTTGTTCGTTCATCTGCATGACCGACCATTTCATGAACGGTATTCAAGTTTATTTTTCTATATAATCGTTTGATTGTCTTTTTGTCTTCCAGTGGGAAACTGTGTTGTACAAAAAGCTTTTTAAAGAAACCATGTCTATGCGCAGGGTATCAAGCGTAAAATCAAAACAAATTTAACCTGCAAATAATTTGCCCAAAAGCCTTAGTTCACAAAGAATTCAAAGTAGTATACCCATCCGAGTATCCTGTAATTCATGCCTGCGGCAGGCGAACTCCGTCCGATAAGGAATGAAAAAACAGTAACTCCTTTTAAGGGAATTACTGCCTCATATAAGTTATTGATGTAATCTGTTTAATTTTTCTAACAACATTTTCTTGTTTGTAAGATATTCTACTATAGCATAAAGAATACCAATCAAGAAGAAACATTGAGATAATGTATATGCATATTCATAATGGAATATTTCAAATAGTATAAAACTTAACATCCCAATTAAACAAAGATTATACTCCGTTTGAAAATTATATGCCAGAATAAAATGGATTATCGGCATGAACATATTCAACAGATGATATCAGAGGCGCGGAAGCTTTTTAAACAGGAAAGACAGGAGTGTAAATGAGAGGTTCCTGTCTTGTTAAAAAAATCACAGAATCTGCCAAAGAAATTGTGTATATTCTTTGTTTTATTGTAATAATTACAGATTGTCTTTTAATGGCAGATAAGATATAATGAAAGCCATAGAGTGAAACCTATAGTATGCGCTGCCACAGACGGCTGTGCGCAAAGAATTGGAGGAGAAAATATGTTAGTATCAGCAACAGAAATGCTTCAGAAAGCAAAAGCAGGTCATTATGCAGTAGGACAGTTCAACATCAACAACCTGGAGTGGACAAAAGCAATCCTGACAGTAGCAGAGGAATGCAAATCACCGGTTATCCTGGGAGTATCTGAAGGTGCAGGAAAATATATGACAGGATACAAGACTGTAGTAGGTATGGTAGAGGGAATGTTAGAAGAGATGAACATCACAGTTCCGGTTGCTCTTCACCTGGATCACGGCAGCTACGAAGGATGTATGAAATGTGTAGAAGCAGGATTTTCTTCTATCATGTTTGATGGATCTCACTATCCGATCGAAGAAAACATTGCAAAGACAAAAGAACTGGTAGCAGTTGTAAAAGAGCACGGAATGTCTCTGGAAGCTGAAGTTGGTTCTATCGGTGGAGAAGAAGACGGAGTTGTAGGAAAAGGTGAATGTGCAGATCCACAGGAATGTAAGATGATCGCTGATCTTGGTATCAATTTCCTTGCAGCAGGAATCGGTAACATCCACGGAAAATATCCAGAGAACTGGGAAGGACTCAGCTTCGAGACTCTGGATGCAATCCAGCAGCTGACAGGAGATATGCCACTGGTTCTTCACGGTGGTACAGGTATTCCGGAAGACATGATCAAAAAAGCGATCAGCCTCGGAGTTGCTAAGATCAACGTAAATACAGAGTGCCAGCTTGCGTTCGCAGATGCAACACGCAAATATATCGAAGCTGGAAAAGACCTGGAAGGAAAGGGATTCGACCCACGTAAATTATTAAAACCAGGCGCAGATGCAATCATGGCAACTGTAAAAGAAAAAATGGAGCTGTTTGGCTCTGTTGGAAAAGCAGAAGCGTAAGTAATAAGTATTTGTTAGAAATTTTAACTTGCCTTTTTGCGGTGATTGAGGTATACTAAGCCTCGTAGATGAGAACAAAGGCGTTCCAAGCTTGCTTGGAATGCCTTTTTTAGAAAATGCGTTTACAAAAGTGAAATGAAGGAAGGTAGTTTTATGAGCACAGAATTATTCAATGTAGCGGATATTTTTGGGGAAAATGTTTTCAATGACACAGTGATGCAGGAGCGTCTCCCGAAAAAGGTGTACAAGAAGCTGAAACAGACGATCGAAGAAGGAACAGAACTGGATATAGAGACAGCAGACGTCATTGCACATGAGATGAAAGAATGGGCAATCGAAAAAGGGGCGACACATTATACACACTGGTTTTTGCCGTTGACAGGTGTGACAGCGGAAAAGCATGACTCTTTTATTTCAGCTCCACTTCCAAGCGGAAAAGTGCTGATGAGTTTCTCAGGAAAAGAGCTGATCAAAGGAGAACCAGATGCATCTTCTTTCCCGTCAGGCGGACTTCGGGCTACCTTTGAGGCGAGAGGATATACAGCATGGGATTGTACTTCTCCGGCGTTTGTAAGACAGGACGCAGCAGGAGCTACACTTTGTATTCCGACCGCTTTCTGTTCTTATACAGGAGAAGCACTGGATCAGAAGACTCCACTGCTTCGTTCCATGCAGGCATTGAATGTACAGGCGCTCAGACTTCTGCGTTTGTTTGGAAATACAACTTCAAAGAAAGTGACTCCATCCGTTGGGGCAGAGCAGGAGTATTTCCTTGTAGATGCAGAAAAATTCCTTCAGAGAAAAGACTTAATATATACAGGACGTACGTTGTTTGGTGCGATGCCTCCGAAAGGACAGGAGCTGGACGACCACTATTTCGGAACAATCCGCCAGAGAATCGCTGCTTTTATGCGTGATGTGAACATTGAACTCTGGAAAGTAGGGGTTTCTTCCAAGACACAGCACAATGAGGTGGCACCGGCTCAGCATGAACTGGCACCGATTTATGCAGAAGCGAATATTGCGGTAGATCACAACCAGATTGTAATGCAGACATTAAAGCGGATCGCATGCGAGCACGGAATGAAATGTCTCCTTCATGAAAAACCATTTGCAGGCGTCAACGGTTCCGGAAAGCACGACAACTGGTCGATCATTACAGATGATGGAATCAATATGCTGGATCCGGGAACAACACCACATGAGAATATTCAGTTCTTGCTTGTTTTGACTTGCATTCTGAAGGCGGTTAACAAGCATGCGGATCTTCTGAGAGAATCGGCAGCAGATCCTGGAAATGATCACAGACTGGGAGCAAACGAAGCACCTCCTGCAATTATTTCCGTATTCCTTGGAGAACAGTTGGAAGATGTGATCGATCAGCTGATCAGTACAGGGGAAGCAACACACAGTCTGGAAGGCGGAAAGCTGGAGACTGGTGTAAGAACACTTCCAGAACTGACAAAGGATGCGACAGACAGAAACAGAACATCACCGTTTGCGTTTACAGGAAATAAATTTGAATTCCGTATGGTAGGTTCCAGAGATTCCATCGCATCTGCCAACATTGTTCTGAATACGATCGTGGCAGAGGCATTTGCAGAGGCTTGCGAAGTTCTGGAGAAAGCAGATGATTTCCAGCTTGCAGTTCATGATCTGATCAAAGAATATGCAATGGAGAATCAGAGAATCATTTTCAATGGAGACGGTTACTCTGAAGCCTGGGTGAAGGAAGCAGAAAGACGCGGACTTCCGAACATCAAATCTATGGTGGAAGCAATTCCGGCAATGGTGACAGAGAAAGCAGTGACATTGTTTGAGAGATTTGGAGTATTTACAAAAGCAGAGCTGGAATCCCGTGCAGAAATCCAGTACGAGAGTTATGCAAAAGCGATTAACATCGAAGCCCGTACGATGATCGATATGGCAAGAAAACAGTTTATCCCTGCAGTGATCAAATATACAAAAACGCTCGCAGATACAGTACTTGCGGTAAAGGAAGCAGGTGTGGATGCAAGTGTACAGGCAGAGACACTTGAGGAGATCACAGTACTCTTGAAAGAGGCAAGAGCAGCTCTGGCACGTCTGGAAGAGGTGACAGCACAGGCAGCTGCCAAAGAAGAAGGACCGGTACAGGCAAATTTCTACCACGATGAAGTGTGCCCGGCAATGGAGAATCTGAGAAGACCGATCGACAAACTGGAAATGATCGTGGACAAAGAGGCATGGCCGATGCCTTCTTACGGAGATCTGATCTTCGAAGTTTAATCAATCAAAGAAATGAAGAAAAAACCGGATGCGATTTGAACGAGAATCGTGTCCGGATTTTTGTAATGGGAGGGAATAAAAAGTATGAAGACAGCAGCAGAATTGAGACAGCTTGTGACAAGGATCGATCACAGGAGTTATCCTGCCTATAAAGACACAAAGGGAATGTATCAGTTTCCGGGCTATCTGCTATCTATTGACCATGTACAGGGAGATCCGTTTGCATCTCCATCCAGGGTCAGTATTCAGGTGAAAGGAAAGATTGCAGGATTTCCGGAGCAGTTATATCAGACAAAATGGCAGAAAACAGCATTGGAGGATGCGCTGATCCGGCAGTTCGGACAGTGTTGTGAGAAATTTGGATTCAAGGCAAAGGGATCCGGGAAGAGCGGGATGATCTCTATCAGCCGGTGCGGTCAGGAAGTGCTGGAGAGAAGTGCGGCGCAGATCGATGAAAAAACAGGAGATATCCACATTCGTCTGGAAGTGGGATTTCCGGCAAACGGAAGGACGATCAATGCAAGAGAATGGATCCGGATCTTTTTTGAGTTTCTTCCGGAGTGTGTCGAAAAGGCACTCTACTATAAAAACTGTGATGCGAAGAGACTGCAGAAGATCAGTGATCTGGCAGAGGACCAGCAGGCACTTCGAGACATACTGCCAAAGCTGGGAATGTGTGCTTTTGTTGCAAACGGATCTATTCTGCCGCGAGAGTCAGGCGTTTCCGCCCGTCCGATGAAAAGCGCAGTTTGTTTCCGGTCTCCAGAGGAGATGGAAGTGGAAATTACGCTGCCGCACAGAGGTGTGATAAGAGGAATGGGAATCCGAAAAGGGATCACGCTGATCGTGGGAGGCGGATACCATGGGAAGTCCACTCTTTTGAAGGCGTTGGAGTTTGGCGTGTACAATCATATTGCAGGTGATGGAAGAGAATATGTGATCACTGATTCCACAGCAGTCAAGCTTCGCGCAGAAGACGGAAGAAGTATCAAAAAAACGGACATTTCCATGTTTATCAATGATCTGCCAAATGGAAAAGATACCACTCATTTTTATACAGAGGATGCCAGCGGAAGTACGTCTCAGGCTGCAAACGTTGTGGAAGCAATGGAAGCGAAAGCAGGTGTCATGCTGATCGATGAGGATACCAGCGCGACAAACTTCATGATCCGGGATGAACTGATGCAGAGGGTAATCCACCGGGATATGGAGCCGATCACGCCGTTTATCGAACGCATCCGGGAGTTATATGAAGAAGAGGGGATTTCCACTGTGATCGTGGCGGGAAGCTCCGGAGCTTATTTTCATATCGCGGACTGCATCGTGCAGATGGATCGGTACATGCCGAAGGATATCACGCAGACGGCGAAAAAAGAAGCAGAACAGTTTCCTCAGTTGAGCGGACCGAAAGAGAAAGCGAAAAAGCCTGATTTTGCAAGAAAACCACAGCAGGGACGGGAGTGGAACGGAAATGACCGCATCAAAATGAAGACCTTGGGGAAAGAAGCGATTTCCATCAATCGGGAGACGATCGATCTGCGTTATGTGGAGCAGATCACAGACAGCGAACAGGTAACTTCTCTCGGATATTGTGTAAAATACGCACAGCGCCATTTACTGGATGGAACACGTACCTTGCAGGAAGTCGTGGCAATGTTGGAAAAGAAGATTGAGAAGGAGTCGCTTGCCGCACTTTGTGAAAGCACCTCTTCTGTTGCCAATCTGGCCCGTCCGAGAACGCAGGAGATCTTCGCATGTTTTGACCGGTATCGGGGATTAAAATTATAGATACAGGGGGAATAAAATATGAGGTTTATCCATTTGTCAGATCTGCACATCGGCAGACAGCTTCATCAGTACAATTTAAAAGAAGATCAGGAGCATATCCTGGGGGAAGTGGTGGAGTATGCCAAAATGCTGAGACCGGATGCGATCGTGATCGCGGGGGATGTGTATGATAAGTCTGTACCATCTGCTGAGGCGGTGGGGATTTTTGACTGTTTTTTGACAGAACTTTCTGCACTGAAACCTGAAATTCCGATCCTGATCATCAGCGGAAACCATGATTCGGCGCAAAGGCTTGATTATGCCAGTGGAATTCTTGGGCAGAAGGGGATTTACATTGCAGGAAAACTGCCGCAGAATCGGGAAGAATTTCTCAAAAAAGTCACACTTCAGGACGAATACGGAGAGGTGGATTTTTATCTTCTCCCGTTTCTGAAGCCGGGATATGTAAGGACCGTGTTTGACGGAGAAATGCCGGAGAGCTACAGTAAGGCAGTACAGATGCTGCTGGAGAGAGAACTGGTTGATACCACCAAAAGAAACGTCATTGTGACGCATCAGTTTTATACCGGGGCAGGTCAAAAGACAGAGACTTGTGATTCAGAGATTTTCTCCGTGGGAGGAATTGATAATGTGGATGTTACGCCGCTTCTTCGATTTGACTATGCGGCGCTGGGACATCTGCACAGCGCCCAGAAGGTAGGAAGAGAGTTTGTGCGTTATCCGGGGACACTGCTGAAATATTCTGTCAGTGAGTGCAATCAGACAAAATCTCTGCATCTGGTGACGCTGAAAGAGAAGGGCGCACCTGTGGAAGTGGAGACTTATCCACTGCATCCGCTTAGGGATGTGAAAAAGTTCAGGGGAACACTAAAGGAATTGTTGAAAACTGTTCCTGAGGAAGCGAAAGAGGACTATGTCAGTATCACACTGACGGATGAGACAGATCCATATCGACCGAAGGAACAGCTGGAGAAGGTATTTTCCCACATTCTGGAGGTACGTATGGATAATTCCCGCACCAGGCAAAAGCTGATGAAAGATGCGGAAGTTGTGCGCATGGCATCTCCGCTTGAAATTTTCGGGGACTTTTTTCAGGAGATGCAGGGAAGAGCGCTGAATGCAGAAGAGCAGCAGGTGATGAACAAGATCGCAGAAGAGATGGAGGAAGAATAGATGAAGCCGATCAAATTGACGATGTCTGCCTTTGGGTCCTACAGTGGAGTGGAGAGAATCGATTTTACAGGAATACAAAACGGATGTTTTCTGATCACGGGTGATACCGGCGCCGGAAAGACAACCATCTTTGATGCTGTAACCTATGCACTTTATGGAAGAACCAGCGGAGGAAAGCGGGACGGAAACATGATGCGCAGTCAGTATGCAGATTCCGAGACAGACACCTATGTGGAGTTTCAGTTTCTGTACCGGGATCAGGAATATACCGTCCGAAGAAATCCGGAATATCTGCGTCCTTCCAAACGAAAGAATGCGGACGGGACAATAAAGTTTGTCAAAGAGACTGCAAAGATCAGCCTGATTCTTCCGGATGGAAGTGAATTTCAGGGAAAGAAAAAAGAGATCGATCTGAAGATAGAGGAGATCATCGGGCTGGATGTCAATCAGTTTACCCAGATCGCGATGATCGCGCAGGGCGATTTTTTGAAGCTTTTGCATGCGGAATCAAAAGAACGAAAGCAGATTTTTTCGAAAATTTTTCATACACGGATTTTCTGGAAGATTCAGGACACACTGAAAGAACAGGCAAAAGGGCTGTACATTCAGTTGGAAAAAAACAGCATGGACTGCAGGCGGGAAATGGAACGGGTGCAGATTGCACAGGATGATGAAAAAAACGATGTCTGGAAACAGCTGCTGAGTCTTCAGCTGCCGCCTCAAAAGGAAGTACTGGACTGTGTGGAAACAATCTGTCAGTCCGGGGAAGCAAAGGAGAAGGAGCAGGAGGAGAAAAATGCACAGGAAGAAAAACGTGCGGATGCGATACAGATTGAATTGAAAAACAGGCAGAATACCAATCATCTGTTTGAATTGCTGAAAAAGACCAGAGATCAGTTGGAGATCTTGAAGGGGCAGGAGACCAAAGCGGAAGAAATGCGAAAACAGATTCATGCAGCAATTCGTGCAGAGAAGGCGGCTGCAGCAGAAGAACAATTGCAGAAAACAAAGGGAGAATGCGCCAATCTGAAGAAAGAGTCCCGTGAGCTTGAAGAAAAGCTGAAACAGCAGGCAAAAGATCTGGAAAGCGCAGGTGCGTTGTATCAGGAAAGAGAGGCACTTTCCAAAAAAGAAGAGCCGAAGATCCAGGAACAGATCCTCAGGATCCAGGAAATACTTCCGAAATTGAAACAGGTTCACAGTCTGAAGGAACAGTATCAAAAGTCAGAACAGGATATGCAGGACTGTATGAAAAAATGTCAGGAAACCTCACAGAGATATGAGCGGTTATATCAGAAATACTTTGAAGAACAGGCGGGCATTCTTGCAAGAGAGCTGCAGGAGGGAGAACCCTGTCCGGTGTGCGGTTCCTGCAGTCATCCGAAAAAAGCGGTATTATCCGGAGGCGCACCAAAAAAAGAGCAGGTGGAGCGTGCAAAAGCAATGCGGGATCAGGCAGAAAAAGAGCGTACAGAAGTTTTGGAACGGTTTCAGGCAGTGAAGGGAAGACTGGAGTCAGAACAGTCCATGATTGTCGGATTTCTGGAAAAAGAAGGAAAAACAGAAACGGATTTTGATGAAAAAGAAGCAGAAAATGCGCTTCGTAAGCTTACAGAAGATTTAAAAAAACTCCAGTCTGCGTTCAAAAATGCACAGGATCAGTATCAGAAGCTGACGCAGGAGAAAAGCCGGATTCTGGGACAGGCAGAAAGCAAAAAATCCCAGCTGATCCTCTGGAATAAGAAAGTCAAAGACGAGGAAGAATATTTTCGGAAAGAGTTTCAAAAACAGAACTTTCAAAGTCAAGAGGAGTATGAGCAGGCAAAGCAGTGGATCAAAAGCCGGGAGGCGAGAGAAGCCAATTTAAAGAAGTATGAAACTGCTCTTTTAGAAGTATCGTCCCGGTATGAGACATTAAAACAGCAGACAGAGGGGAAACAGATCGCACAGATCGATAAGCTGGAACAAGAACTGATGGTCATTCGTGAAAAACTGCGCCTTGGCAGAGAGAAAAGCATGACGCTGCATACAAGAAATGAGATCAACCGGAGAGCAAGGGAAGCGTTGATCCGTGATTTTTCAGATGCCGAAAAGTTGCGCAGCCAATACGAAATGATGGGGAATCTAAGCCGTACGGCCAATGGAAATCTAAGTGGAAGCGTGAAGCTGGATTTCGAGACCTATGTGCAGCGTCAGTATTTCCGGCAGATCATTCATGCGGCGAATGTGCGCCTGGCAAGAATGACCGGACAGGAATTTATCCTGCAGTGCCGGGATATCGGAAGCCTGAGCAGTCAGGCACAGGCAGGACTTGATCTGGATGTTTATGACCTGGTCAATGACTCGGTGCGGGATGTAAAAACTCTTTCCGGAGGAGAATCGTTTATGGCATCTCTTTCCATGGCACTGGGGCTGGCGGACATTGTACAAAATACAGCGGGCGCAGTGAGTCTGGAGACGATGTTTGTAGATGAGGGATTTGGATCTCTGGATGACATGGCAAGAGAACGGGCGATCCAGATTTTGAAAGAACTGGCGGGAGAAAAAGGACTTGTGGGAATTATTTCACATGTCAATGAATTAAAAGAGCAGATCGAATGGCAGCTGGAAGTAAAAAAAACAGAGCATGGAAGTCATGTAAAGTGGAATTTCATGGAATAAAAGACAGGAAGTGATCGACATGAGAAAAACAGCAGTCAGGGCAGTGGCTCTGGCAGCGGTCTGTTTTCTGAGTGTGTTTGGGACATGCAGCTATGCAAAAGAGGCCACATCGGAGCCGATCCAGATTGTAGTGTTGGGTGACAGTATCGCAAAAGGATATTGCGGAGCAAACAAACCCGAGCTTTACTGTTATGGACAGACTGTGGCAGAAGAAATCGCACAGGGAGCAGGAAAATCATATTTGTATCAGAATTATGCGAAAAACGGACTTGCCACTCGAGAATTCAACGAAAAGGTGTTGAAAGGGCAGGAAGTGCAGGATAGTCTTTCCGGGGCAGATGTGATTTTGATCACAATGGGATCCAATGATCTTCTGAATGAATTTAAGAAGACCGCACAGGAAATTTTGAATACGGATACAAAATTTAAAAGTGCGGATGAGGCGCTCAAAGAAGTGACAGAGCATGTGAAAAGTAATCCGCTTTTAGTCTTTCGCATCATTGATGCTCTGGGAAACTGGGATTATCAGGAATTTGAGACACAGTGGATAGAGGCTATGGATACCATTTCTTCCTGTAAAAAAGAAGAGGCACAGATCGTAGTGACCAACATTTACAATCCGGTGAAACAAATGGAGCTTCCGGGAACGATGAATCAGGTCGTGGAGGATATCATCGGGAATATGAACCGGATTCTGGAAAAGCGAAGCAGCGAGTACGGATATCAGATTGCAGATCTGGCGAATTCACAGGTGACAAAGCATGTCCAGAAGGACGGACTGCATCCGGATCAGGCAGGACAGGATCTGATCGCCGAAATTGTGCGGGCGCAGATTACAGGGTATGAAAGAAATATGCCCAAAAGTCAGGTAGACGGAACCGCCGTGAAAGTGGAAGAAATCCCGGAGGAGAAACAGTCACAGATCAGACCTGAGAAATGGGGCATCTGTCTGATCCTGGCAGCAGTCATGCTGGGCGGTGTCAGATTTTTGCAGAAAAATAGGAAAGAAAACAGGCATAAATAAAGTACAAAACTATATCACAGTTATAACACAAAAACTTCACAAAGTTCTGGTATCGTCTTATCTTATAAAACAGGGAAATCCTGTAAAAAGCAGGGAGTAGGAGGACGAGATTTTGATAGAAGTAAAGAACCTTGTGAAAAAATACGGAAATCATATGGCCATAGACCACCTGAATTTCAAGATTGAAAAAGGGCAGGTCTATGGTTTTTTAGGTCCAAACGGGGCAGGAAAGTCTACCACGATGAATATTATGACGGGGTATCTTGGAGCCACAGAGGGAGAAGTACTGATCGACGGACATGATATTTTAAAGGAGCCAAATGAGGCAAAAAAGCACATCGGATATCTGCCGGAAATACCGCCGCTTTATGTGGATATGCAGGTGATGGAATATCTGGAATTTGCTGCAGAACTAAAAGGGATTCCGAAACAGCAGAGAGAGTCTGCCATCGATGAGGTGATTCAAATGGCAAAACTTGAGGATGTAAAGCTGCGTCTGATCCGCAATCTGTCCAAAGGATACCGGCAGAGAGTGGGGCTTGCACAGGCAATCCTCGGATTTCCGGAGATCATCATTCTGGATGAACCGACAGTCGGTCTGGATCCGAAGCAGATTATTGAGATCCGTGAGCTGATCCGGGAACTTGCAAAAAAACATACCGTTATTTTAAGCTCGCATATTCTGGCTGAGATACGGGAAGTGTGCGATTACATTCTGATCATATCCAAGGGAAAACTGGTGGCAAGTGATACACCGGACAGACTGGAGGAAAAGATGAGCGGAACCGAAACTGTGGAGATTCTGGCAAAAGCCAGTGCAGCCGAGGTTCGGGCGATATTGTTAAATGTAGAGCATATCAGTAATATCCATACCCAGGAACGGGCGGACAAAACATGCAGTGCCAGAATACAGACGGAAGGCGGATGTGATATCCGGGAAGCGCTTTTCTTTGCGTTTGCAAAAAATGAATGTCCTCTGTTGGAGTTGCAGACTTCAAGGATAAGCCTGGAAGAAGTATTTTTGGAACTGACACAAAACGATGCAGTCGGAGATGAGGAACGGACAAATGCTGGCAATTTATAAACGAGAACTGAAGTCCTATTTTCATTCCATGACAGGGTGCGTATTTATTGCGTTTCTGGTGATGTTTACGGGAATTTATTTTATGGCATACAATCTGAATGCGGGGTATCCTTACTTCTCCTACACACTCTCAGGCTCCCTGATCGTATTTCTGGTCGGGATCCCGCTTCTGACGATGCGGAGTTTTTCTGAAGAGCGGAAAACAAAAACAGATCAGCTGCTTTTGACAGCGCCGGTAAGTCTGACAAAAGTAGTGCTTGGCAAATATTTCGCCATGGTGACAGTACTGGCAGTTCCGAATGTGATCTTCTGCCTGTTCCCGCTTTTGATCAAACTGCAGGGAACGGCATATCTTCTGGTAGATTACAGCTCCATTGCGGTATTCTTCCTGTTGGGATGTGTGTATCTGGCAATCGGGATGTTTATGTCGTCTCTGACAGAGAGCCAGATCATTGCATTTATCAGTACGTTTGGAATTTTGCTTTTGTTGTATTTGTGGGACGGAATCTTGTCTTTTCTGCCAGGCTCGGCGTTCAGCGGAATGATCGGAATCCTTTTGATCCTGACACTGATCGTTGTTTATATTTATCATATGACGAAAAACTGGATGCTTGCGGCCGGCATTGAAGCAGTGGGAATTGCGGCGGCACTGATCGTATATTTTGTGAAATCCAGTCTGTATGAGAATCTTTTGACGAAACTCCTGGGACGGCTTGCTCTTGCGGATGTCTTTATGAATATTTCGTCCAGCAATATTGTGGATGTCAGCGGATTGCTTCTGTATGTATCGATACTGATCATATTTGTATTTCTGACGATACAGACAATTCAGAAAAGGCGTTGGAGTTAGGAGGAGCGAGATATGCAGAAAATTAAGAATTTATTCAGATCGTCAGAGTCCAGAAATGGTTCATACAGTGTGGGAATCACGGCTTTGGTCATTGCGATCATCGTGATCGTCAATCTGATCGCAGGACAGATTCCGGAAAAATATAAAAATCTGGATGTCAGCAGTACAAAAATTTATGAGATTTCCAAGACCAGCAAAAAGCTGCTCAAGAACATGGATCACAAAGTGAAATTTACAGTGTTGGCAAACAAAGAAGAGGCCGATGAAAGAATCGTTACATTTTTAAGTAAGTATTCGGCATTGTCTTCTAAAATTTCTGTGGAATGGATCGATCCGGTGCTGCATCCTTCGGCATTGACAGAAAATGATGCGTCCGAAAACAGTATTGTAGTCTCATGCCAGGATACCGGAAAGAAAAAAGTAGTTTCTTTCAGTGATATCATTGTTACGGATATGTCTTCCTACTATTACACAGGAAGTGCATCGGAGACGAAATTTGACGGAGAAGGACAGTTAAGCAGTGCGGTGAATTACGTAACGAGTGATGTGGTACGCAAAATTTATCAGACATCCGGACATGGCGAGACGACATTGTCTTCTACAATTCAGGATCTGATGGATAAAAATAATTATACGCTGGAAGGATTAAACACGGTCATGAATCCGGAAATTCCGGATGACTGCGAATTGCTTCTGATGTATGCTCCGACCTCGGATCTTACTGCAGATGAGAAAAATTCCGTGGAGTCATATTTAAAAGACGGCGGTAAGATGATGCTTCTTTTGGGAGATACGAACAGCACAGAGCTTCCGAATCTTGCATCGATCATGAAAACATACGGAATGGAAGCTGCAGACGGTTATATTGCAGATACACAGAGAAGCTATCAGAATAATTACTATTGCTTCTTCCCGCAGCTGACTGCATCAGGCGATCTGACAGACGGAATGGAATCGCAGATGGTTCTGCTTCTGAATACACACGGAATGACCTTGACAGATCCGGAGCGTGACAGTATTTCTACGACATCCTTTATGACTACATCAGATAATGCGTATGCAGTCACAGAAGACAGTCAGAGTCAGGCAGGAAGCTATGTGCTTGGCGCCGTGGCAGTGGAAGATTCCTCCCGGTTTACCGTGATCAGCGCAGGAAGTCTGATTGCTTCGGAGATTACAGATACATTCCCGCAGCTTGAAAATACAAAACTGTTTATGAATGCAGTGGCTGCGAATTTTGACGGGGCGAAGGATCTGTCGATCGAAGCGAAAAGTCTGACACCGGTCTACAATACGATGCAGCATGCAGGACTTCTTAGTCTTCTTGTGATCTTTATCCTTCCGCTTGGAATTCTTCTGTCAGGATTTGCAGTTTGGATGAAGCGTAGAAAAGCATAGAAAACCAAAAGGAGAGAGGCGGACAATGAAGAAAAAAAGAAATCCTTTACTGATCCTGCTGCTTGTGCTTGCAGTACTGCTCGTGGTCTATGCAGGCGTGGTTGTGATCGGAAAGAATCAGGAAAAAAGCAAGCAGAAGGAAGAAGAGGCAAAAAAAATCTATGTCACAGATTTAGGAAAGCTTTCTGAGATTCAGTTTGACGTGGGAAATGGAGAAATCCAGCTTGTAAAAGAAGACGGTACATGGTACGACAAGAATGACAAAGATTTTCCGCTGGCTCAAAGCTATCCGAAAAAGATGGAAAAAACATTCCGGAAGCTTGAGGCAGACCGAAAGCTGGAAGATGGGGATTCTCTGGAAGCATATGGTCTGGAGGATCCGGCATATACGGTAGTTCTCCCCGATCAGGACGGCAATGAGACAACATTATATTTCGGAAATGTAACAGGAGACTCTTATTATCTGACATTGAATGAGAAAAAAGAAATCTATACGGTGAGCACCGGTGTTATTGAAGATCTTCAGTACAGTATGGAAGACATGGCACAGCTTGATACATTCCCTACGATTGGAAGCGGTAATCTGAAAAAGGTTGTCATCAGTCAGGGCACAGAGAAAACAGAGTACAGTTCAGAGAATGACGATGATGCCAAGAGTATGGCAACAATCGCGGGAGGGCTTGGAGTCCTTACATTGAAGGATGCAGCTGACTATTCCGTGGAAGAGAACGACTTGAGTAAGTACGGACTGGATGAGCAGAGCCGGACAACGGAAACCGTGACATATACAAATAATAAGAAAGAAAAGACCGTGACATTGTATTTTGGAAAAGAGGACGGAAACGGAAACCGGTATGTGATGCTTTCCGATTCAAAGATCGTGTATCTTGTGGAAAATGAGAAGTGTAAGAATATGCTGAATCAGGATACAGAATCTTAAGAAACAACCGGCTGCCATAAAGTTTATAGTAATTTAAGGATTGCTTTATTGACAGCCGGATAAAAACGAGAGACAATGTTTTCTATATTTAAGAAAAGGCGGTAATCGATACAATGAAAGAAAAATTTATGAGATTTATGCAGGGACGATACGGAGTGCTGGATACGCTCGGCAAGGTTTTGCTGGTGTTGGGATTGGTTCTGGCATTTTTTGCACCTGTCTTTTCAGGAGACCATGTGATAGGAATGGTATTTTACCTGCTTGGCTGGGGATGTCTCATTTATGCATATTTCCGGATGTTTTCCAGAAATGTGAGAAAGCGTTATGATGAGAACGTAAGATTCCTGAACAAGACAGCGAAGATACGCGGATTTTTCAAAAGTCAGAAAAATCTGATGGCGCAGAGAAAGGATTATCATATCTATACCTGTCCGGGATGCAAGCAGAAAATCCGGATTCCGAGAGGCAAAGGAAAGATAGAGATCCGCTGTCCGAAGTGCGGGACAACATTTATCAAGAAGAGCTGAGATTACATAAAGGGATAGAACATAAAGGGGAGCAGACAAAGGACAATGACAGATCCATATCATGTGTTGGGAGTATCACAAGATGCTTCTGACGAAGAAATCAAAAAGGCGTACCGGGCACTGAGCAGAAAGTATCATCCGGATGCCAATATTAATAATCCGCTGAAAGAAGAAGCGGAAGTGAAGTTTAAAGAAGTACAGCAGGCATATCAGCAGATCATGGATGAGCGTTCCCGTGGATATTTCTCCGGAGCGGGAAGCAGTGCGGGATATGGCGGCTGGTATCAGAATCAGCAGAGAACAGATGCCGGGGATGAGAACAGCCAGTACTTAAGAGCGACTGCAAACTATATTCAGAGCGGACATTATACGGAGGCGCTCAATGTATTAAACAGTATCAAAGAGCGTGGAGCGCTATGGTATTTCTACAGTGCATCGGCGAACTCCGGTGCGGGCAATAACGTGACGGCGCTGGAACATGCAAAAGAAGCAGTCCGGCTGGAGCCGCAGAACATGCAGTATCAGATGCTTCTGCAGCGGCTGCAGGGCGGCGGAGGCTGGTATCAGCAGAGACAGAGTATGTATGGATATCCAAGTTCTGTAGGCGGAGACTGGTGTATGAAGCTGTGTATTGCAAATATGATGTGCAATCTGTGCTGCGGCGGAAGCGGCTTGTGCTGTGGAGGTTACAACGGCGGAGGATACGGCGGCTATATTTAGAATAAAAGTGGAAGAAGAATCCCGGAGACGGGGTTCTTTTTTGGATGAAGGGACAGGAGGAGAGGCTATTGACTAATCAGACCATTGAGATTATGATGAAAACAGTGACCACAGATTTTTTGAAAGTGAAAAATCGTATCAGGACAAACAGGAAACATTAAAACAGTCATTGAATGGAATCTGGAAATTCCAATATTCAGTGAATGCAAAAAAACGTCCGGTTTCCTTTTATGAAAACGGTTATGATATTTCCGGATTTGATGAAATTCAGGTTCCGCAGCATATAGAGCTGGCGGGATATGATAAAATTCATTATATCAACACCATGTATCCCTGGGAAGGACATGAATATCACCGACCTGCGGGGACGTGCAATCATATCGGAGAGGGGATGTTCAGCGAAGCTTCTTATAATCCCACAGGTTCTTATGTCCGTTTTTTTGATCTGGAGGAAGCCTTGATCGGAAAAAGGGTGATCTTAAGTTTTGAAGGGGCAGAGCAGGCAATTTACGTATGGATAAACGGTGAGTTTGTGGGATATGCGGAGGACAGTTTTACCGTGTCTGAATTTGACATTACACCGTATGTAAAAGAAACCGGAAATCGTCTGTGTGTGGAGGTACATAAACGAAGTACGGCGGCTTTTCTGGAAGACCAGGACTTTTTCCGGTTCTTTGGATTGTTCAGAGATGTAAATTTATATGGGCTGCCGGATATACATGTGTCTGATCTGTGGCTTCGTCCAAAGTGTGCACTGGACGGCAGACAGGCGTCGATGGAAATAGAATTGAAAACAACAAAGGGAAAGACCGCATCCTATGCGGATGCCAGAGCAGAGATATGTCTGTTGGATGGTCATCAGATGATTGCAAAAGAAGAAGCTTCCGTATCAGAAAGTTTCAGAGCGGATCTTACGATCAACGAACCTGTACAACTCTGGAATTGTGACGATCCGAAGCTGTATCAGGTGGAAATCCGAATCTTTGACGGACAGGGGGACCTCATAGAGATAATTCCTTATCAGGTGGGATTTCGAACGATTTGCATTGAGGATGGAATAATAAAACTAAATGGAAGACGGCTGATCATAAACGGTGTAAACCGGCATGAGTGGAATGCAAAAAGTGGAAGATGTATTTCAGAGAATGATGAGATTTATAATATTGAATGTATGAAACGCAACAATATCAATGCGGTTCGTACCTGTCATTATCCGGATCGTACAACCTGGTATTATCGCTGCGATGAAGCTGGAATTTATGTGATGGCAGAGGTAAATCTGGAAAGTCACGGATCCTGGCAGAAGATGGGAGCGGTTGAGCCGTCCTGGAATGTACCGGGAAGTGTGGAACTTTGGCAGGATGTTGTTTTGGATCGGGTAAAATCGAATTTTGAAATGTTTAAAAATCATACATCTGTGTTATTCTGGTCTCTTGGAAATGAATCCTATGCAGGAGAGGTACTCAAAGAAATGAATGCGTATTATAAAAAGAGAGACCCGGGGCGTCTCGTTCATTATGAAGGAGTATTTCAAAACAGAGACTATGAAGACAATATTTCCGATGTAGAGAGCCAGATGTATGCACCGCCGGGACGCGTTCGGGAGTATCTGGAAAATGAGCCGAAAAAACCGTTTATCCTGTGTGAATATATGCATGATATGGGAAACTCACTTGGGGGTATGAAATCGTATATCGATCTGCTGGATCAGTATGAAAAATATCAGGGTGGTTTCATTTGGGATTATATAGATCAGGCACTTTTGGTAAAAGATGAGATTACCGGTCGTGAAGTACTTCGATATGGGGGAGATTTTGATGACCGTCCGTCGGATTATGAATTTTCGGGAAACGGAATCGTATTTGCAGATCGAACAGAAAAACCGGCAATGCAGGAGGTGAAATATTATTATGGACTCCAGAAATAAACTTAGAATCGTCTTCGGAGATGTGACGGTTGGAATTCATGGGGAGGATTTTCATTATATTTTCTCAAAACAGACAGGGGGAATGGAATCCCTTGTAAAAGCAGGAAAAGAATGGCTGTATCGAACTCCGTATCCCACATTCTGGAGAGCGACTACAGATAATGACAGAGGAAACGGATTCCCTTTGAGATCAGGAATGTGGCTGGGGGGCAGATCAGTTTCGAAAGTGTATCGGTTTCCAGCTTTCTGTAGATGGAGAAGCGGTAGAAAATCACAATGCTCCGGAAAATAATGTGTACAGCAATCAGGAATATGTACAGGAGGCGGTGCTCACATATACTTATGAAACCATCACAGTTCCTGCGACTACAGTGGATGTAAGCTATACAGTCCATGCAGATGAGAAAATACATGTTTTGGTTCATTATCATGGAAAAGAAGGACTGCCGGAACTGCCGGTATTTGGAATGCGGTTTATTATGCCGACAAAGGCAGTCGGATATTGCTATGAAGGTCTGTCAGGAGAAACATATCCGGACAGAATGGCGGGAGGAATTTATGGAAGATATGAAGTGGAGGGTCTTCCGGTCACGCCATATCTGGTTCCCCAGGAATGCGGGATGCATATGGAGACAGAATGTGTTACGGTATATCGAAAGGATACGCTGAATAATTCGGATACGTCAGAAGAAACATTCGGCCTTACGTTTCGTGCATGCGGCGAAAAGTTTGGATTTTCCTGTCTCCCATATACGGCAGAAGAGCTGGAAAATGCAACGCATCAGGAAGAACTTCCATTGCCGCGGAGAACCGTAGTCTGCATCTGCGGATCAGTACGTGGAGTAGGTGGTATTGACAGTTGGGGCAGTGATGTGGAAGATCCGTATCGCATCAGTGCACAAAAGGATATTGTCTATGAGTTTGTGATAGAATAGAGAAGCACATAGAGAGCTAGGGTACCACACGATCATCAAATTTGATGATCGCGTGATACCCTCTTTTTATGAAATTTATTGAAAAATAAGTCAGTAATCAAACCGAGTATAAGAAAAAGTACGATGACAAGCAGCCACAGAGATACTCCGGGATGATTGTGCAGTTCATAGATCTGTTGTGGATTCATAGTATCTGTGATTTTTTTGATATTCTCTGTCTGGATTAAATCACCGAGAAATTGTCCGATCACGACGCTGATGATATTTCCTGCTATAACGAAAAAAGCAGGGAGTGGTTTTTGGCAAAAAATCAGGATCAGGCACAGACCCAGATTCCGCAATAAAAATTGCGTGTATTCATGATTATTCACATCTATTCATATTGAGAAAAATTAATATCATATGTTCTTTTTTAGAATATCATAAAATAATAGAAGGTACAATGTGAGATGAAGTGGAAAGATTGAAAAATAGTAAATCTGTAAATTACAAAAAAGACATTCGATCTCTCGAATGTCTTTCATCCAGTGCGGAAGAAGAGACTTGAACTCTCACAGGATTAACTCCCACTAGAACCTGAATCTAGCGCGTCTGCCATTCCGCCACTTCCGCGTTTCTTGTCGGCTGTCCGCCTGACAAAATGTATAATACCATAGTGGAATCGATTTGTAAACCCCTAAATTCAAAAAAATCTAAATTTTTTTATTTTTTTGAATTATTCATATTATTTAGCTATTTCTGCCAGTTTCATCTTCTTCATTTCGCGTGAAATCAAGAACACAGAAGTAAGGAACGCAATGGCATCAGCTACCGGTCCCGCATACATAATTCCGTCGATTCCCAAAAACAGCGGAAGAATGAAAAGCAGCGGTATCAGGAAGAAAACCTGACGGGTGAGGGAGAGCAGCATTCCTTTGACTGGTTTTCCGATTGCGGCAAAGAAATTGGATGATAATAACTGTACGCCGTTTAAGAGGACCATAAACAGGAAAATCCGCATAAATTTGACGGCAAACTCAAAATAAAGAGCATCTCCCGTTCCGAACAGGGAGATAATCTGGCGTGGACACAGCTGGAACAAAAGAAATCCAATCAGAGATATGACCAGATTACACTGAATTGCCAGTTTATAAACGCCGCGGACACGATCATACTGTTTTGCACCGTAGTTGAACCCGATGATTGGCTGGGAGCCCTGAGAGATCCCGATGATGACTGCCAGCAGGATCGCATTTGTTTTCATAACAATTCCACAAGCTGCCAGCGGGATTTCTTTTCCGTAAGGAGAAAGTGCTCCATAATAGGTCAGTGAATTATTCAGTACGATCTGTACAAATGTGAGCGCTACCTGATTTAAACTGTTGCTCATGCCGAGGGAAGCGATTTTTAAACAAAGCTTTCTGTGAAGCCGGAAATAATGCGCTTTTAGTTCCACATTTCGGAATCGCTTTAAATAGCTGACGGCAACCAGACAGGATACAATCTGTCCGATGATCGTTGCCCACGCAGCACCTGCAACTCCCAGTTTAAAGATAAAAATAAAGACCGGATCCAGTATGGTGTTGATGATCGCACCGATCAGCATACAGGTCATGGAAAATTTCGGACTTCCGTCTGCCCGGGCGAGGTTGCTCATCCCATTGTTGACAATCAGAAACGGCATACCGATTGCGGTGATCCGGGTGTATTCTTTGGCATATGGCATGATTTCAGCTGTTGCACCGAATGCGGTGAGCAGCGGAACGAGAAAAATCTCGATCAGTACGGCGTAGATCACACCAAAGACAAGCATCATCGTAAATGCAGTCCCTACGACCTGTACGGCGTCCTCTTTTTCGCCGGCTCCCAGATTCAGGGAAAACAGTGAAGCGCTTCCGATGCCGATCAGAAGTGCGATGGCAAGAGAGATGGTGGTCAGAGGAAACGCAACATTAGTAGCTGCATTACCGAGATAGCCGACTCCCTGGCCGATAAATACCTGGTCTACGATGTTATACAAAGAACTGACAAGCATTGCGATAATGCTTGGGACTGCAAAAGATTTCAGCAGCCTTGGCAGTTTTTCATAACCCAGCGGATTTTCTTTTTGTATCGAATTCATACAAATCCCCTTCCTGAAAATGTTTACATTTTATTATAGGGCAAAAAATTTTTGTGTGCAAGATGGAGCAACCATTGAAAAACCGACCCAGGGATCCGATATTGCAGTCAGAATTTATGAACTGGAAGTGTATGGGTGTATGGATCGGATTAGGAAGAAAGATTTTAACGTAATAAGGCTGTGACTTGTTTGGAGTCACAGCCTTCCTGTATCTAAGAACAAAATTTCTTTTTTATTCTGCAGAAGATATTTCTTATGCCGATTGTAAGAAATGTGATAAAACCGCAGAATAAACATAAAAATCCAACAGGCAGTAAGAAAAAGTTTTCATGTAAAATCCCCTGTGTATCAATATATTCTACTGACACAGCTTTTAGAAAAATACAGGAGATTCCAAAGCAAAGGAAGATTCCGCCAATGGCAATAGAAATTAGATTCATTTTTGCTCTTCTTGTTTCGCTTGAATTTGTAATCAATGTAAATGAATTGCCGTTTTTTAGCAAGCAAGAGTTGCTTGCAATGCGCAGAAAATACCAAGGGCTATTATACGGTATGCGTGGAAATATTACAATTGTTTTCAATTTGAAAAGGGGAGAGTGACAGTTTATTGGTTACTGTTAAAAATGAAAAAACAGGATTGACAAATTTATTTTTTGTGATATAGTTTGACTATCAAAGCATTTTAAAGTAAAAATATTTTGAAACAAAAATAATGGAGAAGAAAGATGACAGGAAGAATATGCGGAACCGGCTCCTATGTGCCGGCCAGAATTGTAGAAAATGACGAGCTGGCAAATCTGGTGGATACGAATGACGCCTGGATTCGCGAGCGGACGGGAATTGCAAGAAGACATCTTGCAGAGAATGAGACGACTTCGTATATGGCGGCAGAGGCGGCGAAAAGAGCACTTGCACAGTCAGACATCCCGGCGGAGGATGTGGATCTGATCCTGGTGGCAACCTCCACACCCGAGAACGTTTTTCCATGCACGGCATGTGAGGTACAAAGAGAGATTCATGCAGAGCATGCGGCGGGATTTGATCTGAATGCGGCGTGCAGTGGATTTTTGTTTGCGCTTCAGACTGCACAGGCGTACATTCAGGCAGGAATTTACAGGACAGTGCTGGTGATCGGTGTGGACAGTATGTCACATATGGTGGACTGGAGTGACAGAAGTACCTGCATTTTGTTCGGGGACGGGGCCGGAGCTGTGGTGCTTCGCGAATCGAAGGAAGGTCTGTTTGTGCAGGCTGCGCATTCGGACGGCGCAAAAGGAGATGTTCTGACAGGATGCAGCCGGCACAGAAAAAACTGGGATCATCCGGATGAAGCAAAGGCAGCGTACATTCAGATGGACGGACAAAGCGTATTTAAATTTGCAGTCAGGAGGGTGCCGGAAATTGTGGAAGAGCTGCTTGAAAAAGCCCGGATCCAAAAAGAAGAAATTTCGTATTTCTTTTTACATCAGGCGAACAGAAGGATCATTGAGGCTGCGGCAAAGCGGACCGGAGTGGATATTTCGAGATTTCCCATGAACCTGCAGGAATACGGAAACACCTCAGCGGCAAGTATTCCCATTCTTCTGGATGAGTGGAACAAAAAAGGATTGCTCAAAAAGGGAGATAAGCTGGTGCTTGCCGGATTTGGAGCAGGACTTTCCTGGGCGGGAAGTCTATTGGAATGGTAAAAGAAAGGAAGAAAATTATGTTAGAAAAAATCAAAGAAATTACAGCAGAATCATTAGGAGCAGACGCAGGAACAATTACAGAGGAGACATCCTTTAAAGAAGATCTGGGAGCAGATTCTCTGGATCTGTTTGAAATGGTGATGGCGTTTGAAGAAGCATTTGAGGTAGAGATTCCGTCGGAAGATCTGGAGCAGATTCAGACAGTAGGAGACGTTGTAAAATATCTGGAAGCACACAAATAGAAGGAAGGATACTGGCATGAAGACAAAGATTACCACACTTTTGGGGATTGAATCTCCTGTTGTACAGGGAGGTATGGCCTGGGTTGCGGAGAGTCATCTGGCAGCGGCAGTTTCTAATGCCGGAGGGCTTGGGATCATCGGAGCAGCCAGTGCGCCTGCCGAGTGGGTGCGCGCTCAGATTCAGGAAGTGAAAAGAAGAACCGACAAGCCGTTTGGCGTCAATATTATGCTGATAAGCCCTTATGCGAAAGAAGTGGCAGAGCTGGTGGCAGAAGAAAAAGTTCCGGTTGTGACAACGGGAGCGGGTTCGCCGGAAAAATATATGAGTCTCTGGAAAGAGGCTGGAATCAAAGTGATTCCGGTGGTTGCGTCTGTTGCCCTTGCGAAGCGGATGGAGCGGTGCGGAGCAGATGCACTGGTGGCAGAAGGCACAGAAGCAGGCGGGCATATCGGCGAGAATACGACCATGGTGCTGGTACCTCAGGTAGTCGATGCGGTGAATGTACCGGTCATTGCGGCCGGTGGAATTGCAGACGGACGGGGGATGGCTGCGGCATTCATGCTGGGAGCAGAAGGGGTACAGATTGGTACCAGGTTTGTGGCATCCAGAGAAGCACAGGTTCACGAAAACTATAAAAACTGTATTATAAAAGCCAGAGATATTGATTCCAGAGTCACCGGACGAAGCACTGGGCATCCGGTTCGTGCGCTTCGCAATCAGATGACAAAAATATACCTGGAAAAAGAACAGGCGGGGGTTCCGTTTGAAGAACTGGAGCTTTTGACGCTGGGGGGGCTTAGAAAAGCGGTTGTGGACGGAGATGTGACAAATGGAAGTGTGATGGCAGGCCAGTCTGCGGCAATGGTAAAAGAGATACTTTCCTGTGAGGAGATCATACAGAATCTCACCGAGCAGGCAGAAAAATTGTTAAAAGGAGTTTCCAAGCATGAGTAAAATAGCATTTATGTTTCCCGGACAGGGAGCGCAGACAGCCGGAATGGGAAAAGATTTTTACGAACATAGCGAGATTGCGAGAAATATCATTGACCGATCATCCGGGCTTCTGAAGCTGGATATGAAATCCTTGTGTTTTGAGGAAAATGAAAATCTTCATCAGACGGAATATACCCAGGCAGCACTTGTTACGGTCTGTATGGCAATGGAGCAGGTGCTGCGTGAAGCCGGTGTGAAGCCGGATGTAACAGCAGGGTTGAGTCTGGGAGAATATTGTGCCATTGCTTCGGCAGGAGGGATGCAGATCGAGGATGCGATCCTGGCAGTTCGAAAGAGAGGCATTTTGATGCAGAACGCCGTTCCGGATGGAAAAGGCGCGATGGCTGCGGTACTTGGCCTGGATGCCGAAAAGATTGAAGCCGCGATCGCTGGAATTGAAGGAGTGAGTATTGCAAACTATAACTGCCCGGGGCAGATTGTGATCACCGGATGGAAAGAAAGTGTAGAGCAGGCAGGGGCAGTTTTAAAGGATGCAGGAGCAAAACGGGTACTTCCGTTAAACGTCAGTGGTCCATTTCATTCTCCGATGTTACAGGAAGCGGCAGGACAGTTAAAAGAGGTACTGGATCAGATTGAATGTTCACCACTTCAGATCCCGTATGTGACGAATGTGACCGGGCGGTATGTTTCGGATATCGAGGAAACAAAAGAATTGCTTATACAGCAGATCGCAGCACCGGTTCGCTGGCAGCAGAGTGTGGAAGAGATGATTAGACAGGGTGTGGATACCTTTGTAGAGATTGGACCAGGACGTACGTTATCCGGATTTTTACGGAAGATCAACCGTGATGTGAAGGTATATCAGGTTTCCACATGGGAAGATATTGAGAAAGCAGGAAAAGAATTATGTTAGAACAGAAAGTGGCGGTCGTAACAGGAGCTTCCCGTGGAATAGGAAGAGCAATTGCAGAAAAACTGGCAGAAGAGGGCGTTTTTGTTGTCATCAATTACCGTGGCAATGAAGAACAGGCAAAACAGGTGCAGCAAACAATTAAAGAACAAGGGGGAAATGCAGGAATCTATGGATGTGATGTTTCTGATTTTTCTGCCTGTGAAGCATTTTTTAAAGATGTGATAGAAACTTATGGAAGACTGGATATTCTGGTTAACAATGCAGGGATCACGCGAGACGGATTGCTCATGAAAATGACGGAATCCGATTATGATGCGGTACTTCAGACGAATTTAAAGGGAACCTTTAACGGAATCCGGTTTGCATCCAGGCAGATGCTTCGTCAGAAGTCAGGGCGGATCATCAATATTTCTTCGGTATCCGGTATTCTGGGAAATGCAGGGCAGGCAAACTACAGTGCGTCCAAAGCAGGTGTGATTGGGCTGACCAAATCTGCGGCAAGAGAACTCGCATCCAGAGGAATTACAGTCAATGCAGTGGCTCCAGGATTTATCAAAACAGAAATGACAGAAGTTCTTTCTGAACAGGTGCAGAATCATGCAAAAAGTCAGATTCCGCTGGGGAGTTTTGGAAATCCGGAAGATGTGGCAGAAGCGGTCTGGTTTCTTGCATCAGACAAAGCAGGATATATCACCGGACAGGTATTGAATGTGGATGGCGGTATGGCAATGTAGAAAAGGAGAACAGTATGAAAAGAAGAGTGGTAGTGACCGGGCTTGGAGCAGTGACACCTGTGGGAAACACAGTGGAGGAGTTCTGGAGCAGTGTGCGTGAAGGAAAGGTGGGAATCGGTCCCATCACAAAGTTTGATACTTCGGAATACAAGGTAAAACTGGCGGCAGAGGTGAAAGGATTTTCGGCAAAAGAGCGGATGGATTTCAAAGCAGCGAAGCGAATGGAGCCGTTCGCTCAGTATGCAGTAGCCGCGGCAAAGGAAGCCTTTGAAGATGCGAAAATTGATATGAGCCAGGAGAACCCGTATCGGGCGGGGGTGATCGTTGGTTCAGGAATCGGAAGCCTTCAGGCTGTGGAGACAAATTACGAAAAAATTCTGCAGAAAGGGCCATCCAGAGTGAATCCTCTGATGGTTCCGCTGATGATTTCCAATATGGCAGCAGGAAATGTTTCCATTCAGCTGGGATTCAAAGGAAAATGTACCAGTGTTGTGACAGCATGCGCATCAGGAACCCACTGTATCGGAGACGGATTTCGTGCAATTGCATATGGAGATCTGGATCTCTGCGTGGCAGGAGGTGCAGAAAGCTGTATCTGCCCAAGCGGCGTGGCAGGATTTACGGCGCTGACCGCGCTTTCGGATTCTGAGGATCCAGAGAAAGCCTCCATTCCTTTTGACAAAGACAGAAATGGATTTGTGTTAGGGGAGGGAGCAGGGATCGTAATGCTGGAAGAACTGGAGCATGCGAAAAAGCGGGGAGCCAGAATTTATGCAGAAGTTGTCGGATACGGGGCAACGGGAGATGCGTACCATATTACGTCTCCGGCAGAAAACGGAGAGGGAGCCGGGATGGCGATGAAGCTTGCGATGGAAGAGGCAGGCGCACAGCCGGAGCAGATCGATTACATCAATGCACATGGAACGAGTACCCATCACAATGATCTGTATGAGACAAGAGCAATCCGGTATGCACTGGGAGCAGCGGCAGATCAGGTTGTTGTCAATTCTACGAAATCGATTATCGGACATCTTCTGGGAGCAGCCGGCGGGGTGGAATTTGTTACATGCGTGAAAAGTATCCAGGATGGATTCATCCACCAGACCATGGGAACCAAAGAGACAGAGGAAGAGTGCAGTCTGGATTATGCAATCGGCGCACCGGTTGAAAAAGAGATCACATATGCGCTGACGAATTCTCTCGGGTTTGGAGGACACAATGCGTCACTGTTGCTGAAAAAATATGAAGGGTAGTGTAGATAATATGAAATTTGAGCAGTTGGTAGAACTGATCCAGACAGTTTCATCCTCGAATCTCGGGGAATTCAAATATGAAGAGGGAGACTTTAAGATTTCTTTAAAAAAAGAAAAAGGGGAAGTCAGACTTGCAGAGCAAAGTGAGTCTGTGCCGGCCAGAGCATCAGAGCAGCCACAGGATTCTTCGGAGAAAAAATCGGGAAATGTGATCAAATCCCCGCTGGTGGGAACCTTCTATGCATCACCGGCAGAGGATGCAGATCCGTTTGTACAGGTGGGAGAGCAGGTACAGAAAGGAAAGATTCTGGCAATCGTGGAAGCAATGAAGCTGATGAATGAGATTGAAAGTGAGTTTGACGGAACGATAGAAGAAATACTGGTAGAAAACGGAGCGCCGGTAGAATACGGACAGCCGCTTTTTATCGTGAGATAGGCAGGTGCAGAATATGAAAGCATTGAACATTGAACAGATACAGGAAATCATTCCTCACAGACATCCGTTTTTACTTGTGGATGCGATTGAAGATTTTGAACCCGGAGAATTTGCGGTGGGATATAAGTGTGTGACTTACCGGGAAGAATTCTTCCGGGGACACTTTCCAAAGAAAGCAGTGATGCCGGGAGTTCTTATTTTAGAGGCTCTGGCACAGGTCGGTGCAGTCGCGATCTTAAGTGTTCCGGAAAATCAGGGGAAGATCGCATTTTTCGGAGGTGTGCAGAACTGCAGATTTAAAGGAATGGTATTTCCGGGAGACAAACTGAAGCTGGAGACAAAGATCATCAAACGAAAAGGGCCGGTAGGAGTCGGGGAAGCAGTGGCATCTGTGAATGGAAACGTGGTAGCCAGTGCACAGCTGACATTTATGGTAGGTGAGTAGAGATGATAGAAAAAATATTGATTGCAAACAGAGGTGAGATTGCAGTCCGGATCATTCGGGCATGCCGGGAGATGGGCATTCTGACTGTGGCTGTTTATTCAGAGGCAGACAAAGAAGCACTGCATACACAGCTGGCGGATGAGGCAGTGTGTATCGGTCCGGCGCCGTCTGCACAAAGCTATCTGAGTATGGAAAATATATTAAGTGCCACGCTGACATCCGGTGCAGATGCGATCCATCCGGGATTTGGATTTCTGTCAGAAAACAGCAGATTTGCAGAGCTTTGTGAAAAATGTGGAATCATCTTTATCGGACCGTCTTCTTCTGTGATTCAAAAACTGGGAAATAAATCGATTGCCAGGCAGACTATGGAAGCAGCCAATGTACCGGTTATTCCCGGATGCAGTGAATGTATATACGAAGCAGATCACGGGAAACGAATTGCCGGGGAAGTGGGATATCCTGTGATGATCAAAGCAGCACTTGGAGGCGGTGGGAAAGGAATGCGTACCGCATATTCAGAGGCAGAATTTGAGTCAGCATTTCTGACGGCTCAGAGTGAGGCAAAAAATGCCTTTGGTGATGATGCCATGTATATTGAACATTTTATCGAGCATCCGCGTCATATTGAATTTCAGATTCTGGCAGACAAGCATGGAAATGTAGTGCATCTGGGAGAGCGGGACTGTTCGATCCAGAGGAATCATCAGAAGCTGATCGAGGAATCTCCATCTTCGGCGTTAAATCCGAAGCTGCGTAAAGCAATGGGAGAGGCGGCTGTGCGGGCGGCAAAGGCAGCAGGGTATACCAATGCGGGAACGATTGAGTTTCTGCTGGAGAAAAGCGGATCCTTTTATTTTATGGAAATGAATACCCGGATTCAGGTAGAGCATCCGGTCACAGAGTGGGTGACGGGAATTGATCTGATTAAGGAGCAGATTCGGATCGCAGATGGAGAGAAGCTAAAAGTTTCGCAGGAAGACATTTCCTTAAACGGTCATGCTATTGAATGCAGAATCAATGCTGAGGATCCGGCAAAGAATTTCCGCCCTTCTCCGGGAACTATCACGGATGTCTATCTGCCGGGCGGAAAAGGGGTGCGGATTGATACGGCGATCTACAGTGGATATACAGTGCCGCCGTATTACGATTCCATGCTGGCAAAGCTGATCGTGCATGCCAAAAGCAGAGAAGAAGCAATTCTGAAAATGCGAAGTGCATTGGGTGAAGTGATCATTGAGGGAATTCAGACCAATGTGGATTATCAGTATGACATTTTACATCATCCCGATTTTGTAAGTGGAAATACCGATATTGAATTTATTGAAACAATGGAAAATCAGTAAAAAGGAAGCAAGTGTATGAAACTGCAGAATATGTTTAAGAAAAATCGAAAAAGTTATATTCCGCTGAAAAGCGAACGGCCGGAAGTTCCGGAAGGACTTCTGAAGAAGTGCAATAAATGCGGCGCTGCGATTCTGACGGAAGAGGTAAAAAGTGCAGGCTATATCTGTCCGAAATGTCAGGGGTACTTCCGGGTGCACGCATATGAAAGAATCCGGATGACTGTGGATGAAGATTCCTTTGAAGAGTGGGAGAAAGACATGGAATTTGTCAATCCGCTGGAGTTTAGGGGATATGAGGAAAAGGTAAAAAGTCTGAAGGAAAAAACCGGACTTTCAGAAGCTGTTGTGACCGGAAAAGCATCTATCGAGGGCAATCCGGCGGTGATCGCGGTGTGTGACGGGCGGTTTCTGATGGCGAGCATGGGACAGGTTGTGGGAGAAAAGATCACAAGAGCGGTGGAACGCGCCACAAAGGAACAGCTCCCGGTGATTATATTTGCCTGTTCCGGCGGTGCCAGAATGCAGGAGGGAATTGTATCTCTGATGCAGATGGCGAAAACGGCAGCGGCATTAAAACGGCACAGTGATGCGGGACTTCTCTATGTTTCGGTGCTGACAGATCCGACCACAGGCGGGGTGACTGCCAGCTTTGCAATGCTGGGAGATGTAATCCTGGCAGAGCCGAAGGCGCTGATTGGATTTGCAGGTCCGAGAGTCATTGAACAGACCATTGGAGAAAAACTGCCGAAAGGCTTTCAGCGTTCTGAATTTTTACTGGAACACGGCTTTATCGATCGTATCGTAGAGCGAAAAGAGACGAGAACGGTTCTTGGAAATATTCTGCAGATGCATCATACCGCCCAAAATCCTGTTATTCAAAAGCCTGTACAGACAGTGGAAAAAGAACAGCAGTCTGTACAGGAAAAAGATGCGTGGGAGCGGGTCACAATTTCCAGAAAAAATGACCGGCCTGTAGGACAGGATTATATCCGTATACTTTTTTCCGATTTTCTGGAGTTTCATGGAGACCGCTGTTATGGAGATGATACTGCAATCATTGGTGGAATCGCGAGGTTTGCGGGAATTCCAGTTACAGTGATCGCACAGGCAAAGGGAAAATCTACCAAAGAAAATGTAGCGCATCATTTTGGAATGCCGTCTCCGGAAGGATATCGAAAAGCACTTCGTCTGATGAAGCAAGCCGAGAAATTTAAACGGCCGATTCTTCTGTTTGTGGATACACCGGGGGCATTTTGTGGTATAGAGGCAGAAGAGCGGGGGCAGGGAGAAGCCATTGCAAGAAACCTGTTTGAAATGTCATCCATGAAGGTTCCGATTCTGTCTGTTGTGATTGGAGAAGGCGGAAGCGGAGGTGCATTGGCACTGGCAGTCGCGGATGAAGTCTGGATGCTGGAAAATGCGATATATTCTGTGCTGTCTCCGGAAGGGTTTGCGAGTATCTTGTGGAAAGACAGTAAACGCGCAAGTGAAGCGGCAGCGGTGATGAAATTGACAGCAGCAGACCTGAAGAAACTTGGCGTGATTGAAGCTGTCATTGCGGAACCAGAAGTGTATACAGAAGAAACCATGCAGTCTGTGGTTTTTGTTCTTCAAAAAAAGATCACAGAGTTTCTGGATACGCACTGCAATTTCTCACCTGAGGAGCTGGCGGCGCAGCGTTACGAGCGTTTCCGGAAGATGTAGCAACATAAAAATACCATAGAAAGAAGTGAAATATGGAAAACTTAAAAATCGGAGAAAAAATAACAAAAGTTCCTTTGATCCAGGGCGGAATGGGTGTGGGAATCAGTCTGGGAAGGCTGGCGGGAAGTGTGGCGAAAGCCGGCGGAATCGGAGTGATATCCACTGCTCAGATCGGATATCGGGAACCGGATTTTGATAAACATCCGGAGGAGGCCAACCTTCGTGCGATTGGAAAAGAAATGCAAAAAGCACGTCAAATTTCAGAAAACGGAATCATCGGATATAACATTATGACGGCTTTAAAAGGATATGCAGATCATGTAAAGGCAGCAGTAAAAGCAGGTGCAGACTTGATCATATCCGGTGCAGGACTGCCTGTGGACCTTCCGGCACTGACAGAAGGCAGTGCGGTGAAAATTGCGCCCATTGTATCCACAGCACGTTCTGCGCAAGTGATCTTGAAATACTGGGATAAAAAATATGGAAGGACGGCGGATCTGATTGTGGCAGAAGGGCCTCTTGCAGGAGGTCATCTTGGATTTACAGAGGCGGAACTGGACAAGTGGAAAGGGGATGCCTACCATATGGAGTTTGGGAATATTCTGGACGTGGTACGGCAGTATGCGAAGAAGTACAAGTGCCGGATTCCGGTGATCGCAGCAGGCGGAATTTATGACAGAAGTGATGTCCAAAGGATGGAGCAGCTTGGAGCGGATGGGGTTCAGGTGGCAACCAGATTTGTTACAACAAAAGAATGTGATGCCCACCGGAGGTATAAAGAAGCGTATCTGAAAGCTGTAAAAGATGAGATTGCCATTGTGAAAAGTCCGGTCGGAATGCCGGGAAGAGCCATCTTGAATCCCCTCATGAAACGTGTTATGCTTGGAGAGAAAATAGAACACAGTTCCTGTCACAGATGTCTTGCAAAATGTAACCCTTCTCAGATACCATACTGCATTACAGACAGCCTGATCGCCGCGGTGAAAGGAGACATAGAAAACGGACTTATCTTTTGCGGCGCCAACGCATGGAAGGCAGCGAAGATTGAGACCGTAGAGGAAGTGGTGGCATCATTGTTTGCATAAAGAACAGGAACAAGTGGTTGGTACGGAGAGGAGAATACATCTTTGGATGCATATAAGACCATTAACGATACACTGGTTCACCTGTTCAACGAAATCTGGGAATTGGAAGAAAAAGCAATCATAACAGAGGAATTTAAGGATATTACCAACAACGACATGCATATAATAGAAGCAATCGGTCTGGGAGAGGAAAGCACAATGTCGGCAGTTGCGAGAACATTGGGAATTACAGCGGGTTCCCTGACAACGTCCATGAACAGCCTGGTCAATAAAAAATATGTGACACGGCAGAGGAGCGAGACAGACCGCAGGGTGGTCTATATCCAGTTGACCGGAAAAGGGAAGAAAGCATATGAGCATCATAAGAATTTCCATATGCAGATGACCAATGCGGTGATTGAAAATCTAAAGGAGCAGGAGCTTGCAATTTTGCTGCAGACACTGGATAAATTATCCGATTTTTTCAGAGGTTATCAGGAACGGGAACAGGAAAAGAAAACGGAGCTCTGATATTTTTTTGACGTTTTTGGAAAAATGAGGTACAATATTTGCTGAACCTGCGAAAAGCAGGGGATAACAGTCATGTTCCGGCCGTGTGGTTTGCGGCAGAGCCGGAAGATAAGCGGAGCAATATCCGTTTCGTGTTTTATCAGGAGGGAATTGATATGGCAGCAAAAAAAGGAGCATCTAAGACAACAGCGAAAACAACAGTACAGACACCGGTAAAGACAGCAGAAGAAGTGACATCAGCACAGACAGCAAAGAAAGTTGTTGCAAATGAAAAGGCGACAGAGAAAAAAGAAGAAGTAAAACCTGCAAAAGTAGAGGCGATTGAGACAAAAGCAGGAAAGGCAAAGGCAATCGAGACCAAGAAAGACACAACAAAAGCAATTGAAACAAGAGCAGCTGTGTTACAGGAATCTGAGCCGGCAGCAGAAGAAAAAAAGACAAGAGCAAGAAAAACTTCTGCAAAGACAACGACAGCAGCAAAAACAGCAGTAAAATGTGAAATGTATCTGCAGTTTGCCGGAAAAGAATATTCAGAAAAAGAGCTGATGAAAAAAGTAAAAGAAGTCTGGACAAAAGAGCTGAAGCATAAAGTAGGCGAGCTGAAAGATGTAAAACTTTATCTGAAGCCAGAAGAATCCGCAGCATATTACGTAATCAATAAAGATACAACAGGACGGATTGAATTATAAGAAATGAAAAATGCGTGGGCGATACGATGGCCTGCGTATTTTTTTGCTGTTTTTGTGAAAATTGCGGGATTGTAAACGGAAAGGGAAAAGGGTACAATAAGCATATTAAAAACTGTCTCTGAATGGTTTTATCTTTAGTAATCTTAGGAAAAAGTCTAAACAAATCAAAGAATCAAAAAACGGCAGATCAGCCGAAATATTCAGTTATTTTATGGAAACGTCAGATAGTGATATTGCACTGCAGAAAAAAATGATTATAATGGAGGAAAGTACATGGAAGAAAAGAAGACAAAAAATTTCTCAAAGTATCCAACTTTAAACAGGGAATACAGAGACAGCCTGTTTCGGCTTATATTCAGCGAAAAGAAAGATTTGCTGGATTTGTACAATGCACTGAATGGAACATCTTATAGTGATCCGGAAGAACTGGAAGTCAATACACTGGAGGATGCAGTTTATATTTCCATAAAAAATGATATTTCATTTTTAGTAGGAGGAACCTTGAACCTGTATGAGCATCAGAGTACATACAATCCCAACCTTCCGATTCGGGGGTTGATCTATCTGGCACATTTGTACGAAGGATATATAGAAGACGGGAAAAGACATAGAACCCTGTCTGGAGTGTCAGGTGGTGATGCTGAACATCAATTATGGACATAATCAGGAGCTAATGGAGAAGTGCAGGCGTCTGAGAGAGTACTCGCAGTTTGTTTTCATTGTACGTGAGCAGAAAAAAATGTATGAAGATCCAGAAGAAGCAACTTTGCGGGCAGTAGATATCTGTATCGAACAGGGAGTGCTTGTGGATATTTTGAGAAAGCATAAAGCAGAGGTGATCAGTATGGTATTGTCATCATTTAATCAGGAAGCATATGAAGAGGATATGTATGAGACAGGATATAAAGAAGGGGAACGGAGAATCAATACGCTTTATGAGAAATTACTCAAAGAGCAGCGAATGGACGATATGAAACGGGCAGTGGAGGATGAGGCATATCGGGAGACTCTGTTAAAAGAATATGATTTGTAAAAAGAACTGGCGGTTGAAGCTGAAATCAATCGCCAGTTCTTTTTATATTATTATTTGTCTGAGGAACCTCTCCGGTCGATCCCCTCTCAATTAATTTTGCATGTAACAGAAGTGTTCCGATGGATACTTGATTCATCAGACTGTCCAGAGCATAGTAAGCACTTTTGCCAAGCTGGATCCGTTCCTGGCGTATGGTAGTCAGCGGCGGGGAAGTATATGCGCAGATCGGGAGATCATCAAACCCGATGATGCTGATCTCGTCCGGAACTTTGTATCCGAGCTGCTGACACTGAATCATCGCGGCATTGGCGATCAGATCATGGCTGCAGACAATAGAGGTGATTCCCAGATCCAACAGACGGGGAAGATGCTTTTCCATACATTGAGTGATATAGTAGGAACTTCCCGCATAGGTCGGATCGGACTTTAGGCCGTTTTGTTTCAAAGCGTGGAAAAATGCTTTGTGGCGGATCTGCATGATATGAGAACCAAGGGCGCTGCTCAAATATCCGATTTTTTTATGTCCCAGTTTTTTTAAATGGGAGACGGCGAGTTCCATGCCTTCGTTGTTGTCGATTCCGACATATGCCATATTTGGATTTGCAATAATATAGTTGTCATACAGAACGGTCGGTGTTCTGCTGGTCTGAAAATCTTTCATCCACGGATCATTCAACGAAAATCCAACGACAAAAGCTCCCAGATACTGGTTCTGCAGCATAAAAACATCGTACGGGGTGCTTTTCTGCAGTTTTTCAGTAGTATCTACAATATCTACGGTATAACCGGCAGGTTCTGCAAGCTGGCGGAAGCCGAGCAGGATTTCATATCCAAATTGATGTGACTCTTTGTAATCTACGTTTTCAATCAGAATACAGAGTTTTTTCTCCGCAGCCTTCTGGCGGCGGATTTTTGTATATCCCATTTCAACAGCTGTTTCCAGTACGGTTTTTTGTAAAGTTTCGCTGATATCAGGTGCACCGTTTAAGGCTTTGGAAACAGTGCCTTTTGAGATATTCAGACGATCAGCAATATCCTGTAATGTAGCCATTGGGGCTCCTTTCTGCGTCCTTTTTTCGTTGCTGTTCATAGTAACCTTTTTCATTATATAGAAAAAAAGTGAAAAATGCAATGAATATCCATGGAAAAAGAGAATGAGTTTCGGAAAGTTTCTTGTTTGCAAAAACATGGATTGTTGAAAGTGAATAAAAATACAGGACAAAAACTATGAAAAACGTAGAAAATAAAGAATACCATGCGTTGTTAGGATTGACGAAACAGGAAAGAAATGATATTATCATCATATACGAAACAATGCGAAACAAAAAATGAAAGGTGAGGGAACATGAAGAGAAGAGTTTGTGCAATTCTGCTGGCTGCAAGTCTGGCTGTGTGTGGACTGACCGGATGCGGGAATGGATCCCAGAGCAGTGCAGGGCAGGAAAAAGTAAGACTGATGGTTTGGTCTCCGTCAGAGGACCAGTCAAAAGAAAGCGGCGAATGGCTGCAGACGATGTGTGAGTCCTTTGCAGAAGAAAATCCGCAGTGGGATATTACATTTGTGTACGGAGTTGCAGATGAAGCGACGGCAGCGAGTCAGGTATCGCAGGATCCGGAAGCAAGTGCGGATGTATTTATGTATGCAAATGATACGCTGACTACAATGACAGATGCCAATGCGCTGGCGAAATTTGGAGGAAAGTACAGAGAAGAGATTGAAAAAACAAATTCAGAAGAAGTTTTGAAGTCTCTGACAAAGGACGGAGATCTGTACGGAATTCCTTTTACGACAAATACCTGGTTTATGTATTATGATAAAAGCGTTTTTTCAGAGGAGGATGTAAAAAAATCTGGATACAATGCTTGAGAAAGGTGTCGTGTCTTTCCCGTTTACAAACTCATGGTATCTGCCGGCGTTTTATGTAGGAAATGGCTGTACGTTGTTCGGAGATGGAACGGATGAATCCAAAGGGGTAGATTTCGGCGGAGAAAATGCAGTGGAAGTAACGAATTATCTGATTGATCTTCGAAATAATCCGAATTTTAAGATCGATGCAGACGGTTCCGGGATTGCAGGACTGCGTGACGGAAGCATCAATGCCATGTTTTCTGGTTCCTGGGATGCCAATGCAGTGAAAGAGGCGCTCGGTGATAATATGGGAGTAGCCGCATTACCAACATATACCTTAAACGGAGAAGAAAAACAGATGACGTCCTATGCCGGATCAAAAGCGATTGGAGTCAATCCTTACAGTAAAAACATGGTTCCTGCCGTAGAGCTTGCACTATATCTTGGATCTGCCAAAGCACAGGAAGCACACTATGAGATGAGAAATGTGATCCCATGTAATACGGAATTGCTTGCACAGGAGAACATTGCGGCAGATCCGCTTATTATGGCACAGAATGACACCTTTAACCGGACATCGATCCTGCAGCCGTTTGTATCAAAGATGAATAACTGCTGGGTACCGGTAGAAAACATGGGAAAAGGAATCCGAAATGGAAATATCACGCATGAGAATGCAAAAGAGCAGACGGGATCGATGAACGAGGCAATGAACAGTGATGGAATCTAGAAGAGGTGAAGAAGATGGGAATAGTTACAAAACGAGTCAATGAATTTCCAACGCCGTATACATGTAGGAATGCGATACAAAAGGGCGGACCGGAGACAAAGTTATCCATGATCTTAATGGGACTTGGAAACTTTGTACACGGACAGAAAATAAAAGGCCTGTTATATCTGGCGGTTGAAGTAGCATATATCGTATTTATGGCAGTGAATGGAATTACATTTTTAAGTATGCTGGGAGGCCTTGGAAGCGTGCCGCAGAAAGAAGTGTGGGACGAAGCGAGTCAGGTTTATCTGTACACAAAAGGGGATCAGTCGATCCTGATCCTGTTATATGGAGTGGCAACCATCCTTGTGAGCGTGCTGATGGTATTTGCCTGGAGAGGTGCGCTTCAGAGTGCATATAAGGCAGAATGTCTTGCAAAAGAAGGAAAACATGTCAATACATTCGGGGAAGATTTAAAATCTCTGCTTCATGAAAATCTGCACAGACTTCTGATGACACCACCGATGATTTTTATTTTCGGCTTTACGATCCTGCCGCTGATCTTCATGATCTGTATGGCATTTACGAATTACAGCAAGATCGACAATCATCTGATGCTGTTTGACTGGGTGGGACTGGATAATTTCAAGGCACTGTTTGATTCCAGCAGTATCCTTGGAAGTACATTCTGGTCTGTACTCGTATGGACACTGGTATGGGCATTCTTTGCAACCTTTACAAACTATATTTTCGGAATGATCCTTGCAATCATGATCAACCGGAAAGATACAAAGGCAAAGGGATTCTGGAGATTTTGTTTTGTACTTTCCTGTGCAGTGCCGATGTTTGTATCTCTTTTGATCATGCGTACCATGCTGCAGCCGGAAGGTGCGGTCAATGTACTGTTAAGAAACTTAGGGTGGATCGCGCAGGATGCAAGTCTCCCGTTTTTCACAGATCCGACCTGGGCGAGAGTGACTGTGATCGTGGTCAATATCTGGGTAGGTGTTCCGTATACACTGCTTCAGCTGACAGGTGTTCTTCAGAATATCCCGGCAGATCTTTATGAGGCAGCCAGGGTAGACGGGGCAAATTCCATTCAGATTTTCTTCAAGATCACACTGCCTTATATGTTGTATGTGACGACACCGTATCTGATCGCGACATTTACAGGAAATGTGAACAACTTCAATATTATTTATCTGTTGTCCGGAGGAGATCCGATCACGGATCTGTCTTCCACGGCGGGAAGTACAGACCTGCTTGTTACATGGCTGTATAAGCTGACGGTTGACAAACAGTACTATAACATTGGTGCAGTCATTGGTATTCTGACCTTTATCATTCTTGCAGTTGGTGCACTGTTTACATACAGAAGAAGTAAATCTTACAAAGAAGAAGGAGGATTCTAGGCATGGGCGAGAAGAAATTTCATTCAGCAAAAAGAAAACGGATGATTAACAATACGATCGTTCATATTGTTCTGGCTGTGCTTGCGGCAATTTGGATATTCCCGATCATCTGGGTTGTGCTCACAAGCTTCCGTGCGGAAAAAGGTTCTTATGTATCCACCTTCTTCCCACAGTCCTTTACACTGGATAACTATACAAGATTATTTACAGATACTTCGATTTTGAATTTCCCGAAAATGTTTGGCAACACGCTGATCATTGCGGTATGCTCCTGTATTCTGGCCACTTTTTATGTGCTGGCAGTCTCTTACTGTCTGTCCAGACTGCGGTTCAAGCTGCGAAAACCCTACATGAACATGGCAATGATCCTGGGATTGTTCCCTGGATTTATGTCTATGATCGCCGTGTATTTTATTTTAAAGGCGATGGGGCTGACAGAGGGAAATCTGATCCGTCTGGCATTGATCCTGGTGTATTCCGGAGGAGCGGGACTGGGATTTCAGATTGCGAAAGGATTCTTTGATACGATTCCGATCGCCATTGATGAGGCGGCGCTTCTGGACGGATGTACCAGATGGCAGATTTTTACAAAGATCACACTGCCTCTTAGTAAACCGATTATTATCTACACCGTTCTGACATCGTTTATGGGACCGTGGCTCGATTTCATTTTTGCAAAGGTGATCTGCCGGGCAAATTCAGACCAGTATACGATTGCAATCGGGCTGTGGAAAATGTTGGAAAAAGAATATATTGACAGCTGGTACACCAGCTTTGCCGCAGGGGCAGTATTGATCTCAATACCGATCGCAATTCTGTTCCTGTGTATGCAGAGATTTTATGTGGACGGTGTTTCCGGTGCAGTCAAAGGATAGATGGAGTAAAAGGATGGGAAAGACAGCAAAGCAATGGAAAGACTTTTACCGAAAAGAAGAATTTCAGAAACAGTATTGTGATCCGGCAGAAAAGCTTGGAATGGAGTGCACAAGTGGGCGGACTTCATTTCGGCTCTGGTCGCCAGTGGCAGAGGAAGTACAGATCTGTTTTTACAAGAACGGAGAGGCCGGAAGTGCATTTGAGATCCATCCGATGCAGCTGCAGGAGCATGGAATATGGAACTATGAGACAAAGCAGTCTCTTCATGGAATCTATTATGATTTTCTACTGAAGATAGAGGGAGAGCAGGTTCAAAGTGCAGACCCTTATGCAAAAGCTTGTGGTGTGAACGGCCTTCGCAGTATGGCGGTGGATTTGAGAAAAACGGATCCTGTGATGTGGGAATCAGATAAAGCGCCGGAAAAAGAAGCAGAGCAAATAATCTATGAGCTGCATGTCAAAGAGTTTTCCTGGGATGCATCCGGCGGATTTCCAGTAGAGGTAAGAGGGAAATATCCGGCATTTTGTTGCAAAGATACTTCTTTGTATGGAGATGGAAAACATCCGACAGGACTTTCTTATCTGAAAAATCTCGGGGTCAATTATGTACAGCTGATGCCGGTGTATGACTATGGATCTGTAGATGAGGCGGGCAGAGCGGATGGATTCAACTGGGGATATGATCCACTGAATTATAATGTGCCGGAAGGTTCTTATTCCACAGATCCATTTCATGGGGAAGTTCGGATCCGGGAGCTGAAAGAAGCGATCCAGGCTCTGCACAGACAGGGATTTCGGGTCATTATGGATGTGGTTTATAACCACACCTATTCGCTGGATTCCTGGCTTCAGAAGACGATGCCGTGGTATTTCTACCGGGTGTGGGAAGACGGCAGTGTTTCCAATGGATCTGCCTGTGGAAATGATGTGGCAAGTGAGCAGGCAATGTGTGCCAAATACATTTTGGAGTCTGTGCTGTACTGGGCCGAAGAGTACCATATGGATGGATTCCGCTTTGACCTGATGGGACTTCTGGATGTGGAGCTGATGAACAGGATTCGAAAGGAACTGGATGCCCGCTATGGAACTGGGGAAAAGCTGGTTTTTGGAGAGCCGTGGAGAGCGGATGAAACGGCTGTGGAAGGAAATGCTCTCCTGGCGGATAAAGCACATATCCATCTTCTGGATGAACAGGTAGGGATGTTTTCGGACGATACGAGAGATGCCATCAAAGGTTCGGTCTTTGAGGCAGAAGAACCGGGATTTGCAAATGGAGGGAAAGATCTGGAAGAGCAGATCCTAGCCTCTGTGAAAGCCTGGTGCGGACAAAAGGAGCCGAAAGTGAAAGCACCATCCCAGGTGATCACGTATGTGTCTGCCCATGATAATCATACACTCTGGGATAAACTGTGTGAAACAACAGCGTCAGAAGAATTGAGAAGAAAACAGTACCGTCTGGCAGCGGGAATGTATCTGACCTGTCAGGGAATTCCGTTTTTGTTATCTGGAGAGGAGTTCGCACGGACAAAAGGCGGCAGGGATAACACGTATAATGCACCGATCACCATCAATCGTCTGGATTGGGAACAGGCATACAAGGAACAGGAGCTGGTGGAATATTACCGGGGACTGATCACACTGCGAAAAATGCTGCCGGGATTGTGGGATAAAAGCGCACAGGCGGCAAAACGCATCTTAAAAACGTGGAAAACAGATGGTTGTGTGGGCTTGTATGTGGATAACCAGACAAAAGAAAAAGCAGAACTGTGGAAAACACTCTGTATTGTATATAACGGCAGTGAAAAACAGCAGGAAGTGAAACTTTTGAAAGGGACATGGGAAGTTCTTGCAGACGGAGAGGACAGCTTTTTATGGAAACATCCACAGATTGCAGCGGAACATATGAAAGTTTCTCCGGTCAGTATTTTGATACTTGGAAAAAAGGAAAAGAGCAGGTAAAGTGTGATGAAATGGATGTATGGAAAACAAGACTGGAAAACAAGAGAGCGGGGACTGGAAAACTGTTATTTGATGACCAACGGACTGGGGGGATTTTCCTCCATGACGATGACGGGGGCAGTGTCAAGAAATGACCATGCACTGTTGATGGCCTGTACAACAGCGCCAAACTGCAGATACAATATGATACACCGCTTAAAGGAAGAACTTCTGACGGAAACAGGAGACGTGCTTACACTGTCCACACAGGAGTTTGAGGAGCAGACACCGGAGGATGGATATCTTCATCTGGCGGCATTTTCCTATGAAGATACTCCGATCTGGAGATTCCTTGTAAATGGTGTGGAGATCAAAAAAGAGATTGGAATGCCACAGGAAGAAAATACAGTGGCGCTTCGTTATGAAATCAAAAACCGCAGCAGCCGGAATGTGGAATTTGTGCTGACTCCATTTTTCCAGTTCGTACCAAAGGGAGCCGATCTCTTGCCGGATCAGGAAATCGTATTTACAAAAGGAGCAGTGGAAAGTGAAGGAATGACACTGCATCTTCGTACAAACGGAATGATAAAAGAGATCGCAGAGACAGAGGAAGTTTATTTTTACCGCTATGATGTCTGTGACGGACGCAGGGCGTATGGACACGCAAGAGCCAACCATCAGATCCGTCTGCAGGCAGAGGCTGGAAAACAGGTGGTCCTGGAAGTAGTCTATGAGATGGAACCATCAAAAAACAGTGCACAGACGATCATTGAGCAGACGAAAGCAGACAGAAAACAGCTGGAGGAAACAGCCGGATTTACTTCGGAGGCTGGGAAAATGCTTTCAAAAAGTGCCAGACAGTTTGTTTCAAAACGGGAATCCACGGGGGGAGATACGATTTTGGCAGGATATCCGTTTTTTGAAGACTGGGGCAGAGATACGATGATTGCACTTCCGGGAATCTGCATTTCTACCGGACAGTTTGAGACTGCAAAAAGGATTCTGCGCACCTTTGCACAGAATGAGAGAGACGGTCTGATGCCGAATCTGTTTCCAGAGGGAGGAAACGAACCGCTGTACAATACAGTCGATGCGGCACTGTTGTTTATCAATTGCGTGTATTTGTATTATGAAGCAACAAAAGATATGGAGTTTGTCCGGGAAGTGTATCCGGTGATGGAGCGGATCATGGATGGATATCAGAGCGGGACAAAGTTTGGGATCCACATGGATACAGACGGGCTGATCTGTGCAGGGGAAGGTCTTGCTCAGGTGACCTGGATGGACGTACGTGTGGGAGAGATTCTGCCGACTCCAAGACACGGAAAGCCGGTGGAGATCAATGCCTACTGGTACAATGCCTTAAAAATTATGGAAACATTTACAGAAGAAACAGAAACAAGCAGATACTACGCGCAACTGGCAGAAAAGGTAAGGGATTCGTTTACAGAAAAATTCTGGATGTCGCAGAAAAATTGTCTGAAAGACCTGGTTTCCGGAACAGAGGCAGATACCCAGATCCGCTGCAATCAGATCTGGGCACTCTCCATGCCGTTTACGATGCTGGAGCCGGAAAAAGAGCGGGAGATAGTGGAAACTGTTTTTGAAAAGCTGTATACTTTTTATGGGATGCGTACACTGGAAGAAGCAGATCCGGAATTTCATCCATACTATGAAGGAGCGATGGAAAAGCGGGATATGGCATACCATCAGGGCACTGTATGGACGTTCCCACTGGGGGCTTACTATCTGGCGTATCTCAAGGTTCACGCATACAGTGAACGCGCAAAACAGGACGTAAAAGAGCAGCTGGAAGTTCTGGAGTGCGCACTTAAGGAAGGGTGCATTGGACAGCTGCCGGAAATCTACGACGGGAAAAACCCAGTGTCTTCCAAAGGCTGTTTTGCACAGGCATGGAGTGTCGGAGAATTGCTCCGTGTATATGAACAGATTGAAAAAAAGAAGAAATAGAACATGGAATCTGAAAGGAGAATGACAATGGAAAAAGAATTAGAGCAGATGTTACAGACAGTTTGCAGCAAAGGAATAAAAGAGGCATCCAGTGAAGAGATCTACGCAGCGCTTCTTCAGTGGTCCAAAGAAAAAATGAATGGTATGAAACACAACGAGGGAGACAGAAAACTGTACTACATTTCCGCAGAATTTCTGGTAGGGAAACTCTTGTCCAACAACCTGATCAATCTGGGTGTATTTGAAGAAGTCAGAGAAGTGCTGAAAAAACACGGACACGATCTGACAGAGATTGAAGAAGTAGAATTGGAACCATCTCTTGGAAACGGAGGACTGGGACGTCTGGCAGCATGTTTCCTGGATTCCATCGCAACACTCGGACTCAATGGAGACGGTGTGGGACTGAACTATCACGACGGATTATTCCTTCAGAAATTTTCTGATAACAAACAGTGGGAAGAGAAAAATCCATGGATCACAGAAAAGAGCTGGCTGACAAAAACAGATGTGAGTTTTGAGGTTCCGTTTAAAGATTTTACCCTGAAATCTACCATGTATGACATTGACGTACCGGGATATCAGAGCGGCTGCAACAAACTGCACCTGTTTGATCTGGACAGTGTAGATGAGAGCATCATTGGAAATGGAATCCAGTTCGACAAACAGGAGATCCATAAAAACCTGACATTGTTCCTCTATCCGGATGACAGTGATGAAGCAGGACAGCTTCTGCGTATTTATCAGCAGTATTTCATGGTCAGCAATGCAGCACAGCTGATCCTCAAAGAAGCCGAGGATCGTGGGGTGAATCTGTATCACCTGCATGAGCATGTGTGCATCCAGATCAATGATACACATCCGACTATGGTCATTCCGGAACTGATCCGTATCCTGACAGAACAAAAAGGATTTAATATCGATACTGCAGTGGACGTGGTGAGCAAGACTTGTGCGTATACAAACCATACGATCCTGGCAGAGGCGCTGGAAAAATGGCCGATCTCTTATCTGGAGAAAGTGGTACCGCATCTGATGCCGATCATCCGCGAACTGGATCGAAGAGTGAGAAGAGATTTCCACGATCCGAGAGTGTATATCATTGATGAGATGGACCGCGTGCACATGGCACACATTGATATTCATTTCGGATATGCAGTAAACGGTGTGGCAGCGCTTCACACAGAGATTTTAAAAGAATCTGAGCTGAAACCGTTCTACGATATTTATCCGCAGAAGTTCAACAACAAGACCAACGGAATCACATTCCGCAGATGGCTGGTACACTGCAATCACAATCTGGCAGAGTACTTAAAAGAACTGATCGGACCTGGATATATGGAGAATGCAGAAGAACTGGAAAAACTTCTGGCATATCAGGATGATGAGAATGTTCTCGCAAAACTGAAAGAGATTAAAAAAGAAGCAAAAGCAGAATTAAAGAAATATCTCAAGATGACACAGAATGTGGAGATTGATGAAAATTCTGTATTTGATATCCAGATCAAACGTCTCCATGAGTATAAGAGACAGCAGATGAACGCACTGTATGCGATCTACAAATACAAAGAGATCAAAAAAGGAAATCTGCCGAAACGTCCGCTCACAATGATCTTCGGAGCAAAGGCAGCACCGGCATATACGATTGCCAAAGATATCATTCATCTGATCCTCTGCCTGCAGCAGCTCATTGACAATGATCCGCAGGTAAGCCCGTACATGAAGATCGTGATGGTAGAAAACTACAATGTGACAAAGGCAGAGAAACTGATCCCTGCATGTGATATTTCCGAGCAGATTTCTCTGGCTTCCAAAGAGGCTTCCGGAACCGGAAATATGAAATTTATGCTCAACGGCGCTGTGACGCTCGGAACAGAAGACGGAGCAAATGTGGAGATCCATCAGCTTGTCGGCGATGACAATATTTACATTTTCGGAGAAAAATCTGAAAAGATCATCAAGCTGTATGAAACAGGAGAATACTGTTCGAAAGATATTTACGAAAACGATCCGATGGTAGAAGAGCTGGTAGACTTTATTATCAGTAAAGATTTGATCCGCATCGGAGATCCGGTGAACCTGGGACGTCTGTACAAAGAAATCGTAGGCAAAGACTGGTTCATGGCACTTTTGGATGTGAAAGATTATATCAGAACAAAAGAGCAGATGCTTTCTGATTATGAAGATGAAAAAGCGTGGGAGAAAAAAATGCTGGTGAACATTGCCAAAGCCGGATTTTTCTCTTCCGACAGAACGATTGCAGAGTATAACAGAGACATCTGGCATCTGTAGGATATGGCAAAAGCCAAAGGAGAGAGTAAAATGAGAAAAACAGGAATTTTGATGCCTGTATCTTCCCTCCCGTCTCGAACGGGAGTGGGAGAGATGGGGGCAGAAGCATATCATTTTCTGACATTGTTAAAAGAAAGCGGTATAAGGATCTGGCAGATTTTGCCGATGAATCCGGTAGGATACGGAAACTCCCCGTATCAGCCATATTCTTCCTGTGCAGGGGATGAGTTATATATCAGTTTGGATACGCTGTATGAGGAAGGGCTGTTAAAAGAAAGACCAGAAGGGTTTCACGAATATGCGACGAAAGTCGATTATGATGCTGTGCGTCTGCACAAAGAGCCTTATTTAAGAGAAGCTTTTCAGACATTTCTTACAAGTGGCGGCTGTGAGACAAAAGACTATCAGGAGTTTGCAGATCAGAGCTGGGTATATGAATATGGTGCTTTCCGTGCGCTGAAAAAGGCAAACGGGGGATGCTGCTGGAATGAATGGAAACAGGAAGATAAAATGTGGCCGGATGCGAGAACGGATTTGGCGCCTGAGTTAGAAACAGAAGTGCAGTATCATATGTTTTTACAGTATGTATTTTTCAGTCAGTGGATGAAACTGAAAGAAAAGGCCAATGCGTATGATATTCAGATCATGGGAGATGTGCCGTTTTATGTGGGGGTAGATTCTGTGGACGTGTGGGCAGCAAAAGACAATTTCCTTCTGGATACAGACGGAAGGCCGATCTTTATTGCAGGAGTTCCGCCGGATTATTTCAGTGCGACCGGTCAGAGATGGGGCAATCCAATCTACAACTGGGAATATTTAAAAGAAAACAACTATCAGTTCTGGGTGGACCGGATCGGATACAGCAGCAAGCTGTTTGACATTATCCGGATCGATCACTTCCGGGCGTTTGACACCTTCTGGAAAATTCCGGCAAGTTGTCCGACAGCTGTGGAAGGCGAGTGGATTGAGGCGCCGGGATATGAAGTGATTGACACGCTCAAAGAGAAGATCCCGGGTGTAAATCTGGTGGCGGAAGATCTGGGAGATCTCAGACCGGAAGTACTGGAATTGAAGGATCACTATCATCTGAAAGGCATGAAGATCCTTGTATTTTCGATTGAGACAAAAGGAAAATATGCATATGACAGCTTCCGCGATGTAGAAAATATGATCGTGTATACGGGAACGCATGACAATGATACTTTGATGGAGTGGTATCATAATCTGACCTGCGCGGCGAAGCGTAAAGTGCGCAGATTTCTCACACGTGAGGGAATCAGGCAGGGAAGTGTCAAAGACCGTCTGCTTGCTTATACATTAAAGAGCAAGGCAGAATATGCGATCATTCCGATGGCGGATATTTTAGGGCAGGGAAAAGAAGGGCATCTGAATACACCGGGGACAGTCGGTTCTCCGAACTGGGAGTGGAGAATGCCGGACTTTACACTTGCCGGGAAAGAACTGAAACGATATAAAAATCTGATCACATTCCGGAACTAAAGGAGAGACAACATGCAATTTGCTGGAATTTTTCATAAAACATCAGAACAGATGAGTTATGCGTTAAATGAAAATGAGCTGATCGTAAACTTAAGAACAGGATATGATGTCAGACGGGTATTCATTCATTATGGAGATCCGTTTGAATCGGGAATCCTTGGCGGAAACGAGAAATGGACCGGAAAGAGAGAGGAAATCTGTTTTAAGAAACGTTTGCGTCACCAGCTCTGGTGGACAACGACATTGGTTCCAAAGTATAAACGCTGCAAATATTATTTTGAATTACATACAGAGGAAGAAGTCTGGTATTATTTTGAGGATGGATTTCTGACAGAAGAACAGATGCAGATGGATGGAAGGATGCTGCAGTGCTTTACCGTACCGTGGATGAATCCTGCGGATATTAATGTGACGCCAGACTGGGTCAACGAGACAGTATGGTATCAGATTTTTCCGGACCGGTTCTGCAGGGGAGCAGATACGAAGGAAGAGGCCGGTGTGACGAAGTGGCGCACTGGTACTGTGACCAATGAAGAGAGGTTTGGCGGAAATTTAAATGGAATCCGGGAAAAAATTCCTTATCTGGAAGGGCTCGGAATCACGGGAATCTACCTGAATCCCATTATGAAAGCAGAATCCAACCACAAATATGACACCACAGATTATACGGTGATCGATCCTCATTTTGGAACGGAGGAAGAATTTAAAGATCTGGTAGAAGAGGCACATCAGCATGGGATTCGGATCATGGTGGATGCCGTGTTCAATCATTGTGGAAGAAAGTTTGCACCATGGTTGGATGTTCTGGAGAAAAAAGAAAAATCTGCGTATGCAGACTGGTTTATGATCCATGACTGGGAAACAGTCGAAAAACGGGCAGATACGAGAGACGGACGGTTTTATTCATTTGCATTTACTGATGGAATGCCAAAGCTGAATACAAATAACGAAGAAGTAATTCAATACTTCTGTAAAATATGCGAAGACTGGATCCGCAAATTCGATATTGACGGAATCCGGTTTGACGTGGGAAATGAAGTTTCCCACCGTTTTCTGAAAAAAATCCGGGAGCATTTAAAACAGATGAAACCGGATCTGTACTTACTGGGTGAAATCTGGCATGATGCAAGTCAGTGGCTTCTGGGAGATGAGTACGATTCTGTAATGAACTATCCTCTGATGAGCGGAATCCATGATTTCTTTTTAGATCGGGGAATGGAAAAAGAAGAATTTGAGTATATGGTGAACCGCTGTTATACGATGTATATGCAGCAGAGCAACAATGTGATGTTCAATCTTCTGGATTCTCATGACACGCAGCGTCTGATGAGTCGGTTTGATGATCTGGATCTGTTTTACCAGCAGCTTGCCGTGTTGTTTACAATGCCGGGAAGTGCCTGCATTTATTATGGAACAGAGATTGCAATGGAAGGCGGTTTTGATCCGGACTGCCGCAGATGTATGCCGTGGCAGGAACTGGATTCATCCGAAAACCAGGAAAAAATCCAGATCATGCAAAAGCTGATCGCAATGCGGAAACAGGAAGCAGCCTGCAAAAGTCTGTATTTCCATTTTCCGAATGAGTATGAGAAGAGACGTCTTGTGGAGTATATCAAACTGGATCAGGACGGCAATCAGCTGGAAGTACTCTTAAACTGTTCTGAGGAATCGGTATCAGTAAAAGAAGAGGGAGAAGTTTTGTTTTCCCGCAGATTTGAGCAGGGTGTATTGAAGAAAAACGGAACTTTGATCAGAAGAAAGAAATAAAGGAGAACGTCAATGGAAGGGACAAGAAAAGAACACTGGTGGAGGGATGCGGTGATCTATCAGATTTATCCACGCAGCTTTCAGGACAGCAATGGAGATGGGATCGGAGATCTGCGAGGGATCATTCAGAGACTGGATTATTTAAAAGAGCTGGGAATCGATGCGATCTGGCTGTCTCCGGTCTGCAAATCCCCGCAGGATGACAATGGATATGACATCTCTGATTATCAGGATATCGATCCTATGTTCGGAAGTCTGGATGACATGGAAGAGCTGATAAAAGAAGCCAAAAAGAGAAATATCCGGATTATCATGGATCTTGTGTTAAACCATTCTTCTGATGAGCATCGCTGGTTTCAGGAGGCAAAGAAAAGCAAGGATAACCCGTACCATGACTATTATGTCTGGAGAGATGGGAAAGAGGGCGTGTATCCGAATGATATGAGATCCGTATTTGGGGGACCTGCCTGGGAATGGGTGCCGGAACTGGAACAGTACTATTTCCACCAGTTTTCGGTAAAACAGCCGGATTTGAACTGGGAGAATCCAAAAGTGCGCCGTGAGATCTATGATATGATCCTCTGGTGGATGGAAAAAGGAGCGGGTGGATTCCGTCTGGATGTGATCGATCAGATTGCCAAGGAGCCGGATCAAAAGATCACAAACAACGGACCGAGACTCCATGAGTTTATTCAGGAACTGAGCAGGGAAACATTCCAAAAGGGAGATCTGATCACAGTAGGAGAGGCATGGGGCGCAGATATTGAACGCGCCAAATTGTACAGCAATCCGGATGGAAGCGAGTTTTCTATGGTGTTCCAGTTCGAGCATATTGGTCTGGATCAGCAGGAAGGAAAGTCGAAATGGGATGTGGCGCCGCTTCCAGTAGTGAAATTAAAACAGGTGCTTGCAAAATGGCAGAGAGAACTGCACGGATGTGGATGGAACAGTCTGTTCTGGAACAATCACGATCTGCCAAGAATCGTGTCCCGTTGGGGAAATGATCAGAAATACCGCGTGGAATCTGCAAAGATGCTTGCTACCTTGCTGCATGGAATGCAGGGAACTCCTTATATCTATCAGGGAGAAGAACTGGGTATGACAAATGTGCGCTTTGCAGATATCAGCCAGTATCAGGATATTGAGACACTGAATATGTACAAAGAGCGTCTGGATGAAGGATACAGCAAGGAAGAAATCATGAACTCCATTTATGCAAAGGGCAGGGACAATGCAAGAACGCCGATGCAGTGGAGTGGTGAGGTGAATGCAGGATTTACAAAGGGAACCCCATGGTTGGAAGTGAATCCGAATTATACGAAGATCAATGCCGAGTCGGAACTATCCGATCCCGATTCTGTATTCTACTATTATCAGAAGCTGATCCGGCTGAGAAAAGAACATTCCGTGTTTGTAAATGGAGAGTTTACACTTTTGATGGAAGAGGATCCGCAGGTGTTTGCCTATATAAGAAAAGAAGGCGATACAGAAGTCCTGGTATGTGCAAATTTCAGTGAAACACCGGCAGCGTGCGATCTTTTGAGTGAATGGAAAGACGGAGAGGTACTGATCTGGAATTATAAGGAAAAAGGAGAGACTGGAGTGCTCAGACCTTATGAAGCAATGATGATCAGAAGATAAATAGAGAATCCATATTTGAGAGAGGGGGAGGAATCTTCCTCTCTTTTTACGTAATAAGAAACGATGGAGTTTTCAAGGTGAAAAACAAATTTCAACTTTCTCTTTTTAAATAATCGTGCTATAATGCAGAAAAGCATAAAAATTCTGGTTTTCTAAGCGGAACCATACCGCATCTTTTATTCTAAGTCATATCGGAAAATCTCTATGCTTTGATTTCAATCTAAAACAGCAGAGAGGTTTGAGGGAAAGATGCCGTATTGGAAAGCCTCCTGCAGCTATTTTCATTCAAGGAGGTATTTATATGAACCAGACAACACAGATGCAGCCCGTAAACAGACTGTACAAATCGAGGATTTTTGCCATGCTCTACAGTGACAGGAAAGATCTGCTCGATCTGTACAATGCGGTCAGCGGAAAACATTATGAAGATCCGGAATTGCTGGAAATCAATACACTGGAAAATGCAATCTACATGTCGATGCATAATGATCTGTCCTTTCTCATTGATTCCAGACTTTCCCTGTATGAGCATCAGTCCACCTACAGTCCCAACCTGCCCCTGCGGTATTTGTTTTATATCTCGGATCTGTATTCCGGGATGACAAAAGATGAAAACCTGTATGGTACGAAATGCATTCAGATCCCGACTCCGCAGTTTGTGATCTTTTACAATGGAAGTCAGGAACAGCCGGATCGAAAAATTTTAAGATTGTCTGATGCGTATTGCGTCAAAGAAGAACATCCGGCATTGGAGCTGACTGCGGTGATGCTGAACATCAACCGCGGGCATAATGAGAAGTTGAAGGAAATGTGCAAATCTCTGAAGGATTACTCGGAATATACTGCAAGAGTGCGGGAGTACGCCCAGGTAAAGCCGGTGGAAGAAGCAGTGGAACAGGCAATCAGTGAGTGTATTCAGGAAGGGATTCTTTCAGAGTTTTTGAAACAAAACAGAGCGGAGGCGAAACAAGTGAGTATTTATGAATATGATGAGGAAAAGCATATGCGGCAGGAGCGGGAAGCGTCCTGGGAAGAGGGCAAATTGGAAGGGAAAATTGAGCTTCTTAGAATGCAGATTCAAAAGAAACTGGTAAAAGGAAAATCTATTTCTGAGATTTCAGAGGAACTTGAAGAAGAGGAAGAGGTTATTGCAGAGATGATCCGGGAAATGGGAGAAGAGAGGGCAACGGGCAAAGAAGAACAATAGAAAATACATATTTGGGGCTGTCGGGAATTAACCGATAGCCCCTTGCTAACTTTGATTGCGTTGGTGTTTATACAAAAGATAAAGAACAACTCGAAAAATATAATCTTTTACCGGCTAAAGTCATGTTAGAGATAGCAGACCAAAAGTCTGTGAAAGGGTTAGGATATATTGGCGGAGTAATGGGACCGAAAGAATTTACGGACAGTAAATCTTATGTTGTTCAGATGCTTTGTTCCGGCAAACACAAAATTTCTTATGTAGAACCTACTCTTGTGTATGGAAACGGACGCAATGATATCGTGTTTAGCTCGTACAAACTGTCTGTTTTGTGCGAGCTTTTTTCATAGCTGCAGTTTTCTGTTGTAAAAGATGTTGTTATCCGCCATATTATGCAGAAATCCGGTTCTTGACTTTGTGTGGTAAAATGTAGAAAAAGGAGGGAACAGCATGAAAAACGGAACAGAACATGATATGACACAAGGAGCAGTGGCCGTTCCTCTGATTGGCTTTACGATACCACTGGTACTCGGTAATTTTTTTCAACTTTTTTATAATGCAGCGGATTCCATCATTGTAGGTCGATACGTGGGGGAGCGTGCATTGGCAGCAGTCGGAACATCCACACCGGTGATGAATCTTGTCATCCTTTTGATCAGCGGTCTTTGTATGGGGGCAAGTATTTTGATGAGTTCCCAGTTTGGAGCGGGAAATTATGAACAGTTATCCCGTCAGATCAGTACCACATTGTTGTCCGGCTGCGGATTTTCAATCGGTTTTTCCGTGCTGACAATCTTGGTGTCAGAACCATTGCTTCGGCTGATACAGGTACCGAAGGAAGTGATGCCGGATGCGCTTGCGTATCTCAGGATCATTTTTATCGGAATTTTGTTTACGTTTATTTACAATTTTCTTGCCAATACACTTCGGGCACTGGGCGATAGTAAAACGCCGCTGTATTTTCTGGTTGCCAGTGCAATTTTAAATGTGCTCGGAGATCTGCTTTTTGTGGCAGTATTTGGATGGGGCGTGGCGGGAAGTGCCATTTCAACGGTATTAAGTGAGGCCAGCAGCTGTCTTTTTTGTGCGTTGTATATCAGGAAGCGGGTTCCGCTTTTGTGCCTGGGAAAGCGGTGGTTTGTGTTTGATAAAAGTTTGATGAAAAAGACTATTAGTTATGGAAGCACCAGTGCCATGCAGCAAGTCTGCCTTCAGATTGGAAAGACAATCATTCAGGCAGTGGTCAACACCCAGGGAGTCAGTGTAATGGCAGCATTTACGGCAGTAAACCGCGTGGATGATTTTGCGTATATTCCTCAGCAGAACATCGGGCATGCCATGACGACTTTTATTGCCCAGAATAAGGGGGCAGGCAAAAAAGAAAGAATCCGCAGGGGATTTCAGAGTGGAATCGGGATTGAACTGGTATATGGTCTGATTTTGCTGGTTCTGATGTATTTTGGTGCAGAGAAGATTATGGGATTGTTTACCTCTCAGGAAGATGCACAGGTGGTGGCGCTGGGAAGGTCTTATCTGCATCTGGTTTCCTGGATGTATATTCTTCCGGCGATAACGAATGGGATTCAGGGATTTTTCCGTGGCATGGGAGATCTGAAGGTGACACTGTACAGTACTTTTATGAATATGGCAGGACGTGTGCTGGCAGTTATTGTGATGTTTCTGGTATTCAACTTGGGATTTGTAAGCCTTGCGTGGGCGAATCTGATCGGGTGGATCGTGATGCTTCTTTTTGAAATCCCTCTTCTGATGAGACAGTTAAAAGAGCTGAGAAAATAAAAACAAGGCTGCTCTTGCAGGATTTTTCAAGATAAGATACAGTAGATATAAAACAGTGATCCAGGGAGGAAAACAAACGATGAATACTATAAAAGTGAGAAATTTAGAGATTGGCACAGGAATGCCGAAAATCTGTGTTCCGATAGTGGGAAAAACAGTACCGGAGATTTTAGAAAACGCAAAAAGTGCAGTACAGGCAAAAGCAGATGTAGTGGAATGGAGAGTGGACTGGTACGAAGATGTATTTTCGTTTGAGTGTGTCGAACATGTCTTGCGTAAGCTATGTGAAATTACAGGAGAGATTCCGCTTTTATTCACATTCCGTACACTGCAGGAGGGCGGAGAACAGGCAATCGATGCAGCGGCGTATAGAGAATTGAATGAAAAAGCAGCCCGGACTAAGATGGCAGATCTGATCGATGCAGAATTATCAGCAGGAGAGAAAACGGTGAAATCTCTCATAAAAACAGCGCATACCTTCGGAGTGAAAGTGGTGGTTTCCAATCACGATTTTGAGAAAACTCCTTCCAAAGAAGAAATCGTGGCAAGACTTCAGAAGATGCAGGAACTTGGGGCAGACCTTCCCAAGATCGCAGTGATGCCGCAGTGCAGGAAAGATGTGCTGACATTGCTTGCGGCAACGGAAGAGATGGCAGGAACCTATGCCGATCGCCCCATCATCACGATGTCTATGGCAAAAGATGGAGTGATCAGCAGACTCTGTGGAGAAGTATTTGGCTCTGCGCTGACTTTCGGGGCGGCAGGACAAACATCTGCGCCGGGGCAGATTGAAGTGGAGAAACTAAGAGGAGTGCTTGAAATTTTTCATTAGAGAAAGAGCTGTGAAGCTCTTATCGTTTCCTGCATTCCTCCGCTTTATCCTCATTCCAGACAAGTTTTCCGGTCTGTACTGCTTCTTCATACCGACTGATCTTGTATTCCAGGCGTTTTAACATTTGCGAAATCTTGTTCTGTTGTTCGATCAGATGTTCTTTCTGTTCCAGTAAGAGATGGAGTCTTGCGGGGATCGTCTCGTCTCCTTCCTGGAACAGATGCACGTATTCGATCATGGATTCGACTGGAAGACCTGCATTTCTCATACACAGGGCGAGTTCAATCCAGCCCAGATCCGCTTCTCCGTAATTACGAATACCACCGGACGTTCGAGGAACCGCCGGAATCATACCGATGCGTTCATAGTAGCGCAGGGTGTCCTGTGTGATCTGATATTTTTCACTGACTTCTTTGATCGTCAAAGAGAATCCCTCCTTTTTGGAAATTCGAGTATTTGTGTACTCTTGATATAAGAATACTATAAAGCATGGAGTGTGCTCCAAGTCAATATATTTTTGAAAAAATGTCGGGCAGATTAGATTCCGGGTTGCTGACAGAGGATGGCAAGAGTATAATGAAAAAAATGAGAATTCTTCTGATTCGCAGAAAGGAGCAGAAAATATGAATGTTGAACAAGACTATATTATGCGTATGATCAAGGAATTTGCAAATGTATTGGGAAGACTGCTATTCAACAAGAAGAAACCCATGTATGAACTGGATGTAACGAACAGATACCATGTAGGAGATGATCTGTATACACGTTTATGCAGGATGGCTGATGAAGGAAAGATCAATGAAGCGGAAAATCTTCTCTATGAAGAAATGGTACCGGGAGATATGGATTATCTGGAGATGGCGCTGGCATTTTATGCGTATTTGAATTGTTTTGAGGACGAGGTCCTTCACAGGTATCATTACACAAGAGATGAGATCAAAGAAGGAATGGAAGATTTTCTGGACAGATATGGATGCAGTGATATGAAAGAATTACTGGGGGAATAAATACAATGGAAAGATCAAGAGAAGAATTGGATACACGATTAAAACAGCAGATACAGTTTATTGTAGAAGTAGATAAAGTAAAGAATATTTTCAGGCAGACATATCTTGCGGATGCAAACAGAAAAGAGAATGACGCAGAACATTCCTGGCATCTGGCGCTTATGGCAGTACTTTTAAAGGATTACATGAAAGAAGAGATAGATCTGGCGAAGGTGATGATCATGGTTCTGATCCATGATCTTGTTGAGATTGATGCGGGAGATACGTATGCATATGATGAAAGTGGTGCAGCGACCAAGAGAGAACGGGAAGAAAAGGCGGCTGATCGTATTTTTGGATTACTGCCGGAAGATCAGGGACAAGAATTCCGCAAGTTGTGGGAAGAGTTCGAAGCTTATAAGACTCCGGAAGCAAAATATGCCCATCTTCTCGATAATTTCCAGCCTCTTTTGCTGAATGATGCTTCAGGTGGGAAAAGCTGGGAAGAGCACGGAGTACACAGAAGTCAGGTGTATAAAAGAAATGAGCGGATCCCGGAGACTTCAGAGATAATCTGGGAGCAGATGAAGGAGATCATTCAGAAGCATATTGAGCAGGGACACTTATTTGAAGATTGATAAACTGTAAATAGAAACTGACAAAGAGGTGGGAAACATGTATGAAGCAGGAGTAGAGAGACTGCAGGAAATGATCGATGAGAGCAGCAATATTGTATTTTTCGGAGGAGCAGGGGTATCTACCGAAAGTAATATTCCGGATTTTCGGAGCGCGGATGGAATTTATCATCAGTCTTATAAATATTCACCTGAGGAAGTAGTAAGCCACAGTTTTTATGAAAAGCATCCGAAAGCGTTTTTTGAGTTCTATCGGGAGAAGATGATGGTATTGGATGCAAAGCCCAACGCCGCACATTTGAAGCTGGCAGAACTTGAGAATGCAGGTAAGATAAAAGCAGTCATCACACAGAATATTGACGGGCTGCATCAGGCCGCGGGAAGTCAGGTTGTGTATGAACTGCATGGAAGTATTCATCGGAATTACTGTGAAAAATGCGGACGGTTCTATGATGCAGGGTTTGTGAAAGCGGCAGAAGGAGTACCAGTGTGTTCATGCGGAGGGCGGATCAAACCGGATGTTGTTCTATATGAAGAAGCGCTGGACGGAACGATAATCGAAAAGGCTGTCAGGGCGATTTCGCAGGCAGATATGCTGATCATCGGAGGCACCTCTCTGGTTGTATATCCGGCAGCAGGATTTATCGACTATTTTCGCGGAAAGTATCTGGTAGTGATCAATAAATCAGAGATGGCAAAGGCAGTCAGAGCAAACTTAAGTATTTCCGCGCCGATCGGAGAAATTCTGGGAAGAATTAAAGTGAAATAAAAATCTGCAGAGAGTGCGTTGAGAAATTATATTCGGCACTTTCTGCAGATTTTTGCTTTTATTTGTTTTAGTTGCAGCTTGCCCATCTTCCGGATGCACCGCAAGGCAGTACAAGACCAGTATTTTTGACCGGAAGACCGATTTCCTGAGATTCGACTTTTCCGTTCCATGGTTTTAACTCAGTTGCAAGCATATAGGTCAGAACAGCAGGAGCAAGTCCTGTTGTATAAGAATTCACAAGGAAGAACAGAGCATCCTTTGACAGAATCTTCGTACACAACTGAATGAGCGGGTGGATCATGTCTTCAATCTTCCAGATCTCACCTTTGGGACCTCTTCCATAAGAAGGAGGATCCATGATGATGGCATCATAAGTGTTGCCTCTGCGGATCTCACGTTCTACAAACTTTACGCAGTCATCGACAAGCCAGCGGATCGGTGCATCCTTCAGACCGGAGGAGAGCGCATTTTCCTTTGCCCATGTGACCATTCCCTTGGACGCATCCACATGAGTGACCTGTGCGCCAGCTGCAGCCGCAGCCAGTGTGGCGCCCCCGGTGTAGGCAAAAAGGTTTAAGACTTTGACAGATCTTCCGGCTTTTTTGATCTTTTCAGAGAACCAGTCCCAGTTGGTTGCCTGCTCCGGGAAGAGCCCGGTGTGTTTGAAATTAAATGGTTTTAAATTAAAGGTGAGAGATCCGTAATGAATCTGCCACTGCTCCGGGAGACTGAAAAATTCCCATTCGCCGCCGCCTTTTTTGCTTCGGTGATAGTGTCCATTTCTGGATTTCCATCCTTTGTCTGTCTTTGGAGTGTCCCAGATGACCTGCGGGTCAGGACGAATCAGGATATAATCTCCCCATCGCTCCAGTTTTTCACCTTTTGAGCAGTCTATGACTTCGTAATCTTTCCAATTATCAGCTATCCACATAATAATAGAGTTCCTTTCGTACTGTATGATTGTTTTATCTTCTCATAAATAGAAGAAATTTTCAACTGTATGAGCAAAAATGATAAGCAAAAAGCACGGTAAAAACCGTGCTTTTTGCTTTTGGTATGTCATTGAGAGGTTTTCCTCGTTGCTTTGCAGTTTGTATTATTATATACAAATCTGGGGAATATCCTACAATGAGGATGTATATATAAATTGGAGTTCACCGTCGCAAGACTGTTCTTGGGGGAAACAGTCGGCGAAAGTATAACTGCAACAGCAACCAAATTAAATGGTCGATGACTTATGATTCATTCATAAGTCGGTTTTAATATATCACGCAGAAAAAAGAGTGTCAAGAAATCAGAATAAAAAAATTTTGATTTTTACTATTTGACAAGAAATTGTGAAAATCTACCGAAAAAATTGTGCGATTTTTGTTACATGTGCTACTTCCGAAACGATACGACAATAAGAAAAAGGTTCCGATTCTGTGGGATTTCAAAAATGGCAAATCTTAAAGAAGGGAAAAAGGAAAAGATTGTAAAAGAGTTTCTTCATATTATAATAGATCCTTTTCTTTGCATGTGAGCATGACAGTTCAGAGCCTATGTCTAACATCGAGTGTGAGCGGCTGTATTGTATTAAAAAAAATACAAAAAAATAAAAAAAGTACTTGAAAAATGAGAATAAGTTCGTTATACTAAGAGAGCTGTGGCATGATAGCGTTGAAGCGTGAGGTTGCCGCTTAGTGAGAAATCACATAGCGGGTTTTCCGTGGAGCGAATGTCAAGTTAGGAAACTGGCGACAAGTCACTGTACGAATCACAACTGATTACTGCTTACCGATAATGGGTAAAGGTATGAAACAACGTGTGAGTTTCTCACGACACACACGGGAGAGTGTACAGTCACCGCTTGTCGTACTGATGTGAAAAGTACGAAAAGGAGGCGACTTTTTTTATGGCAAGTCAAGTAATGAGAATCACATTGAAAGCATATGATCACCAGCTGGTTGATGCATCTGCAAAAAAAATCATCGAAACTGTAAAGAAAAACGGAGCACAGGTAAGCGGACCGGTACCACTTCCAACTAAGAAGGAAGTTGTTACAATCTTAAGAGCGGTTCACAAATACAAAGATTCCAGAGAGCAGTTCGAGCAGAGAACTCATAAGAGACTGATTGATATCACTACACCAACACAGAAAACTGTGGACGCGCTTTCCAGACTGGAAATGCCAGCAGGTGTTTACATCGATATCAAAATGAAAAACAAATAAGAAAGTCCACAAAATGCGGGCAGCAAAATGAGACAGTAACAATCCTATAATTTAGGATGAGCGCGAAAGCGTTCCGCTGTAAATCACAGGAGGTAATTATAATGAAGAAAGCTATTTTGGCTACAAAAGTCGGAATGACTCAGATCTTCAATGAAGAGACAGGAGTCCTGATTCCGGTAACTGTATTGCAGGCTGGACCATGTGTAGTAACACAGGTTAAAACAGTTGAGAATGACGGTTACAAAGCAGTTCAGGTCGGATTTGTTGACAAGAAAGAAAAGATTGTCACAAAAGACAAGAGCGGTAAAAAAGAGATTGCACACAGAAATGGTGTGACAAAAGCAGAAAAAGGACACTTTGACAAAGCAGGTGTTTCCGGAAAGAGATATGTAAAAGAATTCAGATTTGAAAATGCTGAAGAATATACATTGGCTCAGGAAATCAAAGCTGATATCTTCGCAGCAGGAGATAAGGTAGATGCAACAGCAATCTCCAAAGGTAAAGGTTTCCAGGGAGCAATCAAGCGTCACAATCAGAGCAGAGGACCTATGACACACGGTTCTAAGTTCCATCGTCACGCTGGTTCTAACGGTGCGGCATCCGATCCGAGTAAAGTATTCAAAGGTAAAAAGATGCCAGGTCAGATGGGTGGAAAGAAGATTACAGTTCAGAACCTGGAAGTAGTAAGAGTAGATGCAGAGAACAACCTGCTGTTAGTAAAAGGTTCCGTTCCAGGACCTAAGAAATCTCTTATCACAATCAAAGAAACTGTAAAGGCTAACTAGTCTGACGGACAGAAAGGAGGAACACACAGATGGCAAACGTATCTGTTTATAATATCGAAGGTAAAGAAGTTGGTACAATCGATTTAAGCGATGCAGTGTTTGGTGTTGAAGTAAATGAACACCTTGTACACATGGCAGTAGTAAGCCAGCTTGCAAACAAACGTCAGGGAACACAGAAAGCGAAAACTCGTTCTGAAGTTTCCGGAGGCGGAAGAAAACCATGGAGACAGAAAGGGACAGGTCATGCAAGACAGGGTTCTACAAGATCTCCACAGTGGACAGGCGGTGGAGTTGTATTCGCTCCAACACCAAGAGATTACTCCATGAAACTCAACAAAAAAGAAAAAAGAGCAGCTCTGAAATCTGCACTTTCTTCAAGAGTAGCTGAGAACAAATTCATCGTGATCGACGAGATGAACTTTGGAGAAATCAAAACAAAGAATTTCCAGAACATGCTGAACAGCCTGAACGTAAACAAAGCTTTAGTTGTACTGGAAGATGGAAATGTAAACGCTGAACTTTCTGCAAGAAACATCGCAGATGTAAAAACAGCAAGAACAAATACAATCAACGTATTTGATATCCTGAAATACAACACAGTAATCGCTACAAAAGCAGCTGTTGCAAATATCGAGGAGGTGTACGCATAATGGCAAACATTCAGTATTATGATGTAATCCTTAAACCGGTAATCACTGAGAAGAGCATGGAAATGATGGCTGATAAGAAATACACTTTCCAGGTACACACAGATGCTACAAAATCTCAGATCAAAGAAGCTGTTGAAAAAATGTTCGCAGGAACAAAAGTAAAAAGCGTCAACACAATGAACCTTGATGGTAAAACAAAAAGACGTGGAATGACATTCGGAAAAACAGCTAAGACAAAGAAAGCAATTGTACAGTTAACAGAAGAGAGCGCAGATATCGAAATCTTTGAAGGGCTGTAAGATTTGACATTAAACGGTGCAAATCCGTGAAACAAATAATTAGGAAAAATGAAAGGAGAGACAGTAATGGGAATTAAAGTATACAACCCATATACACCTTCCAGAAGACAGATGACAGGATCTGATTTCTCTGAGATCACAAAAACAACTCCTGAGAAATCCTTACTGGAATCTAAAAATAGAAAAGCTGGTCGTAACAACCAGGGTAAAATCACTGTAAGACACCGCGGAGGCGGAGCTAAAAAGAAATATAGAATTATCGACTTCAAGAGAAGAAAAGACGGAATTCCGGCAACTGTAATCGGAATCGAATACGATCCGAACAGAACAGCTAACATCGCACTGATCTGCTACGCAGACGGAGAGAAAGCTTACATCCTTGCACCAGAAGGATTAAAAGACGGAATGACAGTTATGAACGGAGCAGAAGCAGAGGTAAGAGTAGGAAACTGCCTGCCACTTTCTGAAATCCCAGTTGGTACACAGATCCACAACATCGAGTTATATCCTGGAAAAGGCGGACAGATGGTTCGTTCAGCAGGAAACAGCGCTCAGTTGATGGCGAAAGAAGGAAAATACGCAACACTTAGACTTCCATCCGGTGAGATGAGAATGGTTCCAATCATTTGTAGAGCATCTATCGGTGTCGTAGGAAACGGAGATCACAGCCTGATCAACGTTGGTAAAGCAGGACGTAAGCGTCACATGGGTATCAGACCTACTGTCCGCGGTTCTGTTATGAACCCGAACGACCATCCGCACGGTGGTGGTGAAGGTAAGACTGGTATCGGTCGTCCAGGTCCATGTACTCCATGGGGTAAACCGGCACTTGGTCTTAAGACACGTAAGAAAAATAAAGCTTCTAACAAGATGATCGTAAGAAGAAGAGACGGTAAAGCAATCAAATAATTTAGTTTACAAGGAGGTTAGAACCTATGGCTCGCTCACTTAAAAAAGGACCATTTGCAGATGCCAGCTTACTGAAAAAAGTAGATGCTATGAACGCTGCAGGTGATAAATCAGTTATTAAGACATGGTCACGTCGTTCTACAATCTTCCCGTCATTTGTTGGACACACAATCGCTGTTCACGACGGAAGAAAACATGTACCGGTGTATGTGACAGAAGATATGGTTGGACACAAACTCGGAGAGTTCGTTGCAACAAGAACATACAGAGGACACGGAAAAGACGAGAAGAAGTCAAAAGTCAGATAATATAGATTAGATTATTCGGAAGGAGGGTTCATCCATGGCAAAAGGACATAGATCCCAAATCAAGAGAGAAAGAAACGAGCAGAAAGACACAAGACCATCAGCTAAGATTTCTTACGCTAGAGTCTCTGTTCAGAAAGCATGCTACGTTTTGGATGCCATCAGAGGTAAGGATGTACAGACAGCACTTGGTATTTTAGCTTATAATCCAAGATATGCTTCAAGCGTAATAGAGAAATTATTGAAATCAGCAATCGCAAATGCTGAGAACAACAACGGTATGAACGTTGAGAACCTTTATATCGAAGAGTGTTATGCAAACAAAGGACCAACAATGAAGAGAATCAGACCGAGAGCACAGGGTAGAGCTTACAGAATCGAAAAGAGAATGAGCCATATCACAATCGTGCTGAATGAAAGATAAGGAGGACACTCATGGGACAGAAAGTTAATCCACATGGTTTAAGAGTCGGCGTTATCAAAGAATGGGATTCTAGATGGTACGCAGAAAAAGACTTTGCAGATAACCTGGTAGAAGATAACAAGATCAGAACATTTCTGAAAAAGAAATTATACAGTGCAGGTGTTTCCAAGATCGAGATCGAAAGAGCATCTGACCGTGTGAAAATCATCATCTACACAGCAAAACCTGGTGTAGTAATCGGTAAGGGTGGTTCTGAGATTGAGAAAGTGAAAGCAGAACTTGCTAAATTCACAAACAAAAAATTAATCGTAGACATCAAAGAAGTAAAAAGACCAGATAAAGATGCTCAGTTAGTAGCTGAAAACATCGCACAGCAGCTGGAAAACCGTATTTCATTCAGACGTGCTATGAAATCCTGCATGTCAAGAACAATGAAATCAGGAGCACTTGGTGTGAAGACATCTGTTTCCGGACGTCTCGGCGGAGCTGATATGGCTCGTACAGAGTTCTACAGCGAAGGAACAATTCCGCTTCAGACACTGAGAGCAGACATTGATTATGGATTCGCAGAAGCTGACACAACTTACGGAAAAGTCGGTGTAAAGGTTTGGATTTACAAAGGCGAAGTTCTTCCGACTAGAGCAGATAAGGAAGGGAGCGATAAATAATGTTAATGCCAAAAAGAGTGAAACGTCGTAAACAGTTCCGTGGTACCATGAAAGGTAAAGCTTTAAGAGGTAACACGATTTCATATGGTGAGTATGGTATTGTCGCAACAGAGCCGTGCTGGATTCGTTCTAACCAGATCGAGGCAGCCCGTGTTGCTATGACACGTTACATCAAACGTGGTGGTAAAGTTTGGATCAAAATTTTCCCAGACAAACCTGTAACAGCAAAACCAGCAGAAACTCGAATGGGTAGTGGAAAAGGAACATTAGAGTACTGGGCAGCAGTAGTAAAACCAGGTCGTGTAATGTTCGAAATTGCAGGAGTACCAGAGGAAACAGCTAGAGAGGCACTTCGTCTTGCAATGCATAAATTACCTTGCAAATGCAAAATCGTTTCTCGCGCAGACTTAGAAGGCGGTGATAACAGTGAAAATTAATACATTTGTAAACGAATTAAGAGCAAAATCTGTAGAAGAATTAAATGAAGAATTAGTAGCTGCTAAAAAGGAACTCTTCAATCTGAGATTCCAGAATGCAACTAACCAGTTAGATAACACAAGCAGAATTAAAGAAGTTAGAAAGAACATCGCAAGAATTCAGACGATGATCACAGAAGCTTCTAAAGCTGAATAGGAGGTCGTACTGTGGAAGAAAGAAATTTAAGAAAAGTTCGTACAGGCAAGGTTGTCAGCGATAAAATGGACAAAACAATCGTTGTCGCAGTTGAAGACCACGTTAAACACCCTCTTTATAAGAAAATCGTAAAAAGAACTTATAAATTGAAAGCTCATGATGAAAACAATGAGTGTAACGTTGGGGATACAGTAAGAGTTATGGAAACAAGACCACTGTCTAAAGACAAAAGATGGAGACTTGTTGAGATCGTAGAAAAAGCGAAATAATTGATTCGCACTTTGAAGATTCGTTCAAAGAATGGAAAATAAAGGAGGATTACCTGCATGATACAACAGGAAAGTAGACTTAAAGTAGCAGACAACACAGGTGCTAAAGAATTACTTTGTATCCGTGTGCTTGGCGGTTCTACAAGAAGATATGCCCACATCGGAGATGTTATCGTTGCGTCTGTTAAAGATGCAACACCAGGCGGCGTTGTTAAAAAAGGTGACGTTGTTAAGGCTGTAGTTGTCCGTACTGTAAACAGTACTCGTCGTAAAGATGGTTCCTATATCAGATTCGATGAAAATGCTGCTGTAATTATAAAAGACGATATGAACCCACGTGGAACACGTATTTTTGGACCAGTAGCCAGAGAGCTCAGAGACAAACGCTTCATGAAGATTGTTTCTTTAGCTCCGGAAGTACTGTAGGAGGTGCCTAGAATGTCAGCTATGAAGATTAAAAAAGGCGATATGGTTAAAGTTATCGCTGGTAAAGATAAAAACAAAGAAGGCAAAGTTCTTGCTGTAAATAACAAAGACGGAAAAGTTCTGGTTGAGGGAATCAACATGCTCACAAAGCATACGAAACCAAGCGCAGCGAATCAGAATGGTGGTATCGTTCATCAGGAAGGCTACATTGATGCTTCTAACGTAATGCTTCTGCATGACGGAAAAGCTACAAGAGTAGGATTCAAAATGGATGGAGACAAAAAGGTTCGTTTTGCAAAATCAACAGGTAAAGTAATTGATTAATTTGGGAAAGGAGGACCAGAACTTTGAGTAGACTGAAAGAACAGTATCAGAATGAGATCGTTGATGCAATGATCAAAAAATTTGGATATAAAAACATTATGGAAGTGCCGAAACTGGACAAAGTTGTAATCAACATGGGTGTTGGTGAGGCAAAAGAAAACGCGAAAGTATTAGAGTCAGCAGTAGCTGATCTTGAGAAAATCGCAGGTCAGAAAGCAGTTCTTACAAGAGCTAAGAACTCAGTGGCTAACTTCAAAATCAGAGAAGGTATGCCGATCGGATGTAAAGTTACTTTAAGAGGAGAAAGAATGTATGAGTTCGTTGATCGTCTGATCAACCTTGCTCTTCCTCGTGTACGTGACTTCAGAGGTGTAAATCCGAACGCATTTGACGGAAGAGGTAACTACGCTCTCGGAATTAAAGAGCAGCTGATTTTCCCAGAAATCGAATACGACAAAGTGGATAAGGTCAGAGGTATGGATGTAATTTTCGTTACAACTGCTAAGACTGACGAGGAAGCTCGTGAATTATTGACACAGTTCAATATGCCATTCACAAAGTAAAGGAGGGAAATTCATGGCTAAAACATCAATGAAAATCAAACAGCAGCGCAAACAGAAATTCTCTACAAGAGAATACAGCCGTTGCAGAATCTGTGGACGTCCACATGCATATTTGAGAAAATATGGTATCTGCCGTGTTTGCTTCCGTGAACTGGCATACAAAGGACAGATCCCAGGCGTAAGAAAAGCAAGCTGGTAAGTCCGGAACAAAGGAAACTACCCGTATAAACATATAGGAGGTCATATAAATGAACATGAGCGATCCAATTGCAGATATGCTTACAAGAATCCGTAATGCAAATACTGCGAAACATGATACAGTAGATGTACCTGCATCCAAAATGAAAAAAGCAATCGCTGAGATTCTTTTCAATGAAGGATACATCGCAAAATATGATATCGTAGAAGATGGACACTTTGAAACAATCCATATTACACTGAAATATGGTGCAGACAAGAACGAAAAAGTTATCTCTGGTCTGAAGAGAATCTCCAAACCAGGTCTGCGTGTGTATGCTGGAACAGAGGATATCCCGAGAGTACTCGGAGGACTCGGAACAGCAATCCTTTCTACAAACAAAGGTGTTATCACAGATAAAGAAGCCAGAAAACTTGGCGTAGGTGGAGAAGTACTCTGCTTCGTTTGGTAGGCACTGAACACCGAGATATTCTGTGTAAAACATAGATAATTGTAACTGAAAACAGAGGAGCCAAAGCAGCTCCTCCGAAAATCTAAGTTAAGGAGGAAACAGGTATGTCACGTATCGGAAGACTGCCAGTTGCAATTCCAGCAGGAGTAACTGTGGAAGTTGCAGCAAACAATGTAGTGACTGTAACAGGTCCAAAAGGAACTCTTGTAAAAGAGCTTCCAGTTGAAATGGAAATCAAAGTTGAAGGTGAAGAAGTTGTTGTAACAAGACCAAGCGATCTGAAGAAAATGAAATCTCTTCACGGTCTTACAAGAACACTGATCAACAACATGGTTGTTGGTGTAACAAACGGATACGAAAAAGTTCTGGAAGTTAATGGTGTTGGTTACAGAGCATCCAAATCCGGAAACAAACTGACATTGAACTTAGGATACTCTCATCCAGTTGAAATGATCGATCCGGAAGGTGTTGAGACTGTACTGGAAGGTCAGAACAAAATCACAGTAAAAGGTATCGACAAAGAAAAAGTTGGCCAGTTTGCAGCTGAAATCAGAGATAAGAGAAGACCGGAACCATACAAAGGTAAAGGTATTAAATATGCTGATGAAGTTATCAGACGCAAAGTTGGTAAGACTGGTAAGAAATAATTAAGGAGAGTGTGAAAATGGTTAGTAAGAAATCAAGAAGCGAAGTTCGTAGAAAAAAACACATGAAATTACGTAACCGTTTCAGCGGTACTGCTGAAAGACCACGTTTGGCTGTGTTTAGAAGTAATAATCATATGTATGCTCAGATTATCGATGATACAGTTGGAAACACTCTGGTTGCAGCGTCTACACTTGAAAAAGATGTAAAAGCAGAATTAGAAAAAACCAACAACGTTGAAGCAGCAGCATACTTAGGAAAAGTAATTGCTGAAAAAGCAAAAGCAAAAGGAATCACTGATGTTGTATTCGACAGAGGCGGATTCATCTATCAGGGAAAAGTTAAAGCATTAGCAGATGCAGCTAGAGAAGCTGGACTGAATTTCTAAGGAAGGGAGAACACAGATGAGACAGGAACGCATTGATGCTAGTAATTTAGAATTAACAGAAAAAGTGGTATCAATCAAACGTGTTACCAAAGTTGTTAAAGGTGGTCGTAACTTCAGATTCACAGCTTTAGTAGTTGTTGGCGATGGAAAAGGCCATGTTGGTGCAGGTTTAGGAAAGGCTACTGAAATTCCAGAAGCTATCCGTAAAGGAAAAGAAGATGCAGCTAAAAATCTGATTAAAGTTGCATTAGATGAAAACGAGAGCATTACACATGATGTGATCGGAAAATTCGGCAGCGCTTCCGTACTGCTGAAAAAAGCTCCGGAAGGTACTGGAGTTATCGCCGGTGGTCCGGCTCGTGCGGTTATCGAGATGGCAGGTATCAAGAACATCCGTACAAAATCTCTGGGATCTAACAACAAACAGAATGTCGTACTTGCAACAATCGCAGGTCTGAAAGACGTTAAGACTCCGGAAGAAGTAGCAAAACTTCGCGGCAAATCAGTAGAAGAGATCGTAGGCTAGGAGGTAAATGAAAATGGCAAATTTAAAAGTTACATTAGTAAAGTCTACAATCGGTGCCGTACCAAAGCATAAAAGAACTGTTGAGGCACTTGGATTAAAGAAAGTGAACAAAACAGTCGTATTACCAGATAATGCAGCTACCAGAGGTATGGTACAGCAGGTTAGACATTTAGTAAAAGTTGAAGAAGAAGCTTAATTTCAGACGATAAGGAGGTAATATCATGGACTTATCTAACTTAAGACCGGCAGACGGTTCTAAGCACAGCGATAATTTCAGAAGAGGCCGTGGACACGGTTCTGGAAATGGTAAGACAGCTGGTAAAGGTCACAAAGGTCAGAAGGCTCGTTCCGGAGCAACAAGACCAGGCTTTGAAGGTGGTCAGATGCCTTTATACAGAAGAATACCAAAGAGAGGATTCAAATGCAGAAACTCTAAAGAAATCGTTGGTATCAATGTAAGTGCATTAGAAAGATTTGAAGATGGCGCAACAGTTTCCGTTGAAACTCTGATCGAAAGCGGTATCGTAACAAATCCTAGAGATGGTGTTAAAATTCTTGGAAACGGAGAGTTAACTAAGAAACTCACTGTTCAGGCAAATGCATTCAGTGCAGGCGCTGTTGAAAAGATTGAGGCCCTTGGTGGAAAAGCAGAGGTGATCTAATGCTCAAGACTGTGCGAAAAGCATTTCAAATAGAAGACATTAGAAAACGGCTTTTCTATACATTTTTAATGCTGATCGTTGTAAGATTTGGTTCTCAGCTCCCGACTCCGGGAGTTGACCCGACTTACATTCAGAATTTACTGGCGAGCCAGAATAACGGTGCATACAGCTTTTTTGATGCATTTACCGGTGGTTCGTTCACAAGGATGTCAGTCTTCGCACTGAGCATCACACCATACATTACATCTTCCATCATTATGCAGCTTTTGACAATTGCAATTCCGAAGCTTGAGGAAATGCAGAAGGAAGGTGCTGAGGGAAGAAAGAAAATTGCGGCAATTACGCGTTATGTGACAGTTGCTCTCGCACTGATCGAATCCATTGCAATGTCTATCGGTTTTGGTCGTCAGGGACTTCTGGAAGAATTTAACTTTGTAAATGTTGCGATTGTTGTGTGTACATTGACAGCCGGTTCTGCATTCTTGATGTGGATCGGTGAGCGTATCACAGAAAAAGGTGTGGGAAATGGTATTTCTATCGTACTGTTGATTAATATTCTTTCCCGTGTACCGAATGATTTTGTGACGCTTTACACACAGTTTATTAAAGGAAAAACTCTGGCAAAGGGTGCTATGGCAGCAATCATTATCCTTGCAATTCTGTTGGCAGTTGTGTTATTTGTTATCATTCTGCAGGATGGTGAGAGAAGGATTGCAGTACAGTATTCCCAGAAAGTACAGGGAAGAAGGACATATGGTGGCAAGGCTACACATATTCCGTTAAAAGTAAATACTTCAGGTGTTATTCCGGTTATCTTTGCATCTTCACTGATGCAGTTCCCGATTGTAATTGCCCAGTTCTTAGGCAAGGGTGACGGAAACGGATGGGGAAGTCAGATTCTTCGGACAATGAATTCCAATAACTGGTGTGATCCTGATAATTTAGTATATTCAATAGGACTGATCATTTACATTGCGCTGACAATCTTTTTTGCATATTTCTATACATCGATTACATTTAATCCACTGGAAATTGCAAACAACATGAAAAAAAGCGGCGGATTTATTCCGGGAATTCGTCCTGGAAAACCAACAGTCGAATATCTGCAGACAATTTTGAATCGTATCGTATTCATTGGTGCATGCGGACTTGTGATTGTTCAGGTAGTTCCGTTCTTCTTTAACGGTGTATTTGGTGCGAATGTTTCTTTTGGAGGAACTTCACTGATCATTATCGTAGGTGTTGTACTTGAGACGATCAAGAAGATCGAGTCGCAGATGCTTGTCCGCAACTACTCAGGTTTCCTGAGCAGCAAGGGCTCATCAAAGTAAAAGGGTTCTTGGATATGAAATGAGACAATTTAGCTCGTTGTATGCTGTCCCTTTTTGGGACGGAATACGGCGGGTTAAAGTGCTATATGGAGGGATACTGTTATGAAGATTATTATGTTGGGTGCTCCTGGAGCAGGAAAAGGAACACAGGCTAAGAAAATTGCAGAGAAATATGATATTCCTCATATTTCTACAGGTGATATTTTCAGAGCCAATATTAAAAACGGAACAGAGCTTGGACAGAAAGCAAAAACATATATGGATCAGGGACTTCTTGTACCGGATGAACTGGTAGTTGACCTCGTGGTAGACAGGGTAAATCAGGAAGACTGTTCCAAAGGATATGTGCTGGATGGTTTCCCGAGAACAATCCCACAGGCAGAGGCACTGGATAAAGCTCTGTCTGCAATGGGACAGAAGATGGATTATGCCATCAATGTAGAAGTTCCGGATGAAAATATTGTAAACAGAATGTCCGGACGCAGAGCATGTGTAGACTGCGGAGCAACATACCATATTGTATATGCACCGACAGAGAAAGAGGATGTCTGTGATAAATGCGGTGGAAGTCTGATCTTAAGAGATGATGACAAACCGGAAACAGTACTGAAACGTCTTGGAGTATATCACGAGCAGACACAGCCACTGATCGACTATTATACAAAAGCGGGAATCTTAAAAGAAGTAGATGGAACGATCGATATCAATGATGTGTTTGCAGCGATCGTTCAGATTCTGGGAGAGTAATTCATGCAGCTGGAACCGGGAATGCTTGCGCGTTCGAAAGCAGGGCATGATAAGAATTGTATATATGTCATAATTTGTGTCAAAGATGAATATGTATATCTGGCAGACGGGCAGCTTCGTCCGGTCTGCCGGGCAAAGAAGAAAAACCTGAGGCATGTGCAGCCGATCAAAAAGCTTCACAGTACTTCAGTGACCGATGATGAAACAATCAGAAATGTAATAAGAAAGTATTCCAAATCTATTGGATGAGGAGTGGAAGCGTCAAGAGCGCAGGAGGATTTAGTATGTCAAAAGCTGACGTAATCGAAATTGAAGGAGTCGTAGTTGAAAAACTGCCAAACGCAATGTTTAAAGTAGAGCTGGAGAATGGTCATATCGTGCTGGCTCATATCAGTGGAAAACTGCGTATGAATTTTATTAAGATTTTACCAGGTGACAAGGTGACATTGGAGATGTCTCCATACGATCTGAGCAAAGGAAGAATTGTTTGGAGAGATAAGTAAAAAGGTATTGACTTTATTAGATATAGGGTGCTATAATATCAAGTGGCTGTTTTTGGGTAGGTGTGTCCAAAAGCAGTTGGAAACGTAAGGGTTTTAGCAATGGATGGAAGGAGGATTTGACATGAAGGTTAGATCATCAGTAAAACCAATTTGTGAAAAATGCAAAATCATTAAAAGAAAAGGAAGCATCAGAGTAATCTGTGAGAATCCTAAGCACAAACAGCGTCAGGGATAATTGCTGGTTTGTGAAATGAATTAGGCGGCTGACAGCGCGACACACCAGGAAGTGTGTAGAGCTGTTTAATATACAGTAAGGATACACCACTGCTACGCATTTGGCAGATTGCCTCACAAGAAGGCTGGTGGTCTTGACACATACACGAGAACTTGGATACAGGTTCTTTCTTCTGCATTCGGCAGGACAGTATGTGTGTGTATATTGCTTCTAATACCCGACAGTCATTTGCGTAAAAAGATTTACGTGTCGGGAAAGGGTGCATCATATTTGCACCTGGTGTGATTCAGCAAAGTCTGACACACCCAGTTAAAGACAATATTAAATTTAGATTCAAAATGGAGGAAAGACACATGGCTCGTATTGCAGGTGTAGACTTACCAAGAGACAAACGTGTAGAAATCGGACTTACTTATATTTACGGAATCGGAAAAACATCCGCTATCCGTATCCTTGCAGATGCAGGAGTAGATCCAGATACACGTGTTAGAGATTTGACACAGGACGACGTTAAGAAAATCAGTGAAGTGATCGATGAGACTCAGGTTGTAGAAGGTGATCTCAGAAGAGAAATCCAGTTAAACATCAAGAGACTTAAAGAAATCGGATGCTACCGTGGAATCCGTCACAGAAAAGGACTTCCGGTACGTGGTCAGAAAACAAAGACTAATGCAAGAACATGCAAAGGTCCTAAGAGAACTGTAGCAAACAAGAAAAAATAATATAAAGTAATATCCCCGTCAAGTGGGGAATACAAGAATTCAAGAAAGTAGGTTAGTTTAAATGGCTAAGAAAGTTACAAAAAAAGTGACAAAGAAACGTGTCAAGAAAAACGTTGAACGAGGACAAGCACATATCCAGTCATCTTTTAATAATACAATCGTAACATTAACAGATACACAGGGAAATGCACTTTCATGGGCAAGTGCAGGCGGTCTGGGATTTAGAGGTTCAAGAAAATCTACTCCATATGCAGCTCAGATGGCAGCTGAAACAGCAGCAAAGGCAGCATTAGTACATGGTCTGAAAACAGTTGATGTTTTCGTAAAGGGTCCAGGATCAGGAAGAGAAGCTGCAATCCGTGCATTACAGGCTTGCGGTATTGATGTAGTAAGTATCAAAGACGTAACACCGGTACCACACAACGGATGCCGCCCACCAAAACGCAGAAGAGTCTAATTTCGGACTTGGCGGCAGTTTTTTGCTGCAGGTGAGCTAACAGAGAATTTGAGCAATGAGCATAGCGGATTACTGCAGTTCCGCTGATTTTTAAGGAGGATAAACATGGCAGTTAATAGAGTTCCAGTTCTTAAAAGATGCCGTTCATTAGGTATGGACCCAATCTATTTAGGAATCAACAAAAAATCTAACAGACAGTTAAAAAGAGCTAATAGAAAAATGAGCGAGTACGGTCTCCAGTTACGTGAGAAACAGAAAGCAAAATTCATCTATGGTGTATTAGAGAAACCTTTCAGAAACTACTATGCAAAAGCAAAACAGATGGAAGGTATGACAGGTGAAAACCTGATGATTCTTCTGGAATCCAGACTGGACAATGTAATGTTCCGTATGGGATTCGCAAGAACAAGAAAAGAAGCTAGACAGATCGTTGACCACAAACACGTTTTAGTAAACGGAAAACAGGTAAACATTCCATCTTACCTTGTAAAAGCTGGTGACGTGATTGAAATCAAAGAAAAACACAAAGACTGCCAGAGATACAAAGATATTCTGGAAGTAACAGGTGGAAACATGATTCCTGACTGGCTGGAAGTTGATGCTGAGAACCTGAAAGGTACAGTAAAAGAGCTTCCTTCAAGAGAAGCAATCGATGTTCCTGTAGATGAGATGTTAATCGTCGAATTATATTCTAAATAATCTCTCAGTGAGTAGCAGAAGTTTTAGAATCCGGAGATTTAACATTGTACCCCCTCAACATATATTAACCCATAAGGAGGGTCTGTGTAGTGTTTGATTTTAATAAGCCGAATATTGAAATTACAGAAATTTCAGAAGATAAAAAATATGGAAAATTTGTAGTGGAACCTCTGGAGAGAGGATACGGAATCACATTGGGTAACTCCCTGAGAAGAATCATGCTTTCTTCTCTTCCGGGAGCAGCCATCAGTTCTGTAAAGATTGACGGAGTTCTGCACGAATTCAGTTCCATCCCAGGTGTAAAAGAAGATGTAACAGAGATTATCATGAACTTAAAGTCCCTGGCAATCAAAAATACATCAGAATCAGACGAAGTAAAGAATGCATATATCGAGTTTGAAGGAGAAGGTATTGTAACAGGTGCTGATATCCAGACAGATTCTGATATTGAGATTATGAATCCGGAGCAGGTTATCGCTACATTGAGCGGCGGTAAAGACAGCAAATTGTATATGGAACTTACCATTACAAAAGGCAGAGGATACGTAAGCGCAGACAAGAACAAGAGTGAGGATATGCCGATTGGTGTGATTCCGATCGATTCAATCTATACACCGGTTGAACGTGTCAATATGACCGTTCAGAATACTCGTGTCGGACAGGTTACAGATTATGACAAACTGACATTAGACGTATGGACAAAGGGAACACTGCTTCCGGATGAGGCAGTCAGCCTTGCAGCAAAAGTTCTCAGTGAACATCTGAAATTATTCATTGACCTTTCTGAAGTTGCTCAGTCAGCTGAAGTCATGATTGAAAAAGAGGATGACGAGAAAGAGAAAGTTCTGGAGATGAGCATTGACGAATTAGAGCTTTCTGTACGTTCATACAACTGTCTGAAGAGAGCCGGCATCAACACAGTAGAAGAACTTACAAACAAGACACCGGAAGACATGATGAAGGTGCGTAACCTTGGACGTAAGTCTCTGGAAGAAGTGCTGGCAAAATTAAAAGAATTAAACCTTGAGTTAAATCAGGGAGAGGAATAAAGAAAATTATCCCGTCAGTAAGCCCGAAGAGCGTGGCGGGAGCATTTGATTTATAAGCCCGAAGATGCAAAACCAAATGTTTATTTAATGGAGGACCATAAAAATGGCAAAATATAGAAAACTCGGCAGAACATCCAGCCAGAGAAAAGCTTTGATCAGAAACCAGGTAACAGCATTACTGAACAATGGTAAAATCGTTACTACAGAAGCAAAAGCAAAAGAGATCCGTAAAGAAGTTGAAAAACTGATCGCTTTAGCTGTAAAAGAAAAAGATAACTTCGAAGAAGTAACTGTAAAAGCTAAAGTTGCTAAAAAAGACGACAAAGGCAGAAGAGTGAAAGAAGTTGTTGACGGTAAAAAAGTAACTGTTTACGAAGAAGTTGAAAAGACAATCAAAAAAGATATGCCAAGCAGACTTCACGCAAGAAGACAGATGCTGAAAGTTCTTTACACAGCAACAGAAGCTCCAAAGAACAACATCAAGAGAAATATGAAAAAAGTTGATTTAGTGGATAAATTATTCACAGAAATCGCTCCAAAATATGCAGACCGCAACGGTGGTTACACAAGAATTGTTAAGATTGGCCAGCGTAAAGGTGATGCAGCTATGGAAGTACTGATCGAGTTAGTTTAATCAGTAATCAAAATAGCAAAAGAGAAGCACTTGAAGATCAGAGATGGTTTTCGAGTGCTTTTTTGATTCATCTAAAATTAAAAAAAATTTAATGATTTTTGCAACACATTTGTAATCTTTTTCGTCTAATATATAGGTGATACTGTATTACGGTATTATTACATAAGAGAATGTAAAAGGGGAACATTTAGGATGGGAAAAGCGAAAAAAATAAAGGCAGTAAAAAGAAGAAAGACGGGAAAAGACGGTAAAGTAAAGGCTTTGTGGATCACAGGAGGGGTTCTTGCAGGGATCTGTTTGATCTATGTTGCAATCTCTGTGTATTTCATGAGTCACTTTTTCGTGAATACGAAAATTAACGGTAAAAACTTTTCGGGGAAGACAGCAAGTGATGTAGAAAAGTATCTCCAGACAAATATAAAAGATTATAAGCTTACAATTTTGGAAAATGAAGGAAGACAGGATGTGATCAGCGGAAGCGAGATTGGACTGGAATACAGAGCGGGGACAGAAGCAGAAAAATTGTTGAAGGATCAGAATGGATTCGCCTGGCCGAAAGCTTTCTTTACGGAGAATTCCAGAAAGGTTTCAGTCAATGTGTCATATAATGAGGAATCCTTGAATCAGCGGATCTCACAGCTTTCATGTCTGCAGACAGAGCAGACACCGGCAGAGAATGCAAAGCCGGAATTTGATGGAAACCAGTATGTCATCAAACCGGAAGTATATGGAAATGCCGTGGATAAAGAACGTCTTACAGAGCAGGTAAAAGTTCATATCACAGAGTTTCAGCCACAGTTGGATATGGTGGAAACCAAGTGCTATGCGAAACCAAAATATGTAGAGGATTCCAAGGAAGTACAGGAAGCCTGTGATGCAATGAATAAATATGTAAATGCAAGTATCACATATCCGATGAATGAACCAGTCGTAGTAGATAAAGCGCTGATCTCACAGTGGCTGCAGGTAGACGGAGAAATGAAGGTTTCTCTCAATACAGAGGCGATGAAGCAGTGGTTTACTGCCTTTGGAGATAAGTATGATACACAGGGAACAACCAGAACCTTTACAACGCCGGCCGGAAAGAGCGCAACTGTGACGGGCGGGACTTATGGATGGTCGATTGATGAGGATACAGAGCTTGTGAATCTGCAGAACAGCATTTTAAACGGGGAAGTAGTCACAAGGGAGCCTGCATATTATGCGGGCGGTACTGCCGCAGCACATTCCGGGCAGGACTGGGGAAATACGTATGCAGAAGTGGATATGAGTGCACAGCATATGTGGTATATTCAGAATGGACAGGTGGTGCTGGAGACGGATGTTGTGACAGGAGAGCCGATTCCGTCCAAGATTACACCGGAAGGAGTGTATTCCCTGATGTGGAAGCAGCCAAATTCTGTTCTGGTCGGAGATATTAATCCAGATACCGGAGAACCGGCATACAGAACAAAGGTAAAATACTGGATGCAGGTGACGTCAAGCGGAGTCGGTTTTCATGATGCGACCTGGCAGACTGCATTTGGCGGGACATTGTATCAGATTCCGGGAACAGGGTCTCATGGCTGTATCAATATGCCGTTAGATCAGGCGGGGGCGCTCTTCAATATGATCGAACCAGGGACACCGGTGATCTTCCATTGGTGATAAAAAATTAATTTTTTGTGCAAATGTACCAATTGATGTTAAAAAGATAACGTTAAATATTTGTCAAAAGCTATATTGACAATTATTTAACAAGAAAGTATACTAATACCTGTAATGAAGAAACCAAGTCAATTACAGGAGGATTATTGAAATGGCGAAGAAAAAAGAAGAGATGGGAGTACCTGCAATCGTAGACAGCGTAGAAACACTGGAAGCGAAGATGAAAGCAATGCGCGAAGCTCAGAAAGAATTTGCAAAATTCTCTCAGGAGCAGGTTGATAAGATTTTCTATGAAGCAGCAATGGCAGCTAACAAGATGCGTATCCCGCTTGCTAAAATGGCAGTAGAAGAGACACAGAGAGGTGTCCTTGAAGATAAAATCATTAAAAATCATTATGCAGCAGAGTATATCTACAATGCATATAAAGATACAAAAACTTGTGGAGTGATCGAAGAAGACACTGCATACGGAATCAAGAAAGTAGCTGAGCCGATCGGACTTGTTGCAGCAGTTATTCCGACAACAAACCCGACATCTACAGCAATCTTTAAAACATTGATCTGTTTAAAGACAAGAAATGCAATTATCATCAGTCCACACCCAAGTGCAAAAGCATGTACGATCGAAGCTGCAAAGGTAGTATTGGATGCAGCCGTAAAAGCCGGAGCACCGGAAGGAATCATCGGATGGATCGATGTTCCATCTCTGGAACTGACAAATCAGGTTATGAGAGATTCTGACATCATCCTGGCTACAGGTGGTCCTGGAATGGTGAAGGCTGCTTACTCTTCAGGAAAACCGGCACTTGGTGTTGGACCTGGAAATACACCTGTTATCATTGATGATACAGCAGATATCAAGATGGCAGTAAACTCTATCATCCATTCTAAAACATTTGACAATGGTATGATCTGTGCTTCTGAGCAGTCAGTTACTGTTCTGGATAGCATTTATGAAGAAGTGAAGAAAGAATTCCAGTATCGTGGATGCTACTTCCTGAAAAAAGGCGCTGAGCTTGATAAGGTTCGTAAGACAATTATCATCAATGGTGCATTAAACAGCAAGATTCCTGGAAAATCTGCATATGAGATTGCAAAAATGGCAGGTGTAGATGTTCCTGAGAATACAAAAATCCTGATCGGTGAAGTAGAGTCTGTAGATATTTCAGAAGAATTTGCTCACGAAAAATTATCTCCTGTACTTGCTATGTATAAAGCAAAAACATTTGACGAAGCACTTGCAAAAGCAGAACAGCTTGTAGCAGACGGTGGATATGGACATACATCTGCTCTGTACGTTCATCCGGCACAGACAGAAAAGATTGAAAAACACTATGCAGCAATGAAGACATGCCGTGTTCTGATCAACACTCCTGCAGCTCAGGGTGGTATCGGAGATCTTTACAACTTCAAACTGGCTCCATCTCTTACACTGGGATGTGGTTCATGGGGCGGAAACTCCGTATCAGAAAACGTTGGAGTAAAACACCTGATTAACGTGAAGACAGTTGCAGAGAGGAGAGAGAACATGCTCTGGTTCAGAACACCTGAAAAAGTATACTTCAAGAAAGGCAGCATGCCGGTTGCACTGGATGAACTTGGAACAATCATGCACAAGAAAAAAGCATTCATCGTAACAGACTCATTCCTGTACAAAAACGGATATGTAAAAGGAATCGAAGAGAAACTGGATGCTATGGGAATCCAGCACACATGCTTCTATGAAGTAGCTCCGGACCCGACACTGCAGTGTGCACAGAAAGGTGCAGACATGATGCGTTCTTTCGAGCCTGATACAATTATTGCTCTTGGTGGTGGATCTGCAATGGACGCTGCTAAGATTATGTGGGTAATGTACGAATATCCGGATGCAAACTTTGAAGATATGGCTATGGACTTCATGGATATCCGTAAGAGAGTATACACATTCCCTGAGATGGGTAAAAAAGCATACTTCGTAGCAATCCCGACATCTTCAGGAACAGGTTCTGAGGTAACACCATTTGCGATCATTACAGACGCAGAGACAGGTGTAAAATGGCCGCTGGCTGATTACCAGTTACTTCCGAACATGGCAATCGTTGATGTTGACAACATGATGACACAGCCAAAAGGACTGACAAGTGCATCAGGTATCGACGTTATGACACATGCGATCGAAGCATTTGTATCTATCATGGCTACAGACTACACAGATGGTCTTGCTATGAAAGCAGTGAAGATGGTATTTGAAAACCTTCCATCTGCATATGAGAACGGAGCAAATGATCCGAAAGCACGTGAAGAGATGGCAAACGCTTCTTGTATGGCTGGTATGGCATTCGCAAATGCATTCCTTGGATTGAACCACTCTATGGCTCATAAACTGGGAGCATTCCACCATCTGCCACACGGTGTTGCAAACGCAGTACTTCTGACAGAAGTTATGAGATACAATGCATCTGAGGTTCCAACTAAGATGGGAACATTCTCTCAGTATCAGTATCCACATGCACTTGCAAGATACGCTGAGTTAGGACGTTTTGCAGGATGCACAGGAAAAGATGACAAAGAAGTATTTGAGAACTTCCTTGCAAAACTGGAAGTATTAAAAGAACAGATCGGAATCAAGAAATCCATCAAAGAGTATGGTATCGATGAGAAATACTTCCTTGACACACTGGATGACATGGTAGAGCAGGCATTCAATGACCAGTGTACAGGAGCAAACCCAAGATACCCACTGATGAAAGAGATCAAAGAACTTTACCTGAAATGCTACTATGGAAAATAATTTCCGGTAAGGAAAATAAGAGAGAAGGACATTCCAAACGCCAGAAATGACGGGAGGAGTGTCCTCTTTTTGTGAAAATATAAAAGAAGAAAATCGTTAAAAAAAGTTAAGAAATTAACAATTATATTCAGTAAAAAAAAATCGTGAAAAATTGCACAAAGTTAACTTTAGGGGCTTACATTTCAAAAAAGCAGGAGCTATAATAAGGTCAGTAAAAGAAAAACAGATACCACACCGGAAGGATTTACCGGGCGGGATAGAATGTATGACAGGAGGCAATTTTTATGAAACTGGAAGAAAAAAACTTAATCGTAAAACGTTCTTACAAAGAAGTGTACAAATGTGAAGAAGGAATTGTAAAAGTATTTGCAAAAGAGCATCCGAAGTCAGACGTACTGAATGAGGCTTTAAATACTGCCCGTGTTGAAGAAGCAGGACTGGATATCCCGAGTGTAAAAGAAGTGACACAGATCGATGGAAAATGGGCTCTGGTGATCGAGTACAAAGATGGTAAGACAATGGAAGAGATGATGAAGGTCGATCCTACAAATCTGGAGAAATATATGAATGATTTTGTGGATCTGCAGCTGAGTGTTACAAGTAAAAAGGCACCTCTTTTAAACAAGATGAAAGATAAATTTGCCCGGCAGATCAATGGATTAAAAGTCCTGGATGCGACGACAAGATATGAACTGATGACACGACTGGAAAGTATGCCGAAGCATGACAAGATCTGTCACGGAGATTTTAATCCGAGCAACGTGATCGTTGGAAAGAACGGTAAGATGACTGTGATTGACTGGGCTCATGTGACACAGGGAAATGCAAGTGCGGATGCAGCTATGACCTATCTTTTGTTTGCACTGGAAAGTCAGGAAAAAGCAGATCTGTACCTGAAGATTTTCTGTAAGAAGAGTGATACAGCAATGCAGTATGTACAGCAGTGGCTTCCGATCGTCGCAGCAGCACAGCTTTCCAAGGAAAATGCGCTTGAGAAAGATTTCCTGATGAGATGGATTGATGTTATGGATTACCAATAGAAAAGAGGCTGAAGATCGGTATTAACAAACCGATTTTCAGCCTTCTTTTTATGTACGTATAAATTTCTACCAGCTCTGGAAGAAAAGATTCCCGCCGACATTGACTCCCGGACGATCGGTAGCACCTGCATACAGGAAGTAGTAGCAGTCAATGACAGAAGAAAGTCTTGCTCCGTTGACTGCGTCCTGGGCAACCTGAAGTGCCAGGCTGGACGGACCGGAATTCAGAACAGAATCAAGTCTTCCGCTCCAGACCGGTTCAAACTGTCCGGTTGCATAGATGACACCGTGAATTGAATTCGGGAAAAGCGGACTTTCCACACGATTCATGATCACGGTCGCTACAGCCAGCATGGAATTATAATCATGTATGGCCTCGCAGTCCAATAAAGCGGCAAAGGTAGTGAGCTCATCATGGGTTGCATCAGAGCCTCCTCCCTGAATGATATCTCCGCCGGAATCCGGTGTAGTCGGAGGTGTCGGAGTCACTGTTGAGTTACCGTCACCGGATGAAGGCTTGTCCGATTTCTGCTGCTGTTGCTGCTGAAGTTCCTGCTGTCTTTTTGCTTCCAGTTCTGCAGCTTCCTGTGCTCTAAGTGCTGCAAGCTGTGCCTGAAATGTAGCCAGATCAGTAGAAGTAGCAGCGGCTTTCGCTTCGAGATCAGACTGCTTCTTATCCAGACTTGTCTGGAGTGAGACCAGAGAATCCTGCTGTGCCTGAAGAGTCTTTTCCTCTTCTGCGATTTGATTTTTCGTCTCCTGCAGTTCAGTGAGCATCTTGCGGTCATAGTCGCTGATGTTCTGGATAAAATCTGCTTTGTTCAGAAAGTCAGTCATATCCTCTGCAGAAAAGAGCATTTCCAGAAGTGATGCGCTTCCGGTCTCGTACATATACTTAATACGTGTCTTCATGTCATTATACTGTTGAGCTTCTTTTGCCTGTGCGTCGGCTAAGGAATCTTTTGTCCTTTGAATCTCGCCATTCGTAATCTCAACCTGCATCTCAGTCGTAGATATCTGATCGCTGATGGCGACAAGTTCCTGATTGATACCGGCCAGCTGGCCTGCCAGATCAGAAGTTTTGCTTTCGAGGCTTTGGGTGCTTTCCTCTGCGGAAACAGGGAGAACAGAAAAAGCCATTGCGAGGGAGCAAATAAGTGCAGTACCTGTTTGCAGCCTGCGTTTTAAGCCTGATTTCATAACTTTAATTCCTTTCTATAAAAAAGTCTGTTTCGCTATTATACTATAAATTGCGAAATAACGCAAATTTTGATAAAATAAGTTACAAAACTTTAAGAAAGAGGTTACTGTGAGCAGTAACAGAAAGATGAGGAGTAGGCTTCATGAAAAAGATAAAAATGATAGGACTGGATTTGGACGGGACTTTGCTCAATTCAAAAAAAGAGGTAACTGATCATACAAAGAGTGTACTGGAGGAGGCCATCGCGCAGGGGATCATTGTGCTGGTAGCGACCGGGCGGCCGCTTACCGGTATTCCAGGACAGGTAAGAGCGATACAGGGAATGCAGTATGCGCTGACGACCAATGGGGCGAGAATCTACGATTTGATCCATGAAAAAACGATTCTTTCGCATCCGGTTCCTTATGAAAAAGGAAAGAAAGCGTTGGAAATCACAGAAAAGTATGATACATTACAAGAGGCGTACTTTGACCGGGAGGTATATGCGCAGGAAAATCAGCTACAGGAAATTTGGCGTTATCACAAGAATCCGCATATGTGGGAGTATGTAAGGTCTACCAGGACTGTAGTTCCGTCTATTGTAAAATGGTATGGCGAAGCAGAGCGCGATGCAGACAAACTGCAGCTTATGTTTGCGGATATGCAGGATATAGAGCGTGCCAGAAAAGAGCTGGAAGAGATTCCGGGGCTGGTATTGACGGGATCGCTTGGAAATAACATTGAGATTAATGCTCAGGGAATCGATAAGGGAATTGGAATGATTGAGCTTGGGCACAGACTTGGAATTGACAGAGATGAGATTATGGCATGCGGAGACGGGGACAATGATCTTGAAATGTTAAAGGCCGTGGGATTTGGAGTTGCCATGGGCAATGCAGAGGAAAGTGTAAAAGCGGTAGCAGATTATGTGACGGATACGAATGAGGAAGAAGGCGTGGCAAAAGCAGTCGAAAAGTTTGCTTTGAGATAGGAGGAGAGATATGTTAGAAGCATTAAAAGTAATCATACTGGGGATTGTGGAAGGAATTACAGAATGGCTCCCGATCAGCAGTACAGGACATTTGATCCTGGTAGAAGAATTTGTGAAGCTGAATTTCAGCCAGTCGTATCTGGATATGTTTAACGTGGTGATCCAGCTTGGTGCGATCATGGCAGTTGTTGTGATTTATTTTCACCGGCTGAATCCGTTTTCACCGAAAAAGACAGAAAAGCAGAAAAAAATGACGCTGCAGCTCTGGGTGAAAGTAGTGATCGCTTCCATACCGGCAGGAGTGGTAGGAATCCTGTTTAATGATTTTATTGAAGAAAAATTTAATAATTCTTATGTAGTTGCTACGATGCTGATCGTAGTCGGTGTTCTGTTTATTGTGATCGAGAACAGACACAAAGGAAGGAAACCTCAGATCACCAAGATTTCCCAGATGGGAGTTCCGGTCCTGATCTGGATCGGAGTATTCCAGATGCTTGCTATGATTCCGGGAACTTCCCGTTCAGGAGCAACGATCATCGGAGCACTGGCACTGGGCGTGTCAAGAACTGCAGCAGCGGATTTTACATTCTTTCTGGCGATTCCGGCAATGGCAGGTGCCAGCCTTGTAAAACTTCGTCACTTTGGATTTGACTTTACAGAGACTGAGCTTGGGCTTCTTCTGCTTGGATGTGTTGTTTCATTTGTTGTGTCCATTCTGGCGATCAAGTTTTTATTAAAATACATTCAGAATCATGATTTTAAGGCATTTGGATATTATCGTATCGTACTTGGAATTATTGTGTTCCTGTATTTCGGGATTCATGCACTGCTTGCATAAAAATGAATTATATACAAAAAATATACGTATAAAAATGATAATTTATGCATAATTAGTCTTGCAATTTCGTAAAAACATGGTATCATATATGTATAAAATGAATGATTATACAGACTATGTGTATTTTGTTTTGGGAGGAATGAAAGATGAAAATGAAAAAGTTGACAGGAATCGTTCTGGCAGCGGCATGTATGGTTTCGCTTGCAGGATGTGGTTCTTCAGAGAAAAAAGAAGTGAATGTTGAGAAACCGGAAGATCTTAAGACACTGACGATCGGTGTTCAGCAGGGAACGACAGGAGATATCTTAAGCTCCGATCAGGTAGAGAAAGACTCTCAGATGAAGCGTTATCCGAAAGGATCAACTGCAATACAGGCGCTGAAAAACGGAAAGATCGACTGTGTCGTAATCGATTCTGAGCCGGCAGCAAAATTTGGAGAAAAGAATCAGGATCTGAAGATTATCGACGGCGTTTTTGAAACAGAAGAATATGCAATGTGTGTGAAAAAAGGAAACACGGAATTGCTGGATGAGATGAACAAAGCGCTTGAAGAACTGAAAGAAGACGGTACAGTTGATAAGATCATCGGAAACTATATTGGAGATGACACCGGAAAATATCAGTATGAATCTCCGGCAGATGTGGATCACTCCAAGGGAACACTTGTTATGGCTACGAATGCAGAATTTGAACCATACGAGTATCATGAAGGTGACGGAATTGTAGGAATCGATGTGGATCTTTCCAGAGCGATCTGTGATAAAATGGGATATGATCTGGAGATTCTGGATATGGAATTTGATTCTATTCTTCCATCCATTGCAGCAGGAAAGGCAGATTTCGGTGCAGCCGGCATGACAGTGGATGCAGAGCGTCAGAAAAATGCAGATTTCACAGACACATATGCAAATGCAAGCCAGGTAGTGATCGTAAGAAAATAATCACAGAATGGTAATGAGATACAATAACAGGGGTGCGGGACAAAAATCAGGCAGCCCTGTTTTGAACTGTTAAAGAAACATACAAGAGAGGTAAAAACATGAGCTTTTCAGAAAAGTTATATCAGAACTTTATTGAAGATGACCGGTGGCTTTTGCTGGTAAACGGTCTGAAAGTTACGATCCTTGTAACATTGTTTGCACTTTTAGTAGGTGTGATCATTGGTTTTACTGTGGCGATCATTCGTTCTCTGCATGATAAGACCGGAAAATTCAAAATTTTAAATGCAATCTGTAAAGTGTATCTGACCATTATCAGGGGAACACCGAGCATGATCCAGGTATTGTTCATGTATCTCGTTGTGTTCGGGGCTTCTTCCCTGAATTCCATCGTTATCGGAGGGCTGGCATTTGGTATCAACTCCGGAGCCTATGTAGCTGAGATCGTGCGGTCCGGTATTATGGCGATTCCGGAAGGACAGACAGAGGCTGGAAGAAGTCTTGGGCTCAGCTATGGACAGACGATGCGTCTGATCATTATGCCGCAGGCATTTAAAAATGTACTCCCGGCGTTGGTCAATGAGATGATCGTGCTGATCAAAGAGACTGCGATCATCGGATATATTGGAGAACAGGATCTGACAAAGGCGGCAATGGTAATTCAGAGCCGTACATTTGAGGCATTTATTCCATTAATCACAGCGGCAGTGATCTATCTGGCACTGGTGATGCTGCTTACATTCTTTATGAACAAACTGGAAAGGAGACTGCGCACAAATGAACGATAAGAACGAAGTATTGATCCAGGTTCAGGATCTGAAAAAGGCATTTGGAAAGTTGGAAGTACTGCGTGGGATTTCTACAGAGATCAAAAAAGGAGAGGTCGTTGTTGTGATCGGACCGTCTGGATCAGGAAAATCTACATTTTTGCGGTCTCTGAATCTGTTGGAGGTTCCAACAGGAGGAACTGTTTTATTTGAAGGGACGGATATTACAGACCCAAAGACAGATATTGATGTTCATCGTCAGAAGATCGGAATGGTGTTCCAGCATTTCCATCTGTTTCCACATAAGACGATCCTGGAAAATATCATGCTTGCACCTGTGACATTGAAAAAGATGTCGAAAGAAGAGGCAGAGAAAAAAGCAAAAGAACTGCTGCAGAGGGTTGGACTTGCAGACAAGGCAGATGCATATCCGGATCAGCTTTCCGGTGGACAGAAACAGCGTATTGCGATCGTGCGGTCTCTGGCAATGAATCCGGATGTGATGTTGTTCGATGAGCCGACTTCTGCGCTGGATCCGGAGATGGTAGGAGAAGTTCTGGAGCTGATGAAACAGCTTGCAAGAGACGGAATGACTATGGTTGTGGTAACACACGAAATGGGATTTGCAAAAGAAGTTGCCACAAGAGTTGTGTTTGTGGATGAAGGGCAGATCAAAGAAGAAGGAAATCCGAAGGAGTTCTTTGAGCATCCGAAGGATCCGAGACTGAAAGAATTTTTGTCAAAAATTTTATAGAAGAGTGAAAACGAGAACGTATCTCGACTATCGCCTCCTTTTGTGATATAATACAACATCAATGTAATCACAAGAGGAGGCGTTTTCATGAGCTCAAAAGAGTCTGAAAAAGTAAAAAAACATATCTGTCTTGGCATCCTCGCTCATGTAGACGCAGGAAAGACGACACTGTCGGAAAGTATGCTCTATATAAGCGGAAGTATCCGGAAAATGGGACGGGTGGATCATAAGGACGCATTTCTGGATACCTATGATCTGGAACGTTCCAGAGGAATCACTATTTTTTCAAAACAGGCAGTGCTTTCCTGGAAGGATATGGGGATAACTCTGCTGGATACACCGGGGCATGTGGATTTCTCTGCGGAGATGGAGCGGACACTGCAGGTTCTGGATTATGCAGTGCTTGTGATCAGTGGTGCAGACGGAGTACAGGGACATACAGAGACACTGTGGAGACTTCTTGGACAGTACAAGATCCCGGTGTTTCTTTTTGTGAATAAGATGGACCAGGCGGGAACAGACAGAGAACGCGTTCTGGCAGAATTGAAAAAGCGATTTGGAGATCACTGTATTGATTTTGAAAAAGTGTTTGGAAGTGAAAGCAGTGAAGAGGCAGCAGAGCAGCTAGCCATGTGTGATGAAGGGCTGCTGGAGCAGTATCTGGAGAACGGAGAACTTCCGAGAGAGCAGGTAGCAGATTTGATCAGTCAGAGACGGGTATTTCCGTGTTATTTTGGCTCAGCTCTGCACACAGAAGGTGTGGAAGAACTGTTGGATGCGCTTGAGAGTTTGACCGAGGAGAGACAGTATCCCGCAAAATTTGGTGCGAAAGTATACAAGATTGGACGGGATGAGCAGGGGAACAGACTGACATATTTAAAAGTGACAGGAGGAAGTATAAAGGTCAGGGAGATCATCACGGATACGGAGGAGAAGATCAATCAGATCCGCCGCTATTCCGGTGCAAAATATGAGATGCTTTCAGAGGTACATGCAGGGGAAGTCTGTGCAGTTACCGGGCTTTCTGATACGTATCCGGGACAGGGGCTGGGAGCAGAGTCGGAGTCTGATATGCCGATTTTAGAACCGGTCCTGAATTATCGGATTGAATTGCCGCCGGATTGTGATATACACAAGATGCTTCTCAATCTAAAAGAGCTGGAAGAGGAAGAGCCCGAGCTTCATATTGTATGGGAAGAGCGGCTTTGTGAGATCCATGCGCAGCTGATGGGAGAAGTGCAGATCGAAATTCTGAAAAGCATTATCTGGGATCGGTTTAAAGTACGTGTGGAATTTGGAACAGGGAAAGTGGTCTATAAAGAGACGATTGAGGATCCTGTCGAAGGGGTCGGACACTTTGAACCTCTGCGTCATTATGCGGAGGTACATCTTTTACTGGAGCCGGGAGAGCGTGGGAGCGGTTTGCAGTTTTTTACAGACTGCAGTGAAGATATTCTCGCCCGCAACTGGCAGCGTCTGATTCTTACTCATCTGGAAGAAAAAGAGCATAAAGGGGTACTGACCGGATCGGCGGTCACAGATATGAAGATTACACTGGTATCCGGTCGTGCTCATCAGAAACATACAGAAGGCGGAGATTTCAGACAGGCGACCTATCGTGCAGTGCGTCAGGGGCTTAGAAAAGCAAAGAGTGTCCTTCTGGAGCCGTATTATGAGTTCGAGATGGAGCTCCTTCCAGAGCACGTGGGACGGGCTATGATGGATATCCAGAAAAGAAGCGGGACATTTGAGCCGCCTGTCGCAGACGGGGAAATCTCCATTTTAAAAGGGTGTGCCCCGGTGTCTCAGATGCGCGGATATCAGACAGAGCTCACTTCGTATACCGGAGGGAGGGGACGGATGTCCTGTCGGTTAAAAGGCTATGAAAAATGTCCAGATCAGGAGCCTATCGTGGAAGAAATCGGATATGACCCTGAGGCAGATCTGGAAAATCCGACAGGCTCGGTGTTCTGCGCGCATGGAGCCGGATTTGTAGTGAACTGGGATGAAGTGGAAGCGTATATGCATCTGGAAAACACGCTGGAGAGCAATGAGGTTTCCGAAGAGAAGAAGCGCCCGGTGGTGCGTCAGACACGCAGTACTTCTTCCCAGATCGAACTGACCCGGGAAGAACTGGATGCGATTTACGCAAGAACACCGGATCCGGTGAAAAAGAACCGGACACCCGTAATGGTAAGGGCAAAAGCACAGCCGGCAGCGGATGATAAGTGGACATCACGCAAAGAAGAAAAAAAGGAAGAATATCTCCTTGTAGATGGATACAATATTATTTTTGCATGGGAAGAGTTAAAAGAGCTGGCAAAGTCAGATTTGAAAAGTGCCCGAGACAAGCTGATGGACGTGCTGTGTAATTATCAGGGATATAAAAAATGTACATTGATCCTGGTTTTTGATGCCTACAAGGTAGAAGGCGGTCCGGGATCTGTGATGAAATATCACAACATTCATGTGGTATATACAAAAGAGGCCGAGACTGCGGATCAGTATATTGAAAAGACAGTCCGCAGGATCGGAAGAAATCATCATGTGACAGTTGCTACATCAGATGCGCTGGAACAGGTGATCATTCTGGGGCACGGCGCAGCGCGTATGTCTGCTTTGGGATTGAAAGAGGAAGTGGAGCTTGCGCTTTTGGAAATTCGAAGAGAACATCTTGGAAAAGCAGAAAATGACAGAAACTATCTGTTTGATTATCTGACAAAGGAAGACGCAAGGCAGCTTGAAAAAGTCAGGCTGGGAGAGATGCCCGGCAAAACAGGAGAAAGATGATTATGAAATATGAGAGAATAGAGCGGGCGACATTTCTGGAACGGCCGAACCGTTTTATTGCGTATGCCAGGATTGCAGGAAAACAAGAGACGATCCACGTGAAGAATACAGGCAGGTGCGCGGAACTTCTTGTGCCCGAAGCAGAGATTTTTGTGCAGGAGAGTGACAACCCGGAGCGAAAGACAAAATGGGATCTGATCGGGGTGAGAAAAGGAAATCGTCTGATCAATATGGATTCCCAGATTCCAAACAAAGTCGTGGAAGAATGGCTGCGTGCAGGCAATTTGTTTCTTGAACCGGTGACGGTTCGCCCGGAGACAACATACGGCAACTCCCGATTTGATTTTTATGTGGAGTCGGGAGAAAAGAAAGCGTTTATCGAGGTCAAGGGAGTGACCCTGGAAGAGGATGGTGTTGTGCGTTTTCCGGATGCGCCGAGTGAGCGGGCAGTAAAGCATATGGAAGAACTGATCCGTGCAAAAAAGGAAGGATACGATGCTTATGTATTTCTGGTGATCCAGATGAAAGGCGTCCGCTATTTTACACCGAATATGGATACACAGCCGGAATTTGGTGAAGTACTGAAAAAAGCAAAAGCAGCAGGGGTAAAGATTCTGGCGTATGACTGTCAGGTGACAGAAGATTCGATCAAAATCGATGAAGAAGTTCCGGTTGTATTAGAGAAACCGATTTTGTGGGAAACCGTAGATCCGATTGTAGCCTGGTATCGTGAAAATAAGCGGGATCTGCCGTGGAGGCATGATGTGACGCCGTACCGAGTGTGGGTGTCTGAGATTATGCTGCAGCAGACTAGGGTGGAAGCAGTGAAGCCGTACTATGACCGGTTTTTAAAGGAACTTCCGACGATCACGGATCTGGCCAATGCAAAAGAGGACCGGCTGATGAAGCTGTGGGAAGGGCTTGGATATTACAACCGGGTCCGCAATATGCAGAAAGCTGCGATCCAGATGGTTGAGCAGTATGGCGGTCAGTTTCCGGAATCATATGAAGAAATCCATGCACTGACAGGAATTGGAAATTATACGGCGGGAGCTATCGGATCTTTTGCGTTTGGAATACCAAAACCGGCGGTGGATGGAAATGTGCTGCGTGTGGTGTCCCGGATTCTGGCAAGCAGAGAAGATATTATGAAAGCCAAAGTCCGTACGGCGATAGAGACGGCACTGGAGGAAGTGATTCCAAAAGATTGTCCGGGAGACTTTAATCAGGGATTGATCGAGCTTGGTGCGATCGTATGTGTGCCAAACGGAGAGCCAAAGTGCGAGATCTGTCCGGCAGCAGAGATCTGCCGTGCCAGAAAAGAAGGAATCGCAATGGAGCTTCCGGTCAAAACAAAAGCAAAGGGAAGAAAAATCGAAAAGAGGACGGTACTTGTATTTCATGACAGTGATACTCTGGCAATTCAGAAACGTCCGGACAAAGGACTTCTCGCGGGATTATACGAACTGCCGAATCTGGAAGGCTGGCTGAGTCAACAAGAAGTGATCGAGTACAGCAAGTCCATCGGGCTTTCTCCGATCCGTATCAAAAAACTTCCGGCTGCGAAGCATATTTTCAGTCATGTAGAATGGCAAATGAAAGGGTATGAGATCCAGGTGGATGAGCTGGAGAAAAACTGCAGCAAGGAAATGATTTTTGCAAAAGAAGAAGTATTAAAGGAAAAGTATTCGATTCCATCTGCGTTTGAGGCATATTGTGTGTGGAAACAAAAATAGATTAGAGTGTGCTCTGTTTTCTTGAATGACTTTTCGATTTGTGATATACTTGGGTGCGAATAAGGAGTGATTATCATGGAAGAAACAACAGGATTATCCAAGCAGCAGAAAAAGTCCATGGAAACAAAGGCAAAGATTTTCAAGGCGGCAAAGCGGATTCTGCAGCGCAGTGGATATGAGACATTATCAATTAAAAATATATGTGAAGAGGCCGGTGTGTCCAACGGCAGCTTTTATCACCATTTCAAAACAAAGGATGATCTTTTGTCTTATTATATCGAAGATCAGCCGAGCATCAATCCGGATCTTCTGGATCTGCCGGAAAATGCAGAGGATGCAAAAAGAACGATCATCCAGGTATATTTAAATTATGTTTCTTATTGCAAGGAACTGGGTGTTGAGTTTATGGCAGGATACTATGATACGAAGAATCAGGCGCTCAATCCGGTCAGCCGGACGGAGCGTCCGTATCCGATCGTGACGGTACAGAACTATGTGGAAAAAGCCATAAAAGAAGGAAGGATTCAGATGAACGTGGAAATCGAGGCATTTACCACGGACATTCGTATGATCGTGATCGGAAATGTGTTTGAATGGTGTCTGCGAAATGGAGAAGCAGATTTTGAGGGAAATATGGCACGTTCGCTCGGAAAATATCTGGACAGTACATTAGATTAGATCCGGAGGTTTCTGGAATGAGATGTTGTTTTATTATAAATCCAAATTCCCGCTCCCAAAGAGGAAGGGCAATCTGGGAAGAGGTACAAAAAGAATTAGAAAAGAGTCAGATAAAATATGAGATTTATCTGACGGAACGGAGAAAAAATGCGACAGCGATCGCAGCGATGCTTACGGCTGACCAGGAGGAAAAGACTCTGGTCGTTCTGGGTGGAGACGGAACGGTAAATGAAGTGTTAAACGGAATACAAAATTTTGAAAATGTGATCCTGGGATATATTCCGACTGGATCCAGTAATGATTTTGCAAGAGGAATGAAGATTCCAAAAGATCCCGTCAAAGCACTTCATCTTGTTCTGCATCCGCAGGCAATACAGAAGATGGATATCGGTGTCGTAGATTATGGAGAGAAAAGCAGACGGTTTGCAGTCAGTGCGGGAATCGGATTTGATGCGATCATTTGTCATCAGGCAAGTGTTTCGAAGTTGAAGGCGGCGCTGAATAAGATCAGACTTGGAAAGCTGACTTATGCAGGAATCGCAATCGACAGATTGATCAAAGATGATTCCGTGCGGGCGGAGGTCGAACTGGACAAAGGAGAGACACAGGTATTTCGAGATACCTATTTTGTGGCAGTCCAGAATCAGCCGTATGAAGGCGGTGGATTTAAATTCTGTCCGGAGGCGGATCCGGGAGACAGAAAACTGGATGTGATCGTAGTATCCGGTCTGAAAAGATGGCAGGTGATCAGAACACTGCTTCTGGCATTTCAGGGAAAACATGTAGGACATAAAGGCATTTCCATTTTCCGGTGCGAAGAAGTAAAAATCCGGTTTTCTCAGGCAAGAGCGGTGCACACGGACGGAGAGGCAGTATTTTTGAAAAAAGAAATCCGGATGCATGTACTGCCGCAGCAGGTGCGGGTGATTACATCATAAAGGGGTGGAGGAATATGTGGAGATATCTGACAGGATGTATCCTGATCGTAATTGGCGCGTATTTTTATATGATTTTCCCGGGAATGGGAAGAAAACGGGAGATCTGGAAATTCAGAGGAACACAGTGGGCGCATAGAGGGCTGCATGATAAAAAGATCGGAATTCCGGAAAATTCGATGGCGGCTTTTCGGGAAGCAATACGGGCAAACAAAGGAATTGAGTTGGATGTACATCTGACAAAAGATAAGAAGATAGCAGTATTCCATGATGATTCTCTGAAGCGGATGTGCAAAGTCTCCGGAACAATAGAGGAGAAGACATGGGAGGAGCTGAAAAACCTCCGGCTTCTTGAGACTGCAGAGCCAATTCCGCTGCTTGAGGATGTTCTGCATCTTGTGCAGGGGAAAGTTCCGATCCTGATCGAGGTAAAGCTGCTGACAGAAGATATGGAAATCTGCCGTTGTCTGGCAAAGACGATGGAAGATTATAAGGGAACGTTCCTGGTACAGTCATTTAACAGCCTGGTACTGCAGTGGATGAGAAAGAATCAAAAGCAGATTTTGCGGGGACAGTTGTCTTCCGATCTTGTAAAAAGTGAAAAGACACCGCATTATTTTTTCAGATTCTGCGTAAAATATTTATTGAGCAACTGTATCTGCAGACCGGATTTCATCTCTTATAAAATGGAGGACAGCAAGAACCTGAGTCTGTGGATGCAAAAACATATTTTTCATGTACCAATCGCGGCATGGACACTGCATGGAGAAGAGATGCTTCAGCGTGCAAAGAGCAGATTTGATATGTACATTTTCGAAAAAAATTAGAAGAAATAGAAAGAAAATCAAAAGATTTGTTAAGGTTTTATGAATCGCCTTGTTGATTAAAAAAAATCGTGCTATAATCGGGGCAGTTAAAAAGTATTATGTTTTACAAATTAAGGGAGCGGTCAGAATGAACAGGAGCAGTGCATTGAAAAATTTTATAAAAAAATATAAACATGCATGGGTATTCCTGTATGCGTTTATCTATATGCCGTGGTTTATGTATCTGGAAAAGCATATTACAGCAGATTCTGAGTATCATGTGATCCACTCCGTACTGGATGATAAGATTCCGTTTGTTGAGTATTTTATTGTACCGTATCTGCTCTGGTTTGTGTTTATTACTGCGGTATTCCTCTATTTTTTCTTTACAGATGTAGAGGGGTTCTATAAGCTGGCGAAGCTCAGTTTTATCGGAATGACGATTTTTCTTTTGATTTCTACGGTGTTTCCGAACGGACTGACATTAAGACCGGTCGTATTTCCCCGGGATAATATATTTACAGATATGGTCAGGATGCTGTATCTGGCAGATACCCCGACGAATGTATTTCCGAGTCTTCATGTGTTCAATTCTCTGGCTGCATGTATTGCAATCGCACAGAGTGAGCAGCTGAAGAAGCATCCGGTGATCAGCAACGGAGCCTATATTTTAGCAGGACTGATCATCCTTGCGACGATGTTTTTAAAACAGCACTCCGTCATTGATGTGATGGGAGCTGTGCTGATGGCATATACACTATATCAGTTTGTGTATGCGACAGAGAAAAAGAAAGTGCCAAGCGTGTCAAGAAGCAGAGAGTTTGGATAGGAAGTTCAGAGTATCATAACAAGGGTCATTGTGAAATGGAGCAATGGCTCTTTTTGTTGTGCGGAAACAGAAATTGAAAGAACACTGCGAAAATGATACAATGTGGAAAAAGTGTACAATATGGAGGAGTTTATGGGACGACAGAAGATATTGATCGTAGAGGATGATGCGGATATCAATGCTCTGCTGGTCAAAATTATGGAAGGGGCAGGATATCAGGTGCGGCAGGCATTTTCCGGAACAGAGGCATTATTTTGTATGGAACGGGAATTACCGGACTGTGTGCTGTTGGATCTGATGCTTCCGGGGATGACAGGAGAAGAGGTGTTGGAGCAGATCCGACAGGAACAGAAAAAAGAGATGCCTGTGCTGATCTTATCAGCGAAAGTGTCAGTGCAGGACAAGGTAAAGCTGCTTCGGCTTGGCGCTGACGATTATATTACAAAACCATTTGATCCAGAGGAAGTAATTGCAAGAGTAGAAGCTGCCATGCGGCGTTATACAAAAGAAGCACAGAATATGGAAGCAGAACAGGAGGTTTTTCGATACAAAAATCTGAGCTTATATCCACAATCCCGAAAAGTTGAAGTATCAGGCATTGAGCTTCCACTGACCATGCATGAATATGATATTTTGTATTTGCTGATCCAGAATCCACAGAAGGTATATTCCAGAGAACATCTCTATGAGCAGGTCTGGAAAGGCGGGTACTATGGGGAAGACAATACGGTCAATGTGCATGTCAGCAATCTGCGCAAAAAGATCCAGAAGGCAGACAAAGAAGAATCTTATATTAAAACAGTCTGGGGAATCGGGTTTAAGCTGGAGTAATCTTTATAGTTTCTTTAAACTTTCTTGAGGACTCCTTAAAACAGAAAACGGTATACTACGAATGGAAACAGGGAAACACAAAAAGGAGAAGGAAAGTTGAGAGAACGAGTCATAGAAACAACACAGATTACAAAGACATATGGAAAAGTCCTGGCACTCGATCATGTGGATATCTGCGTAAAGCGAGGAGATATTTACGGGCTGATCGGGGATAACGGAGCCGGAAAGTCAACACTTTTGAAGCTTCTGGCAGGGCATAGTGCGGCATCCACAGGAGAGATCAGGCTGTTTGGAGAACAGGGAGAGAAGGAACTGCAAAGGGCGAGACGGCGCAGTGGAGTGATGATCGAACAGCCGGGCTTTTTCGGAAACCTGACAGTGGAAAATAATATGGAATATTATCGGATCCAGAAGGGAGTTCCGGGAAAAGAAAAAGTAGAAGAGATGCTTCGCATGACGGGCATCTGGGAAAAAAGAAAGTGCCGGTGCAAGACTCTTTCCATGGGAATGAAACAAAGACTGGGACTGGCGATGGCGATGCTCGGAGAGCCGGAGCTGTTGATCTTAGATGAACCGATCAACGGACTGGACCCCAGTGGGATTGTAGAATTCAGACAGCTTTTAAAGCGTCTGAACGAAGAAAAGAAGATCACGATTCTGCTTTCCAGTCATATTCTGACAGAACTGCAGCAGCTGGCAACGGTATATGGCTTTTTAAGTAAGGGAAGATTACTGGAACAGATCACTGCGGAAACCCTGCATGAACGATGTACGGATTCTGTGGAGATTACAGTGTCAGACGTGCAGCAGTATGCCGTATTTCTGGAAGAACAGTTATCAGGAGAAGGATACAAAGTACTTTCGGATGGGAAAATCCGTATTGTAAATCCAAAACAGGATATTGAAGTCTACAGCAGGCTTGCAGCAGAACATGGAATTTTTATCCGGGAGCTGACCAGAAAACAGGCATCTTTGGAAGCGTATTACATGAATCTGAAGAAGGGGGGGAATCAGGGATGTTAAATTATATAAAAAGTGAATGCTACAGAGTGATGCACAGCCGCTCGACTTATGTGATGACAGGAATTATGGCAGTATTGCCGGTGTTGTTTCATATTATTTTGTATGTGACAGGTGTGGCCAGTAGTACAACGCAGGATTTTCCCTATGATATTACTTCTTTTTCATTCAGTTTTCTGGCAGGAAGTCCGATGCTTTTTACTTATGCAGGGCTGATTGTTGCAGCAGTTTTGTATGAGGAGGAACATAAAAACGGAAATATGAAAAATGCAGTGGCGTTTGGGATTTCCAGAGAAAAGCTGTTTTTGGGGAAATGCATGACTGCAGTTTTGACGGCAACGGTTATAATGGCGCTGGTATTGACTGCCTATATAGGAAGTGCATGGTTCTTGTTAGAGCATACGGGACCGACAAGCCTGAAAATTATTTTAACCGAGATTCCGGCAGTGTATGGAACAGCAGTTGCATCTATGATCCTGGGGATCGCACTTCTGGCATATTTCAAAAATGAGGTGATGGCAGCAATGCTGTGGGCAGTAATTGTATATGCGATACCGAGAGTGTTACTGTTGGCTGGAATGGTTTTACTGGGACAATGGGGCATAGAATTTTTGTGGGATTTTGCACAGCTTCTGCCTGCGAATCTGTTTCAGTTTGGAGCCAAGGTCAATATGTCTCATTGTGAAGTGCTGTGGAAGACTTCCCAGGGAATGACAAAATGTGTGATTGTGGGAATCGTGGGAACAGTGCTTGCGATAGTGGCAGGAATTGTAATGCTGCGGAAAAAAGAGGTATAAAAGGAGAATGAAAACATGGAACGAGATATTTTATTGCTTGGCAATCCCAGATTGTATGAGATTTCAGAGGAGGTGAAACGTGAGGAATTAGAAGAACTGCGCTCTGTTTTTACGGATATGTTTGATTGTATCAGAGGTATCCGACGAGATTATGGGTTTGGACGGGCAATTGCGGCACCACAGATTGGGGTACAGAAGCGGCTGATTTGTATTTTGACAGATCAGCCTTATGTCATTATCAATCCCCGGTTAGAATTTGTGGGTAATGAAATGATGGAGCTGATGGATGATTGTATGTCATTTCCAAATCTTCTGGTTCGGGTCAGACGCTATCGCCGCTGTATTTTACACTATCTGGACGAGAACTGGAAAGAACAGGAAATGTATCTGGAAGACGATATGTCTGAACTGATTCAGCATGAGTACGATCATTTGGATGGTATCCTGGCCACAATGCGGGCAATTGATAACAAGTCTTTTGTGATAAAACAATAGACAATTCTAATTTGAGCGAGAAAGGGATGAGAGAGATCAAATTACATCAGATATTTACGAAGGAGGGAAAGAGAAAATCATGAAATCTATTTTAATGATCGGTCAGTCAAATATGGCAGGAAGAGGATTTATAAATGAAGTACCGATGATCTGTAATGAAAGAATCCTAATGCTTCGCAATGCAGGATGGCAGATGATGGCGGAACCCATCAACTATGACCGTCCGAATGCAGGAATCGGGCTTGCGGGTTCCTTTGCTGCGATGTGGTGTATGGAGCATGAGGGAGAACAGATCGGGCTGATTCCATGTGCGGAAGGGGGAAGTTCACTGGATGATTGGGCAGTGGACAAAAATCTGTTCAAGAATGCAGTGATACAGGCTGGATTTGCGATGCAGGACAGTGAACTGATCGGTATCTTGTGGCATCAGGGCGAAAGTGACAGTTACGGAGGTGGTTATCAGACGTATTATAAAAAATTACAGGTGATTATTGAGTCACTCCGAAAAGAATTAAACGCATTCGAAGTTCCTTTGATTATTGGTGGATTAGGGGATTTTTTAGGAAAGAACGGATTTGGCCTGAATTGTACAGAATATGAACTTGTGAATGAACAGTTGTTAAAGTTTGCGAGAGAACAGGAGAATAGCTGCTTTGTGACTGCAGAAGGTCTGACTCCCAATCCGGATGGAATTCATATGGATGCGGTTTCGCAGAGAAGATTTGGTGTGCGCTATTATGAAGCATTTGTTAAAAGAGAGCATGTGCTAAAGCCGATAGAAAATGAGATGGAATTGTTGGAGCGATGTATCAGCGGACCACATACAAAAAGGGAAAAAATGTATCTGGCAATGGCAGAATTTGCAGCGGGGAAAATGACAGATGAGGAATTTGGCGAACGAATGAGAGTGATCACAGTAAGTTCAGAAGCGATGGAGGAATAGATGTGCTATGGGTATTATTTAGCGTTGCAATCGTGATCGCAGTTTACTTTGCCACTCGTTTTTTCTTATTAAAAAAAGCAATGAAAGAGGCAAATCGGGAGTTTCAGGATATTCTGAAAGATATACAGCAGAATCAGATCCTTCACATGGCGATGCCGGATAAAGAGCTGGAAAATATGGCGCAATCTGTCAATCAGGCATTGGAACAGATTCGAACAGAGCGTCAGGAGTATGAAAAGCGAGAGCGGGCATTTCAGTCAGAGATTGAGAATATCAGTCATGATCTGCGTACCCCGTTGACTGTGATATTGGGATATTTAAAGCTGATGAAGGGACAAAAGGAGACGGACATGGAGATGGTGGAGACGATCGAGCGGAAAGCAAAGACCATGCAAAGACTGGTGACAGATTTCTATGATTTGTCCCGACTTAGTGCCAGAGATTATGAAGTGGAGATCAAGGAAACAGATGTAGGAAGGATTCTTAGGGAATCACTGATGGATAGTTATCATATTTTAGAAAAACGCGCGTTGGAGCTGGAGGCGGAGATTCCGGAGCATATCATAGAAGTGTTAGGGGATGCATCGGCGTTGGAGCGTATTTTTTTAAATTTGATTCAGAATGCAGGACGATATGCACAAAGTTTTTTGCATGTGTTTGTAAGAGAGCAAAAGCAGCAGGTGTGGATCTGTTTTGAAAATGATGCCTTCAATGTGACAGAGGCAGATGTGGAGCATTTGTTTGAACGATTTTACAGGAAAGACCGGGCAAGAACACAGGAAGGAACCGGTCTGGGACTTACGGTAGCAAAGCAGCTGGCAGAAGCAATGGAAGCAAAATTGACTGCAGAACTGATCAGAGAGCCTGGAGGTGGGAAAGGAGAGATCATACCAAAACTGCGTTTTACATTAGAAATGAAAAAAGTAGAAAAATTTATGCAAAAGGAATAAAAATAAATAGAGTATTGCAATATTTTCGATTATAATGAAAGAAAAACATGTCGGAGGTATATGCAATGCGAGAGGAAAAAAAGAAAAAAAGAAAACGGATTCTTTCAGTAGTGCTTGCAGTGACAATGGGGATGTCCATGCTGACAGGATGTGGAGCATCTGAAAACAGCCAATCGGCAGAAACTGTCGAACTCAAAGGAGAGTATCAGGCATCGCCTTTTGTGCAGGCTGAGATCAACAGCGATACGGTAGAGTGGATTTGTGCAGCGTATGCCGTATATACGCAATATAATCATAAGACTCTGGGTGTGATAGGCGGATTATCAGACCAGGAAAAGGAATCTTCACAGGACAGAATCAAACTGACACTTTCAGAGGGCTGGGGAATCAATGGCAGAGACGATGTGACAGAAGTCATCAATAAGCTGCTTATAAAAGGTCACAGGGAAACCTATTTAAAAACGGTGAAAAAATTGGAGAAGAAAGGCTTGCTGGAGCTTTCCACAGAAGAGGCTATGACAAATTTTTCCGAGGATGACGAGGAATTTGCGCGATATCAGGATGCTCATGAGATGTACACGCAATATGGGGAGCATGGAATGGATGGCTGGGATTACAGCAGAGCGCTTCAAGTGCTGGGGGACTGTTATCTTGCAGATTATATCAATCTGGAAGAATGTCTGGATCTGTCTCTTCCGATCGCAAAAAAGCTTCAGAGTGCATTTACGAGCTGGGAAGAACTGGCAGACAGCTATATATATGGATATGCGTTCTGGCAGAATGAAACAGCGGACGATGTAGAAACGAAGTTTCGAATTCAGGCCTATGCGGAATTAGTAGAAATGGAAAACAGTCCATATTCGGTTGCGTATGATACCAAATTGGAGAATACCTGGAAAGATGGGGAGAAACGGAAAGAAGAACGCAAAGCGTATGAAATGTCAGATGGATATGTTCCCATCCGATGTACAGATACAGAAAGTGTTCAGGTACGTCTTCCGGAAGAATATGTGTTTGACAAAGAAGATTATGAAGAGTATGAAAATACCAAATTTACCAAACCATGTGGGGATGGAGACAGCATCTATATCAGTTATCAGGCAGAATTTCTGGATGACAGGAACAATGCAGAATTGCAAAAAAAATATTGGACAGAAGGAAATGCACAAGAGAAGGAAAATGCAGAAAAGAAGGGCGGTACTTATGAAGCAGGGGAAATCAAGTCACTTTCCGTCAAGGAAGACCTCACCGTTTTTTATCTTGCTGAAAAAGAGGTGACGGAAGGCGGAACACAGCAGATTTCCTATCAGGCAGTGGCAGAAGTAGGGGGAAAATATCTGGTAAAATGCTATATCAGCGATGTGGCATCTCCGGGATATGAGCTGATGCTTGGCATGAATGAGGAAGCCCTGATAAAAGAACTGTTTTCTGATTTTAGGTGGTGAGCCTATGAATACACAGTGGGAATTGTATTTTCTGAGGCGGGAGATTGAGCGGCAGAAAATACAGAAACAGAGAAAGAAAAAGCGGCGCATATGGATTGCCGGTATAAGTGGACTGCTTGCATTGGTATTTCTTGCAGGCGGGATTTCTATGGTACGATTTTATAGAAGTGATTATGGAAAATTGAAGCGCGCAGCGGATCAGTATGATTTCAGACTGGCGGCAGTCAGGATGTCACAGTATGTGAATGAAAAATATGGAGAAGAGGTGTGCAGTTCCGGAGAGTTATCCGTCTCTCCCTGGGATCCATCCAATCTCCGATCTTATCTGGGGTTTCGGGCCGAATCAGAGGAGGATCCGGGCAAGGTGATCTATATGCTGTATTTGTCGAAAGAGAAAGTTGTGTATCTGGATACTTTTCAGTGGGAGGAGATTTCAGAAGATCTGATGCAGGAAGCTGCTGAGAAGACTGGAATTGATCAGGTGTGCTGTGACACGATGCAGTATTCGAGTGTGGAGCTGAGTGAGCCTTATTACTATTGTCCATGGGTGGCTGCAGGGGCATACATGACAGAATATGAAGGAAATCTGAAGCAGTTTTTTACAGAAGAGGTGAAGGTGCGTCAAGCTTTGCCTGATATAGAAAAATTGGGAGAACTTCGGATTAATGGGGCTTTTGCACTGTATTTTGGAGATTCTGCCGTACCGACCATGCGTGAACGGATTCAAAATCCAAATGTAGATTACCGAGAACAGTTTGAAACAGGGCTAAAAGCGATAGAAGAGAAATATCAGATCGATATTGCATCTGCTGTTTTGTTTCAAAGGGTATTTCTGGAGATGAAACAGGCAGTGACGGAAAAGGAGTCTTATTCGATTTTTCCGACGACATGGATGGAGTATGGAAAAGGGGAGACATTTTTCAGTCCGGCATATACACTTCTGAGCTTATCTTATGATCAGGTGTTTGAACCGAAAGCGGAAAAGGCAGCAGAAGGTGTGTATGTATTCTCAACCAATGGGAGAAGACGCATGACAGGGTATACCTGTAAAACAACAAAACCTCCAGAGGAAGTCCGTGATTTGGCAGAAAAAGAGCTCTCGGGATGGGAGTTTGATCAGACCTTGCTGTTCCATAGAAACGAGAATTACAGTACACAGGAATATCCGATTTCTTATGCCTTGGCAATTGATGCAGAGAAGCTGTATCCGGATCAGGAGATCTCTGTCATCGGATGGGATAATCTGGACTGGGCAGTGTGTCAGGCGAAAGAACAGAATCTATATCCGCCGAACCGTACTGCAAGAGCCACCTATCAAATGGAAGATGGGTTTATGGTATTTGGCGATACAGATGGATACGGAACGAAAAATTATGGGGATAAGCTGTATTCCATTTTGACCAGGTAATGGAGAGTGCAGGCGGAGGAGCGAAAATGGAAAAATATAATAAAAGAGTGCCTGGAAGGATATCCGGAGTTTTACTGATCTTGCTGGGAGGTTTGGGGATGGCATATAAAATCCTTCTGGTATGGATGGATATTCTGCTGATGCAGGAGTTTCAGAACGAAGAACTTCCGGAACTTGCACGGACGCAGATGGTTTTTACGGCAAAAGATGTATGTCTGGCGATTTTGTGTCTGATTTTGCTGATATGGGGAGTTCGTAAGATTGTGCGTGTGATCCGGTTTTACCGGTTTAAAAAGTTTATCGGAGATCGTGAGATCGTGGCTCTTGAGGAACTTGCAGAAAAGTTTCATACATCAAAGACGAAAATCCGCAGTGAACTGGAGATGATGATTCAACACAATTATTTGTTGCAGGGGCATGTGAATCAGGAGTTCCCGTGTTTGATCACAACGGATCAAAAATACAAGGAATATCTGCAGGTGCTTGAGACGTTGGAGCAGGAGAAGAAAGAATGGGAAGAACTGGGATTTGACGAAGAAAAACGAAAGATCGTGGAGCGTGCACAGAGCTGTCTTTCCAGGATTCAGGAGTCTGTGGCAGTCATTTCTGCGAAAAGAGAAGGAAAGGAAGTATTTCTGGAAGATCTGCACAAGCTGGAGTGCGGCGTGAAAAAGCTGATTTCCGTATGTAGTCATAATCCGGCAAATTTGCAGGAGATGAGCATGTTTTTGAATTATTATCTTCCTACGGCTGAAAAGTTTGCAAGAGAGTATGAGCAGCTTCTTGGGTATGAAAATTTCGGGGAAAATATGGAGAGTCTGAAACAAGATATCCCACAGGGAGTGAGGGAGCTTGCGGAAGCATTTGAACAGATTGCAATTCGGATGTGTGATAAGATGGAAATCAATATTTTCCAGGATATTACGGTTTTGGAAGTATTGATGGCTCAAAACAGCAGGAAAGGAGCAGGAACGGATGAGCAGAAAAAGAAAAATTCTTGATATTCTCGGTATGATTCTGGGAGTTCTTCTGGTGATCGTAAATGGAATGATGGTCGGTCTGGAATATATGTATCAGGTAGGGGATAAGATTTATATGCTCGGTACGATGCGCGACAAGATGATTCCACTTGTATTTGGTGTGTTCTGCTTTCTGCTTGGTGTGTTCCTGATCTACAGAGGGCCCCGGGATTTCAGACGATATCGCAGATATCAGCTTTTTAAAAGTATCTGTGCCGGAAGGGAATATGTAGAGATTGAAGAAATTGCCCGGGAAGGACGATGTTCTCCAAGTTCTGCGCTTCGAAGCACGAAACAGATGTTGAAAAAGCACTTGCTTACGGGAGCGGTTCTGGATGTGCAGGAAGGCATGATTCTGTTTGGCGAAGAGGTGAAAGCATCGTATCAGAAAGCATGGAGTCAGTGGAATCAAAAACAGAATGTGTACAGAGCAGTCGGGGTATCTCTGGAAGAGCAGGAGGCATTTCTTTTGGGAAAACAGCAGGCAGAAGAACTGCAGGAGCTGGCAGGAGAAATTGAGGAGTCTAATATTCGAGCCCTGCTGCAAAGGGTTGCAGAAGTCTATGTAAGCCGCTTTGATCATGCAGAGAAAGAGCGGGGCAATTTTGAGTTTCTTCAGACCGTACGGGCAGACTATTTGCCGGAGGTGGAAAAGATGGCACGAAAATATATTCAAATGGAAAAATTGGATGAGACAGCGAAAGATACGTTTGCGGCGGAAAAGTTTGGAAAATTTCTGGAGAATTTCCCGGGAATGGATGGCCTTTGAATCTTCGCTGGCAAAGTCTCTGCAATGGTGTTATAATGGATGCAGACTATGAGAAAAATGTAATAAAGGAGCGTATCTAATTATGGGAAAGATTATGCTGACAGGTGACAGACCTACGGGAAGACTCCATGTGGGACACTATGTAGGTTCTTTAAAGCGCAGAGTAGAGCTGCAGAATACAGGAGATTTTGATGAGATGTTCGTGATGATCGCAGATGCACAGGCACTGACAGACAATGCGGACAATCCGGAAAAGGTACGTCAGAATATTATTGAGGTGGCGCTGGACTATCTGGCATGCGGACTGGATCCCCAAAAGTGTACACTGTTTATCCAGTCACAGATTCCACAGCTGTGTGAGCTTTCATTTTATTATATGAATCTGGTGACAGTTTCCAGGCTTCAGAGAAACCCTACGGTAAAATCTGAGATTCAGATGCGGAATTTTGAGGCAAGTATTCCGGTCGGATTCTTTACTTATCCGATCAGCCAGGCAGCAGATATCACTGCATTTAAGGCGAACGTAGTTCCGGTAGGAGAGGATCAGCTTCCGATGCTGGAGCAGACAAAAGAGATTGTAAGAAAGTTCAACTCTGTTTATGGAGATACACTGGTAGAGCCGGAGATCCTTCTTCCTGAAAATCAGGCATGTCTGCGTCTTCCGGGAACAGACGGAAAAGCGAAGATGAGTAAATCACTCGGAAACTGTATCTATCTTTCAGAGGAGCCGGATGAGATCCAGAAAAAAGTATTCGGCATGTTTACAGACCCGACACACATCAAAGTGTCAGATCCTGGAAAGCTGGAAGGCAATACAGTATTTACTTATCTGGATGCATTCTGCAGACCAGAGTATTTTGCAGAATTCCTGCCGGACTATGCAAATCTGCAGGAATTAAAAGATCATTATACAAGAGGCGGTCTTGGAGACATGAAAGTAAAACGTTTCCTGAATAACGTACTGCAGGCAGAACTGGAGCCGATCAGAAACCGCAGAAAAGAATATCAGAAGGATATTCCATATGTATATGAGATTCTGAAAAAAGGAAGCGAAAAGGCTGAAGCTGTTGCAGAGAAGACACTTCAGGAAGTGAAAGCATCCATGAAGATTAACTATTTTAACGATCAGGAACTGATTGCAGCACAGGCTGAAAAGTTCAGAGAAGAATAGAAAAGATACCGGGAATCCTGTGAAAACAGGAGGTTCCCGGTATCTTTTTTACAGATCGTCGATCAGTGCGGTACTTTTTGCATAGGCGGTACTTTTGGCTTCAAAGAAGTCAGTTTTTACCATGTTGGCATTGGAATACTGGCTCACCCAGCGCATACTGTCCGGTTCCTGTGTTTGATCCGGATAGATCGGATCAAACCCCAGATTTGTGAACCGCAGATTTCCGAGATACTGGATATATTCCGTGATCATTTCTTTTGTCAGTCCGGCAATCTGATTCCCGATCACATAATGCCCCCAGGCGATTTCCTGACGAACCCCTTCTTTTAACATTTCCTTTAATATTTCGATATGCTCCGGTGTAAATAACTCCGGCAGTTCTTTCTTCATTTCCAGGATCATATTGCGGAACAGCCAGAGATGCGTGTTCTCATCCCGGTTGATATAGCGAATTTCCTGAGCGGAGCCTGGCATTTTCCCGTTTCGGCTTAGGTTGTAGAAAAACATAAATCCGCTGTAGAAGTAAATCCCTTCCAGAATATAGTTTGCCATCATAACTTTCAGCAAGGTGAAATCGTCTTTTTTCTCCTGAAATTCATTGTACAAATCTCCGATAAAGGTGTTTCTTCTTAGTAAATGCGCATCGTTCTTCCACTGGTAGAGAATATCGTTTCGTTCTACTGGACTGCAGATGGAGTCCAGCATATAACTGTAACTCTGGCTGTGTACACATTCCTGAAATGTCTGGATCGAGAGACAGAGATTAATCTCGTTTGCGGTAATGTATTCACCGATGCACGGGAGGTTTGCAGTCTGGATGGAATCCAGAAACACAAGAAAGCTTAAGATCTTGTTGTATGCAGTGCGTTCGTTCTCAGTCAGATTCGGATAATCCTTGATATCCTGGGACAGGTTGATCTCCTCCGGAATCCAGAAATTATTCATGGCCTGCCGGTACCAGTTGTTCACCCAGGTGTAGCGCAGATTGTTGAAATCATTTAAGTTGGTTGTATTGCCGCCGATCATGCGGCGGAGACGGATATCCGTGTCGCCGCCGGGATTGAACAGAGGCTTTTTCTTTAATTCAGACATAAAAATTCTCCTTGTTTTTCTTATTCAGATCAGGAAGAGCAGCTTTCGCATTCTTCTACTTCCAGAGATTTGCTTCGTACATAGTAAATGGTTTTTACACCTTCTTCCCATGCTTTCAAATACAGGTTGAAAATCTGACGCATGGTGAAATCATTGGTGATGTAGATGTTCATGCTTTGCGCCTGGTCAATGTGCCTTTGGCGCACTCCGCAGGCACGAATGCTGTAAGTCTGATCGATCAGATGGGCGTTTTTGTAATACCAGTAAGTAGCCGGTGACAATTCCGGTGCGACTCGTGGGAGCATACTGCCTTTTTTCTCTTCCAGAAAATAACGTTTCAGGATAGGATCTAGTCCGGCAGTCGTCCCGGAGATGATACTGGTGCTGCTGGTAGGTGCAACGGCGAGCAGATACGCATTTCTCATGCCCTGTGTGGCAACCTTTTTTTGCAGGGCAAGCCATTTTTCTGAATGATAGTCTCTTTTTTCAAAGTAGGCGCCGCTTTGCCAGTCACTTCCATTAAAAAGAGAATAACTTTCCTTTTCCTCGGCGAGATTGGTACTTGCAAGAATTGCCGCATAATTGATCGTCTCAAATACAGTGTCAGCAAATTTCAGATGTTCTTCACTTTCCCAGATAATTCCGTGCTTTGCCAGCATGTGGTGGTAGCCGCTGACGCCAAGTCCGATGCTTCGGTATTTTTGATTGGTCAGCTTTGCATACGGAGTGGGATAGAAGTTCAGATCAATCACATTGTCCAGTGCGCGGACAGCGGTAGAAACAATCTCTTCCATATAAGAGGTATCCGTAACCGGAAGATGACCGAGGGAGAGACTGGCGAGATTGCACACCACGAATTCTCCGGGTCTGGTCACAGTGACAACGACGGTGTCTCCGTCTGTGGTCTGTACTTCTTTGCTTACTTCTTCAATTGCCTGCATATTCTGGGCAATCTCGGTACAGAGGTTGGAGCAGTAGATCATTCCGGCATGTCCGTTCGGATTCATGCGGTTGACCGTATCTCTGTTAAATGTAAACGGAGTTCCGGTTTCGGCAGCAGACCGAAGAACCAGGCGGATGATATCTTTGAGTGTGACTGTCCGTTTGGAAATACGGGCATCCTGTACACAATCCAGATAGCGGCGTTCCCATTCTTCTCCAAAGTAGTCTTCCAGATGGTATCCCTTTGCCTGAAAAATCTCATGCGGACACATTAAGTACCAGTTTTGATCCATATCTTCTTTTGCCATTTTCCAGAATAAATCCGGATAGCAGACTGCCGGAAATACGTCATGCGCTTTCATGCGGTCATCTCCGTTGTTCGTACGGAGCTGTAGAAATTCCGGGAGATCCCGGTGCCATACATCCAGATAGACGGCAACCGCACCCTGACGCATACCGAGCTGGTCTACGGCAACAGCCGTGTCATTGACCAGACGGATCCAGCGGATCACACCGCCTGCGGCACCTTCGAATCCGCGGATATTACTTCCGCTTGCCCGTACTTTTCCGAAATACATTCCCATACCGCCGCCGAATTTGCTGACCTGGGCAAAATTATCGATACTTCGGTAAATCCCTTCCAGACTGTCTGGCACGGTATCGATGAAGCAGCTGGAGAGCTGATGATATGGCTTACGTGCATTGGAAAGTGTCGGTGTAGCCATAGTCACTTCCAGACGACTCAGCATATCATAGAATTTTTTTACCCAGAGCATCCGATCGTTTCTTTCATTCATGGCCAGATGCAGTGCGATTCCGAGAAACATCTCCTGTGGAGATTCCAGTGGAATATGGTCATGTGTGCGGATGACGTAGCGTTTCAGGAGCAGATCGAGTCCGGAAAAAGTAAATAAATTGTTGCGTTCCGCTTTTAAATAAGTTTCGGCAAGTAACAGCTCTTCCCGGGAGTAATGCTCCAGAATGTAGGAACCGTACAGATTCTGCCGGGTCAGATATACGAGTTTTTTGTAAAAATCAGAAAGTTCTCTGCGTGTTTCTTCCTGTTTTAAGTGAAAACTGAATTGAAAATATAATAGTCTTGCAGCAATAAACTCCCATTTCGGAGCTTCTGCGGTGGTAAGTTCTGCTGCGGCCTGAAACAGACTTTCAAGCTTCTGCCCGCAGGTACTCTGCGGTGTGAGAAAACTGCGAAATTTTGTATTCAGATACTCCAAAGAGTAGCAGATTTCAGGGAAATCAGTCTGGATCTCAAGCAAAATCGCATCCAGTTTTAAACGGGCTTCATCAGGAAGAACGTTTGAAAACTCCTCTGAGAGTTTATTTCTATTAAAAATTCCTGTAGGATCGGTCGTTTGCATGTAGTGTCTCCTTTTCGTTTTAAGTTGTAAAAATACAAAATATAGTGGATTTGGAAATTATAACACAAGATATTGGATAATTCTAGTCCGGATTTGAAAAAAGTGATCAGTGAGAAAAATAATTGAGAACACAAAAAACCTCTGCAGATATCCTGCAGAGGTTAGCGTGCGATAGAAGATTCGAACTCCCGACCTTCTGGTCCGTAGCCAGACGCTCTATCCAGCTGAGCTAATCGCACCCGTTAAGAACAAATGTCGTTCACAACGAAATTAAGTATAACCTGAAGCAATCGATTTGTCAACAACTTTTTTGAAAAAATTTAAAAAATTTTGAGATATGTACAGAGACGTAAGAAGGTGCTATAATAATCCAGATTGTATGAGGCAGAATTCTGCCTTAGAAACTATGGAGGACAAAAGATGTATCAGTATGATTATTTAATCGTAGGAGCCGGATTATATGGAGCAGTGATGGCACATGAGCTGCATAAAAAAGGGAAACACTGTCTTGTGATCGACAGAAGAGACCACATCGCTGGAAATATTTATTGTGAGGAGATCGAAGGAATCCATGTACACAAATATGGTGCCCATATCTTCCATACTTCCAATCAAAAAGTGTGGGAGTATATCAATCAGTTTGCCGAGTTTAACAACTATATCAATTCTCCGATTGCTGTATACAAGGATGAATTATACAATCTCCCGTTTAATATGAATACATTCAGCAAAATGTGGGGAATCCGTACACCCGGGGAAGCGAAAGAAATGATTGCAAAACAGGTGGCAGAATGTCAGATTACAGAGCCAAAGAATCTGGAAGAACAGGCATTGTCTCTGGGCGGTCGTGATGTTTATGAAAAATTGATCAAAGGGTATACAGAAAAGCAGTGGGGACGTGACTGCAAAGAACTCCCGGCATTTATTATCAAACGGCTTCCGTTCCGTTTTACTTATGACAACAATTATTTCAATGACCGCTATCAGGGAATTCCGATCGGCGGTTATAATGGAATCATCGAGAAGATGTTAGAGGGGGTGGAAGTCAGAACAGGTGTTGATTTCTTTGAATTCCGAAAAGAACAGGCGGATATTGCAGAAAAGATTATTTTTACAGGAATGATCGACGAGTATTTTGAGTATCGGCTGGGAGCACTTGAGTATCGTTCGGTGAGATTTGAAACAGAAGTATTAGACTGTGATAACTATCAGGGAAATGCAGTGGTCAATTATACAGAGCGGGAAGTTCCGTACACAAGAATTATCGAGCACAAGCATTTTGAATTCGGACAGCAGGAGAAAACCGTAATTTCCAGAGAATACTCTTCTGAGTGGAAAGTGGGGATGGAACCGTACTATCCGGTAAATGATGAAAAGAATACCAGATTGTTCGAAAAATATCAGGAGCTGGCAAAAGCGGAAGGAAATGTCATTTTTGGAGGTCGTCTCGGCGATTATAAGTATTACGATATGGATAAAGTGATCGAAGCAGCACTGAATCGACTGGAAACAATGGAATAGAAAAGGGTGAGAAGATGGAAGAAAACAAGAAAAAAAATCTGATGCGTCAGATCATCCGTTTTGCATTTGTAGGCGGAAGTGCATTCGTCATTGACTATGGAGTGATGATCTTTCTGACAGAGCTGATCGGAATCAATTATCTGATTTCCAGCGGAATTTCATTTTCGGTTTCGGTTATTTACAATTATATTTTGAGTGTACACTGGGTATTTGATGTGGCGGAGGACAGAAGCAAGAGAGCAGAGTTTGTCATTTTCATCATACTTAGTGTGATCGGACTAGGAATCAACCAGCTCGTGATGTGGATCGCAGTCGATATTTTTAGAATGTTCTACATGATCGCAAAGATCGGGGCAACAGCAATTGTAATGGTATATAATTTTATTACGAGAAAACTGTTTCTGGAAAAATAGAGACAGAAACACATGATGCAGGCACAGAAAAGTGCTTGCATTTTTTATGGAAATCGAGTAAGATACAATTACTTTTTATATTCTTTAATTCATATGACGGCAGGAAGTTTTCTGTCATCAGATACAGATTCGGTCGAATCTATTTTTCACAGAACAGTAGTTAAAAAGAGAGCAAGGATGCAGAGAGGAGAAGGAGTGAAAGACGAGAAAGGATATGATGTAGTTCGTTTTATTGAACATGGAGGAAAATGCAGGCCTGCCATGGACTATGTGAGAGGGCAAACTTTAATTGGACGTCTTCAGACGGAGAAAAAGATACCAAAAAAGCTTTTATTTCAATGGTTTCGGATGCTGTGTACCCAGCTGGATTGTTATCATCGAAGTAAAGGGATGCAGTGTTACCGGTATTTGAGCCCGTACAGTGTGATCGTAACGCGGGAGGAGAAGCTGCTTTTACTGGATCTGAGTGTACCCGGCAACGGATTTGTGATGAAGAAAATGCAGATACCGGCTGTCCGCGCGCATTTCGTGATGCCAGCAGGAAAGAAACGAAGCGGCATGGCAGTCGGAATAGACTTGTATGGTCTCGGCAAATTGTTTCAGTTTATGCTGGCATATACGAGTGTGGTTCCGCCGCTTACCTGGAAGGAGGAGTTTATGATGTCATTGGTGATCCAAAAATGTACAGGGGAAAATGGAAAGAAAACATACCGGGAATTTGATCAGATCCTGCGGGAACTGCCAAGAGGCGACAGGCGGAAATCCTGTTTCCGTAAAATAAAAAAAGCCCTATAACAGGGAGGATGCCAGGTGACCGTTGTCACGGTCCCTGGCGAGTATTATGAAAAAGTTTATTCGAATAGTATCACTACTATGCGGCATCTTTTGCTATCAAATGTTTTATCTTCATTTGATATTTATAGTATAGTCAGGAGAAATGAAGAAACAATGTTAATAAAATGAAAGAATTTTGAATGATAAATGAACAAATTATGAACAGCAAAGTCGCGGTTGTAAGGGGAAAGAGAACTTGATATAATGGACAAAATGACAGATGTGAAAGGAAAGGGAGGATAAGAGATGTCACAGAAAGAATTTCTGGAAGAGCTGCGCACAGCGTTGAGCGGAAAACTGAGTGCTCAGGCTGTTTTAGAGAATATAGAGTATTATCGTAATTATATAGAAGGAGAAGTGCGAAGTGGCAAATCCGAAGCTCAGGTGTTGGAGATGCTCGGAGATCCGTGGATTCTGGCAAGGACGATCTCAGATGCGCAGGATGGTACGGATGATTCGATTGTAAATGAAGCGGGCGGCAGCGATTATGGTGCTTACGGAGAAGAGACCGGCAGACAGGACATGCATTTTCAGGAATTGAGATTTCCGTGGTGGAAGATCGCGCTGATCATTCTGGCTGTGATCCTTGGAATTGTTCTGGTTATTTCTGTGATCACGGGGCTCATCAGACTTCTGCTCCCGGTTCTTGTTCCAATTCTGATCGTGTGTCTGATCGTGCAGTTTTTCAAGGGAAAACGTTGATAGAGATAAAGTAAAAGACCGATGGGGGAGCCATCGGTCTTTTGAGGGGAGTATAAATAATTAATAAGGGGTTGTAGAAAGACTACTTTCTACAAGCACAAGTATAATATAAGAAATTGGAAAATGCAAGCAAAAATACAAAAATTCCGAATAAAATTGAAAGATGCAGAGATACTATGAGTGTACCAAATAAATTTTTCAGGAGGAATACTCATGGCTAAGAACTACAGCAATAAAGAAAACAACAGAAACATGGCAAACAACAATGCATCAGAAAACGGATATTCATCATATGCAGATGAACAGAACAGAAACAGTAAAAACAGCAGAAATACAAATAAGACAACATCGAAAAACTGCCATAGAAACGGCACGAATTCCAGCGAAAACATGAATAACGCCAGATAATATCAGAGCGGGACTCATGTAAGTGAAAAAAAGAGGATACGATTTTAGTGTGCAGACAGCAGCAGAATCGTATCCTCTTCTTTACTATACGTGTGAATTATAGTAATATGAGTACAGATATTTGACACACGCAATGCGTGTATTCGGATACATATGGAGGAATATATGGAAAGATTTGAATTGATAGCACCGTGTCATTTTGGACTCGAAGCGGTGCTCAAAAGAGAAATTCTGGATCTGGGATATGAAATCTCCCAGGTGGAAGACGGACGTGTTACTTTTTATGGAGATGCAGAAGCCGTATGCAGAGCGAATGTATTTTTGCGGACAGCAGAGCGTATTTTGATCAAGGCAGGATCATTTAAGGCGGTTACATTTGATGAATTGTTTGAAAAGACCAAGCAGATCCCCTGGGAGCATTATATCCCGCGAGATGGAAAGTTCTGGGTGACGAAGGCTGCATCGGTAAAAAGCAAGCTGTTCAGTCCATCGGATATTCAGTCAATCATGAAGAAAGCGATGGTGGAGCGGTTGAAGAGCTGCTACCATATTTCCTGGTTTGAGGAAAGTGGAGCATCCTACCCGGTGAGAGTGTTTCTTATGAAAGATATTGTCACGGTAGGGATTGATACATCCGGGGTTTCACTTCATAAGAGAGGATACCGGCAGCTGTCAAGCAAAGCGCCGATCACAGAGACACTGGCGGCGGCACTGATCATGCTGACGCCATGGAAGAAAGATCGTATCCTGGTGGATCCGTTCTGTGGAAGCGGAACATTTCCGATTGAAGCGGCGATGATGGCAGCAAACATTGCGCCGGGTATGAATCGTTCTTTTACTGCCGAGGAATGGACCAATCTGATTCCAAAGAAAGAATGGTATGACGCTGTCAATGAGGCGAATGACCTGATACAGGACGACGTGGAAGTAGACATCCAGGGATATGATATTGATCCGGACGTGGTAAGAGCGGCGAGAAAGAATGCAGAAGATGCAGGCGTGGATCATATGATCCATTTTCAGCAGAGAGCCGTGCAGGATCTGCGCCATCCGAAGAAATACGGTTTTATCATCACAAATCCGCCGTATGGAGAGCGTCTTGAGGAGAAAAAGGAACTTCCGAAGTTATACTCTGATTTTGGAGAAAGTTTCCGTATTCTGGATTCATGGTCAGCGTATATGATCACAAGCTATGAAGATGCAGAGCGCTATTTTGGAAGAAAAGCAGACAAAAACAGAAAAATCTACAATGGAATGCTGAAGACATATTTTTACCAGTTTATGGGACCGAGACCGCCAAAAGCAAAGAAATAGAGGAATAACAGATGGAAAAGAGAATTATTTTTGCAACCGGAAATCAGAATAAGATGAAAGAGATCCATATGATCCTGGCTGATCTGGGAATGCCGATCTATTCTATGAAAGAAGCTGGAATTGATATTGATATCGTAGAGGATGGAACCACATTTGAGGAAAACGCACAGATTAAGGCAAAGGCAATCGCAAAGTACTTGCCGGATGATATTATTCTGGCAGATGATTCCGGGCTTGAGATTGATTATCTGAATAAGGAGCCGGGAATTTATTCGGCCAGATATGCGGGAGTTGATACTTCCTATGATATCAAGAATCAGATGCTTCTGGACAGGCTTAAAGGAGTGCCGGATGAAAAGCGTACCGCAAGGTTTGTCTGTGCCATTGCGGCGGCATTTCCGGATGGTACAGTAGAAACTGTTCGTGGTACGATCGAAGGAATGATCGGATATGAGATTGCAGGAGAACATGGATTCGGATACGATCCGATTTTCTATGTTCCAGAGTATGGCTGCACAACAGCAGAGATGGACCCGGTACAGAAAAATGAACTCAGTCACAGGGGACGTGCACTTCGTGCCATGCGTGCGATTATGGAAGTAAAAGAGAGAGAAGAATAGAGGGCGTATTTTATGAGAGTATTGATCGTCAGTGATACTCATGGAAGACATACAAGTCTTGACAGGGCGCTGAAAGAGGCCGGAGAGATCGACATGTTTATCCATCTGGGAGATGTAGAAGGCGGAGAAGATTATATTGAGGCTGTTGTAGAATGTGAAAAACATATGATAAGAGGAAATAATGACTTTTTCTCCTATCTTCCGGCGGAAGAAGAGTTCTGGATCGGAAAGAAGAAAGTGTTTATTACTCATGGACACAGTTATTATGTTTCAATGGAGACAGAGCAGATTCGGGAGGAAGGGGCTGCAAGAAATGCGGACATTATTATGTTCGGTCACACCCATCGCCCGTATTTTGAAGAAAGAGACGGGATTACTGTGTTAAATCCGGGAAGTCTGTCTTTTCCGAGGCAGGAAGGAAGAAAGAGCAGTTACATGATTCTGGAGACAGATGGAGAAGAAAAATATGAATTTGTGCAACATTTCTTGTAAAAAATAGAAAAACAAAGAAGTGTTGGCGAAAATGCGGATATATATTTTGTTTACATGTTGACATTTTGTGAAAATATGGTATAATGATTTAAAACTTAGGGTGGTAATTGTTTTACAAGCTAGACCTATTTACATTGTTGCTATGAGAGCAGATTTCTTGTACAACGGGGTAAATAGGTCTTTTTTTGTCTGTATGTAAGTAATGGTGTTTTAGGAGTGGGCGAGAGTCGTGATAATTCAAAGGATTTTAAACAACAATGTTGTAATTGTGAAAAATAAAAAGGGACAAGAAGAAATCGTGTGTGGAAAAGGAATTGCGTTTAAGAAAAAAGTTGGTGAGTTTGTAGATGTTTCCGCAATCAATAAGGTGTTTACGCTTCGCGGGAGAAAAGAATTAGAATATTTTCAGGAATTATGGGAAGAGATTCCGGTGGAATATTTTAAGGTTGCAGATGATGTTGTAGGGATGATAAAACTGGAGCTTGGAAAGAAAATCAGCGACACACTTTATATTTCTCTTATAGACCACATTTATATGGCAGTCCAGAGGAGCGAAAAAGGGATACAGGTGAGAAATGCCATGATGTGGGATATTCAGCGGTTTTACCCGGAAGAATTTCATCTGGGTGAAAAAGCATTGGGAATGATTCAGAAAAAATTGAATGTATCTTTGTTGCAGGATGAGGCAGCTTTTATAGCGCTTCATATCGTCAATGCATCTGCAGATGGAAGTGATATGACAAAAGTGTTGGAAATTACAAAGCTTATCGGAGAAATTGAGACGATTGTCAAAAGATATTATCGCATGGAATTTGAAAATGAGTCAGTATATTATTACCGCTTTGTAACACATTTAAAATTTCTGGCACAGAGGCTGGTGACAAAAACGACATATGATGAGGAAGAAAGTGAACTGTTTACCATGGTCAGAGATAAATATGATCAATCGTACCAGTGTGTAGAGCGAATTGCAAAGTTTATACAGGAAGAATATCACTGTGGTCTTTCCGGGGAAGAAAAGTTATATTTGACAATTCACATTGAACGGGTAACAGAAAAAGGAATGAAAGGAAAAAAGAACGAAAATGAGGCGGAAATATGAAAAACTGGCACAGGAAATTGTGAAAAAAGTAGGAGGAAAGGAAAATATTATCAGTTTGAGACATTGTGTGACACGTCTCAGATTTCAATTGAAAGATGTTGAAAAGGCAGATACAAAGGGGCTGGAAGCAACAGATGGTGTGATTACAGTAGTCCAGGCGTTGAGTGAATATATGGTAGTTATCGGGCAGCATGTAGGGGAAGTATACAAAGAAGTATGCATCCAGGCGGGGCTGGATACTGCAAAAGAGAATACTTGTGAAAAGCCGGAGAAAAAAAGCGGGTTGGAAACAGCACTTCTGACCGTGATGGCGGGAATTGGCCCTACGCTGTATCTGCTCGGAGCAAGTGGAATGATCAAAGGAATACTTGCTGTATGTGTTATGCTGGGATTATCAGCAGATACAACTGTTTATACGGTAATGTATGCATTGGGAGATGGCCTTTTATATTTTCTGCCTTTGGTGTTGGGGTATAATCTGGCAAAATATTGTAAAATCGAACCTTTTGTTGGTGTGTGGCTGGCAGCGGCCATGTGTTATCCCAAAATACAGGGACTTGAGATCAGTATATTGGGAATGAACAATACAGTCCACTATACATCGACTTTTTTACCAATTATATTTTCGGTATTAATTGCGTCACTGATTTATCGTTTCCTGGAAAAACGGATGTCGGAAACAAGGAAAAATCTTGTGATTCCGCTTTTGACGCTTTTGGTGGCATTTCCATTCGGCATTCTGGTGGCAGGTCCGTTTGGAAACTGGATGGCAGAATGGCTTCACAGAGGAATTATGGCATTGTGTGGATTCTCGCCTGTTTTGATGGGAGTTTTGATAGGTGGATTGTGGCAGGTTCTGGTATCTGTCGGGATACATGGAATTATTACCGTATTGGCATTTGCCGATGTTCTTGCAGGAAACAGCAGTCCATTGTTAGCACTTTCTTATAGTGCATCCTTTGCTGTTAGCGGAGTTGCATTTGCGGTATTTATGAGATCCAGAAATAGTGGAGAAAAACAGACAGCCAAAGCGGGTGCAGTTTCTGCGATCATGGGAGCAACAGAACCGGCGATGTATGCACTGATCAAACCTGATAAAAAGCGGTTTGCACTGTGTTGTGCCGGAGGCGCGCTTGGGGGTGCGACAGCAGGATTTTTTGGAATTTCAATGCATGCATATGCAGGAATGGGAATAACGGGTCTTTTTGGATTTTTTCAAACAGGAGATGTAAAGCTGGTGGGAGTATTGCTGATGGCAGTATTGCCGTTTGGATTTACATGGTTGATAGAGATGCTGTTATACAGACAAGAAAAAGCCGTGGAAAGTGAAGAAATAATTGTGATGCCGGTCAATGGGTCTGTGGAACAATTGGAGAATGCTGAGGATACAGTGTTTGCAAGCAAGGCATTAGGAGATGGTGTACTGTTACATTCTGATGATGGAAAAGTCTATGCACCGTGTGATGGGATTATACAAACCGTGTTTCCGACGAAACATGCAATTGGGATAGAAAGCACAGACGGAAGCGAGATTTTGATCCATATGGGAAATAATACGGTGGCTCTGAATGGAAAATATTTTACTGTGCATGTGAAAGAGAAGGATGAAGTGAAAGCAGGCCAGATTTTAGCTGAGTTCGATAAAAAAGAGATAGAAGCGCAAGGCTATAACTGTGAGATACCGATGGTTGTGACTAATATGGAGATGTATGAAATGTCAGGAGAGCCGACATACAGAAATTATAAGAAAGGAGAAGAAATTTTCAGGCTGAAAAAGAAAACCAATGTTTAAATACGATTAGGAGGAAGATGAAAATGAACAAAGTCAACAGACAAAGACCGTTTGGAGCGAAGGATAAATGGTCATATGCAATGGGAGATTTAGGGTGCAATATGAGTTTTGCGCTGAACAGCTATTTGATGCTGTTTTATACACAGTATATTGGGCTGGATTTAGGAACATGGGGAATCATTATTTTGCTTTTGAAAATCTGGGATGCGATTAATGATCCGATCATGGGAGCATTAATGGATGCGTTGAAACCGGGAAAAAGAGGAAAATTTAAAACTTATATTTATTATGGATCTTTTATACTGTTATTTTCAGGAGCGTTATGTTTTCTGCCGATCCCAAGTGCACCTTATCCGATTAAGGTACTGGTATGTGTTGTGGGATACCTGATCTGGGATATGGCATATACTGTTGTCAATGTACCTTATGGAGCAATGAATGCAGCTATTACTACAGATCCGACAGAGAGAGCACAGTTGTCAACTTACCGCGGAATCGGATCAATGATCGCGAATATTGTTGTTTTGATTACTTTACCGTTATTATGTTACGATAAGGATAACAATCTGATCGGAAGCAGAATGTTTATTGTGGCGTTAGTGCTTGGAATCATTGGTTTTGCGGCATTTCAGATTCTGATCAAAGGGACTGTGGAGAGAGTGGCTGTCTCCCATGAACCTCAGGAAAAAGTGAAATTTAATTATTTCGAGTCATTAAGCGCTTTTTTGAAAAATAAAGCAGTTGTAGCGATTACGATTGCATCCATTGCGCTGATCATCATGCAGATAGGGCTTTCCAGCGCGAACCAGATTGTATTTCAGAGTTATTTTAAAAATGCAAAATTATCCGGTATTCTGGGGCTTGCAACAATGATTCCATCTTTAATTGTAATACCACTGGTAAAACCGACAGTACAGCGCTTCGGAAAACGTGAAGCTGCAGCAGCCCCAATGCTGATTGGAATTTTGGCGGCAGCAGGAATTGTATTTCTTCCGATAACACCTGACAATACGGGAATGATGATTTATATTATCTTAGCAGTACTCATAAACAGTTCCTGTATTTTTTTCTCGACTGTTGTGTGGGCACTTGTGGCGGACAGTGTGGATTATCAAGAATTACAGACAGGAAAATGAGAAGAGGGAACTATATATGCAACGTATTCTCTGGGAAGAAAACTGGCTCAGGGAGTGGGAGTATCGATTGTTTCGTTCTTGTTGATCTTAACAGGATATGATGAGAACCTGGGGGCACAGCAGAGTGTAGATGTGGCAAGAAATGTATTGATTCTGATCGGTCTGGTATATGCAGTTTGTGTTGCTGCCCAATACATTTGTTTGCGGTTTGTGTATCCGCTGGATAAAAACAAGACATTAGAGCTGGAAAAGAAACTGGGACGTTCCAATGTGGAATTGATTGGTGAAACAGGAGACGAAGAATGAGACGAAAAATAGAAATTAATGAAAATTGGTTTTTTACAAAAGAAAGACCAAATCTGACAGCACCCGATTTTTCGGCAATGCAGGAGATAACACTGCCTCATACGTGGAATGCAGAAGACGGGGCAGATGGGGACGATTATTATGACAGAAGAGAATGCTGGTATGTTCGAAAACTGGAGCGTCCTCAGGGCGATGAAATTTATTTGGAGGTTCCGGCTGCAAGTCAGACTGCACATGTGTATCTCAATGGAGCAGAGATCGGGCATCATATCGGAGGATTTTCGCTGTTTCGGATTCGTTTGACGGAAAGATTGGAAGAAAAGGAGAATATTCTTGCAATTGCAGTAGATAATTCGGAAAGTCAGGATACATATCCGCAATTTGCGGACTTTACCTTTTTCGGTGGTTTGTATCGAGGTGTAAATTTACTGGTTGTACCTGAACGGCATTTTGAATTGGAAGAATATGGAGGTCCCGGGATTTATGTGACTTCACACCTAAACGAAGATGGAAAAGCAGAAGTTCTTGTGCAGGGAAAGGTATCAGGCGGGCAAAGTGAAGCATATAAGGTGCAGATACGGAATGGAGAAGGGGAGATTATCCTGGAAGCAAATACAGAGAAACCTGAAAAAGTGTTTTTCATAGATAATCCAAGAGTATGGAATGGGAAAAAAGATCCCTATTTATATACAGCGAAAATGATCATGGAAGGTTCCGGTGATGAGGTAAGTACCCGATTTGGTATTCGGGAATTTTATGTGGATGCTGAAACAGGATTCTTCCTGAATCAGGAGAGTTATCCTTTGCGCGGAGTTTCCAGACATCAGGACCGACAAGGAAAAGGATGGGCAATCAGCGAGGAAGATCAAAGAGAAGATGCGATGTTGATTCATGAAATAGGAGCTACAGCAGTAAGACTGGCACATTATCAGCATGCACAGAGTTTTTATGATTTTTGTGATGAGTTAGGTATGGTAGTTTGGGCGGAAATTCCATTTATTTCTCGTTTTATAAATACGAAAGAAGCAAAAGAGGATACTGTACGACAGATGCGGGAATTGATTATGCAGAATTATAATCATCCAAGTATTTGCTTTTGGGGGATCAGTAATGAAATCACGATGGGGGAAGAGTCTGATGAACTTGTGGAAAATCAGAGGATTCTGCAGAAATTATGCCACAAGCTGGACCCGTCCCGAAAAACAGTGCTTGCAAATCTGACAACTGTGGAGAGCCAAAGTGAACAGAACAAGATTACAGATTTATCGGCCTATAATGTTTATATGGGATGGTATGCAGGAAAAGTAGAGGACTGCGGAGCGTGGATGGACTCTCTCCATAAAGAAAATTCTGATATGTGCATGGGAATTTCGGAATATGGCGCAGATACCAATGTTCAATATCATTCGGATGCTCCGAAACGTCAGGATTATACGGAAGAGTACCAGTCTTATTATCACGAAAAAATGCTTCAGGCAATACAGGAACGACCGTATCTCTGGTGCAGCTTTGTGTGGAATATGTTCGATTTTGCGGCAGATAAGAGAAAAGAAGGTGGCACACAAGGGCGTAATACAAAAGGTCTGGTTACATATGATCGGAAAATTAAAAAGGATGCATTTTATCTTTATAAAGCATATTGGACAGAAAAACCGTTTGTGCACATCTGTTCAAAGCGTTTTCAAAAAAGACCGGGAGACACTACAACAATAAAAGTATACGCCACAGGAATCGAAAAGGCGGAACTTTGGATGGATGGAAAACGGATCCAAGAACAAAAAGGGACATATTGTTTCCTGTTTGAAGGTATTAAATTAACTCAAAATCACCAAATTACAATTTATGGTTATTGCGGAGATGAGAAGGTTTGCGAAGACGAGGCCGCTTTTACTCATACAGATGGATTGGAGGCAGAGTATATTCTGGAGTCCGGCGAAAATGACGGAGTCAACTGGTTCCTGGATGAGTATGGAGAAAAAAAGAAGCTTGAAGCAACACAGGGCTTTCTGTCTGTATATGATGAGATAGGGACAATACTGGATACAGAGAAAGGCAATGAAATTCTGAATGGGTTGTTTATCTCGTTTGGAGAAGGTGGTAAAGCGTTACTGACTGAGAGTGTGCAGAATTCAATTCGTTCGTTGACATTCGTAGAGCTTGCGAAAATGATCGGACCAGCAATTACACCTGAAATGTTAAATATGCTCAATGAGCAATTAAGGCATGTAAAAAATTCTTAAAGAATGGGCCGGCGTGATGGTCGGCCCTATTCGTTACTGTTCACACTCAATCACCTTTATTAAATAAAAACAAAAAATATAAAAAAGGTATTGACTTTTTTTATACATGTGGATATAATAACTATGTTGCGTCTGACAGAGACGAAACATGAGGTGATGCGGATTGGTGTAATGGCAGCACAGCAGACTCTGACTCTGTTAGTAGAGGTTCGAGTCCTCTATCCGTAGGTTATAAGATAAGAATTTCTTATCTTATATCGGAGTGTGGCTCAGCTTGGTAGAGCGCTACGTTCGGGACGTAGAGGTCGCGTGTTCGAATCACGTCACTCCGACTTTTGGAAAAGAACCGTAAAGTTACATAAAATGTGGCTTTACGGTTTTTTAGTATAAAGATGCGTGATAAAGCCATAAAAGTACTGAAAAACAATACTTTTATGGCTTTCTGATTTTTCATTTAATTACTTCAATAATTATTCTTGATAGAAAGATCCCATATAGCGGATATAGTCATCTTCTGTATGATTCGCTTTCCAGTCATGGACGCTGGCTTTATTACGCTCTCCGGAAATGACAGACAGTTCTTTTCCTAATTTTTCAAAAGCTTCGTCCACAACTTCTTCCGGTGTTTGAGCAGTCTTCATAACAGCTTCCCCCTGTGGTCCGCCAGGCAGGTTGCTTAAAAGACTTGGTGTCAGAGTAGTTCCCAAAGTGATGACTTCCACATCAACATTGGTCTTTTCCGTTTCACAGGCAACAGCCTCTGTCATTTTTAAAATGAATGCCTTTCCTGCACCATATTGGCCATTCCATGGTGAACTGGAAATTCCAGTCATAGAAGATACGTTGATGACAGCACCGCGATCCTGTGCAGCAAAGATTTTCATATAGTGATAGAAGCATTTCATAAATGTAACAACGTTTACGTTGATCATTGCCTCATGCTTTTCCCAAGGTGTATCCTGGATTTTGCCAAAAGAGTGTAAGCAGGCTACATAGGCCATAAATCCCATATCCAGATTTTCTGTTGCAGCAAAAATTTTGTCAGTAGCATCTGGCAGCGAAAAGTCTGCTTTTACGACTTTATAATCAATCTCATAAGTGTTTTTTAGTTCCTCACCGAGCTCTTTTAATTTTTCTTCACGGCGTCCGACCATTACGACATTCATACCTTCTTTGGCAAGCCTTTCACAAAATGCTTTTCCGACACCTTCAGTAGCGCCTAAAATAATTCCCCATTCTCCATATTTTTCTCTCAATGTCATGTTGATTCTCCTCTCATATATGATATTTTAAATGTACGGTGGAAAAATAAAAATCCACAACTATACTGATATTATAGCACAGATATAAGTGAAACAGTATTAAGCTTCTGATAATACAGAAAAGGATTATACAAAACTGCTACTTGTCAACTGTTTAGAATACCCGTATAATAAAAAAGGTTATTAAACTTATTTCTATGGTAGGAATATAGAAAGGATACATTTGAAAAAGATGGAAGAGTGGGATATACAATATAAAGAGCTCTTATCCATGCCGGAGCAGTCTTATCGCCTGATCGATATTCGGGATGAAGCTTCCATGTCATACGGAATGATTCCGGGGGCAGAGTGGCTTCCGACAGAAACAATCGAGCAGAATCTGGATGCGGCGGATAAGGAAAAGAAGCTGGTGCTTTACTGTACGCGAGGGGCATTAAGTGAAGAATGTGCAGAAGTGCTCCGGGAGAAAGGATATGATGCAGTCAGTCTGGAAGGCGGATATACGAGGTGGTTGTTAGAGCGGATGGAAGCTGAGCAGAAGAAGGAAGAGGAAGAATCAGGTGAAGAACTTTTGCGGGCAGAAGAGATTGAGAAAAGTATCCGCAAAAAATTTCACAAAAGACTGTTCTCGCGATTTGCCAAGGCAGTTCGGGAATATGAGCTGGTGCAGGAGGGGGACAGGATTGCAGTCTGTATTTCCGGTGGAAAAGATTCGATGCTGATGGCAAAGCTGTTTCAGGAATTAAAAAAGCACAACAAGTTTCCGTTTGAGGTGGAATATCTGGTGATGGATCCGGGATACAGTGAACTGAACCGGAAACTGATTGAACAGAATGCAAAAATGATGGGGATTCCGATCAAAATTTTTGAGTCTGATATTTTTGATGCGGTGTTTGATGTGGAAAAATCTCCGTGTTATTTATGTGCCAGAATGCGAAGAGGGCATCTCTACAGTAAGGCAAAAGAACTTGGATGCAACAAGATCGCACTTGGACACCACTATGATGATGTGATTGAGACAATCCTGATGGGAATGTTGTATGGTGCGCAGGTACAGACCATGATGCCGAAGCTGCACAGCACGAATTTTGAGGGGATGGAGCTGATTCGTCCGCTGTATCTGGTAAGGGAAGATGATATCAAGCATTGGAGAGATTACAATCATCTGCATTTTCTGCAGTGCGCCTGCCGGTTTACCGAGACATGCAGTACCTGCAGTGTGGATGGAAGCAGTGCATCCAAACGGATGGAAATCAAGCACCTGATCGCAAAACTGAAAGAAACGAACCCGTATGTAGAGGGAAATATTTTTAAGAGTGTGGAAAATGTCAATTTGAGTACGGTAATTGCATACAAGGAAAACGGAGTCAAACATCATTTTCTGGAATCCTATGATGAGAAAGCATAAAAATGGGATTTGAAAAAAATACAAAAAATCAAAAATAAAAACTTGAAAAATAGAACATGGAGATTATAATAAGTAACAAAATACAAAGTGCAAAGGAGAAAAAAAGATGAGTATTAGAATTGGTATTTTAGGATATGGAAATCTGGGACGCGGAGTGGAATGCGCGATCAGACAGAATCCGGATATGGAACTGGTGGCTGTATTTACCCGCAGAAATCCGGAAGACGTGACAATATTGACAGAGACAGCAGCAGTGTGCAACATTGCAGATGCTGCTGACTGGAAAGATAAGATCGATGTGATGATCCTGTGTGGAGGAAGTGCGACAGATCTTCCTGTACAGACACCGGAATATGCGAAGATGTTCAATGTAGTAGACAGTTTTGATACTCATGCAAAGATTCCGGAGCACTTTGCAAACGTAGACGCAGCTGCAAAAAAAGGCGGACACATCGGAATTATCTCTGTGGGCTGGGATCCGGGAATGTTCTCATTGAACAGACTGTATGCAAATGTAGTACTTCCGGAAGGGAAAGACTATACGTTCTGGGGAAAAGGTGTCAGCCAGGGACATTCTGACGCAGTGCGTCGGATCGCAGGTGTAAAAGACGCAAAACAGTATACAATTCCGGTAGAGTCTGCACTGGAAGCAGTAAGAAACGGTGAAAATCCGGAGCTGACTACACGCCAGAAACACACAAGAGAGTGCTTTGTTGTGCTGGAGGAAGGCGCAGATGCTGCAAGAGTGGAAGAGGAAATCAAGACAATGCCGAACTACTTTGCAGATTATGACACAACGGTACATTTTATCAGCGAGGAAGAATTAAAAGCAAATCACAGTGGAATCCCGCACGGAGGATTTGTACTCAGAAGTGGTGTGACAGGCTGGGAAAAAGAAAACAAACATCTGATCGAATACAGTCTGAAACTGGATTCCAATCCGGAATTTACTTCTTCTGTAATTCTGGCATATGCAAGAGCAGCATATCGCCTGCATAAAGAAGGACAGACAGGATGCAAGACGGTATTTGACATTGCTCCGGCATATTTAAGTCCGAAGAGTGCAGAAGAACTGCGTGCAGAAATGTTATAAAACGACTGTAAGAAGGACAGGCAGATGCTTTTTTGAAGTGTCTGTCTGTTTTTCTGTACATTTTTGCAGGAAATGAGTATAATAGATAGCATCATGTATTTGGAAATGTTATGAAAGAAGAGGTGAATCATGTTTGGCTATGTGACGATCTGCGAACCGGAGCTGAAGATGAAAGATCTGCGAAAATATAAGGCATATTATTGCGGACTCTGCCGGAAATTAAAAGAGGATTACGGGACGATGGGACAGATGACGCTGACTTATGATATGACATTTGCGATTATTCTGCTGGCATCCTTGTATGAGGCAAAAAACCGGATGAATCAGCACAGATGTAAAGTGCATCCGGTGAAGAAGCAGGCGATGATCGAGAATGAGATTACACAGTATGCAGCAGATATGAACGTTCTGCTTGCATATTACCATATGAAAGATGACTGGGCAGATGAGAAGAAAGTAAGCGGTCTGTTAGGGGGCGGACTGCTCAAGAAAAAGGCAGAAAAGATTGCGGAGCAATATCCAAGGCAGAGTAAAGCAATCAGGGAGTCTTTGCAGGAACTCTCAGACTGTGAAAAAGAGAACAGTCAGGAGATCGACCGATCAGCAGGCTGCTTTGGAAGACTGATGGCAGATCTGTTTGTATATAAGGAAGATATGTGGGAAGAGACACTGCGGCGCATGGGATTTTTCCTGGGAAAATATATTTACATTATGGATGCTTATGAAGATCTGGAAGAGGATCTTCGTAAGCAGTGTTACAATCCACTGAAAAGTCTGCATGAAAGAGCAGATTATGAAGAACAGATCCGGCAGATCCTCTGTATGATGATCGCAGAGTGCAGCGCCGAGTTTGAGAAGCTGCCATGCCTTTTGGATGTGGACATTTTAAGAAATATCCTGTATGATGGAGTCTGGAATCGTTATAATAAAATTCAGAAGAAAAAGTTAGAGGAAGGAAATAAAAAGAATGAGCAAGAATCCTTATGACGTGCTGGGAGTTCCTCAGAATGCATCAGATGATGAGATAAAAAAAGCATACCGGGAGCTGACAAGAAAGTATCATCCGGATGCAAATGTGAACAATCCGCTTGCAGATCTGGCGGAAGAAAAATTCAAAGAAGTGCAGGAAGCATATGATGAGATCATGCGCCAGAGAGAGCAGGGAGGAGGATATTCCTACGGAAATTCCTCCTATGGCGGGAATTCTTACAATAACACATACAACGGACCACAGGACGCAGAGATGCAGGCAGTGTTCAATTATATCAACAGCAGAAACTACAGGGAAGCGCTAAATCTTCTTGACCGGATGCCGAACCGCAATGCGATGTGGTATTATGCCAGCGGGTTTGCCAATGCAGGAATCGGAAATAACGTACTTGCAAGAGAGCATGCGGCACAGGCAGTCAATATGGAACCGAATAATGTACAGTATCGTCAGTTGTTGAACCAGCTGGACTGGAACAGCAGAAGATATCAGAGCAATCCATACGGAGGCGGATATGGAGCCGGCGGACAGAGCTGTGGAACGGGGAACATGTGCTGTGATCTCTGGTGTGCAGATACGCTGTGTGAATGTATGGGAGGAGATCTTTGTTCATGCATGTAAAAGCGAGAATGACCGCATTTAGCGGACTGCTTCTGGCACTTTCTGTTGTCTGTATGGCACTGGGAAGTGTGATTGAGACCAATACGCTGTTTTTACTGGCGGCAGCTTCCTATTTTGTGGGGATCATCATCCGTGAATTCGGGATGAAAGCGGGAGTGGCTTTTTATCTGGCAGATATCCTGCTCGGATTTTTGGTCACACCGAACAAGTTTTATGTAATTTCATTTGCCGCTATGGGATTTTACATCCTGGCAGCGGAAGGCAGCTGGCGATTTTTGGGTAAAAGCAGTGAAAAGATGCAGAAATCCTGGATTTTCTGGGTGATGAAATATGTGGTGTTTAATTTGATGTATATTCCAATGGTTCTGATATTTCAGGAACTTCTTTTCATGAAAGAACTCTCCGGTGGACTGCTTCTGGCTGTTCTGGCAGCAGGACAGGTGGGAGTCTGGATTTATGACCGGGCTTATGAATATGTTCAGGTTCATATATGGAATAAGTTCCGGGGAAAGCTGTTGAATTAGTGTAGTTATTTGATAGGATATTGCCCAAGTGTGGATTTTCTGGTATACTATCGACATTACGCATGTTCAAATGTGACAGCGAAATAGAAGAAAAGGAGGAAATATATGTTAAATGACATCTTAGGGCAGATCAATGATCTGATGTATACGTACCTGCTGTTGTTTCTGTTGTTGGGAACCGGACTTTACTTTTCAATCCGTTCACGGTTTGCACAGGTGCGTCTGATGAAAGAAGGATTTCGGATTCTTACGGAAAAAGCGGAGGTGGAAGATGGGAAGAAACAGGTCTCATCTTTTCAGGCGCTTATGATTTCCACAGCATCCCGTGTCGGAACAGGAAATATCGCAGGAATCGCGACTGCTATCGCGGCAGGCGGACCGGGAGCGGTCTTCTGGATGTGGGTGATGGCTGTAATCGGAGGTGCTTCTGCATTTATCGAAAGTACACTGGCACAGGTATATAAGACAAAGGATGGAAAAGACTTCCGTGGCGGTCCTTCCTACTATATGGAGAAGGCGCTTGGAAAACGTTGGATGGGAGTGCTTTTTTCCGTGCTTCTGATTATTTGTTTTGCTTATGGATTCAATGGTCTGCAGTCTTATAATATGTCTTCTGCTCTGGAATATTATATTCCGGGATACAGTGAGAGCAGTTATCCGATGATTGTAGGTTTGATTCTGGCAGTCGGAACCGGTCTGATCATTTTCGGAGGCGTGCATCGTATCGGATTTATTACGTCTGTAATGGTGCCGATCATGGCAGGTGCATATCTTCTGATCGGACTTTTTACGATCGTGACACATCTTCCGCAGCTTCCGGGCGTACTGGCAATGATCTTATCAGAAGCATTTGATGTTCAGGCGATTATGGGCGGCCTGGCTGGAAGCGCAGTTGTGATCGGAATCAAGAGAGGTCTGTTCTCCAACGAGGCAGGTATGGGAAGCGCGCCGAATGCTGCAGCAAGTGCATCTGTAAGCCATCCGGCAAAACAGGGGATGGTACAGGTAATTTCTGTATTTATCGACACGCTTTTGATCTGCTCGGCAACTGCAATGATGCTGCTTCTTTCCGGTGTTCAGGGAGAGGCGGGCGTTCTGGATGGAATTCCGTTTGTGCAGAAAGCGATTTCTGCGAATGTGGGAACATGGGGAATCCACTTTATCACGGCATCCATTTTTGCGTTTGCATTCAGCAGTCTGATCGGTAACTATTATTATGCAGAATCCAATATTTTGTTTATCAAGAATAATAAGGTTTTACTGTTCGTGTTCCGCTGTACATGCCTTTTGGCAGTATTCTTAGGCGCACAGGCAGATTTCTCACTGGTATGGAATCTGGCAGATATTACGATGGGATGTATGGCAATCGTCAACATTATCGCAATTCTGCTTTTGGGCAACATTGCTCTGAAAGTATTGAAAGATTACGAAACACAGAAAAAGGCCGGAAAAAATCCAGTATTTAAAGCAGAGAATGTAGGAATTAAAAATACAGACTGCTGGAAATAATCGAACAATCAGCTGCATCAGAAGCGTGATGCAGCTGATTGTTTTATATGTGGATAAAATAAGGAAAAACGCGCGTTAAGAGAGAGAATACTACGTAAAAATAAAAGAAACATAAAATAAAAATGAAATTTCAGAAAGGTACGGGGTTCTAGCTTGACTTCTGAAAACAGCTCGACTATACTACATTCTAACTTAAGTTACATATGTGGCGGGGAAGGAGAATGATATGCAGGAAGTAAAATCACCAAAGAAGCCATTTTTATATTACTGTCTGATCGTAGCAACAATCATGGTTTTGCTGAACAGTCTGGTATTCCCGAATGTACTGGAGCACTCTGTAAAAGAAGTGGACTATAATACATTCATGAAAATGACAGAGAACAAGGAAATTGGAAAGGTCAACATTGACAGCGGGGAGATTATTTTTACGGACAAGAGTGAAGAGAAGATGTATAAGACCGGTGTTATGGATGATCCGGGTCTGGTAGACAGACTATATGATTCCGGGGCAGACTTTTCTTCTAAGATTACAGAAGAGATGTCTCCGATTCTGTACTTTTTACTGAGTTACATTCTGCCGATCGCGATTTTTATCATGCTTGGCAGATGGTTATCCAAGAAGATGATGTCGAAGATGAACGGCGGAGCAAATCCGATGAATTCTATGATGTTCGGAGGCGGAAAGAGCAACGCAAAAATTTACGTCAAATCCAGCAACGGGATTAAGTTTTCCGATGTGGCGGGAGAGGATGAGGCAAAAGAGCTGTTAAGTGAGATCGTGGATTATCTTCACGATCCGGATAAATATCGGGAGATGGGAGCGGCTATGCCAAAAGGCGCTCTGCTTGTGGGACCTCCGGGAACCGGTAAGACTTTGCTTGCAAAAGCGGTAGCGGGAGAAGCGAATGTTCCGTTCTTTTCGATTTCCGGATCGGAATTTGTGGAGATGTTTGTTGGTATGGGAGCTGCGAAAGTGCGGGATTTATTCCAGCAGGCGAATGAGAAAGCGCCGTGTATTGTATTTATTGACGAGATCGATGCCATTGGAAAGAAACGAAATGGCAATATGGGCGGAAATGATGAAAGAGAGCAGACACTGAATCAGCTTCTGACAGAGATGGATGGATTTGACGGTACGAAAGGCGTTGTGATCCTGGCGGCGACCAACCAGCCTGATTCACTGGATCCGGCGCTGCTGCGTCCGGGACGGTTTGACCGCAGGATTCCGGTAGAGCTTCCGGATCTGAAAGGAAGGGAAGAAATCTTAAGAGTCCATGGAAAGAAAATCCGGCTTTCTGATAATGTGGATTTTGCAGCAGTTGCAAGAACGGCTGCAGGGGCTTCCGGAGCGGAGCTTGCCAATATTGTCAATGAAGCGGCTCTTCGGGCGGTACGCCGTGGAAGTAAAGTGACCATGCAGGAAGATCTGGAAGAAAGTGTAGAGACAGTGATTGCCGGATATCAGAAGAAAAACAGGATTTTATCTACGAAAGAAAAACTGACAGTTGCCTACCATGAGATCGGGCATGCACTGGTCGCGGCAAAACAGACGGATTCCGCGCCGGTTCAGAAAATTACCATTATTCCACGTACATCCGGTGCGTTGGGATACACCATGCAGGTAGATGAGGGCGAGCATTTCCTTATGACAAAATCGGAATTGCTCAACAAGATCACTACATTTACCGGCGGGCGAGCTGCAGAAGAGTTGGTTTTCAAAGAAGTGACAACAGGCGCATCCAATGATATTGAGCAGGCTACCAAGCTGGCAAGAGCTATGCTGACTCAGTTCGGTATGAGTGATGAATTTGATATGGTGGCTATGGAGACGGTTCAGAATCAGTATCTGGGAGGGGATGCATCCCTGACCTGTTCTCCGGAGACGCAGACGAAGATCGATTCCAAAGTAGTAGAGATCGTAAGAGAGGCACATACAAAAGCACTTCAGATTTTAAAAGAAAACGAGACGAAGCTGCATGAACTTGCCAGGTATCTGTATGAAAATGAGACTATCACAGGAGAAGAGTTTATGCAGATCCTGCAGGCAAAAAAATTGATTTGTGAAGAGAATGCTTCAGAAGATACAACGGTATAACAGAGAAAAATCAGAAAATGTGTCAGACAGACTGTTTTCTGATTTTTTTGTGCATGAATTATTAAAAATCTTTGTGTATATAGATTGACGGTGTTTTTGTAATTGCGTTAAGATAAGAACAAGATTAAGGAACGGGAGGAAAGAAAATGTCATTGATCCAGCAGTTAAAGCAGGCGCAGGATTTTACAGGACGGGAGAAGGATATTGCACGATTTGTTCTGGAACATCCGGAGACCATTGAAAATATGTCATCCAGAGAACTGGGGCATCAGACCTTTACCAGTGCGGCTTCTGTGACACGGTTTTGTCAGAAGCTGGGCGTGAAAGGGTTTCCGGAATTTAAGATTAAGTTTGTCAGTGAACTGAGGGATGGCTATCTGGACGAAAAACAGGAGAAAATTATGATGTCCGAGCGGGAAAATGTTGTGACTATGGTTCGGAAAATCACAGAAATTCAGAAACAGGCGGTAATGGAGACGCAAAAGGAAGTTTCTTATAGTCAGCTTATGCGCGTTGGAAAACTGATCGCAGAGGCGCGGTCTGTGGATTTCTATGCTTATGATATGAATGTAAATCTTGCGCAATATGGATGTTCTCTGCTTTTTCATGCGGGAAAAAGAGCTGCTGTTTATTCTGCAACGAATATTCAGGGATTACATGCAAACATGCCGTCAGATGGTCATGTGGCAATTATTTTGAGTCACACAGGACGGAATGAACGGCTGGCGGAGATTGAAAAGCTGTTGAGAAGGAATGGAACAAGGGTGGTCGCAGTAGTGTCCGATCGTGATAGTATCATTGCCAGATATGCGGATGAAGTACTGGTAGCGGCTGGTTCGGAAAAAGTAGAAGAGTTCTGGATGTCTATGTTTTTTGCCTCTGGTAAATACTTGTTGGATATTTTATATGGATTGGAATTTAGCAGAAAATATCAGGATAATCTGGTCTTGAATCAAAAATATGAAAAAGCGGGAGAGATGAGTCTTTGGGGCTTAAATGAAGAATCTTAAACGCAGAATTTACAATTCCCTTTTAGTTATACAAAATAGCTAAAAGGGAATTGTTGATTTTGCACAAAAAAAGAATGTACTTTTTTATATATGAAACATTGTTGCATTGGAATTGTTATTTGTTTCAGAAAAAGTGAAACGAAAAAACAAAATCTGCAAAAATATTGAAAGAAAAACGAGAATTTTATATAGTAATTTCATCAAAAGAAGAGAGTGGATGCGCGCAAAAGACTCTGCACAACAAGGAGGAGAATGAGATGGCACAGATCAGAGATTATCGAAAACTGGCCCATGACATTATCTGTGAAGTGGGCGGAAAAGAAAATATTGTCAATGCTACAAGATGTGCAACGAGATTGAGACTGGTATTAAAGGAAGAGCCGGAACAGGCAAAAGAGAAAGTCGCGGCAATGGCGGGAGTAATTACAGTTGTAGAAAACAGTGGGCAGTTCCAGGTTGTAATCGGAACCCATGTGGGAGAGGTATATGATGCGGTGACAGAAGAACTGCATCTGGATATAGAGAATCTTCAGGCAAAGCAGCCGGAACAGAGTGTGATGAATAAAGTGATTGCAACAATGTCAGCTGTGTTTGCACCGTTTGTATATATTTTGGCTGCAGCGGGTCTTCTGCAGGGGGCGTTGATCCTGATCAATATGGCAGTGCCATCTTTTGCAGGGACTGGGACATATGCGGTATTGAGTTTTATGTCATGGACACCATTTACATTTCTTCCGATTTTTATTGCAATTACTGCATCCAAACACTTTAAATGCAATACGTTTATCGCTGTTTTATGTTGTTGTGCATTGGTTAATCCGGACTGGGCGGGTATGGCGGCCCGGATTGCAGATGGAGAAGTACTCCGTTTTCTGGGAATCAAACTGTCTGAGACAACCTACACTTCAACAGTATTGCCTCCATTGTTTCTGGTCTGGGTATTGTCCTATCTGGAACGGTTTTTAGAAAAGAAACTGCCAGAAGCAGCAAAAGCATTGCTGACACCGTTGATCTGCTTTTTGATTATGGTTCCGGCAACCATTCTTGTGATTGGTCCTGCATCTTCCATTATAGCAAATGGAATTGCAAATGGATATAATTTTCTCGCAAACACCGCGCCGGCTCTGGCAGGAGCCATCATCGGAGGTTTGTGGGAAGTGGTAGTGATTTTTGGCGTACATTGGGGCATTACACCGGTTGTTCTTGCTAATTTTGATATGCAGGGATTTGATACATTTCAGGCATTTCAGACAATTGCAGTCGTTGCTCAGGTTGCAGCAGCCTTTGGAGTATTCATCAGATCTAAAAACAGAGAAATCAAAAGTGTTTCGTTATCAGCAGGAATCACAGGTATTTTCGGAATTACAGAGCCAACAATCTATGGGGTGACACTGCGACTGAAAAAACCATTTATCTGTGGATGTATCGGAGGAGCAGCCGGAGCAGTTGTGATGAGCTTTTTCCATTCTGCGTATTATGCATATGCAGGACTCCCAAGCCTTTTGACAGTGGTAAATTCCATCAGTAAGGATGCACCGATGTCGTTTGTGGGAGAAGCAGTTGGATGTGCTGTGGCAATTGTTCTGACAATCGTATTGATTCAGGTTGTAGGATTTGCAGACCCGAAAGAAAAAGAGGAGCCTGATACAGAAAAAGGCAGCACAAATGAGGAAAGTTGTGGAGAAGAAATTGTGGACAGCCCAATGAGAGGCAAGATAATTCCATTGTGTGAAGTACATGATGAAGTTTTTTCCGGAGAGATGATGGGAAAAGGCTGTGCCATCGTTCCGGAAGAAGGAAAAGTATATGCACCGTTTGACGGAAAAATTGTCGGACTGTTGGAGAGTCGTCATGCAGTAGGAATCGAGAGTACGTCAGGAATTGAGATTCTGATTCATGTGGGGATGGATACCGTTAAACTTCAGGGAAGAGGATTTACAGCATATGTGCAGGACGGAGAACAGGTGAAGAAGGGGCAGCTTCTTCTGGAATTTGAAAAAGAAGAGATTGAAAAAGCCGGTTATGAAGTGACAACCCCCGTAATCGTTACGAACAGTGACGAATTCTCAGAGATTGAGACAGTGGCCTTGAAGCAGGTAGAAAATCAGAATGCATTGTTGAAAGTACATAGAATATAGAAAGAAAACAGGAGGAGATATAAGATGGCATTAGCAAATACGTTTTTATGGGGCGGTGCAGTTGCGGCAAATCAACTGGAAGGCGGATGGAATGAAGGTGGAAAAGGGATTAGTGTGATGGATGTGATGACTGGGGGCAGCAATCAAATGATGCGCAGAATCACAGATGGAGTTGTTGAAGGCGAGTATTATCCAAATCACGAAGCGATTGATTTTTATCATGAATATAAAGGTGATATTGCTCTGATGGCGGAAATGGGATTTAAGTGTTTCCGTACCAGTATAGCTTGGACACGTATTTTTCCAAATGGTGATGAATTGATCCCGAATGAGGAAGGTCTGAAATTTTATGACGATCTGTTTGATGAACTTTTAAAGTATGGCATAGAACCGGTCATTACACTGAGCCATTTTGAAATGCCATATTACTTGGCAAAAGAATACGGAGGCTGGGTGAATCGAAAAGTGATTGACTGTTTCGTGCGTTATGCAGTTACGGTTATGGAACGCTACAAAGAGAAAGTTAAATATTGGATGACATTTAATGAGATTAATAATCAGACCAATACGTCTGCGGACATTTTCGGATGGACAGATTCCGGGGTTCTCTTTTCACAGTACAAAAACAAGAAGAAAGCTATGTATCAGGCAGCACATCATGAAATGGTGGCAGGTGCTATGGTTGTAAAAAAGGGACATCAGATCAATCCTGATTTTCAGATTGGATGCATGTGTTCGTTTGTCCCGTTTTATCCATATTCCTGCAATCCCGATGATATTATGACAGCAGCAGAATGTATGCATGAAAGATATTATTTTGCGGATGTGCAGATGAGAGGGCATTATCCTGCGTTTGCAAAGAAAGAATGGGAGCGGGAAAATACAGCACCGGTGATGGAACCGGGAGATGAACAGATTCTTGCGGAAGGTGTTTGTGATTATCTGGGATTCAGCTATTATATGACCAATGCAGTCAAAGCAGACGTACAGAAAGACACGACGGAATCACTGGATGGAAGCTCTGCAAATTCTGTTCCCAATCCGTATGTAAAAGCAAGTGACTGGGGATGGCAGATCGATCCGGTGGGACTTCGGTATGCACTGGCTTCCCTGTATGAGCGCTATGAAAAACCATTGTTTATTGTGGAAAATGGATTTGGGGCGATCGATGTTCTAAAAGAAGATAAAACCTGTGATGATGATTACCGGATCGAATATCTGAGGGCACATATAAAGGAGATGAAAAAAGCAGTAGAACTGGATGGAGTAGACTTGATGGGGTATACGCCTTGGGGATGCATTGATCTGGTATCTTTTACAACAGGGGAATTGAGAAAACGTTATGGATTTATCTATGTTGATAAAAATGATGATGGAACTGGAAGCGGAAAACGTTATAAGAAAAAATCTTTTGCATGGTTTCGTCGCGTGATTGAGACAAACGGGGAGGAACTGTAGAAGAAAAAGTACAGTGGCTGCAAAAATCTGCGGCCACTGTACTTTTTTCTTCTACAGTCCCATTTTAGGCTGTGTCAAAATGGATTTTACATGATCAACTTCCTGCTGGGTTGCTTTTGCAGCAGGCACGTAATAGCTTTTTTCCCGTGCTACCTGATACAGTTTTTCCTGTGACATTTCACACTGGTTTCGAATCTGTTTGAGGCACTGTTTCAGTTCTTTGTTTTCTGTCTGCGGTATCATATCTCCGAACATTTTCAATTCTCCGTTTACTCCGACCAAGGCGTCGGATACCATTGTCTTTTCGTCCATTTTCAAATCCCCCTTATAAAAATTTCATCAGATCCTGTTTGTTTTTGAGTGCGGAATCGGCAGCTTCCTGAAATAACTGCTTTACCTGCGGGTCTGTTGCCTGTGCGGCGTAATCTGTCATTTTACAGTGAGTCGTAGAGTATCCTCCGATCAGATGACGGAGATTCTGCAGATCTAAGATTGAAATTTCTGTCATGGTAATGTCTCCTTTGCATAAATTTAGATTTGTGTTTCGCGAAATAGTATGTTCCGGATCGGGAAAAAGTATGTATTTTACAACACGCTTTTTCTTTTTGTTGTGCAGTTCCCCTGTTTTATGTTATTATAAATGTACATATGTGATTTTTTCAGTGAAGGGAAATTCGCTCTTTAGAATCAACAAAGAAAGGAAAGTACTGTATGAAGATTTTAATTCAGAATGGACATGTTGTGGATCCGCTGACAGGTGTGGATGAAGTATGTGATGTGCTTGTGCGTGATACTGATATCGAAAAAGTAGAAAAAAATCTGCAGGCTGAAGCTGACAGAGTGATCGATGCGTCAGGCTGTTATGTAATGCCGGGATTTATCGATCTGCATGTGCACTTGAGAGATCCGGGACTGACTCAGAAGGAAACACTTTCGACCGGAGGAATGGCAGCAGCCAGAGGCGGTGTGACGACGGTATGTGCAATGCCGAACACGAGCCCGGTGACTGATACAAAAGAAAAAGTAGAAGAAGTTCACAGGCGTGCAAAAGAAGAATCTCCGGTGCATGTAATCCAGTTGGGGTCAATGACTGTCGGAGAGGGCGGAAAAGAGCTCGCGGACATTGAAGGGATGGCACAGGCAGGCTGTTATGCACTCAGCGAAGATGGAAAATCTGTCATGAATGCCTCTTTGTTCCGAAAAGCCATGCGAAAAGCAAAAGAGAATGATCTGCTGATCTTTTCACACTGCGAAGATATTTCCATGGTAGAAGGCGGCGTGATGAATGCCGGAAAGCGTGCAGAGGAACTGGGTGTAAAAGGGATCACGAATTCGGTGGAGGATGTGATCGTGGCACGAGATATCCTGATCGCAAAAGAGCTGGATGCCACATTGCATCTGTGCCATTGCTCGACAGCAGACAGCGTTCGGATGATCAAAGACGCGAAAGAAGCAGGGCTGAAGGTGACAGGAGAAGTGTGTCCGCATCATTTTATTCTGACAGATGAGGATATTCCAAAGAACAATGGAATCTGGAAGATGAACCCGCCGCTGCGTTCCAAAGCAGATGTGGAAGCGCTCAGACAGGGGCTAAAAGACGGAGTGATGGATGTGATCTCCACAGATCATGCACCACATATGATGTCTGAGAAGGATAAGCCAATGGAACAAGCAGCATTTGGAATCGTGGGTCTGGAGACCAGTGCATGCCTGACTTATACAGAGCTGGTGGAAAAAGGAGTGCTCACAGTGATGCAGATGGCAGAAAAGATGAGCTACAATCCGGCAAAGATCCTGGGACTGAAAGACAGAGGAAGTGTTTCAGCCGGTAAAAAAGCAGATATTGTAGTATTTGATCCGAGAAGAGAATATCAGATTGATGTGGATACGTTTGCATCCAAAGGGAAAAATACACCGTTTGACGGATGGAAAGTTAAGGGAGAAGTCTGCTGTACATTAGCAGACGGAAAGATCGTATACGAAAAATAAGGAGACAGACAGCATGTTCTGTCCCTTTTTAGAGAACAGGGAGGAAGAAAAAATGATCAACAAACTGGTAGCAAAAATCAAAGAAACAAAGGCGCCGATCGTGGTGGGACTGGACCCGATGTTAAACTACATTCCGGAGCACGTACAGAAAAAAGCATTTGCTGAATTCGGAGAGACACTGGAAGGGGCGGCAGAAGCAATCTGGCAGTTTAACAAAGAGATTGTGGACAAGACATATGATCTGATTCCGGCAGTGAAGCCGCAGATCGCGATGTATGAGCAGTTCGGAGTTCCGGGAATCGAGGCGTTCAAAAAGACAGTGGATTACTGTAAATCCAAAGATCTGGTGGTGATCGGAGATATCAAACGTGGAGATATCGGTTCTACTTCCGCAGCGTATGCAGTGGGACATCTGGGAAGCGTTAAAGTGGGAAGCAAAGAGTACGTTCCATTTGATGAGGACTTTGCAACAGTGAACCCATACCTTGGTTCTGACGGGGTGAATCCGTTCATCGATGTCTGCAAAGAACACAAAAAAGGTCTTTTTATTCTTGTGAAGACATCCAATCCGTCCAGCGGAGAATTTCAGGATCAGCTGATCGACGGAAAACCACTGTACGAGCTGGTTGGAGAAAAAGTAGCACAGTGGGGCGCTGACTGTATGGGTGACGAGTACAGCTATATCGGAGCTGTTGTAGGAGCCACATATCCGGAGATGGGAAAAGTGCTTCGCAAAGTGATGCCAAAATCTTACATTCTGGTACCTGGATATGGTGCACAGGGCGGACAGGGCAAAGATCTGGTACACTTCTTCAATGAAGACGGACTGGGTGCGATCGTAAACTCATCCAGAGGAATCATTGCGGCTTACAAGCAGGAAGCTTATGCAAAATTCGGAGCAGAGAATTTCGGAGATGCTTCCAGAGCTGCAGTTGAAGCGATGGTTGCAGATATCCAGGGCGCATTAGAAGCAAGATAAGTACCGGGGAGGAAGATTCATGTCTAAGAAACAGAAAATGACAGCAGTGGTCATCTCGCAGGAGAAGATCGCAGAAGATATTTACAGTATGTGGCTGAAAGCAGAGCCTGTGGCTGCAGAAGCGGTTCCGGGACAGTTTATTTCCATGTATACAAATGACGGAGCAAAACTGCTTCCAAGACCGATCAGTCTGTGTGAGATTGACAAAGAAAAGGGCGCTTTGCGCGTGGTGTACCGCGTGACAGGAGAAAAGACCGGAACAAAGCAGTTTTCACAGATGAAAGCGGGCGATTCACTGGAGGTCATGGGACCGCTTGGAAACGGTTTTGATCTGGAAACGGGAAAAGAAAAAAAAGCGCTGCTTTTTGGCGGCGGGATTGGTGTGCCGCCGATGCTGGAGCTGGCAAAGCAGTTAACAGCCGGATATCAGACCGAGTGTCAGCTTGTGATGGGATATCGAAGTGAGACGTTTCTGACAAAAGAGATGGAAGCAAATGGAACACTTTATATTGCGACAGAAGATGGAAGTACAGGAACAAAAGGAAACGTTATGGATGCAGTTGCAGCGGACAGTCTGGAAGCAGATGTGATCTATGCCTGCGGTCCGACTCCGATGCTGCGTGCGATCAAGCAGTATGCACAGGAGAAAGGAATCGAGTGCTACATTTCCATGGAAGAGAGAATGGCGTGCGGAATCGGAGCCTGTCTTGGATGTGTCTGCCAGTCGAAGGAAGTGGATGATCACAGCCATGTACACAACAAACGTGTCTGCAAAGACGGACCGGTATTTTTGGCAACGGAGGTGGAACTGTAATGGATATGCGGGTAAAGATTGCAGGTGTAGAGTGGAACAATCCGGTGACAGTGGCATCCGGAACATTTGGATCAGGGGAAGAATACAGTGAATTTGTAGATCTGAACCGTCTGGGCGCAGTCACTACAAAAGGAGTGGCAAATGTGCCGTGGCCGGGAAATCCGACACCGAGAGTTGCGGAGATCCACAGCGGAATGATGAATGCCATTGGACTGCAGAATCCGGGAATTGATGTATTCTGTAAGAGAGATATCCCGTTTTTGCGTCAGTACGATACGAAGATTATTGTCAACGTATGCGGAAGATCCACAGAGGATTACTGTGAAGTGGTAGAACGCCTGGCGAATGAAGATGTGGATATGCTGGAGATCAATATTTCCTGTCCGAATGTCAAAGAAGGCGGAATTGCATTCGGACAGAACCCAAAGGCAGCAGAAGAAATCACAAGAGCAGTGAAAAAATATGCAAAACAGCCGGTTATCATGAAACTGAGTCCGAATGTGACCAGCATTTCTGAGATGGCAAAAGCGGTAGAAGCCGGCGGGGCAGATGCTATTTCTCTGATCAATACTCTGACAGGAATGAAGATCGATATCAATCGGAAGACCTTTGCACTGGCAAATAAGACCGGCGGTGTTTCCGGTCCGGCCATTCATCCGATCGCGGTCCGCATGGTATATGAGGCGGCCAATGCAGTGAATGTGCCGATCATCGGTATGGGCGGAATCGAGACGGCTGAGGATGCCATCGAGATGCTCTTAGTCGGGGCGAGTGCAGTATCCGTGGGAACTGCGAATTTCTACAATCCGAATGTGACCATGGAGATTGTGGATGGCATTGCGAGATATATGGAACAGAACCATTTTGCAAGCGTGCAGGATATGGTTGGAATTGTAAAATAGCAGAACGAAAAAGGGTGTGAAAAAAGTGACACATCCTTTTTTCATGTGTGCGGACATTCCTTAAAGGATGCCGTAATTTGTTGTGACATAGTCGTAAAAGTTCTTTACGACAGGTGTCATATGGTGTGTTTTCAGAGCAGCCATATAAAACTTTCGTTCCCAGTCAGGGTAGGAGATCTGAATGATTTTTACATCCATTCTGAGAAGGTCTGTCATATATGGAACGACTGCCACCCCGAATCCTTTCGAAACGAAACCTGCGATTACGATGTCCTCGTCTATTTCATACGCAATCTGGGGCTTCACCTGTATTTTTTGAAACAAATTGTCAACAATACCTCGCAGACCGGAGGCCTGAGAAAAATAAATCTGGGGATAAGGAGCCAGTTCCTTCAGATTTATTGATTCGTGTCCGGAAAGCGGATGATTTTTCGGAGCGATCACAACAAGATCTTGTTTAGAAACAGGAATAAAATGGATATCAGGTTCATTCTCGCGTTTTGTACAAAAGACAATATCATATTTTTCATCTTTAAGACCTTCGAGCAAAGAAGCAGTAATGCCTGTGTGAAATTTGAACTGAATGGTCTTTTCTTTTTGTTCTTCTAAAAATCGATGTGCCATTTCGGGCAAAAATCCTACACCCAGTGTTCGAAGAAAGCCTAATTCAATGACTCCTGCGCCCATTGCGATGTGACGCATATTTAAAATCCCTTCATCAAGAACGTCCAGTGATTTTTCCACATATTTCAAAAATTGAGATCCTTTCGGAGTGAATACAGAACGCCGTCCCTGTTTTTCAAATAAAGTGCCCCCCATTCTTGTTCTAATAAGGAGATAGAATGACTCAGGCTTGGCTGGGTAATGCACAATTGTTCTGCGGTTTTTCGAAAATGTCCGGTCTTTGCCAGCAGAGAAAAGTAGCGAAGCTGATATAAGTTCATATGACGATTCCTCTAGGATATCCTGGAAATTCTTAAGAAGTATGAAATGCAGGTAACTGAAGTGGAATATATCGTTCAGTGGGCAGAAGACAATCGAAGCTACGAACAGAAATACAAAGAACAGATGTGTTTTCATATGTGTGAGCTGTTTGGCGTTTCCCATATTAACTGTGGTCTGATGGAAACATATTCTGTGGAGCACACAGCTCAAAAACTGAAAGAATTATGCGGCAGAGCGGGCAGTCTTGTGATCGGAGTAGAACCGATGCCATACAGCGGCATTCCAAATGTAAAAAGAGCCTGGGAGATTGTAAAAGCAAGTGAATGTGAAAATGCAAAGATCATTCTGGATTCCTGGCACTGGCTCAGAGCAAACCAGCTGATCGATCTTTGTGTTCTGGAAGGAATTCCGGCAGATAAGATCGTTTCTGTTCAGATCAATGATGTATATGAGAGAGCGTATGCAGAAAATGTGTTGAGAGATGAGTCTATGCATGATCGTCTGGCACCTGGAACAGGATGTGGAGATACGGCAGCTTTTTGCAGAATGCTTAAGGAAAAAGGTGTACAGCCGCGTGCATTCGGAGTAGAAGTGATCAGTGACAGTATTCTTGCCCGGGGTGTTGAGGAAGCTGCAAGATTCAATTTTGAAAATACAAAAAAGTGCTGGAAAGTTCCTGGCCGGAGATTTTAGAAGCATAGAAATTGGGGAAGGAGAAAAGCAACGATGAAATTTGAGGCAATGTTTCAACCGGTCAAAATCGGAAATATGACAGTCCCTAACCGGTTTGTGATGAGTCCGATGGGAAATAATTTTGCGAATACAGACGGGAAGATGAGTGAACGTTCTGCAGCATATTACGGGGCGAGAGCAAAAGGCGGATTTGGATTGATCACATTTGAAGCAACGGTTGTCTACAAGGAGGCAAAGGGAGGTCCCAGAAAGCCGTGTCTGTTTTCCGATGATACCGTCAGCAATTTTAAAGAGGCTATTTTAGCCTGTCATAAGGAAGGGGCGAAGGTTTCCATTCAGCTTCAGCATGCAGGTCCGGAAGGAAACTCCAAGGTGACGGGGTATCCGTTAAAATCGGCAAGCAGTATTCCTGCCTCTGTGAAGACAGAAATCCCAAAAGCAATTTCTACGGAAGAATTGTACCGGCTGATCGAGGCTTACGGAGATGCGGCTTTGCGGGCGAAACAGGCGGGAGCAGATGCAGTGGAAGTACATTGTGCCCATGGATATCTTGTAAGTTCTTTTATCTCTGAAAGAACCAATAAACGGCAGGATGAATTTGGCGGATGCTTTGAAAATCGTATGCGTCTTCCAAAACTGATCATAGAAAATATCCGTAAAAAAACAGGTGGAACACTTGCTGTAATCTGCAGAATCAATGGTTCGGACGATGTGGTGGGAGGTCAGACACCGCAGGATGCAGCTGCAGTTGCATCTTATCTGGAAAAAGAATGTGGTGTAGATGCGCTTCATGTATCGAGAGCAGTGCACCTGCATGATGAATATATGTGGGGGCCAAGCGTTCTTCATGAGGGATTCAGTTCTGGCTGTGTGACAGAAATCAAGCAGGCGGTTAAGATCCCGGTGATTACAGTAGGACGTTATACGGAACCACAGTATGCAGAGCTGATGGTAGAAGAAGGAAGGGCGGATCTGATTGCTTTTGGCCGTCAGAGTATCGCAGATCCTGAGCTTCCGCGAAAGGCAAAGGACGGAGAACTGGAATTACTCCAGCCGTGTATTGGATGTCTGCAGGGATGTGTGCCAAACATGTTCCGGGGAGAAGCAATTACTTGTCTGGTCAATCCTCTGGCAGGAAGAGAAGCCGAGCTTGATCTGGCAGAACAGAAGAAAAAAGTTGTCGTTGTCGGCGGAGGACCGGGAGGTTTATATGCGGCATATGTATGTGCGCTTCTAGGACATGATGTGACTTTATACGAAGAAAAAGAGATGCTTGGCGGAAATATGCGTCTGGCAGCTTATCCCCCGGGAAAAGGATGTATTAATGGCATGATCTGCAGTTACATCAACAACTGTAAGGCACAGGGAGTAACGATTGAATTAAATACGTCCGTAACACCGGAGCTGCTCCGGGAGAAAAAGCCGGATGCGGTGATTGTTGCCACAGGTTCCAAACCTCTCATGCTGCCGATTCCGGGAATTGAAAAGACAGTACATGCAGCAGATGTACTGGAAGGAAATGTAAAACCGGGAAAACGTGTTCTGGTAGTCGGAGGCGGCATGGTAGGATGTGAAGTGGCGGATTTCCTTGGAGAACTGGGACATCAGGTATCAATTGTGGAACTCCGTGACGAATTAGGCGCAGATGTGATCCCGGAACATAGAAAATTCCTGATGAAAGAACTGAATGAGTATCAGGTACAGGGGATTACAGGTGCAAAAGTGACAGAATTTCATGAGGATGGTGTCTCTTATGTTCTGGAGAATGGAACAGAAGGTCGTGTGGAGCAGGTGGATACTGTGGTGCTTGCAATGGGATACCGTAATTATGATCCTCTGAGCCAGGAAATCAAAGTATTTGCAAAAGAAGTATTTGTGATAGGAGATTCAGTTCGTGCGCGAAGAGCGATGGATGCTACGAAGGAAGCATTCGAAACAGCAATGATGATTTAGGAAAGAAAGGAGAATTGTTATGGAGATTAATGGAAGAACAGGATTTTTTTGCCTGATCGGTTCACCGGTAGGACATTCCGGTTCACCGGCAATGTATAATTACAGTTTTCAGAAGACAGAACAGGATTATGTTTATCTGGCATTTGACGTGGATCTTGACAAGACAGAAGAGGCAGTCAGTGCGTTGAAAGCACTTGGATGTAAAGGGTTTAATGTGACCATGCCATGCAAGACAAAGGTGGCAGAGCTGGCAGATGAGCTTTCTGACGCAGCAGAACTGATCGGTGCCTGCAATACAGTTGTGGTAAAAGACGGAAAGCTTCATGGACATAATACGGATGGAATCGGATTTGTGAGAAATCTCAAGGAGCACGGTGCAGATGTAAAAGATAAAGTGATCACTGTTATGGGTGCAGGGGGAGCAGCTACTGCGATCCAGATTCAGGCCGCATTGGAAGGGGCAAAGAAGATTTATATTTTCAATTGTAAGGATAAATTTTATGCGAATGCAGAAAATACGGCAAGAAAAATTGAAAACAAGGTTCCTGGTGTAACTGTAGAGGTATATCCTTTGGAAGACAGCCAGAAATTATATGAAAAAATCAAAGAAAGTGATATCCTTGTGAATGCAACCAAGTCAGGAATGAAACCGGCAGAGGATGAGTCGTTGATCAAAGATGTATCCGTATTCCGGACGGATTTTGTAGTTGCAGATGCGGTTTATAATCCAAGAGAAACAAAACTGATTCGGGAGGCAAAAGCAGCAGGCTGCAAAATTGCACTGGGCGGAATTGGTATGCTTCTATGGCAGGGCGAAGCTGCTTTCCGGATTTTTACAGGAGAGAGCATGCCTACGGAGGAAGTGTATGAAAGATTTTTTCGAGGATAAGGAAAAAAGGATTCCGGGCAACATGGAATATGATATAGAACAAATCAGAAATGAGCTTGGAAAAGGAATGAACATCGAAAAAATAGCAGAGAAACTGAACTTAGATCAAGCGTATGTTGAATTTTTGTTTTGGTTTGGAATTTTATAAAAGTGTGAAACGTCCTTTCTGATGGACTGTCCGGTGGGAGATTATCCGTGATATGGGTAGTCTCCCTGTTTTTATACGGGCAGCTTCCGGAAAGAAAATTCAGGAGATTTTAACTGCGGCTGATAAAAAATTGAAATAACCGAAAAATTATGATAAAATTGAGAAGATTTAACAGATTACAGGGGCATACAGATGTCCATAAATATGGAGGTTTAAGGAAGATGGAAGCATACAAACAGGAATTTATTGAATTTATGGTAGACAGTGATGTATTAAAATTTGGAGAGTTTACATTGAAGAGCGGAAGAAAATCTCCGTTTTTTATGAATGCAGGCGGATATGTAACAGGTTCTCAGCTGAAAAAGCTGGGTGAGTATTACGCGAAGGCAATTCACGATAAATACGGCGATGACTTCGATGTGTTATTCGGACCTGCTTATAAGGGAATCCCGCTTGGAGTTGTAACTGCAATCGCATACAGCGAATTATACGGAAAAGAAGTGCGTTACTGTTCAGACCGCAAAGAAGAAAAAGATCACGGTGCAGACAAGGGAAGTTTCCTTGGAAGTAAATTAAAAGACGGAGACCGTGTTGTGATGATCGAGGATGTAACAACATCCGGAAAATCTATGGAAGAGACAGTTCCGAAAGTAAAAGGTGCTGCCGATGTAGAGATCGTCGGACTGATGGTGTCATTAAACCGTATGGAAGTCGGAAAAGGCGGAGAAAAATGTGCATTGGATGAAGTGAAAGAGCTGTATGGCTTTGACACCGCAGCAATCGTAACAATGGAAGAAGTCGTAGAACACCTCTACAACAGACCATATAAAGGAAAAGTGATCATTGATGATACATTAAAAGCGGCAATTGATGCATATTATGAAATGTATGGTGCAAAGTAAGCGGGGAGTGAAAGAAGATGGAGAAGGCATATAAAACAATGAGTCAGGCAGGAGCAGGAAGCATTGTGATCGGAATCATTACGATCGTAACAGGCGTGACAGCCGGAATTATCGCCATTGTCAATGGGGCACGTCTGTTGAAAAATAAGAGCGAGATTACATTTTAGCTGTGGAAAACGGGGGAGTAATTTGAATCAGAGACAGGTGAAAAGAACCCGCACGGTGGGAAAAATATTATTTGTGCTCTATATTTTTTTCTTATTATATTTCCTGATCTTCTCAGACTGGTACGGACGCAGCGGTATTGGTGAAGAATACCGCTGTAATCTTGTGCTTTTCAAGGAGATCAGACGTTTTGTGGAATACCGGGAAACGCTTGGGCTTTTCGCGGTATTTACCAATTTATTTGGAAATATCCTGATTTTTGTGCCATATGGATTTTTTATATCCGTTGCCAGCAGGATGAGAGGCTTTTTGATGACATTGTTCTATAGCTTGGGACTGAGCCTCGGAGTGGAAGTATTTCAGCTTTTGACAAGAGTGGGAAGCTTTGACGTAGATGATCTGTTACTGAATACGATCGGCGGAATTTTAGGATATGTATTGTTTTTGATCTGTAATGGGATAAGGAGAAAATATGATGGCAGGAGAAAAAAAGGAAAAAAAGGAAAATAAGGAAAAGAAAGAGAAGAAAGAGAAGAAAGAAAAAATCAGACAGGCAAGACAGGGAAAAAGTTCTTGTATGTATGCGATTTTTTCATTGTTTGTTCTTGTATTGTTGATTCTTCATGCGTATACAATGCGTGAGAAAACGGCAGATATTGCAGGTGCATTGGGACTGATCGATATGATGTTTACAGTTTTTGGAATCCGGGCAGGTCTTAAGGGACGTCAGGAGCCGGAAAAAAGACATTTTACGTGCTGGCTAGGAATCGTACTTAACGGGCTGGTATTGCTGGTTCTGATCATGATATTTTTAGGAGGACTCTCATAGATGAAATTGGAAACATGGCAGCGGGATAGAAACGAGAGATGTATGGAACGCCACCAGCTCTCAATAGAAAGACTGCAGATGATCGATCAGGAAGAGACTGTGCAGGACAGGTATCGGCCGTATTTCCGGATGTGTGCCGCTTTTTTGCTCAAACTGGAATCACTTCGCAGAACAATAGAAGACCACAGTTTTGAAACCTTCACTCTGGAAGAGAGGAAGAGATGGAATCAGGAGCTGTATGTAGATATTCTGGGGGAAAACTATAAGAAGAGTTTTGCTGATCCGACATATGCGGTAAAGATGCTTTCAGAAGTCTATGGACAGCTCCTGAGTTTTTTGTATACAGAATTGCGCAGCGGGATTCTGTATGCATTTTCGAACAGACTGGATTATCTGACGATCTTAAATGAGTTGTTTCTGGAGATCTATCAGTGTTTTGAAGCGCAGGAACAGCCGGAATACAGGAATTTAAGAGAGTGTGTGTACTGGTATGCAAGCGATTACTGCGATGTATTTCTGGCAGATCATCTCAGAGAGTCCATAAATCCAGTGTACACAAAATCAGTCATTGACAGGATCAGGGAAATGGATCTTTCAGATAACCGGTATCTGTATTCTTACGGGGAATATGTGGGAGAGAAAGAACTGGAAACGGCAGAATATTTCAGAAATCTTTCCGAGGAGGCTCTTTGGAAAATAGCAGACACGTATACAAGAAGATATCGCAAAGAGGATTGCCAGGCTGAAAAGTCAGTGGTACAGATCTTTTATCGTCCGGGATTTGAGCGGCTTGTTTTGGCTGTGCTGGCAGATTTGGAAAAACAGGGAATCGAACCTGTCATCTGCATTCCGGCATCCGGTGTGATTGCAAGAGACGAACTGCATGGGAATGTAAATCCGCAGTATGAAGCAGATCATAAATGTGATGAGGCGCTGTTTCTGGATAAGAAATATATCGAGCGAAAACTGGATGTGATGAAGTACGGATATGAGCGTGAGAAGGAGTGGACAGCCAGAGTGACAGGAAGAATACGACTGGATCGGGCGGAAGAAGCGTTGTGCGGACAAGCCGGTCCTGATGCAGTTTCCTACATGGAGGAACAAAAGGAATGTCTGCGCATATTTGATGAAAAATCAGTTCAGCTTATGAATCAATACGGTTTAGATATAATCACACCTTATGAAGAGTTAGAAGAAATAAGTGTATTAACAAAAGAAGGAAAAAATATTATACTATTGGAGGACGGAAGATTCGTGACTGAGGGCAAAAAGATGCCGGACGGATCTTTTGAGAAATAGACAGGGAATACACAAAAGTTAAGAAAGGTGGACAAGATATGCCAAAAGTAGGAATTGTAATGGGCAGTGATTCAGACCTTAAGGTGATGAGCAAAGCTGCGGACATGCTGGAAAAACTGGGAATTGATTACGAGATGACGATCATTTCCGCACACCGTATGCCTGATGTGTTTTTTGACTGGGCAAAGGCGGCCGAAGGAAAGGGGATCAAAGTGATCATCGCAGGAGCAGGAATGGCAGCACATCTTCCGGGAATGTGTGCGGCACTTTTCCCGATGCCAGTAGTAGGAGTTCCGATGTCTGGAAAGAATCTGGATGGAATGGATGCACTCTATTCGATCGTTCAGATGCCGCCGGGAATTCCGGTTGCCACTGTTGCGATTGACGGAGGTATGAATGCGGCAATTCTGGCAGCAAAGATTCTTGCGACCTCAGATGAGGAAGTTTTGAAAAAACTCAAAGCATATTCAGAAGAGATGAAAGAGACAGTTCAGAAAAAAGCAGAAAAGCTGGACGAGATCGGATATCAGGCGTATCTGGAAAAATAGAGCACAGACGATGTAAGAAATGGAGAATAGTTATGGATTATAAGAATGCAGGTGTGGATATTGAGGCTGGTTACAAATCAGTGGAACTTATGAAAGAACACGTAAAGAAAACAATGCGTCCGGAAGTACTCGGTGGACTGGGTGGATTTTCCGGTGCGTTTTCTCTTGCAAAGATCAAAGAGATGGAAGAGCCGGTACTGCTTTCCGGAACAGACGGATGCGGTACAAAAGTCAAACTGGCAATGATCATGGACAAGCATGATACGATCGGAATCGATGCAGTTGCGATGTGTGTCAATGATATTGCATGTGCAGGAGGAGAACCATTATTTTTCCTGGATTACATCGCATGTGGAAAGAATTACCCGGAAAAGATCGCATCGATCGTAAGCGGTGTTGCAGAAGGATGTTTGCAGTCAGAAGCAGCGCTGATCGGTGGTGAGACAGCAGAGCATCCGGGACTGATGCCGGAGGAAGATTATGATCTGGCCGGATTTGCAGTAGGTGTCTGTGATAAAAAAGAGATGATCACAGGAGAAGACTTAAAAGCAGGAGATGTACTGATCGGGATGGCGTCTTCCGGTGTGCACAGCAACGGATTCTCTCTGGTGAGAAAAGTGTTTGAGATGACAAAAGAAAATCTGGAGACATATCATGAGAGTCTTGGATGTACATTGGGCGAAGCACTTTTAGCACCTACCAGAATTTATGTCAAAGCACTCAAGAGCATCAAAGCAGCGGGTGTGACAGTCAAAGCCTGCAGCCATATTACAGGCGGCGGATTCTATGAGAATATTCCACGTATGCTTAAAGAAGGAACGCATGCAGTGATCGAAAAGGACAGTTATCCGGTGCTTCCGATTTTTGATATGCTGGCAAAAGAAGGGGATATCGAAGAACAGATGATGTACAACACATTCAACATGGGACTTGGTATGGTTCTGGCAGTAGACGCCGCAGATGTGGAGAAGACAATGGAAGCAATCAAAGCGGCCGGAGATACTCCATATGTAGTAGGTAAGATCGAAGCCGGAGAAAAAGGAGTTACTTTATGCTAAGAGTAGTCGTGATGGTTTCCGGAGGCGGAACCAACCTTCAGGCGATCATAGATCGTGTGGCAGACGGTACGATCACTAATGCGGAAATTGTCGGTGTGATCAGTAATAACGCCAATGCATATGCGCTGGAACGTGCAAAAGAACACGGGATTTCGGCGTGTTGTATCTCGCCGAAGGAGTTTGAATCCAGAGAAATCTTTAATGAGAAGCTTCTGGAAGCAGTCGATGCATATGCGCCTGATCTGATCGTGCTTGCAGGATTCCTGGTGGTGATCCCGCCGGAGATGATTGCAAAATACCGCAACCGTATGATCAATATTCATCCGTCTTTGATCCCTTCCTTCTGTGGAAAAGGATTTTACGGACTGAAGGTACATGAGGCAGCTCTAGAGCGCGGTGTAAAGGTAGTCGGTGCAACGGTTCATTTTGTGGATGAGGGGACGGATACCGGTCCGATCCTGTTACAGAAAGCAGTAGAAACACAGCCGGATGATACTCCTGAGATTTTGCAGCGCCGGGTGATGGAGCAGGCAGAATGGAAGATTCTGCCGGAAGCGATCGATCTGATCGCCAATGGAAAAGTAACGGTAAAAGACGGAAGAACTGTGATCACACAGTAGAAGAGGAGACTGCCATGAAAGTTTTAATAGTCGGAAGCGGCGGAAGAGAACATGCGATCGCAGCCAGCGCCGCAAAGAGCAGCAAAGTAGAAAAGATGTACTGTGCACCGGGAAATGCAGGGATTGAAGAATTCGCAGAGTGTGTGCCGATCGGCGCCATGGAATTTGAAAAACTGGTCGCATTTGCAAAAGAAAAATCGATCGATCTTTGTATTGTGGGAATGGATGATCCTCTGGTGGGAGGTCTTGTGGATGAGATGGAAGCAGCCGGTATCCGCACATTCGGACCAAGAAAGAATGCAGCGATCCTGGAGGGATCCAAAGCGTTTTCAAAGGACCTGATGAAGAAATATCATATTCCGACAGCCGCATATGAGAATTTTACAGATCCGGATGCAGCAATCGCATATCTGGAGACTGCAAAATTCCCAATCGTGCTCAAAGCAGACGGACTGGCACTTGGAAAAGGTGTTTTAATCTGTCAGAATTTTGAAGAGGCAAAAGAAGGCGTGCGTACGATCATGCTGGATAAGAAGTTCGGAACAGCCGGAAATGAGATGGTCATCGAAGAATTTATGACAGGCCGGGAGGTTTCTGTTCTTTCTTTCGTAGACGGAAAGACCATTAAGACCATGACTTCTGCACAGGATCACAAGCGTGCGGGAGATGGAGATACAGGCCTGAACACAGGTGGAATGGGAACATTTTCACCAAGCCCGTTCTACACAAAAGAAGTAGAAGAATTTTGTAGCGAACACATTTATCAGGCAACGGTGGATGCTATGGCAGCAGAGGGGAGAGAGTTTAAAGGCGTGATCTTTTTTGGACTGATGCTGACAGAAGAGGGACCGAAGGTACTGGAATACAATGCACGCTTCGGGGATCCGGAAGCGCAGGTTGTACTGCCGCGTATGAAGAATGATTTGATTGAAGTTGTGGAAGCATGTATTGACGGAACACTGGATCAGGTAGATCTGCAGTTTGAAGACAATGCAGCAGTATGCGTGGTACTGGCATCCGAAGGATATCCGGTAAGTTATGAAAAAGGTTTCCCGATTCAGGGGTTGGAAGAATTTAACAAGCATGAAGGGTATTACTGTTTCCATGCCGGCACAAAGCTTCAGGACGGACAGATTGTGACAAACGGCGGGCGTGTGCTCGGTGTGACAGCAAAGGGAAAAGATCTCAAAGAAGCGAGAGCCAATGCCTATGCTGCAACAGAGTGGGTGCAGTTTGAAAACAAATATATGCGTCATGATATTGGAAAAGCAATTGACGAGGTATAAAACAATATAAAATGTATAAAGAAAGAAGCTGCCTGGCGGATTTGATTTAAATTTGATCTGCCGGGCTGTTTTTGTGCGAATTAAACGATAAAAAATTGAAATATAAAGAAAAATTGAGGGAAAATAAAAGTGTAATGCGAAAAAAGGACTCCAGTCCTTTTCTTGATTATAAAAAGTGTCTAAAATGTGAACTATAGAAAAGACGGAATTGGCAAATTTGAAAGGCGGATTAAAAATGGAAAAGAAACGAGTTTTTCTGATTGTTCTGGACAGTTATGGAATCGGAGAGATGACAGATGCAGCTGATTTTGGAGATGTCGGAGCAAACACATTGAAGACGATCACCAAAGTGAAGGAGTATGATACCCCGAACATGAAAAGGATCGGGCTTTTCAACATCGATGGCGTGGACTGGATGGAGAAAGAAGAGCACCCTATCGGTTCATATGCACGTATGAAGGAGCAGTCCAGAGGGAAAGATACGACGATTGGGCACTGGGAGATTGCCGGAGTGATCTCTCCAAAACCGCTTCCGACGTATCCGGATGGATTTCCGAAGGAAGTGCTGGATGCGTTTGAGCGTGAGACGGGAAGGAAGGTTCTGTGCAACAAGCCGTACTCCGGAACAGACGTGATCCGGGATTACGGGCAGGAGCATGTAGAGACAGGAGCGCTGATTGTATATACTTCTGCGGACAGTGTATTTCAGATTGCAGCACATGAAGATGTGGTTCCGATCGAAGAACTGTATCGGGACTGTGAGATCGCAAGAAGGATCCTTGTGGGAGAGCATGGGGTTGGACGTGTCATTGCAAGACCGTTTATCGGGACAGCACCGAATTTTACCAGAACTGCGAACCGGCATGATTTTTCCTTACTGCCGCCAAAAGACACGATGCTGGATGCACTTGTAAAAGCCGGATATGATACGTATGGTGTAGGAAAAATCTATGATATTTTTGCAGGACAAGGAATCCAGCATACACAGCGTATCCAGAATAATGTGGACGGAATGGAAAAAACCATCGAGACACAGGATGTAGATTTTAACGGAATCTGTTTTGTGAATCTGGTGGATTTTGACATGGTGTACGGACACAGGAACAATAGGAAAGGCTATGCAGAGGCGGCGACAACATTTGACCGTCAGCTGGGAACCTTTATGGAACGGATGAGAGATGACGATATTCTGATGATCACTGCCGATCACGGATGCGATCCGGGATTTCCGGGAACGGATCACACACGGGAGCACACACCGTTTCTTGTTTACGGCAAGAGCATCCGGGAAGATGTGAATCTCGGAACAAGAGAAAGTTTTGCAGATATTGCAGCAACGATCCTTGATATTTTCAATGTGGAAAATAATACGGACGGAACAAGTATGAAAGAATACATTTTAAAGAAATAAAAGAGAAAGGGAGGAAGCGAATGTGGAATATGTAATTGAAATGAACCACATCACCAAACAGTTTGGAAATTTCAAAGCAAACGATGATATCACCCTCCAGGTAAAAAAAGGCGAGATCCACGCGCTGCTCGGTGAAAATGGAGCAGGAAAGTCAACACTGATGAGCGTTCTCTTCGGTCTGTACCAGCCGGAGGAAGGAGAGATCCGCATCAATGGGAAAACAGTGAACATCAACAACCCGAATGACGCCAATGATCTTGGAATCGGAATGGTACACCAGCACTTCAAGCTGGTACACAACTTCACAGTTCTGGAAAGTATTGTTCTGGGACGTGAGACAACAAAGATGGGTGTGCTCAAAATGGATGCAGCCCGTAAAAAAGTAATGGAGCTCAGTGAGAAGTACAAATTCAAGATCGATCCGGATGCGTATATTTCGGATATCACAGTTGGGATGCAGCAGAGAGTGGAGATCTTAAAGATGCTCTACTGCGACAATGATATCCTGATCTTTGACGAGCCGACAGCAGTTCTGACACCACAGGAAATCAGTGAACTGATGAAGGTGATGAAGCAGCTGATCGCAGAAGGAAAATCCATTATCTTTATCACACATAAGCTCAATGAGATCAAAGAAGTTGCAAATCGATGCAGTGTTCTGAGAAAAGGAAAATACATCGGAACTGTCGAGGTGGCAGAGACATCCAAAGAGCAGATGTCTGAGATGATGGTCGGACGCAAGGTCAACTTTATCGTAGACAAACCGGAGATGACACCGGGAGAACCGGTTCTGGAAGTGAAAAATCTGACTGTAAAATCCAGACATCATGGAAAAGCTGCGGTTGACAATGTATCTTTCCAGGTAAGAAAAGGCGAGATTCTCTGCGTGGCAGGTATTGACGGAAACGGACAGTCTGAGCTGGTATATGGAATCACAGGTCTGATACCGATCGAGCATGGACAGGTGATCTTAAATGGAAAGGATATCACCAAAGAGAGTATTCGTCAGAAATGTCTGGACGGAGTGGCGCATATTCCGGAAGATCGTCACAAAGACGGACTGGTTTTAGATTACACACTTCAGGAAAACTTGGTTCTGCAGTCTTACTATACCAGGAGATTCCAGAATCACGGCTTTTTAAAATTTGATGCGATTCGTCAGTATGCGAAAATGCTGATCGAGAAATTTGATATCCGTTCCAGTCAGGGGGAGAAGAGTATTGCCAGAGGCATGTCGGGAGGAAATCAGCAGAAAGCGATTATTGCCAGAGAGCTGGACCGTAATCCGGAAATTGTCATTGCAGTACAGCCGGTACGAGGTCTGGACGTAGGTGCGATCGAGTACATCCACAAACAGCTCATTGAGCAGCGGGACGCAGGAAAGGCAGTTCTTCTCGTTTCACTGGAACTGGATGAGGTGATGAATGTCAGTGACAGGATCATCGTCATGTACGAGGGTGAGATTGTTGCAGATCTGGATCCGAAGAAGATTACGACAGAAGAACTCGGACTTTACATGGCAGGAGCGAAAAGGAGTGTGAAGAATGAAGATTAAGAATTTGTTTAAAGGAGAAGGCTTTGTCAATTTCAGTTCCTCCATTCTTGCGATCGTCTGCGGTCTGTTGTTTGGTCTGATCATTCTTCTGATCAGTAATCCAAGCCAGGCATTCGGCGGATTTATGATGATCATTCAGGGTGGGTTTACGGATGGAATGCAGGGATTCGGACAGGTGCTGTATATGGCGACACCGCTGATCATGACAGGACTTTCCGTAGGATTTGCATTTAAGACCGGATTGTTTAATATCGGAGCGTCCGGACAGTTTACAGCCGGTGCGTTTGCAGCGGTATATGTGGGAGTCAAATTCACATTTCTCCCGCCGGGAGTTCATTGTCTGGCGGCACTTCTGGCAGCGATTCTGGCAGGAGCGCTCTGGGGCATGGTTCCTGGACTTTTAAAAGCATTTTTCAATGTAAATGAAGTAATTTCATCCATTATGATGAACTATATCGGAATGTATCTGACCAATATGCTGATTCAGAATACCGTATATGATCAGGTAAAGAATCAGTCCATGGCAGTAGCAGAGGGAGCAAATCTTCCGAAAGGCGGACTGGATAAACTGTTCCCGGGAGCAAGCATCAATGTCGGAATTTTGATCGCCATTGGATGCGTGATCTTAATTTACATTCTGTTGAATAAGACGATTTTCGGATACGAACTGAAAGCCTGCGGAATGAATCCGGATGCCAGCCGGTATGCAGGTATCAATGAAAAGCGCAATATCGTACTTTCCATGGTGATCGCAGGTGCGCTCTCCGGACTCGGCGGAGCACTGTTATATCTGGCAAACTCCGGAAAATATATGCAGGTACTGGACGTGATCGCACCGGAAGGATTCTCCGGAATTTCCGTTGCACTGCTCGGACTTTCCAATCCGATCGGAATTTTATTTGCAGGACTTTTCATCGGATATATCACAGTAGGCGGAAACAATATGCAGCTGTTTGATTTCGCACCGGAAGTGATTGATATTATTATTGCAGCGATTATTTACTGCGGAGCGCTTTCCCTGTTATTTAAAAATACGATTTATAAATTTCAGATGAGAAAAGCGAAAAAGGCAGAGAAAAAATCAGGAACAGATCGTGCAGGGAAGGAGGGACAGTCATGAATGTAGCATATTTCGTTGTACAGCAGACGATGTATTTTGCCATTCCGCTTTTGATCGTTGCAATCGGAGCAATGTATTCGGAACGAAGCGGTGTGATCAATATCGCACTGGAAGGTATCATGGTCATGGGAGCCTTTGCGGGGATCTTCTTTATCAATATTTTCCAGGGGACATTAAGTGGTCAGGGATTGTTCCTGCTCGCCATGCTGGTAGCGGGACTGACCGGAGGACTGTTCAGTCTTCTGCATGCATTTGCTTCGATCAATATGAAAGCAGATCAGACCATCAGCGGTACGGCGCTGAACCTCTTTGCACCGGCTTTTGCGATTTTTACAGCACGTATGATCCAGGGAATGCAGCAGATCCAGTTTACGGACACATTCCATATCAATAAAGTGCCGGTATTGGGAGATATTCCGGTAATCGGAGATTTGTTCTTCCAGAATTGCTATATTTCTACTTATATTGGAATCCTGATTTTTGCGGTAGCCGCATTTGTGATCAAAAACACAAGATTCGGACTCCGACTGCGCGCCTGTGGAGAACATCCGGGAGCAGCAGATTCTGTGGGAGTCAACGTCTACAAAATTCGTTATGCCGGAGTGATTATTTCCGGTGTACTCGGAGGAATCGGAGGACTGATCTTTGTTGTTCCGACTTCTACAAACTTCAATGCAAGTGTAGCCGGATACGGATTTTTGGCAATCGCGGTTCTGATCTTCGGACAGTGGCGAAGCAACAAGATTTTAATGGCAGCATTCTTCTTTGGAATCATGAAAACACTCTCCAGTGCATACTCTACGATTCCATTCCTGAAATCACTGCCGATACCGAATGAGGTATACAAGATGATTCCTTATATTGCAACACTGGTTGTTCTGGCATTCTTCTCCAAGAATTCACAGGCTCCGAAAGCAGAGGGAATCCCATATGACAAGGGAAGCAGATAGTCGAGGAAAGGCAGGGATAAGACAATGAGAATGTATGACCTGATCATGAAAAAAAGAAACGGAGAAGCTTTAAACCACCAAGAGATTCAGTATCTGGTAGAAGAATACGTAGCGGGAAATATTCCTGATTATCAGATGTCTGCATTTTTGATGGCAGTGTATTTTCAGGGAATGACAGAGGAAGAGACACTTGCCATGACACTGGCAGTGGCTCATTCCGGGGATATGGTAGATCTTTCCGGGATTGAAGGAACTAAGGTGGATAAACATTCTACCGGTGGAGTCGGAGACAAGACTACACTGATCATTGCACCGATTGTAGCGGCATGTGGTGCAAAAGTGGCAAAAATGTCCGGTCGGGGTCTGGGACATACCGGAGGAACTGTAGATAAACTGGAATCGATTCCCGGACTTCGGACGACTCTGACAAGAGAAGAATTTTTTGAGGTAGTAAATAAGACGGGAGTCAGTGTAATCGGACAGTCCGGCAATCTGGCTCCGGCAGATAAAAAACTGTATGCGCTTCGGGATGTGACAGCGACTGTGGACAGTATTCCACTGATCGCAGTTTCCATTATGAGTAAAAAGCTGGCAGCCGGAAACGACTGTATCCTGTTGGATGTCAAGACTGGAAGCGGAGCTTTTATGAAGACACTGGAAGATTCCGTGGCACTTGCAAAAGAGATGGTCTCCATTGGGGAAAATGCAGGAAAACGTACGGTTGCCCTGATTACCAATATGGACATTCCGCTGGGACATAATATCGGAAACAGCCTGGAAGTGATCGAGGCAGTGGAGACACTCAAAGGAAACGGACCACAGGATCTGACAGTGGTTTGTATGCATCTTGCCTCTAATATGCTCTATCTGGCAGGAAAAGGAACGCTGGATGAGTGTAAGAGTATGGTAAAAGAAGTGATCGCAAACGGGAAGGCACTGGAGCATCTGGCAGCTATGGTGAGAGCCCAGGGCGGTGATGATGCGGTGATCTGGGATACGCAGAAGTTTGCAAAAGCTCCATATTCTTATGAAGTTTGCGCGAAGGAATCTGGATATATTACATTTATGGATACGGAGAGCTGTGGAATCGCTTCTGCAATGCTGGGAGCCGGAAGAGAGACGAAAGACAGTGGGATTGATTTCGCGGCAGGTATTATCATTCACAAAAAAGTGGGAGATTATGTGGAAAAAGGCGAGTCTCTGGCGACTATGTATGCTTCCAGAGAAGAATTATTTGAAGCGGCAGCGAAGCGTTATTTGTCAGCAGTGACACAAAAAAGTATACGTGCAGAAGAGGAAAAGCTTGTTTACGCACGTGTTACAAAAGAGCAGGTAGAGTATTTTTAAAAAGAAAGGCGGCGAACAAAAATGGATCAGAAAGAAATTTTGAAACATGTGGATCACACACAGCTGAGGGCATTTGCCACTTGGGAAGACATTCAGAAATTATGTGAGGAAGCGATCGAATACGAGACAGCTTCTGTATGTATCCCGCCATGCTACATCAAGCGGGTGCATGATACGTATGGAGAGAAGATCAATATTTGTACAGTAGTGGGATTTCCACTGGGGTACAGCGTTACAGAGGCAAAGGCGGCGGAGACAAAAAAAGCACTGGAAGACGGTGCATCTGAAGTAGATATGGTAGTGAATATTTCCGATGTGAAAAACGGAAATTACGATGCGGTACAGGCAGAAATTGCGGCACTCAAGAAGATTACAGGCGATAAGATCTTAAAAGTGATCATTGAGACCTGCTATCTGACAGAGGAAGAAAAGATCGCGATGTGTAAAGCTGTGACAGCGGCGGGAGCAGATTACATCAAGACTTCCACCGGATTTGGAACAGCCGGAGCAACACTGGAAGACATCCGTTTATTTAGAGAGAATATCGGACCGGACGTAAAAATGAAAGCAGCGGGCGGAGTCAAGACAGTGGCTGATATGGAAGCATTCCTGGAAGCAGGATGTGATAGAATTGGTACCAGCTCTGCAATTCAACTGATTCAGGGCGAACAGACCAGTGGATATTAAGGAGGAGAAGACATGAAAAAGAAAATCTTAAGTCTGCTTATGGCAGCAACACTCGTTGTCGGAATGACAGGATGTGTACAGAAACCAGGAAGTGAAGGATCTGATGCAAAAGATGGAGACAAAGGCGGAAAAGGCGGTTATGAGCTGGCACTGATCACAGACGTTGGAACCATTGATGACAAGTCATTTAACCAGGGAACATGGGAAGGACTTGAAAAATACGCAAAAGACAACAACCTGACACACAAATATTACAAACCAACAGAAAAATCTGATGAGGCTTGTATGAATGCCATTGATCTGGCAGTAAAAGGCGGGGCAAAAGTTATTGCAACACCGGGATTCTTGTTTGAGTATCCGATCATGGAGGCACAGACAAAATATCCGGATGTAAGCTTTATCCTTGTAGATGCAGAGCCAAAGGATAAGGACGGAAATGTACAGATCGAAGACAATGTAATGTCTATCATGTATGCGGAAGAGCAGGCCGGATATCTGGCTGGATATGCAGCGGTGACAGAAGGATACAAGAATCTTGGATTTATGGGTGGTATCGCGGTACCTGCGGTTATCCGCTATGGATATGGATTTATCCAGGGAGCAGATGCGGCAGCAAAAGATATGGGACTCAAAGCAGGGGACATCAAAATGAAATATACTTATGTAGGAAACTTTGATGCATCTCCGGAAAACAACGCAAAAGCAGCAGCATGGTACAATGAAGGAACAGAGTGTATCTTTGCATGTGGCGGCGGAGTTGGAAACTCTGTTATGAAAGCGGCAGAGACAGCAGACAAAGTTGTGATCGGTGTAGACGTTGACCAGTCTGTAGAGTCTGAGACAGTCATCACTTCCGCAATGAAGAACCTTGGAGATTCTATTTATGGAGCACTGGAAGATTACTATAATGACAGCTTCCAGGGAGGAAAAACAGTGACTCTGGACGCTTCTCAGGATGGTGTAAAACTTCCAATGGAAACTTCTAAATTTAAAGTATTCACACAGGAAAAATATGATGAACTGTATGCACAGTTAAAAGACGGTACAATTAAAGTTGGAAATGACCAGACAGCAGAGGATGCAACAGGTGTTCCGACAGAAGTTGTAAAAGTAGAGCTGATCAAATAAGAATGGCGTACATGTATCCGGCTGGCAGATTTTAAATGTCAGCCGGAAATTTTTTTCACGGAAATGTAAGAACTTCTGTTTTTTTCGGCGATTTGTTTTATAATAGTAAGGAGAATATTTACCAGATACAAAGGAAGGGGATGTATGGGAACAGATCGTCTATATCAAGTGCTCCCTATTATGCGGGAGCTGAAAAAAGAACGACGGGAAGAGGTTGAACAGTTTTTTCAGGATGCTCCAGATTGGCTGCTGGATTCTTTCCGTGTGGTGGAACTGGATAAAAATGTTGTATTTATCAGAGAAAATCAGCCAGTAGATACCGTACACATTATTGTGAGGGGGATGTTTAAAATCACAGACTACCGGGTATACGGCATTGCCTATGACTTTATGCAGTTTGACGGGATCAATGCCATGGGCGGGATGGAGCTGATCATGGATCTGGATACGTATCAGGCAACCCTGCAGACGATCACACCGTGTACGTCGATCCGCATTCCGGCCGATGTCTATGCAAGGTGGCTTCGCACAGATATCCGTGCGCTGAAGCAGGAAGCCAAGATCATGGGACATTATCTGTATGAGCAGGGAGTGACCAGCCGGACCTATATGTTTGTGCCGGGGACAGACCGGGTGGCGGTTCTTTTTGAACACAGATATAAAAAATATGCAAAAAACGGAAAATTAACATTTACCAATACAAGACAGGAACTGGCAGAATATTCGGGCTTAAGTGTAAAGACCGTGAACCGTGCGGTAAAAAAGTTTGAAGAGCAGGGGCTGATCAGCCGTAGCGGAAAAACATTTTATATTGATGAAGGGCAATATGAGCAGCTTCATGCACTGGTATCCAAATTAATTGAGCCATTGATAGAAAGGGGTCGAAATGATGAACCAGATTTATGAAAAATTAGTAAAATGCGCAGATGCAGTGAAAAGTAAAATTAAATTTCAGCCGAAGGTGGCATTGATCTTAGGATCCGGTCTGGGAGACTATGCAGAGACCATGCAGGTGGAAGAGACGATGGAATACACTGAGATTGAAGGATTTCCGGTGTCTACCGTGGCCGGACACAAGGGAAGATTTTTATTTGGTTATGTAGAAGGTGTCCCGGTTGTGGCAATGCAGGGAAGAGTGCATTTCTATGAGGGATACCCGATGCAGGATGTGGTACTTCCGGTACGTCTGATGGGAATGCTGGGAGCAAAAATCGTGATGCTGACCAACGCAGCAGGAGGTGTGAATTTTGACTTTCATCCGGGAGATCTGATGCTGATCACAGATCAGATTACGACAGCGGTTCCGAGCCCTCTGATCGGACCGAATATCGAAGAACTGGGCGTTCGTTTTCCGGATATGAGTGAAGTGTATAACAAAGAATTGCAGGATGTGATCCGCAAAGCCGGGACAAACACAGGTGTTGCTCTTAAGGAAGGTGTTTATATGCAGTTTACAGGTCCAAGCTATGAGACACCGGCAGAGATCAGAATGTGCAGAACACTGGGAGGAGATGCGGCCGGAATGAGCACAGCATGTGAAGCTATGGCAGCAAGACATATGGGAATGAAGGTGTGCGGAATTTCCTGTATCACGAATCTGGCAGCAGGAATGTCCACGCAGAAGCTGGATCACAAAGAAGTACAGGAGACTGCAGACAGAGTGGCAGAGGACTTTAAGCGTCTTGTCACAGAATCGATTCGTCTGATTGGAGAAACTCTGGCGTAGGATGTGCAGCAGTGCAAGGAGAGTGCGCAATGAAAAAAGAATTTAAATTTGGAACAGATCTGGATGGAAAAGCAAAAGAGGAATTGATCCGTCTGGCATATGAGGGAAAAGAGAGATCATACTCTCCTTACTCCGGATTTCAGGTAGGCGCTGCCCTTCTGGCAGAAAACGGAACGGTTTATCTAGGATGTAATATCGAAAATGCGGCATACAGTGCTACAAACTGTGCAGAAAGAACTGCGCTTTTTCAGGCAGTGTCAGAGGGCGTGAAAGAATTTCGGGCGATTGCGATCGTCGGAGGTCCGAAAGGGAGTAAAAAAGGAGAACTTTGTGCGCCTTGTGGAGTATGCCGTCAGGTGATGATGGAATTTTGTGACCCAAAAGAATTTCAGATCGTTCTGGAGGACGGAAACGGTGGATGTTTTGCAAAAACACTGGAAGAGATACTGCCGTTTGGATTTGGACCGGCAAATTTGAGAGAAGAGGAGTGAAAACGCGTATGACGGGAAAAAACAGACTTCCCAGGCTGGATCTGCACTGTCATCTGGATGGATCCTTAAGTCAGGGATGTATTGAAGAACTTCTGGGAAGAAGTGTAAAACTGGAAGAGCTGCAGGCAGATATGGATTGTCAGAGTCTGGCAGAATATCTGGAGAAATTTGAGATTCCGCTGGAATGTCTGCAGACAGAAAAGGGGCTTGAGCGAGCCGGTTATGATTTGATGAAAAGTGCCGCATCAGACCAGGTCGATTATATCGAGGCACGGTTTGCACCGCTTTTTTCCGGACAGAGAGGTCTGTCTACAGAGCAGGTCATTGAGTCTGTACTGCGGGGAATGGAGCAGGGCAAGAAGGAATTTGACATTGATTATGGTGTGATTGTGTGTGCCATGCGCCATGAGAAGGAAGAGGCAAATCTACAGATGTTAAAAGCTGCGAGAGAGTTTCTTGGAAACGGTGTCTGTGCAGCGGATCTGGCAGGAAATGAAGCGGCATTTCCGATGTCGCAGTTTATGAACCTGTTTGCGGAAGTAAAACGGATGGAGATGCCGTTCACACTTCATGCAGGTGAGTGCGGCAGTGTGCAGAATATTCTGGATGCAGTGCAGTGCGGTGCTTCCAGAGTGGGCCATGGAATTGCGCTTCGCGGGCAGAAAGAAGCAATCCGGATCTGCAGAGACAGACACATTGGAATCGAGATGTGTCCGCTCAGCAATATGCAGACAAAAGCGGTAAAGGATCCTGCGGATTATCCCATCCAGGAGTTTTTGCGGGAGAACCTTCTTGTTACGATCAATACGGATAATCGGATGGTCAGCCAGACAACGCTGGAAAAAGAGTTTGCGTTTCTCAGAGAACAGTATGCAGTGACCAGAGAACAAGAAGTGCAGATGACAAAAAATGCCATTGAGGTGGCGTTTGCGTCTGATGAAGTGAAAGCACAGTTGTGGAAGGCGATGGAATTATAAGAGTAACAGAGATCATATTCAGGGTTTGAGAATATGGTCTCTGTTTTTTGTATTGCAGACGATGAAAAAACTGTTGTATAAGAGGAATTTATGGTAAAAAGTGCATAAAAATAGAGAACAAAAATTGTTTAAATCATAGAAAACAAATAAATGAACATATAAATGATAAACGAACATATAAGTACGTTGTAAAAAATCATAAAAGATGCTAATATGCATATAACGAAACAAAAAACAATCGTAAAACGAAGGAGGAAGCAACGTGAGCAAGATTGATGAAATCACAAGAGAAAATTGGATCATGAGTACATTTCCGGAGTGGGGAACCTGGCTGAATGAAGAGATTGAGAATGAAGAAGTAAAGCCGGGAACCGTTGCAATGTGGTGGCTTGGATGCACCGGAATGTGGTTCAAGACTCCGGGAGGATGCAACATCACCGTGGATCTCTGGTGCGGAAATGGAAAGAGATCTCACGGAGACGGAAAGATGAAGGTTGGCCATCAGATGGCGAATATGTGTGGTGCGAGAGCAATGCAGCCGAACTTAAGAGCCGTTCCATTTGTAATCGATCCATTTGCAATCAAAGGTGTGGATGCTGTGCTTGCAACACATTATCATCAGGATCACATGAGTGCGGAATATGCAGCCCACGTGATCAAGAGCGGTATGATGACAACAGATGAGAATGGAAAAGAAATTCCGGTTCCGTTTATCGGGCCGAAAAAATCCGTAGAGCTCTGGGAGAAATGGGGAGTTCCGGCAGACCGGTGTATTACGGTGAGACCGGGAGACAGCATCAAGATTAAAGACATTGAGATTATCGCGTTGGATTCCTTTGACCGTACCTGTATTGTGACAACAGATTCTCAAGGAGAGGACAGAGAAGAATTGACAGGAAAATGCCCGACAGATATGGATGATAAGGCAGTCAATTACCTGATCAAGACACCGGGAGGAAATATTTACCACAGTGGAGATTCTCACTACTCAATCTACTTTGCAAAACATGGAAAAGATTATGACATTGATGTGGCATTCGGATCCTACGGAGAGAATCCGGTAGGTATGCAGGACAAGATGACTTCTGTAGATATTCTCCGTATGGCAGAAGCACTTCGCTGTAAAGTTGTTGTCCCGATTCACTATGATGTATGGACGAACTTCATGGCAGATGTCAACGAGATCAACGTTCTCTATCATATGAAAAAAGATCGTCTCGGATATGAGTTTCATCCATTCTTCTGGGAGGTCGGAGGAAAATACGTTTATCCGACAGACAAGGAGAAAAGAGCATATCATCACAGAAGAGGTTTCGAGGACTGCTTTGAAGCACCACAGAATATTCCATTCCGTTCTCTTCTGTAATTGCCGGAGGTGGAAGTGATGCTGAGAGAATTTGTAGAGAAAAAACATGTAAAGTTTGCAGACAGTGCACCGGATTGGCGGGAGGCCATCCGGATGAGCTGTGAAGTGCTGGAGGCAGATGGAACAATAGAAGAAAATTATAAAGAAGATATTATCGCATGTGTGGAAAAATATGGACCTTATATTGTGATCGCGCCGAACATTGCGATGCCGCATTCTCAGGAGGGTGCAAAAGGAGTGCATAAAACAGAGATTGCGTTTATGAAACTGAAAAAACCGGTGAGCTTCGAAGAAGGCAATCCGGAATTGGATGCACAGCTATTCTTTACATTGGCTGCCTGCAATAATGAGCAGCATCTTCAGAATATGAGCAGACTTTCCGAAATGCTGATGAATGAAGAATTGGTTGAGGAACTTGCCGATGTCGAAACCGAAGAAGATCTTTTAAAACTCCAGGAAAAATATCTGGACGCATAAGGAAACGGCAAAGGAAACGAGAGGTAAAAAAGAAAGCATAGATACAGGGGTGAACAAATGGATATATTAATGACTGTATGGTCGTATTTTGCGACAAATATTCTTCAGCAGCCGGCGTTTATGATTGGTTTGATCGTTATGGTAGGTTATATACTTCTGGGAAAACCGTGGTATGATACTCTTGGCGGTACACTCAAAGCAATTGTAGGATATCTGATCTTGACAGTTGGTTCCGGTGGACTGACAAATAACTTCCGGCCGGTGCTGGTAGGACTCAAAGACCGATTTAATATGGATGCGATGGTGATTGATCCATATTTTGGACAGAATGCAGTAACAGTAGGTGTAGAAGAGGTATTTGGAAAAGGCTTTGGAGATGCTATGATTCTTCTGTTTATTGCATTTATTGTCAACATTCTTCTGGTACGCTTTACAAAGTACACAAAGATGCGTGCACTTTTTACTACAGGTAATGTACAGGTACAGCAGGCAGCGACTGCTTACTGGCTGATTATGTTTGCCTGTCCGGCGCTTCTGACAAATAGAGTCGGAATGCTGATCGTTATGGCATTGCTTCTTGGAGCGTATTGGGCAGTTGGTTCGAACCTGACGATCAAACCTTGTCAGGAGGTAACAGATGGAGCAGGTTTCTGTTTGGCGCATCAGCAGATGTTTGGGGTTGCATTTTTCTACTGGCTGGCAGGAAAACTGTTTGGTAATGAGAATAAGAAAAATAAAGGCAAAAAAGTAAAAAGAATCGAAGATATCGAGCTTCCAGGATTCATGTCTATGTTCAATGACAATATGGTTTCCGCGTCTATTTTGATGCTGGCATTCTTTGGAGTAATCCTGTGTGTACTTGGAAGAGATTATCTGATCGAAGGCGGATTTATGCAGGAAGGACAGAGCATGGTATTCTATGTGATCCAGACTTGTCTGTACTTTGCAGTATATCTGGCAATCCTTCAGCTTGGGGTTCGTACTTTCGTTGCTGAGCTGACAGCATCCTTCCAGGGAATCGCAGACAAACTGCTTCCTGGATCTGTTCCTGGTGTGGACTGTGCGGTAATCTTCGGATTCGGAGCTCCAAACGCAGTGACACTTGGATTTTTGGCAGGTTTCATCGGACAGATCGTTGCAATTGCAACACTGGTACTGTTAAAGAGCCCGGTACTTGTAATCTGCGGATTCGTTCCGGTATTCTTCGACAATGCGACCATTGGTGTATTTGTCAATGAAAAAGGCGGTTTGAAGGCAACATTGATCCTTCCGTTTATTTCCGGTCTCTGCCAAGTATTTGGTTCAGCGCTCATTGCAGGATGGGTTGGAATGGCTGCATACGGCGGATACTTAGGTATGTGGGACTGGGCAGTGGTATGGCCGGTATTTACAGTTGTGATGAAGTACTTAAGCTACGCAGGTATTGCGATCGTATTTATTGCTCTGTTGGCAATTCCACAGATTCAGTACCGCAAGGATAAAGAAGGATATTTCCTGATGACAGAAGATTACGAGGCTTATAAAGAACTGAAAGCGAAAAAGGCTCGGGCAGAATAGCCTGAAATAATTGAAAGAAACATCATATCGTCATATAATTAAGAAAAAGAGCAAAGGAGAGATTCACAATGACAAATCAGAATTTGAAATTTTTAGTATGCTGCGCAAATGGTTCCGGTTCCAGCCTGATGGCTCAGATGGCACTTGAGAAGGTTCTGAAAAAGAATAACATCAAACCTGGCAAGGTACATCATTGTCCGCTCTCAGAAGGAAAGAGCAGTGCAGTTCAGTACGATGTACTTGTGTGTGCACAGAATTTTGCAAATATGTTTGAAGATGCAAAAGCAAAGGGTGTAGTTGTAATTCCGCTGAAAAATGTGATGTCAGCTCCTGAAATCGAGACAAAATTAAAAGAGAACGGAATTCTGTAGATTTGTTGAAAGACAGCAGAAAAGAAGTGAGGTGAGGAAGATGAAGAGAGAAAAAGCATATGTAGATGCAAGAAGGAAGAGTATTCTGGAGCTGTTGCGTGAAAATCCAACCGTACGGGTGGATGAACTGGCAAAGCGGATGGGAGTTTCTTTGATTACGATCCGCAGAGATCTGCAGTATCTGGAAGAGCAGAAGCTGTTGGTCAGATTTTACGGAGGCGCCCAGGTGGCAGACCGGGAGACTGCGGAGAAAAATGAAGTGCAGATGTACCGTAAGCTGATCGCGAGGTATGCGGCAGGACTGGTAGAAGACGGCGATTCTCTCTTCATCAATACAAGCCGCAACGCATTGCAGATGCTGGATTATATCCAGTGTCGCAATGTGACTGTGATCACGAACAATGGAAAAGCAATCGGCAGAGAATATTATGATGGAATCAGTATTATTCTGACCGGAGGAGAACTACGGCATCCCAAAGATGCCATGGTCGGCGATTTTGCAATCCGAAGTGTACAGAATGTATTCCCGAAGAAAGCGTTTATGGGGTGTTCCGGAATTTCTATGCTTTCCGGAATGACAACGGAGATTGCGGCGGAAGTAAAAGTAAATGAGGTGATGATCCAGAATGTGACAGAGGATGTATATCTTCTGGCAGATCATACAAAAATCGGAAAAAACAGCAGCTTTACAAGTTCGCCGATCCAGGGAATCAAGCATTTGATCACAGATGAAAAAGCACCTCAGGATGTACTGGATGAACTGCGCAGTGCGGGCGTTTTGATTCATCAGGTACACAAAGGAGATTTTGAAATATGAAACCATATACCTTAGGAATATATGAGAAAGCAATGCCGGCAGAATTAAGCTGGAAGGAAAAGATGGAGACAGCAAAAGCTGCGGGCTATGATTTTATAGAGATCAGTATTGATGAGACAGAAGAAAAGCTGAAACGTCTTGACATGGGAAAACAAGAGCGTCTGGAACTGGTCCGTCTGATGTATGAGACGGGAATGCCAATCCGTACAATGTGCCTGAGCGGACATCGAAAATATCCGTTGGGAAGCAGCCAGCCGGAAGTTTCCGGTCGTGGTATGGAGATTATGGAGAAAGCACTTGAACTGGCAGAGGATCTCGGAATCCGTATCATTCAGCTGGCAGGGTATGATGTATATTATGAAGAGGGCAGTGAAGAGACCAGAAAACGGTTTGCCAAGAATCTGAAAAAAGCAGTTGAGATGGCAGCGGCAAAGGGCATTGTCCTTGGATTCGAGACAATGGAGACTCCGTTTATGAATACCGTTCAAAAATCCATGAAATATGTAAATCTCGTTGATTCGCTGTATCTGAATGTGTATCCGGATCTCGGCAATATCACCAATGCCGCAAAGGCAGAGGGCGGAGATGTACTTAAGGATCTGGAGACCGGAAGAGGAAGGCTGGCAGCCATGCATCTGAAGGAAACAGTTCCGGGCAAGTTTCGGGAGATTCCGTTTGGAACCGGACATGTAGATTTTGAATCCAGTATCCGCAAAGCCTGGGAACTGGGCGTGCGTCGCTATGTGACGGAATTCTGGTATACAGGCAGTCCGGCGTGGAAAGAAGATATTGATTTTGCTGTGAAGATGATGACAGAGATTCTGGACAGGCAGACCGTATAATGAAAGAGAGGGAAGATCAGGTCATGAAAGTGAGTAAAAAAGTCATATCAAATCTTACAAAATGTTATTCGATTGCACCGCTTACATATCAGGGAAAGAGACATATTCTGGTAGCGGCAGAAAAGCAGGATCCATGTTATCTGTTTGATCTGGAGGGCAATCAGGAAGAGACAGTATGGGAAGGTCCGGGAGGAGTCATGAGTATGGTGCAGGTTCCGGGAAGTGATGGTGTTTTTCTGGCAACGCACAAATTCTACTCTCCGAATGATTCCAAGGAGGCAAAGATCATCATTGCATCGCCGGGACCAGACGGAATCTGGGAAATCCGTACGCTGGTCGATCTTCCGCACGTACATCGGTTTGATATTGTGACAAGAAACGGTGTGAATTATCTCATCGCGTGTGCACTGAAATCCGGACATGAATATAAGGATGACTGGTCTATGCCCGGCAAGGTTTATGCGGCAGTGCTTCCGGATGATCTGAGTGGATTTGATGAGGAGCATCAGCTGAGTCTGCAGGTGATCCGGGAGAATATGCTGAAGAATCATGGATATTACAAGGTGACAGAAGATGGTGTGGAGCAGTGTCTGATTTCCTGTGACGATGGTGTATACCGTTTTACACCGCCGGAATCAGAAGAACAGGACTGGACAGTGGAAAAACTGGTGGATGAGGCAGCAAGTGATGCTGTACTAGTAGATCTGGATCAGGATGGAGAAAAGGAACTGATTTTGATCTCTCCATTCCATGGGGAACATATTTATTTCTATAAAAAGATTGATGGAGACTACAAGAAGGTATATACTTATGATACTGCAGATTTTGCACATGCGATCTATGGCGGGACACTGCTTGGCAAGCCGGCAGTGATCATCGGACACAGAAAAGGAGAGAGAAACCTTCTTCTCTTTACCTGGGAGCAGGAAAAAGGGCAGTATCAGGTTGAGATTCTGGATCGGGACTGCGGACCGGCCAATGTGTTCAAGTATGAACGGGGCACAGAAGAGGTTCTTATTTCTACGAACCGTGAGATCGATGAAGTTGCAATGTATACGTTTGAAAAGTAGATGGGGAGGAAATGCAAAATGCTGGAACAGTTAAAAAAAGAAGTGTATGAGGCGAATATGCTGCTTCCAAAATACGGACTTGTCACTTTTACCTGGGGAAATGTCAGCGGGATCGACCGAGAGAGCGGATTGTTTGTGATCAAGCCAAGCGGTGTAGAATATGACAAACTGACTCCGGATGATATGGTTGTGGCAGATCTGAATGGAAATAAAGTGGAGGGAAGATACAATCCGTCTTCTGATACGCCGACACATGTGGTTCTTTACAACCGGTTTCCGAAGATTGGCGGAGTGGTTCATACACATTCCACATGGGCAACCAGCTGGGCACAGGCAGGAAGAGATATTCCATGTTATGGAACAACGCACGCGGACTATATTTACGGAGAGATTCCATGTGTGCGGAATCTGACAAAGGAAGAAATCGAAGAAGCATATGAGAAGAATACCGGTGTTCTGATCGCAGATGAATTTGAGAGAAAAGCAAAGGATTATCTGGCGGTGCCGGCAGTCCTCTGCAAGAATCACGGTGTATTTACATGGGGCAAGGATGCGCACGAAGCAGTTCATAATGCGGTAGTGGCAGAAGAGGTTGCAAAGATGGCGGCACGCTGTGAGATCATCAATCCGGATGTGAAGCCTGCGCCGCAGGAATTACAGGACAAGCACTATTACAGAAAACATGGTGCGAATGCCTACTACGGACAGAAATAAGAGGAAACAGATATGGTAAAAGCGTTTTTTTTCGACCTTGACGATACACTGTATGATTATACAACGGCAGATATTCTGGCAAAAGAAGCGGTACGTGAGTACTGCCTGCAGAATCTGTCGATTTCAGGAGCTGTATATGACAGGCAGCTTGCGAAAGCGTATGTTGTGGCAGAGGAGCGGATCGGAAGAGAATGTGCGTCAGTGCATAATCGTCTGATCCGGTATCAGTGTATGCTGGAGATGTTGAAAAAGCCGCTTTTTCCGCATGCATACAAGATGTACAGGCTGTACTGGGATACACTGATGAAACAGATGACGTTGGAAGAAGGGGTCTCTCTGGTGATGAAGCAGCTGAAGGAACAGGGCGTGTATGTGGGGATCTGTACGAATATGACAGCAGAGATCCAATATCAGAAAATAGAAAAGCTCGGAATCACCAGATGGATCGATGGTGTTGTTACCAGTGAAGAAGCAGGTGTGGAAAAGCCGGACTACCGAATTTTTTCTCTGTGCAGAGAAAAAGCAGAGGTGCTGCCTGAAGACTGTGTTTTTATAGGGGACAGTCTGCGGCATGATATAGAGGGGGCAAAACAGGCGGGAATGCAGGTCATCTGGTATCATAAAGCAGAACTTTCGGAAGAAGAGCAGCAAAAAGCAGCGCAGGAGAACATTCCGGTGATGCGGCAGTTTTCGCAGTGCATCGAATTGCTGCAGCCATATGTTCAGAGAGGAAGAGGGCAAAAGAGATGTTTGGAGGATTGACGATACAGGCAGTATTTCTGGTAGTGATCGGAGCTGCACTTCTGGTGACAGGAACCAGCGGGCTGAGACGCAGTATTCGGATGAAGAAGCAAAAAGCACAGAGAACAGGGAAGATTCTTCGGATCAGTCATGTGGAAAAGCGGGATGAAGAAGGATTTCTGATTCAGAATTATTATGAGACGAGGATCGAATATGTGGAAAATGGTCACCGTCAGCAGGCCACTGTCAAGAGTGTGGATGAGTTTCAGGAAGGGGAAGAAGTCAGGATCCTCAAGGACAATGAGCGGGGCGGACAGCTGCGGATTGTAGAGAATGAAAAGTCTGCTGTATTCGGTCCGTGGATTTTGATCGGAGCGGGAATTTTGATTATTTCCATGCCTTTTGTCCAGAAACAATATGGAGACGCCTATGTTTCAGCAATTCTGGCAGCATTGATGTTCCTTACAGGTGCAGCGCTGTGTGCATCATATGGAAAAGACAAAAAAAGAAATACCGAAGAAATCAAAGCAGTTCTTACAGATGTCTTAAAATGGCAGAATGGACAGAAGAAAAAGTGGTCTACACCGGCCGCATCGTACTACCCGATCCTGACATATACATTGGATGGAAAAGAGAGAAGAATGCGCAGCCGCTATAATTCCAGTTCCCCGGTCAATTATAAAAAGGGCAAAGAAATTACATTGTATCGGGATTTGGAGAGCGGACGTATTCTGGAAAGAGGACCGAAACTTTCCATGCTGACAGGAGGGATTATACTGATCCTGATTTCTGCGATCGGAGCGATCAGTACACTGGATGTGCTGGGAATTCTGTGATGCGGAGATTACTGTTCACAGTAATATATGGACTACATTTGAATAAGAGAAATGAACTTTCTAGTGTCAAAACACCTTGTATGTGGTATGATTGGAACAAACCACATGTAAGGTGTTTTTGCTTATTTGTAATCCAGGATTGATATTTGGAGGCAGTATGAAGAAAAGAAAAAATAAAAAAGGATTTTTGATCGGTGGTATTGCAGCAGGAGCGGTTGTGATTCTCGCAGGGGGAGGAATTCTGGCATGGAAACTGTTGATAAATACGGCAACACCGCAGGAAACGGTGAAAAATTATTTTGCGCTTGTAGAAAAAGGACAATATAATAAGATGTATGCCATGCTAAGTGAGAGAACCAGAGAGACGGTGTCAGAAAAAGAATTTACAGAGCGCAATCAGAATATTTACGAAGGAATCGAGGCAAAAGATATTAAGATTTCGCTCTCGGAAAGGGAGAAACTCAAAGGGAGTCCGGTGACAGTAAAATATTCAGAAACGATGCAAACCAGTGCGGAGGAGATTTCTTTTGATAATGAGATGACGCTGCAAAAAGAGGATGGAGAGTATAAGATTGACTGGGATTCTACAATCATCTTTCCCAACCTTCAGGATTCGTATAAAGTGCAGATTCAGACAGAAAGTGCCGATCGTGGAACGATTTATGACAGAAACGGTGTAGTGTTAGCAGGGAATGGAACAGTTCTGGAAGTTGGCCTGGTGCCGGGGAAAATGGGAGATGATGCAGCAAAAGCGGAAGCAATCAAGAAGCTGGCACAGATGCTGGAAGTTTCAGAAGAGGCGATTCAGAACGCACTGGGGGCATCCTATGTACAGGATGATTCTTTTGTGCCGATCAAGAAGATTGCAAAGGGAAATGAAGAGAAAGAAGCACAGCTTCTGACGATTCCCGGAGTGATGTTAAATGATTCCCAGGATCGCGTGTATCCGCTTGGCGCTGCGGCAGGGCATCTGACTGGTTATGTGCAGGCGGTGACAGCGGAAGATCTGGAAAAACTGGAAAATAAAGGATATCACGCAAACAGTGTGATTGGAAGATCAGGCCTGGAGCAGGCTTATGAGGAAGAGCTTCGTCCGGTGGACGGCACACGGATCATTATTGCAGACGAAACGGGAAATACGATCGAGACGCTGGCATATCAGCCGGCACAGAATGGAAAAGACGTGCGTGTGACCATTGATGCCGAGGTGCAGAAGACGGCATATGATCAGTTTGCACAGGATCCGGGAACGGCGGCAGCCATGAATCCTAAAACCGGAGAGGTGCTGGCATTGGTGAGCACACCGGGATATGATCCAAATGAATTTGTGCTGGGGATGTCAGATGCAAGATGGAATGCGCTGAATGAAGATGCATCCAATCCATTGATGAACCGGTTTGTCAACACCTGGGTTCCGGGATCTACATTTAAGGGAATCACAGCAGCGGTCGGAGTGGATGCAGGAATTATCAATCCGGATGAGAATCTAGGATATGTAGGGCTTTCCTGGCAGAAAGATGCAAGCTGGGGAGATTATCATGTAACTACGCTGACAGATTACGGTGAAACGGTCAATCTGGTCAATGCCATGACATATTCGGACAATATCTATTTTGCACGGGAAGCATTGAAAATCGGGGCGGATACGATGGAAGAAAAATTAAAATCCTTTGGATTTGAAGAAGAACTTCCATTTGATCTTACCATGCAGGCATCTACGTTTGATGATGACGGAAAGATTGATTCGGAAATTCAGCTTGCCGATACCGGATACGGGCAGGGACAGGTGCTGGTTAATCCGCTCCATCTGCTGTCTATGTATTCCATGTTTGTTAATGATGGAAACATGATTCAGCCAGTTTTGAAATATGAAGAAAACGCTGCTGCAAAAATCTGGAAAGAGCAGGCAGTCAGTGCACAGACAGCACAGACTGTGAAACAGAGTCTGCTCTCGGTAATTGAAAATCCGAGTGGAACAGGAGCCAGTGCGAAGATCGATGGAGTGACGATGCTTGGAAAAACAGGAACTGCAGAGATTAAGGAAAGCCAGGATGATACGACAGGAGTGGAGCGAGGTTGGTTTATCTGTGAGACAACAGAAGATATGCCAAACCAGATCGCAGTGGTCGGCATGGTGGAAGATGTAAAGACAAAAGGCGGCAGCAGTTATGTGACACAGAAGGTGCGCAATATTGCAGTGTCTTATCTGCAGTAAATGAACGGAGGAATTATGAACGAATGGATCGGTCAGGTGCTGCCATTCTGGAAAGACCTGACAGAAACGGAAAAACAGATGCTGCTCACCCATACAGCACTGGAAGAATATGAAAAAGGAGTCCTGCTTCACATCGATGGCGGGGACTGCGCAGGTGTACAGATTGTAAAGGAAGGGCAGGTCCGTGTCTATATTACGTCACCGAGCGGTGGAGAGATTACATTGTATCGTCTGGTGGAGGGAGATGTCAGTATCCTGAGTGCGTCCTGTATGATAAAGGGAATGGATATTTCGTTGGATATGATGATGGAATCGGACACGGTACTGTATACGATTCCGAAAGAAATTTACAAGAAACTGAATGATACAAACACTGCAGTGAAAGATTACACGATGGAGATGGTATCTGAGCGCTTTTCCGATGTGATGTGGCTGTTCAATCAGTATGTATTTTCTAATGCAGCGTCTCGTCTGGCCGGGGCAATCCTGGAACATATGGCACTGGCGGGAGAGGAGAAATTTTCTATTACTCACGATGTACTTGCAAGAGATATGGGAACGGCAAGAGAAGTCGTCACAAGACTGCTCAAGCAGTTTCAGACAGAAGGGTATGTGAGATTATCCCGCGGCTATATAGAAGTACTGGATGCAAAAGCTCTGAAAAAAATATGAGAAATGTGATTTTGTCACGGAAGAAACACAAAAAAGTGGTATACTAAGAACATATGAAAGTTGAAGGAGGATTTATAAAATGGCAATTATAAAATTAACAAAAGATAATTTTGAACAGGAAGTATTAAAATCAGAGAAACCGGTACTGGTAGATTTTTATGCAGACTGGTGCGGACCATGCCAGATGCTTTCTCCGATCGTGGACGAAGTGGCTGAGGAAAGAGATGACATCAAAGTCGGAAAGATTAATGTGGACGAGCAGATGGAACTGGCACAGAAATATGGAGTCATGACAATTCCGACACTGCTTGTGATCAAAAACGGAGAAATTGCGAACAAGCATATCGGTGCATTGTCCAAGAGTGGAGTGATTGAGCTTCTGTAAGAACAACAGAAGAATGATGATTGGAGAAGAAAGCAGTTGATGGAAGGTCAGCTGCTTTTTCTGCGTAGAACAATTACAAAAATAAAGATTGCGATTGTGAACAAAAAAACAGATAATAGAAAAGACTCTATAGGAAACAGGTGAAAAAATGAAATTAACGGTGAAAAAGTTTCAGGAATTAACAACAACTGAATTATATGAAATATTAAAAGCAAGAGCAGAAATTTTTATTATGGAGCAAGAGATCAATTATCAGGACATGGATGACATTGATTATAAAAGTCTGCACTGCTTTTTTACAGAAGATAAGAAAGTGATTGCATATCTTCGTGCGTTTTATCAGGAAAACGATGGGGATATTGTCAGGATTGGGAGAGTATTGACTTTACAACACGGAAACGGCACAGGAAGAGACTTATTAGAACAAAGTTTAAAGGCGATCAAAGAAAATATGAAATGTAAGAAAATTGTCATGGATGCACAGAAATATGCAGTCGGGTTTTATGAAAAATTCGGGTTTAAAACGATATCCGATGATTTCTATGAAGAGGGGGTCCTGCATGTCGTGATGGAGCTGGACGTATAATTTAAAATGTGCGAAAGAGAGTTTTACCTTTCTCTTTTCTGATAATCGTGCTATAATGCAGAAAAGCATAAAATTCTGGTTTTCTAAGCGGAACGATACCGCATCTTTTATTCTTATAGCATATCGGAAGATCTCTATGCTTTGATTTCAATCTAAAACAGCAGAGAGGTTTGAGAGAAAGATGCCGTATTGGAAAGCCTCCTGCAGCTATTTTCATTCAAGGAGGTATTTATATGAACCAGACAACACAGATGCAGCCCGTAAACAGACTGTACAAATCGAGGATTTTTGCCATGCTCTACAGTGACAGGAAAGATCTGCTCGATCTGTACAATGCGGTCAGCGGAAAACATTATGAAGATCCGGAATTGCTGGAAATCTTTCAGCGTTTTTGAAACAAAACAGACTGAAAGAAATCGGTCCTCAACAGTTTAAAGAGGATACAGTGCGGGCAGCAGCTGCATCCTCTTTAATGAATATTTCAATATCATAATCTGTTATATTCGTCATCACTGACCGGTTCACACCACTCATTTGAGCTTTCTTCCCCTGTCGGTTCAAATGTCAGATGAGAGAACCAACTGTCTTTTTTCGCACCATGCCAGTGCTTTACATTGGCAGGAATCGTGATTATCGTTCCAGGAACAAGGCTGACGGGATCGTGCCCTTCTGCTTGATACCAGCCTTCTTATTCCAGTTTTCTCCAAATAAAATATCATCATTGTAATGTGCAAATTCCGGCGCAAATTTGCCAAGTGCATTTCCTCCTGCTGTCTGTACAATTTTTTCCATTTTAGAAACTTCCTTTCGATTATTGTATTTTTTTGATTCAGGTCATGATATCTGATTCTGGTGTGAGCAGTTTATCTTCATTAAAACGGATATTACAGCCTTGCATGACCTGTGCCCCCGGACATTCTTTTACAAAATCTTGGAAAGTATGGCCAAGCCAGCCTCCATTTGTTGCAAAAGGATAAACAGTTTTTCCGGATAAATCAGTATCATGCAGAAATGTCTTCATTGCCGGAGCAAAGGTATACCACCAGACGGGTGCACCAAGAATTACGGTATCATACTCAGTTAGATCGATGTTCAATGGTTGAATCTTTGGCATAAAGCCACTTTCGACTTCCAAATAATAATTGTTTTCATACGTATTAAAGCACCTTCTTTCTTTTCGGATGATCTCCGATATAGTTATTATAAAGTCGATGCTTTTATATGTCGAATACCTGTTTTTTATATGAGGTTCATGCTTAAAAAACATGATCGTTTATTGATCTTCGACTTTCTTTCTGAAAAATTCCAGAAAATGTTCTGTTGCCGAAGAAAAAGGCAGCTGTCTTTTCCAGGCAAGGACAGAGGTTGCAGTCAGCTCAGGAGACAGCGGTATCATGCGGATTCTGGATTCTTTAAGAAATGGCAGTGCGCCTTCAGTGGTCAGTGCATAACCAAGTCCTGCTTCAACAAGAAGAGCGGAGTTTGTACTTAAGTTGCTCACAGCAGCTATGTTAAGATGCTCATAATGTTTGCCGAACCAGTTTGCAACCTCTGCGTGCACTTTTTTTCGGCTTGGCATAATGACCGGGACTTTTGCAAGTTCTTCTGCTGTGACAGAGTTTCTTTTCGCCAGCGGAACACATGATGGAACAATTGCTGCCCATTTTTCCGTCACAGGCATGCGGATATATTCGTACTGTTCGATGTCTGACGGTTCCAGTAAAAGCCCGATATCCGACAGTCCTTCATCCATCCGCTGGCGAATTTGATCTGCATTGGCCGTATAGATATCAAAAACAACCAGGGGGTGGATTTCGTGAAATTTTTCAATAATTTCGCCAGATATTGGACTGCTGCAATTTCTCCGCAGCCAATGGTCACTGTTCCTTCCAGTTCTTCCTTACCACAGCTGACTTCAGCTTCTGTCTTTGCAAGAAGATCTAAAACCTCTTCTGCCCGGCGTCTTAAAAGATATCCTTCATTGGTAAGAGAAAGTGGTCTGCTTCCCTTTATAAAAAGTGTGGCTCCTATTTCCTTTTCAAGCATAGCCATTTGCCGGCTTAAAGTAGGCTGTGTGATGTGCAGCACTTTTGCTGCTTTTGTGATATTCTGTTCTTTTGCAACTGCCAGAAAATACTGCATAAGTCTTGTCTCGATCATATTCTCATCTCCTTATTTTTGGCAATAAAGCCTGATATTTACTGTCTTTTCTCACTACAAGGTAAAATGTCACATTTACTTCCGGATCAGTCACAGGAATCGCGACTCTCCCGGCTGTATCTGTAAACCTGTCTGACATTACAACATCTGTTATAAAACATGGCAGCGATGAGGATCTCACCAGTTCGTTCATTGTGAATTCATCCGTCTGTACAAGAAATTTAGATGCAGGCATTTTTTTACGGCAGATTGCATCCCAGAACCCAAGTTCTGAACGCAGAAGAAAGTTGAAGCCATTAATATCCTTAAATGACAGCTTTTTATATCCTGCAAGTTCATGATTCTTCGGGACACAGACAAATAGTTTTTCCTTCATATATTCTTTTGAAACAAAGTGTTTGTCATGAATCAGAAAAGGCAGGATCGCCAGTTCGCATTTGTGATGGTGCAATGCTTCTAAAACTTCGGCATTCTGGCATATACCGGAAGAGATTGTCATTTCCGGATATTGGCTGTTTAACTGCATAAGAAACTTCCATAGTGGCGCAGGCGCACAGGATTTTACAGTAATTGTCTTTAGTTCGGCATCATACGTTCTTACTCTTTGAACTGCATGATCGGCTTCTTCCAAAAGCTTTCTGGCACATTCTACAGCAACCTTTCTGGTTTCATTTAACTCAATTCGATTTTTGGTCCGGTGAAACAGGAAAACACCAAATTCTTCTTCTATGTTTTTCATAGAACGGGTGACTGATGGGGTGGAAATATGGAATGCTTCTGCCACCTTTAACAAAGTTCCCGTATCTGCAAAAGCAATCAACTGTTCCAGTTCATTCAGATCTAACATACTATCACCTCGGATTTTTTAAAAATTAAATTCACTTTTCGATTTCTGAAAAGCAGATTTCGATATAAATATTGTACATTTTTCGTATTATCAAGTAAAGTATCACTTGTAAAGAAAAAATACTTTTCATAAAAGGAGGTACTATTTATGGAATATGTAACTTTAAATAACGGAATCAAAATGCCCAAATTAGGATATGGTGTCTATCAGACAGCTCCGGAAGATACGAAGAGATGTGTCCTTGATGCAATTGAAACGGGATACAGAAGCATCGATACAGCACAGGCATATCAAAATGAGTCAGGTGTTGGTGACGCGTTGGCTGAATGTGGATTGCCGAGGGAAGAATTTTTCCTTACAACAAAAGTATGGATTACAAATGCAGGATATGAAAAAGCAAAAGCTTCTATTGAAGAGTCTCTGAAAAAACTGCGTACCGATTATCTGGATCTGCTTTTGATCCATCAGCCGTTCGGCGATTATTATGGAACTTATCGTGCAATGGAAGAATTTTATAAAGCCGGAAAAATACGTGCCATAGGTGTATCCAATTTTGGTCCGGACAGATATCTTGATCTTGAACATTTTTCAGAAATCAAGCCTGCGGTCAATCAGGTTGAAACTCATGTATTCCAGCAGCAGAAGACTGCAAGAGAATACATGCAGAAATATGGCTGCCAGATTGAGTCATGGGGACCATTTGCAGAAGGTAAAAATGGACTGTTTACAAACTCTGTTCTTACAGAAATCGGAAAGAAATATGAGAAAACAGCAGCGCAGACTGCCCTTCGATTTCTGCTGCAGAGTGACGTTGTAGTCATCCCGAAATCTGTTCACAAAGAAAGAATGAAACAGAACATCGATGTGTTTGATTTTACACTGACCGCGGAAGATATGGCTGCCATTGAAGTACTGGACGGCGGTGAGAGCTTATTCTTCTCCCACTATGATCCAAAGACAGTTGAGTGGTTCATGTCTATTTTATAAAGAGTTTGGCCGAGGGGATAACAAAAATGGTTGTCAGAAACAGAAAGATGTGTCTATAATGTTTGCAGAAGAGAAAAAAGGAGAGAAATACCTATGCTGCATGAAAAAATCAATCTTGGAAACAGTGGATACGGAACAAGGGATACAATTCTGACAACCTACGTGCAGAACAATCTGGAAGGAGTCCCTGCGCGGCGGCGTCCGGCAGTGATCATTTGTCCGGGCGGCGGATATGAATATCAGTCAGACAGAGAGAGCGAGCCGATCGCATTGGAATTTTTGAAAAGAGGGTATCAGGCATTTATTCTGGAATATGCAGTCCTGGAAGAGAATGAAACGAAAGGTCTTCTTCCATATCCGCAGATGGATCTTGCGAAAGCGGTTGCATATGTGAAGGAACATCAGGAGGTATGGAATGTGGACGGAGAGCAGATCACGATCCTGGGATGTTCGGCAGGCGGAAATCTGTGTGCGCTTTACAGCGGATTTTATCAGCAGGACTGGTTTATAAAAAAGACAGGATACAGCCAGAAACAAATGCAGGTACAAGCCATGATCTTGTGTTATCCCGTGATCGACTTCAGGGCAGGATGGCCGAAAGAGGATGACATACGGAGAAGAATCAGTGTTGAAGAAGCGTGGCAAGGTGCGCAGAATCTTGTGACAGAACAGACGCCGAGGACATTTATCTGGCATACGAATACAGACGGAACGGTTCCGGCAGAGAATACATTACTGTTTGCCCAGGCATTGTTGAGGCATGGAGTAGATTCGGAGTGCCATATGTATCACAGAGGATGTCATGGGCTGTCACTTGCAAATGAACAGACGAAGGTAAGAGGAGAACATCTGAATCCACATGTGGCGGGATGGTTTGACACAGCCTTCGAATGGCTGGAAGAATGAGTCCATGAGGTGGTATCAGTAGAAGCCTGCGTGATAATATCACAGAAAACAACATATGTATCTTATATAATGACAGAGTCAGCAGACAAAGAAAACAAATTTGTCTGCTGACTCTATATTATTTTTAGGAGGATTCTTATGAATCAGGTAAAACGAAAAAAGAGAAAAGCCCATGTGGAAGAAAGGGATTGTGTTGCCTGCGGATGCTGTGTCAAGGTATGTCCGATGTCGGCAATTCAGATATTTCATGGAGTGATGGCAGTGGTGGATCAGGAAAAATGTGTTGGCTGCGGAAAGTGTGTAAAAGCGTGTCCGGCAACGGTTATTTCAATTCAGGAGGCGGCAGAATGAAAAAGAGTTGGTATGATTATTTGTGGATTGCTTCTCTGATGTATCTGGTGTTGGGATTTTTTCAGATTCTATTTGCATGGCTGGGACTGTTATGCTTTTTTATTCCGCTGATCATTGCAATTGTGAAGGGGAACAAGGGGTACTGCAATCGTTATTGCGGAAGAGGACAGCTGTTTGAGCTGATCGGAGGCAGATTTGGGTTATCCCGCAGGAAGGATGTTCCTAAATGGATGAAAAGCAAAGCGTTCCGTTATGGATTTCTGATTTTCTTTTTTGCGATGTTTTTTCAAATGCTGTGGACGACGTATCTTGTGTTTTCAGGAGTAGAAAGTCTGCATCAGGCAGTTACCTTGTTATGGACCTGGAAGCTTCCGTGGAACTGGGCGTATCATGGCGTGAATGTTTCGCCGGGAATCGCGCAGTTCGCATTTGGATTTTACAGTGTGATGCTGACTTCTACCGTACTTGGATTTGTGACGATGCTGTTGTTTAAGCCACGCTCCTGGTGCGTATATTGCCCGATGGGAACGATGACGCAGTTCATCTGTAAAGGAAAGATGAGGATAGAAAAATAAGTATAGATGAAAAAGCGGCTATTTACAGCTGCTTTTTTTCGTTTTATAGAGAAAAAAAGTAAAAAATGTCTGACAAATTAAAGAAAAATGCGAAAAATATGCGGGGGGGGGTAATAAAAAAGAAGAAAAAAGCAGAAAAAAAGAATGAAAACAGGAAAATGTATTGATAATAAAAATGAAAGTGGTATAATACTCAATGTTATCGACAGATTTTTTGCGCTGTGTCGAAAAAGCAGAGATTTTAGACCTAGATATTGAGGAATGAAAAGAGATCGAATGAGGAGTTTGGATATGTCAAAGAAGAAATATCGAAAAGTGTGCAGACAGTGGATCGCATGGCTTTTGTGTATTGCAGTCCTGTTTCAAAGCGTTCCTGTATATGCAGGAGAGACAAAAGAAACATATGGGGAGTCGCAGATAAAAACTACCGGACAAGAGGAGTCCGTGATGGATTCGGAGAAAGCTGCGCCGCAGGAAGAAAATTTCCATACAGAACTATTGGAAAACGGAGTAATCAAATTATATAACCGGGAACAGTTAAAAGCGGTTGGAAGCGGACGGGAAATCCGAACAGGGGACATAAAGGAGGAGACCTTTGGTCAGGGTGAACCGCTTGTATTAGAAGGACAGACTGTTACATATGCAGTAGACGGAACCTATCAGATGATGAATGATATTGTCTGGGATCCGAACGATATCTGGCAGCTGCCGGCAGGTTTTTGCGGCAATTTTATCGGGAATGAGACACCAGCGGAACCGGTTGTGTATCAGGAAGAGACAGATACGGTATATCTCTATCATTTCTATCAATTGATGACGATGGGGCTGGAGACGGCGGAACAGGAACCGATCATGAGCAACGATTATGACCCGGAACTTTTTGGAACCGGAAATCTGGTGTTTCCGTCCAGCGGGGATCAATACGTTACATACAGTCACTTCCATCAATATGTGATTTCCAGACATTTTACGACAGAGATGCCAGAGTCGAAAGTACAGACCCTTGCTTCAGCACAGGATGGAAGAACATTCCAGGGACAAGTCATCTATACTGATGAACATGGAGAAGAATTTATTCTGATCGGAAATAAAGAACAGCTCCAGGCGATAGGTTCTGATAAAAAGGTATATACAGCGGTATATCAGGCAAAACGGCATGGGATTACATGGGAGGTAGATAAGGACAAGCAAGGGAATCCCATTATGCTCTATGGCGGAGATGCAGATCTTTTGCAGGATCAGAATGGAAAAAAAGAATATGGATTTCAGGAGTTGGAGCATGCTTCAGGAGCGTTGACCGGAAGATGTGGAGTGAATCAGAAAACCGGGGAAATTGATCCGAATATGGACATTGAAGATTCCGGACATCATTACAGCCGGAGTGAGAAATACATCATCTTCCGTGACATCGATCTGGCAGGTGTTGCTTGGACGCCATTGATGTTTTCCGGAAAGATGGAAGGACGGCTGAATATGCAGCCAGGTGTCAATCCGACCATATCCAATATAGAAGTGGTACAAAACGGAGATCTGGACATGGAAAAAAATATGGGAATCGGTTTTTTCGGAACCATTGCCTGTGAGAGAGCAGATTATGTGAGGTCTGCAGGTCTGGTTTCTGTGTCGAATCTCACGCTGGATACTGTACATGTGCAAAATAACAGTACGAAGATCAAAGATAATACCTCATTGGTGGAAGGATTGGTTGGATTATTAGGGGGACTTCTGGGATTATTGCTAAAACCAATTCTGGATCTTGTAGGGTTAGGATCTTTGTCAGAGTTGTTAATGAATTTGACGAACATTGCAGGAAAGGATCCTTCGTATTTTGCAGCCGGCGGATTTGTCGGACGAGTATATGGAGAAGTTCAGATTTCCGGATGCGAAGTAAAGAATCTCTCCATAGGAAATGTAAAGGACATTACCGGTGGATTTGCAGGAAATGTAGAAGGAATGACCCAGTATGAAGGTCTGAGTGGACTGCTGGGTGGAATTACCACATTATTGGAGAAGTTATTAAATGTGCTTCCGTTTGTGGGTCTGGGAGATCTGATTACGATTCTGTTGGATGGGAATTTATTGAATGTGAAGCAGTTGATTCCGGTTGGCTATTACAATCCGGTGATCGACGGGTGTCATGTGACATATGCTTCGGGATTCGGACAGTTAGGTGAGAAGACGACCAGCTATAATGGTGGATTTGTCGGAAAGCAGACCGGAAGTTATATTACAAATTCTTCGGTATCAGCAGAGAATCTGCAGATACAGGGAAAGGTATTCGCCGGTGGTTTTTCCGGGATTACAGCCAATGCAGAGATCAAAGGAGCGCTTCATGATCTTGGGGTGAATCTGGTGGATGGATTGATGATCCAGTCTGTGACAGCAGGTTCAACGGTGACAGGCGTGTCAGGAATTTCGGCTGAGAATTTTGCCGGTGGTTTTACTGGAAGTATGGCAAACAGTTATGCGGTTGACTGCAGCGTATCCGGCGTGGAACAGGTACATGCAGAACAGGAGTATGCAGGTGGCTTTACCGGATTTGCATCCCTTGGAACTGCAATTTCTCTGGAACAATATTTTGGAAACAGTCAGAATAACCTGCTCAATGTGATCAAAGAAGGGCTGGGAACCATATTAGGCGGAAATGCAGAAAAAGAAGCAGCACTGTTATCTCTTGTTGGAATTAAGCCGTCAGAAATTTTAGGATGTACGGTACAGGGAAGTGAAAAAGGTCTTCAGCTTCATGCCTCTCAATATGCAGGTGGAATCGCCGGAAGAGGAGACGGATGTAAGATTTTGTCATCTTCACTGGAAAATGTACAGGAATTGCGTCCATTTGCAAGAGGAAAAGTGAATTATGCGGGAACAGGTGCAGTAAATACAGTTCTGAACCTGCAACAGATTCAAGTGGAACAAGGATATGCAGGCGGCGTGATCGGATATGCGGGCACAGCAAGTGCCGGAGGAATCTTGGATACGGCACTTGGAATTGGGGATTATCTTCCATTTTCCATTCAAGATGTGACGGTGCAGGGAGAAGCGGCCGGATACAGTGTCTCTGCCAAAGGAGATTACGCAGGAGGAGCAGTCGGACAGGGGATCGGTGGAAATATCACGAATGTAACCGTAAAGAATCTTGGCAGTGTATCGGCACAGAATCTTGCCGGTGGATTTGCCGGAAGTGCCGGAACCGGAAGTCTGGTCAACAGTGGAGGACTGGATCTTTTGGGACTCAATTTATTGAAGATCAGCAGTCTGCTTTCCTTGGCACAGGGGGTTGTTCTGAAGGTAGACAACAGCAGTGTGGAAGGAATCGCATCTGGATTTGAAGTGACAGCAGCAGGTACCAATAAGGCAGGGGCGAAGGATCAATTTGCAGCCGGTGGATTTTTAGGTGAGAGTGGAAGTGCAGAAGCAGCAAATTGTACGGTCCGGAATCTGAAAGTTGTTCATGCAGATCTGGAAGATGGAGCTGTGGGTGGTTTTTGCGGAATTTCGAAAACTGGAGGCCTTGCATCCCTGGCAGATCAGGGAGCAGGAAGCGAAGTGAAGCTTCCTGGAATTTTGAGCATCGATCATCTGCTCAGTGCAGCGGCGTATTTGATTCCGGAGTATAATTCCTGTACGGTTTCCTATGTTTCCAATTCAGGAGGAGTTCAGGCGGAGGCTGCTGCAGCCGGCGGTTTTCTGGGAGACATGCAGAGCGGAACCGTAAATAACAGTGGTCTTGAGAAGCCGTATGCAGTCTATCAGCTGGAATCGGTAAAAGGAACTTATTACGCCGGAGGATTTGCCGGAAAGGCATATTCCGGGGGACTTGCGGAGAGCGGAGGTCTGAGTCTTCTTGGCGGAATCAAGGGATTGAATATTTCCATCAGCGATCTGTTGAGTGTTGTGAATGCGTATATTCCAATCATCACGGCGGCGGGTGTCCATTCTGAGACAGGGTTTACCGTATTCGCAGAAAAAACAAAAGAGACAGACAGCCATTCTGGAAGTGCAGGAGGGCTGATCGGTTGGGGAAGCGGGGTTCAGGTTTCACGTTCCGCAGTGGATGGATTGAAGCACACAAAGGTTGTGCCGCCAAAAGAGCTGGAAAACAACAATGCCCCATCGTACTTTGATGCAAGCAGCGCATATGCGGTGACCGCACCGAAATATGCCGGTGGATGCATCGGATTTATGGATATCGGAAGTGCAGCTTCTCTTGGAAGCGGACTGGAACTTCTGGGACAGAGCCTTCAGCTTACAGATGTGTTATCTGCATTGTCGGTGGTTGTCTCAGTGATTGAATTTTCACCGGTTTATGGAAAACCAGGTGGATTTAGCGTGAAAGCCAGTGGTGAAGACAGTACGGGAAGGATTGGTTATGCCGGTGGTTATGCGGGACTGATCAACGGAGGACATATTCAGAATTCTCATGTGGAAAACTTTGAGTATATCATCGGACAAGAGACAGCCGGTGGCTATGTAGGAGAATTGCAGCCGGGAGATGTGGCGTCTCTCTTAGATAAGACCGGAGGCGGATTGCTGTCTCATCTGTTGAATGTAGATGGGCTGCTGAGTCTGGGTCAGACGTTTGTTCCGACCATCCGTAACAGCCATACATCCTGTGTTCCGTGTGGTGGTGCAGTACGTGCAGATGCAGCATCGGATCGGGCGGTATTCCGGGGAATGGCTGGAGGTTATGCAGGACATAATGCAGGTGGTCATATCTGGGGAAATGATGCAAGAGACTGGAAAGGGGCAGCCTACACAGGAGAGCAGACAGCGTGTTCGGCGATCCGGCTGCGTTCGGTTTATGGATATGAGTATGCCGGAGGATTCACAGGTTTCATGGAATGTGCATCCACGGCAGAGCTTGGAAGCGTAGAGATCCTGGATGGTCTTATAAAAGTGGGAAATGTGCTTGGAATTTTGAACGCAATGTACCCCACAGAAGAACATACGGCAGTGTATGGACCATTGAAATTTTTGGATATTGCAACATGGAATGCATGGGTAGAGTATGTAGGAAGTGACAAGACCTATGGAGAATGGGTTCAGAAAGTAGAGACCGAAGAACAGCTGCAGGCAATGCTGGAGCAGTATACCTATGGATTTCAGGTAAAAGCCGGAAGAGACCGGTCTGAGCTGGAGCAGGGCATTCAGGCGGATTCCGGATGTGCCGGAGGCTATAACGGAAGAATGAAAGGTGGAACGGTTACCGACGCGCAGGTAGAAGATCTCAAGAAGGTGTCTGCGATGCGAAGCGCCGGAGGTTTTTCCGGAGAAATGCTGACAGGAGGAGCCGCACAGTTTGGAAGTGTTTCCTTACTGGGCCTTTTGGATCTTGGCTTGGGAGATTTGCTCAAAGCAGTGGAGGTGTTTGTTCCGGTTGTAAAGAAAGCGTCGGTATCGGGATATCGTTCTGGAGTGAATGTAGAAGCGTTTGGAACTGCATATCAAATGGGACAGGGAAATGCCGGCGGATTTGCAGGCGTTGTGATCGGCGGACAGATATGGGGAACGCAGGAGTCTCCTTGTAAGGCGGATGCAGTGCGTTCTGTCAAAGGCGGCAATGCAGTTGGAGGATTCGCCGGAAAGATCGATCCGGGATCCGTTGCAGATGTAAGTACAGGCAATACAGCGGGTCTGATCGGTGGAATTTTGGATGTCCTTTTAATAAAAGACATAGACAATCTGGCCAAAGTACTGCAGGCAACGGTTTCTACCGTACATTATGCACAGGTAAATGGTGTGGCGGACGGACTGAGAATAGAAGGATATTATTCGCAGCAGACACCGGATTATGCCGGAGGCTTTGCCGGTGAGATCACAGGAGCTGTCATTGGAGATCAGAAGGAACAAAAAGGGATTCATGTATCTGGATTGCAGAAAGTAGCCGGAGGATATTATGCCGGAGGATTTGTGGGACTTTCAGATGTGGCAAGCGTGGCTTCCCTTTCCGATGATCACAAGACTGGAATTTTAGGTCTGATCACAGCCGGAAATATCAGTGTGCTGGATGCATTTAGAAGTTATATTTATGAGGCAGAAGTGACTGCTTCCGGAGAAGGAATTTCCGTATCGGCAGATCGGGAAGAAAAATTTGGACAGCAGGAATCCATTGTATACAGTGGAAGTGCGGGAGGATTTGCAGGAGCAGTATTAAACGGAAGCGTAAAGAATTGTGAAGCACAGGGAATCAATCAGATTCATGCTCCAAACTATGCCGGAGGCTTTGCCGGACACTTGGGAAAAAGCGGAACAGTGGACATTGATTCTGCGAATGTCGCAGGAGGTATTTTGGGAGTGACAGCCGGAGTTCTGGATGTCTGTGGTTCTACGATTGAATCTTGCCGTGTCATCGGAATCCCGGCAGGTTTTACAGTAAACGGACAGGGCGGCTCAGAAGAGATTGCCGGAGGTTTTACAGGGCTTGCAGATCTTGGAAGAATTCGGGACTGTCATGTGAACAATATCAAAAAAGTTTCCAGTGAGGAGATCGCCGGAGGTTTTGCCGGAAAAACAACCATGGCGTATTTGGTAGAAGCAGAAGCCAATTCTGTAGTACTAAATGCCGTACTGCAAATCGTGAATAAACTTTTGGAGATTCTTTATATAGGGAATCTGCAGGATTTGGGTGTAATCAATGTAGGACTTGGCGGCTTGCTGAAAATTCAACTTTTGGCAGATGGAAAGACACTGGGAGTGACGCTGCTTGGACTGGAGATCAGCGTTGCGCTGAATCGGGCAGACCCAAATGAAGGAGGAGACGATGTTGCGATCATAACGATCGGGGATTCGACTGTGAAGCTTCCATGCTCACCGGATGGTGTGAAGGACAATTCCAATTTACAGATTAATCTGATCAAAGCCAATCGAACGAAAATTACAGAAAGCAGTATTCAGGGAGTTTCATACGGATATGATGTGTATGGAGGAAATGCAGAGTTCGATCGAGATGGACAGGGTGCGAAGGGAATCGCCGGAGGATTTATTGGATTGGATCAGGAAGGCTATGTGATCCAGAATCAGATGATCCAGGCCGATGAGGTTCGTGGTGCTTCCGGAAAAATTGGAGAGTTTATTGGTCAGATGGAACTAAGCAGCCATTATCAGGAGGAAATTGATGTGGTTGGTCAGGGAAACAGCTATCAGATCTACCGGCAGGAAAATGCAGATCTAAAGCAGGCTGTAGCACCAGGAAAGGGAGTATTTCAGACAGAATTTCGACAGGGAGAAGTAGAAGGAAAGCTGTTTAATATCTACACTGTAACACATTTCCCGATCATGAGCCGACATAAAGACTATCAGGACGCATATTTGACCAATGCAAGCGGAAGTGAAAAGAAACAGTTGCACGTATGGGAATCAAGTGCGTCGGCAGTTCTGATGGAAGGAACTCGAACAATGGAGAATGGAGATACTGAGAAGCCGGAGACACCAGAGATGCAGGATCCTTGTGCGGAGAAATTCTTCCTGACGATTCAGAAAGTGTGGAAAGACTTTTCCAATCCAAATCGTCCAAAGGAAATTCAGATAAAAATTACGAGAAAATACGAAAAAGACGGACAGGAGATCTGGGATACCACATTCAATGAAGACCCGTCGCATACCATTACTTTAAATGGAAAAGATCAGGAAAAGAACGTATGGAAGACGATCCTTCCGGATCTGGAAGTCTATCATGTAGAAACAGACAGTGCGGGGAATGTACTGGCGTCTTATAAATATCAATATATCGTAGAAGAGCTGAAGCCGGATGGCAGTGTTTTGAAGAAATATACGACCACATACGAATGGGGAAAAGATGCTTATTCGGTTGTGATCACAAATAAATATTGGGGATTCCTTCCGGGAACCGGGGGAATCGGTGCATGGATCTTCATGTTGGCAGGTGTTGCAGTTCTGGCGGTTACAATTTGCAGCAGGAAGAAAAAAGAAAGTCAGGGGGATAGAAAAAGAAAGTAAAATGCACACAGGTAGACCGGAAAAAAGGTAAAAGGAGAAAAAAGATGAAAACACAAAAGAAATGGATCAAAAGTATGTTGTCAATTATCATGGCAGGAATCATGTTGTTTGGAATGACATTGACAACTTTGGCAGCAGGAGAATTAGAAACCAGGGCTGCTGAGACAGGAACTGTTACAATCAATAATACGGTTGCAGGCAAGGGCTTGACATATTATCAGATTTTCGCTGCAACAAAAAACGGAACAGCAGTTGCATATACGCTGAATCAGGAATTCGCAGGATTTTTTACATCAAATGAAAAATATGGGTGTGCAGGTCTGGAAGGCGAGGCTTTTTCTCAGAAGGCATATGAGTATGTCAGCAATCAGACAGCACCAGATGCAAGAAAAGCATTGTCTCAGGAACTTTTGGCCTGGACATTAGCGAATAACAAGAATGGTACAACGACAACAACAACAGAAACGACAACAATGGTACCTGGTCTTGTATATGGATTTTATCTGTTTAATTTCGCAGGGGCAACCAACGTGGATGGAATTACAGGTGACGTAGCAACTCCGGCGATGCTGATCAATGTCACAGATCCTGCTGTTACAATCAATATGAAGAGTTCTTATCCGGTCGTAGATAAGACTGCAGACGATCAGAGCACTGCAATCGGAGATACAGTGACTTATACACTGACTTCTCATGTTCCGGATATGACAGGATATGACTCCTATGTATTCAAATTTAAAGATACTCTGTCAGCAGGACTGACATTTGGGAAAATTACAGAAGTTAAGGTTGGAGATCAGCCACTGACAGCAGAGACACAGTATACACTGACTCAGGAGTTAGAGAATCCGAATGCAATCACGATTGAAATTTTAAATTTTATCAACTACAAAAATCAGGTAGGACAACCGATTGTTGTGAAATATACAGCTACTGTGAACGAGAAGGCAGTTGTTGGTATGAATCCGAATACCAATGAGGCGAAGGTAGAGTATAGCAATGATCCTTCCAATCCAACTACTGGAGTTCCATCTGTTCCGGATGTGGTAGATGTTCATACCTTTGATTTTACAGTAAACAAATATTTCATGGCAGATCAACAAAAATCCCCATTGAGCGGAGTTGGATTTAGACTATATACAGATAAAGACTGTATGAACGAAGTGAAGGTTGTACAGGAGTCTGCAGGAGATGGTCAAAACGCAGCAGTTTATCGGAAAGCAAAAGCAGAGGAGTCAGGGGTAGAAGCAATCACGCCGGCATTTGGTAAAATTCAGTTCAAAGGATTGGATGCAGGTACCTATTATCTGAAAGAGACCACTACACCGGATGGATACAACAAGTTGACCGGTCCGATTAAGATTGAGATCACACCAACTTATGAAAAAGAAAAGCTGACGAAATATGAGGTGAAATATACATATAATGATAAAGTAGTTGTAGTTTCATCTGATAAAAAGGATCAGTCTCCGACAATCGAGGTTGAGAATAAATCCGGAACAGAACTTCCAAATACCGGAGGTATCGGAGCAGTCATCTTCACAATTGCAGGTGTTGCCATTCTGGCAGTTGTGATGATCTGTTCAATGAGAAGTAAAAAACGTAAACATTCATAAGAGAAGTATCATGCGGTCAGAGTCTGACCGCATGATATTCATAATAATAGAGGAAAGGAAATAAGATATGCGAAAGACAGGACTGAAATTATTGAGGATCATGGGCTATCTTCTTGGCTTTTCTGTATTATTATACCCGACTGTGAGCAATTACTTGCAGGAAAAGAATGCAACGACGATCGTTTCTTCCTATGAACAGATCCTGCAGGACATACAGCCGGAGGAGGAACGGCAGATCCTGGAGCAGGCAGCAGCATACAATGCGTCACTTACAGCGTTAAATGCTATCGAAGATCCATTTTCCAACGGGACACAGACAGAGGATGAAGCGTATCTGAATGCATTGGATCTGGATGGAAACGGGATGATGGGGTATTTGAAGATTCCAAAGATCCGCGTGACTCTTCCGATCTATCATGGAACAGAAGAGCGGGTCTTGCAAAGTGGAGTTGGACATGTAGGAAATACGTCCCTTCCGGTTGGAGGAGATTCTACGCACAGTGTCCTGACCGGGCACAGGGGGCTGCCTTCGGCGGAGCTGTTTACAGATTTGGATCAGCTGGAGGTGGGCGATGTCTTCTTTGTCAAAGTCATGCATGAAACACTGGCATATGAAGTAGATCAGATTTTGACGGTTCTGCCAACGCAGATCGATGCGTTGAAAATTGAGCAGGGGCAGGATCTGATGACTTTGGTTACGTGTACCCCGTATTCTGTCAATACTCATCGGCTCTTAGTGCGGGGACACAGAATTCCGTATGAAGAGAAGATTGAAGAGCAGGCAATGGCACAGAAAGCCAGGATGCCGTTGCATCTGAAAATATTGCTGATCGGTTTGATCTGTCTGGGATTGATCTGGGGAACGATGAAGCTGATCAGTTTGAGAACGCAGCCGAAGAAGCAGAAGAGGAGAAAAAAGAATGAGAAAAGGCGCAGACATTAGATTCAGAGTGCTGGTTTGCATCGCAGTTTTGGTCTGTATGGGGATATTCGGAACAAGAGCAGTTCATGCGCAGGAAACAGGACGGATAGAAATCCTATGCAAAGGAACGTTGATGCACCAGAAAGAAGTTGTTTTTGAAGGAGCAAAGTTCGCATTGTATCAGGTTGGAAATTCAACAGAAAATGGCTGGGAACTGACAGATGAATTCAGAAGAGCACAGGTTGTGCTGAATGATTCTTCTGCCTCCGGACAGCGGGAGAATGCAGAATTGTTGTGGAAGTATGCAAAAGAGCAAAAGCTGAAAGGCGTGAATCGGGAGACGGATAAAAATGGAAAACTTGTATTTTCCAATTTGAAAGAGGGGTTATATCTTATTGGTCAGACAGAGCGATATTCTGCGGAGGAAGGATTTTTTGCAGTGGCTCCGTTTTTGGTCGCAGTACCGGTGTTGGAACAAGGAATGCCTGTATATGAGATCGAAATCCATCCCAAAAGTGAGTGGGAGGAAAAACCAGAAACTCCGGCAGAAAACATCCCAACCGGACGTCCGTCAGGAACCGGAGTTGTAACAGGAGATGCGGCGAATCCGGCACCGTACTGTATTCTGGCACTCCTTTCCATGACTGTGATCCTGGCGGTTGAAAAAAGAAAATAGAAAGAACAGAAAATCTTCGGGGCAGCCCGGAGATTTTTTAATTCAGACTAGAAGCAGGAGTACAGGTCTGCTACAATAAGACAAACAGGAGAAATGGACAAGAAAGGACACAGCATGCTTCAATTTATTTTAGGAAATTCAGGTGCGGGAAAATCGCATTATTTATATGAAAAGATCATTCAGGAGTCAATGAAACATCCGGAAATAAACTATCTGGTCATCGTGCCGGAACAGTTTACGATGCAGACGCAGCAGGATCTGTGCATACTGCACCCGAATCACGGGATCATGAATATCGATGTTTTAAGTTTTGGACGAATGGCACACCGCATTTTTGAGGAAGTGGGACAGTCGAGAGGACAGGTTCTGGATGATGAAGGAAAGAATCTGATTCTTCGGAAAATCGCCGGACAATACGAAGATCATCTGATGGTATTAAAAGGGAACTTGAAAAAGCAGGGATACATCAGTGAGGTCAAGTCGGTGATCTCTGAGTTTACACAGTATGGAGTCGGATTCGAAGAGCTGGATGTGCTGATGGAAAATCTGGATGAAGAAAGTTTTCTATATTATAAGCTGTCAGATATCCGCATGATATACGAGGGGTTCGAGCAGTTTCTTGCAGAAAAATATATTACAAAAGAAGAACTGCTGGATGTGCTCAGTCAGATGGTGGCAAAGTCGGAGATTTTGAAAAACAGTGTGATCGCACTGGATGGATTTACCGGATTTACACCAGTGCAGAATCGGCTTCTTGGAGAGCTGATGAGCATTTGCAAAGAAGTTTTAATAACAGTTGAGATGGATGAAAGGGAGGATGCGTTTCGGTATACGCATCCGTATCAGTTGTTTGCACTCAGTAAGCAGATGGTGACGGGTCTGGTACAGATTGCGGGAGAGCGAAAAATAGAAATTGCCGATCCAATTTATTTGTATGACAAGCCGGTTTACCGGTTTCGCAGCAATCCGGAGCTTGGCTTTCTGGAATCTGAGTTGTTCCGCTATTCCAGAAAACAGTATCCGGATGAAACAGATCATCTTTCGGTGTATGCAGCGGGCAGTCCGGATATGGAGGCAAAGCTGACTGCACAGAAGATCCGCAGACTGGTGCGGGAAAAAGGATACCACTACCGGGATATCGCAGTAATCTGTAGTGATATGGGAACATATGCAGATCATCTGGAGAGGGCATGCACAGAGTATCAGATTCCGGTGTTTATGGACTACAAAAAGAGTATTCTTTTGAATGCATTTGTAGAATATGTGAGGAGTGTCCTGTCCATGGTGGAGCAGGACTTTTCCTATGAGAGTGTGTTCCGTTTTCTAAGGACCGGATTTACGGAATTTACAAGAGATGAGATCGATCGTCTGGAAAATTATGTGGTAGCAGTGGGCTTAAGAGGCTATAAAAAATGGCAGGCAGTCTGGGCGAGAAAGACAAGTTCGGCTGATGAAGAAGAGCTGGCAGTACTAAATGGTCTGCGGGTCCGGTTTGTAGAGATGACACAGTCACTGGTTTTTGTTTTGAAACAGCGAAAAAAGACAGTGCGTGATATTTGTGAAGCAGTGTATCGCTTCTTTGTGGAAAATCAGATTCAGCAGAAGCTGAAAGTGATGGAAAACTGTTTTGCGGAAAAGAAAGAGCTGGCACTGGCGAAAGAGTACGCACAGATCTATCGTATTGTGTTGGAATTGTTTGACAAATTTGCAGAACTTTTGGGAGACGAGGGGATTTCTCTGAAAGAGTACTGTGAGCTTCTGGATGCAGGACTGGAAGAGGCAAAAGTCGGTGTGATCCCGCCGGGTATGGATCAGGTTGTGATTGGAGATGTGCAGAGAACCCGTCTGAAAAGCAATCTGAAAGCCCTGTTTTTTGTGGGGGCGAATGATACCCTGCTTCCGGGAAATATGGGGCAGGGAGGACTGCTTACCGAACGGGACCGGGAATGGTTTCAGAAAGAAAAGCAGGCACTTTCTCCGGGCGCAAAAGAAAAGACGTATATTCAGAAATTTTATCTGTATATGAATCTGACCAAACCGGAAGAGTTTCTTCATATTTCATATAGTAAGGTTTCGTCTGACGGAAAAACATTGCGTCCGGCGTATCTGGTCTGGGATTTGAAAAAACTGTTTCCGAAGCTTGTTGTTACAGAAGAAGAGGCGCTTCTCATGACACAGAGGGAGCTGACTCCGGGAGAAGGGCTGGAATTTGTGATCCGCGGAGTTCGGGACCGGTATCTGGGTGTGGATGAATCCTGGAAAGAACTCTATACCTGGTATCGGCAGAATGAAGGGCAGAAAGTGGACAGAATTCTGGATGCAGGATTTTTCAAAAAGAAACCGGATGCGCTTACAGGAGAAGAAGCAGCAGAATTATACGGGGAGAAAAAGCAGTTCAGTGTTACAAGGATGGAGCGGTTCTCGGCCTGTGCCTATGCGCATTTTCTGACTTATGGACTGCATCTTTCGGATCGGGAGCGATATGAGTTTGAGGCGATGGATCTGGGAAATATTGCCCATCAGTCCATGGAGCGGTTTGCAAGAAAGGCGCAGGAAAAGCGGATGCCGTGGCCGAAACTGGAAGAGGTGCAGAGAGATGCCATGATCGAGGAGAGTGTGGAGGAAAGTATCAAAGACTACGGAAATACGGTACTCTACAGTACTGCCCGCAATGAGTATATGATCGTGCGCATCAAACAGCTGATCCGTCGTTCGGTGTGGGCGCTGACCAGGCAGATGGAAAAAGGGGATTTTGAACCGAGCGGATATGAAATGAATTTCGGAAGTGGAAAGATCGACCGGGTCGATACCTGCGAGGATGAAGATGTGGTTTACGTGAAAGTGACAGACTACAAGACCGGGATGAAGAGTTTTGATATTGTGGCATTGTATCACGGGCTGCAGATGCAGCTTCCGGTGTATCTGAATGCGGCACTGGAGCTGGAAGAACGACGTGCATCGGGAAAAACAGTAGAGCCTGCCGGTATCTTTTATTATCGGATCAAAGACCCGATCGTGGACAGAGAAAAAGATGATCATGCACTGGAGGAGAAGATTTTAAAAGAGCTCAGGCTGGATGGAATGATCAATGCGAAGGAAGAGGTGATCGAGCATCTGGAGCATCAGCTTTCGGGGACATCGGTTCTCAACCCGATCGGGAAAAATAAGGACGGAAGTCTCAACAGGTATTCCAAAGTACTGCCTCCGGAGGCGTTTGCTGCCATGCTTTCCTATACAAAGAAAAAAGAAGCTCAGGTGAAGCGGCAGATCTATGCAGGAGAAGTACAGGCAAATCCATATGAGTTGAATGGAAGTACAGGGTGTGACTACTGTGCATACCGGGATATCTGCGGGTTTGATCCAAGGCTGGACGGTTATGCGTACCGGAGTCTGGAAAAGTACTCGAAAGAAGAAGTCATCCGCCGGATGGAAGAAGAAATCGAAAACAGGGAGGAACCGTCATGAGTGTACAGTGGACAGAAGATCAGAAAAAGGTCATTGAATTAAGAAACAGGAATATTCTGGTCTCCGCAGCGGCCGGTTCCGGAAAAACGGCGGTTCTGGTAGAGCGGATCATTCAGAGACTGTTGGATGAGAGGGATCCGCTGGATGTAGACAGGCTCTTGATCGTGACATTTACCGAAGCGGCAGCAGCGGAAATGAAAGAGCGAATCCGGGATGCCATTGAAAATGCCCTGGAAGACACACCGGGAAATGTGCATTTACAGAGGCAGGCAACGCTCATCCACAGCGCCCGGATCACAACAATCCACAGTTTTTGCCTGTCTGTGATAAGGGAGCATTTTCATGCCATTAATCTGGATCCGGGATTTCGGATCGCAGAAGAAGGGGAGTTGAAATTACTGCGTCAGGATGTTCTGGAGGAAATGCTGGAGTCCTGCTATGATGAGGGAACGGAGGCTTTTCTGGAATTTGCAGAGAAATTTTCTACGGGGAGAAGTGACAGGCAGCTGGAAGAAGTGATCCTGCAGTTATACGAATATGCGGGCAGCTATCCACAGCCGGAAAAGTGGCTGAATGCGTGTGTGGACAATTATCAGGTGGAAAACGAACATTTTTCTGACGCTGGATTTGTACAGATCCTGATCGAAAGTATCCGTCAGAACCTGCAGGGGGCAAGGATTCTGCTGAATGAGGCGCTGCATATCTGTGAGGAGTCTGACGGACCGTATCTGTATGCAGAGGCGTTGGAAGCGGATCTTATGATGATCGAGACTATGGAAAAGGCAGAGACGTTTGAAGCATTTTACGGGAAGATCAATCAGATTGCATGGAAGCGGCTTTCTGCCAAAAAGGATGAGACGATTGATCCAGAGAAGAAAGAAGCAGTGAAGATGCTGCGGGAAAAAGCCAAGAAGATGGTAAAAGATCTGCAGGAAACCTGTTTTTACGAAACGCCCGAGGAACTGGCAGAAGATTTGCGAAATACAGGAAGTACCATGGAAGAACTGGTCTTTCTTGTGACAACCTTTGCAAGGCTGTTTGCAGAGAAAAAGAGAAGCCGCAATGTGATTGATTTTCAGGACATGGAGCAGTTTGCCCTGCAGATTCTGACAGAAGAAAAAGACGGAAGTCTGGTACCATCTGCTGTGGCGAGAGAATATCAGGAGCAGTTTGAGGAAGTGATGATCGACGAGTATCAGGACAGCAACCTGATCCAGGAAGCGATTCTGACCAGTGTGTCTACTGTGAGCCGCGGAAGTTACAATGTGTTTATGGTAGGAGATGTCAAACAGAGTATTTACCGTTTCCGCCTCTCCAGACCGGAACTGTTTATGGAAAAATATGATACATACAGCCAGGCAGACAGCGAGAAGCAGCGAATCGATCTGGACCGGAATTTCCGAAGCCGCAAGGAGGTGCTGGATGCCACGAACTACGTGTTTGAGCAGATTATGCACAAAAGTGTGGGCGGTGTGGAGTATGATGCCCGTGCGGCACTTTATCCGGGAGCTGATTATCCAAAGAGCAGGGAGCAAAACGGAGTATCGGCAAATCGGGCAGAGCTTCTTTTAGTAGATGCACAGGAGCTGGAAGAAGAGGACAATGCACGCCGTCTGGAAGCCCGGGCAGTGGCAGACCGCATCAAACTCTTGCTTTTACAGGGGCAGGTGGTGGATAAAAAGACAAAGGAATACCGTCCGGTACAATATAAAGATATTGTGATCCTGACGAGAAGCATCAAAGGCTGGGCAGATGTGTTTGCTCAGGTTCTGGCAGAAGAAGGAATTTCTGCACATGTGGGAAGCAGAGAAGGATATTTTGAAACGTATGAAGTCAGTGTTCTTCTGGATTATCTGCAGATTCTGGACAATGAGCGTCAGGACCTGCCGCTGGCGGCAGTACTTACGTCACCGTTTGCGGGGCTGGATGCGAGAGAACTGGCAAAGATAAGAAGTACGTATCCGGAACTCTTTTTCTATGAAGCGGTTCACGCCTATGCGTCTGATGATGAAAAGGAGAAGGAACCAATCCTGCAGCAAAAACTGAAAAACTTCCTTTGCCGGGTGTCGGAATTCCGGGATATGCTTCCATATACAGCGATGCATGATCTGTTGTGGGAGATTATAGAAAAAACGGGGTACGGTATGTGTATTTCGGCGATGCCGGGTGGTGCACAGCGAATGGCAAATGTACAGATGCTGGTCGCAAAGGCAGCAGCCTATGAAGGAACCAGCTATAAGGGACTGTTCAATTTTGTGCGGTATATTGAACAGCTCAAAAAATATAATGTGGATTATGGAGAGGCGAATCTTGCAGATGAACAGGCGGATACAGTCCGTATCATGAGTATCCACAAAAGCAAGGGGCTGGAATTTCCAATCGTGATCGTGGCAGGTATGGGAAAACTTTTCAATACGCAGGATGTGAAGGGCAGTATTGTAATCCATCCGGAGCTTGGTGTGGGAATGGATGTGATTGATCTGAAAAAGAGAACAAAGGCTCCGACACTGTTAAAAAAAGTAATCCAGAAACAGGTGGCAGTGGAAAACTTAGGGGAAGAGATGCGGGTGCTCTATGTGGCAATGACAAGAGCAAAGGAAAAGCTCATTCTGACGGGAGTGTGCAAAGATGCACGGACAAAGCTGGAAACACTTTCCACAAGGGAAAAAACAGCATTTCTTCCATATGAAGTTCTTTCTGCGAATTCGTATCTGGACTGGCTGCTTCCTGCGGCATCCCCGGCAGAAAGTTCGATCGGAATTACCGTTGTTGACAGTCTGGGCGCGGCTCAGATGGAGGGAGCCTGGGAAGCGGCGGATGAACTGACTCGAAATGTACTGGAAAACTGGGATACAAATCAGATTCATGATGCCGGATACCGGGAAGAGCTGAAAAGACAGTTGGACTTTGCATATCCGTTTGCGGAAGAACAGCGTTTTCAGATGAAATTTACAGTTTCAGAACTTAAAAAACGGGCCTACATGGAAGAGGAGGCAGGAGAGGTATTATATCAGGAACCGGAAGCAGTGCCTCTTGTTCCGAGATTTTTAGGAGCGGAAGAAGCGGCATCCGGAGCAGTCAGAGGAACCGCGTACCACAAATTTCTGGAGCTTCTTGATTTTGAAAAAGAATATACCAGAGAAAGTCTGGAGGAACATTTGAAACATCTTCAGACAGAAGGAAGGATCAGTCCGGAGATCGCAGAGGCTGTAAAAACGGAAGATTTCCTGAAGTTTCTGCAATGTGAAAGCGGGAAACGGATGCATCAGGCGGCAAAGAAAAAACAGTTGTACAAAGAGCAGCCCTTTGTGCTGGGGGTGGATTCAGGAGAAATTTATCCGGATACAGAATGCAGAGCACAGCTTCTGGTGCAGGGAATCATAGATGTGTATTTTGAAGAGGAAGACGGACTTGTAGTCTTAGACTATAAGACAGACCGGGTAAGAACGGCCGATGAACTTGTTCGGAGATACCAGTCACAGCTTACATACTATGCCCGCGCCCTGTCACAGATTACAGGAAAGGCAGTCAAAGAAAAGATCATTTATTCATTTGCTCTTGGAAAGGAAATCAACGTTTAAATGGAAAGTTATGTACTGATTTATTTACTGGCAGCCAATGTGGCGGCATTTCTGGTGTTCGGGATCGATAAATGGAAAGCAGTAAAAGGCAGGTGGAGGATTCCGGAAAAGACACTGCTTCTTTTTGCGGCAGCGGGAGGCTCTCCGGGAGCACTGGCCGGAATGTTTGTATTTCATCATAAGATAAGGAAACCGTTGTTTTATCTGGGGGTTCCACTGATTTTACTCGTGCAGATTGGTGTTGGGCTCTGAATCTGGCAGAGGTAGTGACAAGCAGCAGACACAGATTGTTCTGCTGCTTCTTTACGTTTAGAAAATAGAAAGAGTTCTTTAGAAAATCTTAAACAATATTATATTGACAATCTATATTATACAAAATATAATATAGGTATAAGAACAGTATTAAAGAGAAAACAGCATAGGAAGGAGCGGTTGGATGGTATTTAATACAGGAGCTGCGCTTTTAGATGCGATCGTACTGGCGGTCGTCTCGCATGAGAGTGAAGGCACGTATGGCTATAAGATCACACAGGATGTGCGCAGTGCAATCAATGTATCAGAGTCTACGTTGTATCCGGTGTTGAGACGATTGCAGAAAGATGAATGTCTGGAAGTATATGACCGTCAGTACGATGGGCGGAACCGGAGATATTATAAAGTGACAGAAAAGGGAATGGCACAGTTGAACCTGTACCAGGTAGAGTGGAAGAATTATTCCAGAAAGATCCAGGAAATTTTTGAGGGAGGAGTGACGGGATGAACCGAGAGGAATTTATGGCAAAACTAAAAGCGCTGTTAGGGGATATTCCGGCAGACGAAAGAGAAGAAGCCCTGCAGTACTATGAAGACTATTTTGATGATGCAGGAGCAGACAACGAGGCAGAAGTAATCCGGGAGCTGGAGAGTCCGCAGCGTGTGGCAGCTATGATCAAGAATGATTTAAAGCATACGGGAAATGACGGTGAGTTTACAGAGAATGGATATGAGCAGGAGTGGGCATCGAAGAAAGAGGTGCCGCAAAGAAAAGGTTATTCCTACCAGAGTGGACAGACAGGAGAGTACTCTTATGAGGCATCGCAAGGCAGGAACGACAAACTGGTAAAGATCGCACTGATCGTACTCATTGCGTTGATCGTATGTCCGGTTGTGATTCCGGTCGGTGTGGGAATTTTTGGTGTGATTGCCGGGCTTCTGATCGCAGCAGTTTGCTTTTTTGCAGCACTGGTGATTGCATCGCTGGCAGTCGTACTTGCCGGATTTGTAGTCGCGGTGACAGGGATCGGCGTAGGAATCGCCATTCATTCAGTACCTGCAGTACTTTTGATGGCAGGGATTGGATTGATCCTGATCGCGCTTGGAGTACTGGCAACATTATTTACCGGAAAGCTTTGCATTGTAATGTATCCGGCGATGTTTCGGTTTATCGTGAAACTGTGCCGGAAGCCGTTTCACAGAAAGGCGGTGTCTGAATAGATGAAAAAAGGTTGGAAAATTCTACTGATCAGCTGTGGAATCTGTGCAGGGATCGGAGTTGTCCTGTCAGTGGCAGGTACTGTTCTCGGAGGAGTACGGGATCTTCAGGAATATGGAAGGCGTGGGATGCAGTATCTGGAAAACGATCACTGGTGGTCACAGAAGTATTCAGAACCGGAGGAGATGGATGAAGAACTGGATTATATCGACGAAGAAGTTTCACCGGAGATAACAGAAGATTTGGAAGGAATCAGCGAACTGGATATCGAACTTTCTTATGTAGAACTGATCATGGAACGATCAGATTCCAATCAGATCGAGGTTTCGACCCGAAATATGGATCCGCAGCTTTTAGAGGATCTTTCGATTTACAGAGATGAAGATACTCTGGAGATTCGTGCCCAGGATACCAGGCTTTGGAAGAATATCGGAAAAAACAACGCAGGAGAGCTGATTATTCACGTTCCGGACAATCTGGAGGGGATTTCCACATCCCTAGGAACCGGTACGCTGTACATGTGTGATATCAGGACCGGAGAGTTGGATATTTCCATAGGGACCGGGACAGCGGATATTCAGGGATTTGAAGCAGGGGAAGTGAGTGCCTCAGCAGGAACCGGATCGATCTCGCTGCAAGGAAGCGTGAACAGTGATCTGGATCTCGAATGTGGGATCGGAACCATTGAGTTTCAGGATAGCGGAAAAATGACCGATTATAATTATAGTGTCAGTTGTGGTATGGGAAGCATTCAGATTGGAGATGATGAATTTACGAAGCCGGCAGGAAACCAGAATATCAACAATCATGCCGGAAAAGAAATGGACATCGAGTGTGGTATGGGAACCGTCAATATTGCATTTGCGAAAGGAGAGTAAGAATATGGAACCGAAAAGATTATATCGTTCAAGAGAAAACAGAGTATTGTGTGGAGTGTGCGGAGGAATCGCGGAATATTTCAACGTGGATCCGGTTTTGATCCGGCTTGGAATGGTTTTGTTTATCTGCGCCAGTGTTGGAACCGGTCTTTTGGCATATTTTATTGCGTCAGTGATCATGCCGGATCAGAAATAGGCGAATGAAATCAGATATTTGGGGCAATACTTCTGGAAAAGGAAGGAGATGCTCTGAATATGAAACAGAAAAAGATCACTCGCGAAGAGATTCCGTCAATGGAAGAAAAAGACAGGATGAAATATGAAATTGCAGAAGAACTGGGACTTTTGGACCAGGTTTTGGAGGAAGGATGGAAATCTTTGTCTTCAAAGGAAACCGGGCGTATCGGTGGTCTGATGACCAGGAGACGCCGGAAATCTGCGGAAGATCCTGCCTGAGCCAGAGTGTGAAAGGAAAAAAGAGAGGCTTTGTTTTTGTTTGAGAAAGACAGAGTCTCTTTTTATATTTTTGACAAAAAGTGACTGTGAACAGTAACTTTTTATCAAAAATCAAAGGGAATATTTAGGAAATACGCCAAGTTGTATTTGAAGAAAAATTGTTATATAGTGAGAACAGTATGAGATTAACCATATAGAACGAGAATTCAGGCAGGAGGAGAAAAAGCAATGGGAAAAAGTAACTTTGCAGAGCAGATCAGAAACAAAGAGACATATATTGGAATTGAATTTGGTTCCACAAGGATCAAGGCGGTCCTGACAGGAGCAGACCATACACCGATCGCATCAGGAAGCTATGACTGGGAGAATCAGTATGAGGATGGAATCTGGACCTATCATCTGGATATGATCTGGAGAGGACTTAAAGAGTGCTATCGCAGTCTGAGAGAAGAGGTTGGTTCCCGTTATGGAGTGGAACTGGAGGGGACAAAAGCAATCGGGATTAGCGCGATGATGCATGGCTATCTGGCATTTGATGAAAATGGAGAACTTCTGGTGCCATTTCGTACCTGGAGAAATACGATCACGCAAGGGGCAGCGGATGAACTTACCGATGTGTTTCAGTACAATATTCCGCAGCGATGGAGTATTGCCCATCTGTACCAGGCAATCTTAAATCAGGAGCCGCATGTTTCAAAAGTTCGTTTTATCACCACGCTGAGCGGATATCTTCACTGGAAACTGACCGGAGAGAGAGTACTTGGAATCGGAGATGCGGCAGGAATGTTTCCAATCGACTCTTCCATCAGGGACTATCATCCAAAGATGCTGTCACAGTTTGATGAATTGATCCGGGAGAATGAATATCCGTGGAAGATAGAAGAGATCCTTCCGAAAGTGCTGTGCGCAGGAGAAAAGGCGGGAACTTTAACAGAAGCTGGTGCAAGACTTCTTGATGAGTCCGGCACATTGAAAGGGGGAATCCCGATGTGTCCGCCGGAGGGAGATGCCGGAACCGGAATGACTGCAACGAACAGTGTGACAGTGCGCACCGGAAATGTATCTGCAGGAACGTCTGTGTTTGCCATGCTTGTACTGGAAAACGAATTGAAAGGTGTTCATCGTGAGATCGACATGGTAACAACACCGGCCGGAGATCCGGTCGCCATGGTCCACTGCAATAACTGCACATCGGATCTGAATGCGTGGGTCGGTCTGTTTGCAGAGTTTCTGGAGACGATGGGGATGGATGTGGACAGAAACCAACTGTACGGAACTCTTTACAGAAAGGCAATGGAGGGAGAGGCAGACGGAGGCGGACTGCTTTCCTACGGATACTTATCCGGAGAACATATTACGGGATTTGAAGAGGGAAGGCCAATGTTTGTACGTACACCGGATTCCAGGTTTAATCTGGCAAATTTTATGCGTGTCAATTTGTATACAGCACTTGGAGCACTTAAAACAGGAATGGACATTTTAAAGAGAGAAGAAGGCGTACAGTCAGACAGGATCATGGGACACGGAGGACTGTTTAAGACAAAAGGGGCAGGACAGCAGATCATGGCCGATGCCATGGAGATTCCGGTGGCAGTGATGGAGACCGCAGGAGAAGGCGGTGCATGGGGAATTGCGCTTCTGGCAGCCTTTATGCAGGAAAAAAACGGAAGAACACTGGATCAGTATCTGGCAGAAGCAGTGTTTCAAGACAGCGAGATTTCCGTTTTGAATCCAGAAGAGGAAGGTGTCGCAGGTTACCGAAGCTTTATGGAGCGTTATACGAAAGGGCTTTCGATCGAACGCGCAGCAGTGGAAAACATGTAAATGAAGAACACAATCAGGTGCCTGGTATCGTCAAAGAGAATAAAATACTTTACAAATCTTCTTGTTTTTGATACAATTTTACGACTGGGAAAAAAGTACAGGTGAGACAGATGAATGAGAAGATCAATATCTTGAATATAGAACTCTATCAGACGAGTGCAAAAGCAGCGATGCAGAAAGTGGTGCAGTATATGGAAAGTGATTCCATTAACACAGTTGAGATCATCACGATGGACATGCTGCTGAAAGGGAAAGATATGCCGGGCTGGAAAGAAGCAGTGGAATCACTGAATCTGGTGCTGCCGGGAGAGACGGAGATTCTGGAGGCGGCAGGAGTCAGAGAAAAGACGCTGCTGCGTGATACGGCGGGACAGGTGTTTTTAAAGATGTTTCTCCGCTATATACAGAGAAACAAAAAGCGTGTATTTCTTGTGGCACAGTCAGAAACAGAGCTTTTAGAGATGGAATCCGCGATCCGGGAACATGACAGAAAGCTGATCCTGGCAGGAAGAGGCGTTCTGCCGCCGGATGGTGCGGGAATAGAGCAGGTGATCAATGCGGTCAATGGTGCTGAGACAGATTGCATTTTTTCCCTGCTTCCATCACCGGAGCAGGAGCTTTTGATACAGAGGAACAGCGCATTGTTAAATGCAAGAGTGTGGTTTGGGTGCGGGAGCGTTCTGAAAGAAATCTATATGAAAAAGCAGAAAAAAGGAAAGCTTCAGAGATTTCTGCGCAGGAAAGTGTTCCGTTACCAGGTGGGACGGCAGCAGAGAAGTGAAGAATAAAAAAGCTTCGGTTTGTATACTATGTATAGCCGTATAAATATGAATTTTTTGTAAAAACTATGAGGAAATGCATAAAAAAAGTGGATTTCCTCTTTCTTTTTTTGATGTTTTGCCTTAGTATATAAAATATGGGTTGTGCAGACAAAAGTGAAAGAGTAAAAAAATTGTGAAATATGCACATGGAAACGAGTAGATAAGCGGAGGAAAAAGGTATGATTTCAAATCAGATACTTCAAAACACAATCGAAGGATTAAAAGGAATTTCCAGAATTGACTTTTGCGTTCTGGATACAGAAGGAAAGGCGCTTGCTACGACATTTGAGGATACATGGAATTATGAAAGCGCGGTGTTGTCTTTTGTAGAATCTCCGGCAGACAGCCAGGTGATCCAGGGATGTCAGTTCTTCAAGATCTTTGATGAGCAGCAGCTTGAGTATGTTCTGCTGGCAGGCGGAGAGAGCGAAGATGTCTACATGCTGGGTAAGATCGCAGCGTTCCAGGTTCAGAGTCTTCTGGTAGCATATAAGGAGCGTTTTGACAAGGATAATTTCATCAAAAATCTGCTTCTTGACAACCTGCTTCTTGTAGATATTTATAATCGCGCAAAAAAATTACATATTGACACAGAAGCAAAACGTGTTATCTTTATTATTGAGACATCACACGAAAAAGACAGTGTTGCTCTGGATAATGTCAGAAACCTGCTTGGCGGAAAGTCGAGAGACTTCGTGACAGCAGTAGATGAGAAAAATATCATTGTTGTCAAAGAGCTGGCTGATAAGGCCGGAAGCAGAGAGCTTGAAAAGATGGCCAAAGAAATGATGGAGATCCTGCGGGCTGAGTCCGAGGATGACAAAATCCACATTGCCTATGGAACGGTTGTCAACGACATCAAGGAAGTTTCCAAGTCCTACAAAGAAGCAAAACTGGCGTTGGATGTCGGCAAGATCTTCTTTGATGAGAAAGACATTGTAGCATACAGCACACTTGGAATTGGACGTCTGATCTACCAGCTGCCGATTCCGCTTTGCAAGATGTTTATCAAAGAGATTTTTGAGGGGAAATCACCGGATGAATTTGATGAGGAGACACTGACTACGATCAACAAGTTCTTTGAGAACAGTCTCAATGTATCAGAGACATCCAGACAGCTTTATATTCACAGAAATACACTCGTGTACAGACTGGATAAGCTTCAGAAAAGTACAGGGTTGGATCTGCGTGTATTTGAAGATGCGATCACATTCAAGATTGCACTGATGGTCGTAAAATATATGAAATACATGGAGACGCTGGAATATTAAGCAGGCGGATTTACGCCCGATAAAGTATACCCATCCGGGCATCCCGCAATGTATGCCTGCGGCGGGCGGACTTCGTCCGATAAAGTATGAATAATTAGGAGGAGCATGATGATTGAATTAAGAGATGTAACGAAGGAGTATTCCAAAGGGAATGCTGCGTTAAACGGTGTGTCTGTTAAGATCGAACAGGGAGAGTTCGTTTTTATCGTAGGAGACAGCGGTTCCGGAAAATCCACATTGATTCGTCTGATCATGAAGGAACTGGAGCCTACAGAAGGCACGATCATTGTAAACGGGCAGAATTTAAAACGGATGAAACATCGGAACATTGCAAAATACAGAAGAGGCATCGGGGTTGTCTTTCAGGATTTCCGTCTGTTGAAGGACCGGAATATTTATGAGAATATCGCGTTTGCACTTCGTGTGACAGAAACACCGACAAGAGTGATCAAGCGAAAAGTGCCGGCAGCACTTTCTCTTGTAGGTCTGGCGCAAAAATATAAAGCTTTCCCGAAGGAGCTTTCCGGTGGAGAGCAGCAGAGAGTGGCGATTGCCAGAGCAATCGTAAATGAACCTGCAATTTTGTTGGCCGACGAGCCGACCGGTAACCTGGATCCTACCAATTCGTGGGAAATCATGAGTCTTCTCAAAGAGGCGAATGACAGAGGAACGACAGTACTTGTTGTTACACATAACCAGGAGATCGTAAACGAGATGAACGAACGAGTTATTACGATGAAACAGGGCGTGATCGTGAGTGATGAACAAAAAGGTGGGTATATAGATGAGGATTAGTACATTAGGATACGTAGGAAAACAGGGAGTTAAGAACATCGGGAGAAATAAAATGTTCTCTATCGCATCTATTGCGACAATGTCAGCTTGTATTTTTCTGTTCGGACTGTTCTTTTCTATCGTGCTGAATCTGCAGCATTTTGTAAAGACTGCAGAGGAAGGCGTGGCGATTACAGTATTCTTTGATGAGGATGCAACAGAAAGTCAGATCGAGGAGATTGGCAAGGAGCTTCGCAGCAGGGATGATGTTCTGAAAGTAGAGTATGTTTCGGAAGATGATGCATGGAACAGTTTTAAAGAAGAGTACTTTGGAGACAATCCGGAACTGGCAGATGGATTTAAGGATGACAATCCGCTTGCAGGCTCCAGCAGTTATGCGGTTTATATGAAACCGCAGGAGGACAAGGACAGCAATATGATCTCCAAGAGCAAATCACTTTCTGCAACACAGAAGGAACTGGTAAAGTTTGCGGAGGGACTGGACGGAGTCAGAAAGGTCAATAAATCAGATGTTGTGGCGAATACACTTTCCAGTGTCAATGTACTGGTTGGATATGTGTCAATCGCGATCATTTTGATCCTGTTTGGAGTTTCGATCTTCCTGATCAGCAATACCGTAACCATGGGTATTACGGTTCGTAAAGAAGAAATTGCAATTATGAAATATATCGGTGCAAAGGACTTTGTAGTACGTTCTCCATTTGTGCTGGAAGGTCTGATCATTGGAATTGTCGGAGCGGTACTTCCATTGGCATTATTGTATGCACTTTATGGAAGAGCAGTGGGATATGTGATGACAAAATTCCAGATCCTGAAAAATATCGTGGAATTCCTGCCGGTAGGAGATGTATATCGCTACCTGCTTCCAATCGGACTTCTGCTTGGAGTAGGAATCGGATTTCTGGGAAGTTTCTTTACAGTACGCAAGCATTTGAAAGTATAGGTGAACATATGAAAGAACGTATGAAAAAAGTGACAGCATTATGTCTGGCAGCGGCGCTTTCTGTCGGAACGGTACTTCCGGTACATGCGGAGACTGTACAGGATGCACAGAATGCAGTAGATCAGCTGCAGCAGCAAAAGGACAGTGTGCAGGCAGAGAAGACGACTGTTGAGACAGAGTTGAAAAAGATTGCAGAAGAGATGGAAAAGACACAGTCCAAGCTGGATGCAAAGCAGGCGGAGATCACAGAAGCAGAGGAAAATCTGGTGCAGGCTAAAGTAGAAGAAAATACACAGTACCAGAGTATGAAGATCCGCATCAAATATATGTACGAGAATGGAAATATGGAATTTATTGAAGTTCTTGCTGACAGTGAAAATATCAGTGATTTTTTGAATAAAACAGAGTATATTTCCAAGCTGTCTGAATATGATAGAGATAAGTTAAAAGAATTCCAGAAGACAGTAAAGGCAGTGGAAGAGCAGGAAGCGGCGCTGCAGAAAGAGTATGAGGAATTAAATACACTTCAGACGGATCTTGTGAACCAGCAGACACAGGCGCAGACATTGTTAAAAGAAAAGGATGTTCAGCTGGCAGATTTAAGCAGTCAGCTCGGCAGCAAGATGGAGACACTGCAGAAGCTGGTGGAGGAAGAGAAGAGACGCCAGGAAGAAGCGGCTGAGGCAGCAAGACAGCAGCAGTTACAGCAGCAAGAGCAGCAGAATCAGAATAATTCCAATAATAATACAGGCAGTGGTACAGGAGGCGGTTCCACAGTGACACCTCCGTCATCCGGCAATGTATCCAGCGGAAGTGGTTATTTCACACATCCGTGTCCGGGAATGAGTTACCAGTCCAGTTATTTTGGAGAAATCCGTGAGTTTGAAGTCGGCGGACACAAAGGAAACGATTATGCTGCGCCGACCGGAACACCTACATATGCCGCGGCAGCCGGTCGTGTGATCATCGCCGGATACAGCAGCAGCGCCGGTAACTGGGTAGTTATCGATCACGGAAACGGTCTGGTGACAAAATATATGCACCACAGCAGTATTTGTGTAAGTGCGGGACAGTATGTGGAAAGAGGCCAGCAGATTGGTGCGGTTGGTTCTACAGGACAGTCCACAGGACCACATCTGCATTTCCAGGTAGAGTTAAATAGAGTTGCAGTCAGTCCGGATCAGTATTTCTAAAATACCGAAAGTTGGTAACAGAGTATGAACAGACATAAAAGTTTTATAAAAGGGGCGCTCACAGGCGCCCTTATTATGTTATTTGCAGTAGGAGTCTGCACAAAGGTACCGGAGCTTTCCGGATTGCTTTTGCAAAAGGACAGTGTGACTGCCAAGCAGGAGCGGGCAGAGAAAAAGACCGAAGCAAAATTTAAAAAAATTGAAAAAATGATCGATCAGTATTATCTCTACAGTGATGATGTAAAGCAGGAGGATCTGGAAGATGCAGTGTATGCCGGATTTTTGAGTGCACTCAATGATCCGTATACGGTATATTACAATGAGGAAGAGACAAAAGAGATCAAAGAGAGCACCTCGGGAGAATATTCGGGGATCGGAGCCGCTATGATGCAGAATGTACAGACCGGGGAGATCACGATTACAACGGTCTATGAAGACAGTCCGGCAGAAAAGGCAGGGCTTTTAGAAGGAGATATCCTGTATCAGGTCGATGACCATAAGATCGAAGATCAGGATACGTCTGAGGTTGTATCCTGGATTAAAGGTGAAGAAGGAACAGAGGTGAAACTCTCCGTTTATCGAGGAGAAGACCGGGAAGAGCACACGCTGACAGCTGTGAGAGAAAAAATTCAGTCACAGACAGTCGAGCATGAGATGAAGGAAGATAAGATAGGATATATTTCTGTGCAGGGGTTTGAAGATGTGACTTACGAACAGTTCAAGTCCGCACTGGAAGATCTGGAAGCTCAGGGGATGGAAGGACTTGTTATCGATCTTCGGAATAATCCGGGAGGAAACCTGGATACTGTTGTAGAGATGCTGAAACTGATCCTTCCGGAAGGAAGAATCGTTTCTATTAAAGACAAATACGGGAATGAAGAAACCTACGACTGCGATGGAAAGCATGAATTTCAGAAACCATTGGCAGTGCTTGTAAATGGCTACAGTGCCAGCGCGTCAGAGATTTTTGCCGGTGCCGTAAAAGACTACGGAATTGGTACCCTTGTGGGAACCACGACGTACGGAAAGGGAATCGTGCAGGAATTATTTAGTTTTGAGGATGATACGATGATCAAGATCACGACGGCGGAGTATTTTACACCGAGTGGAGAAAACATCCATAAAAAAGGAATTCAGCCGGATGTGGAGGTAGAATATACCTACGATGCGGCGAATCCGACCAGTGACAATCAGCTGCAGAAGGCGCTGGATGTTGTAAAAAGTAAATGATAACAGGAAATGATGTGTCTGCAAAGCTGAAAAAGCAGCAGGAATGGGAGGGCTTATGCTTGGGGGAAAGAGATGTTATCTGTGTGGTGGAAAACTGGTAAACGGACGGTGCGTGGAATGCGGGCTTGATAATGAAAAAAACACAAAGAAAGTCTATCATCTTAATGAAAGCGTAAAGATGCAGGATTCACAGCCGCGTGATGCGGTGCAGAAGATCGGGAAGGGTCTGGCGATCGGAAGCGTAATCCTGCTTGTGGCAGCAGTTGGTGCCGTTGCACTGAACAGTTATTTCGAGGAACAAGAGAAGGGGCAGAGTCAGTCGGGAGAGGAATATGATGAATATCAGTTTGCAAAGAGACAGCTTTCTGAGACAGGCGAAGCATACGATGAAGTTCTTACCGGAGGATATTATGAGGTTGGCGTTCATATTCCAGAGGGAATTTATACAGTAGAGGCGCAGGATGGGGAAAGTGCGATTTATTTGATCGATGATGAGAATGGAATTTACATCTGGCAACAGATTGGAAATGACCCTGAAAATCCGAATCAGGCAGCTGTGATGGATGATCTGCGTTTATACGATGGAGCTCTTTTGGAAGTGAAAAGCGGGGCAGCACTTCAATTCCGTTCGGATTGTGCGCAGACAGAAAGGCTTCATGGAGAGACAAATCCACTGCAGGATTCAGTGCGAGTAGAAGTAGGACAGACAATGACTGCGGGGCGTGATTTTCCAGAGGGGCTTTATAATGTGAAGTCTGAACCGGACTGGAATGATCTTATGATGACACTTCCGGATTCATTTTTATCAGAATTTGCAGCAGATGAAGAACACAGAGTAGAGGTGATTTCGTTTGCACCAAAAGAATTGGAACTCAGTTATGAGAATGTACCGATTCCAAAAGGAACAGAAATACAGACAACAGGGGCGGCCGTTACGCTTGAGCCGAGTGAGAAAATTGGTTCTACTGATTATGGAGAGTTTTATAAAGAATAGACAAAAGAAAAATGCAGAGTACGGTCAGACTCTGCATTCCAGGATATAATCGTCCATGACATATCCGTTTCCAATATCCGCTACCTGTGAACGAACCGTCTCAAATCCAAGATGATGATAGACCGCAAGGGTATTCGTATTGTATTTGTTGCACGTAAGCCAGATGGAAGAGAGACCGCGTTTTTGACAGAGAGTTTTTAAATACTGGATCGTTTTTGTAGAGAGGTGTCGGTTTCGCGCCTCTTTTTTTAAATAGAGTTTGCTTAGAAACAGTGTAGTTTCTTCTTGATGAATCCCGCAGTACCCGCAAAACTCTGTATTGTCAAAAATCTGAAAATATTCATATCCGGTTTCCATCTGTTCTTTCAGGGCATGAAAAGACTGAAATTTTTCCAGCATATATTCTACCTGCTGTATGCCGATAATGGGAGTGAAGTGCTCATGCCAGATAACAGAAGCAAGATTGGAAATTTCCTGAATCTGTTTGTCAGTATGCACCGGAGTAAGTGAAAAATTCTGTTCCATTTTGAAAACCTCCTTTTCTTTGGAAAGAGTGAATAAGCTGACAGAATTGATTATACCACTTGACAGGAGTATTTTGTATTTGTTTCTTGTTTATAAAAAGTTTATAGAGTTCATAATTTTATTAGCACTCAACTGAAAAGAGTGCTAATTTTCTGTTGACTTTTAAAACATGGTGTACTAAAATACTTCATAGACAGAAGAAAACCCGCAGGACGGGTGAGTTTGTAAAGAAAGAGGAGTGTTTAGATATGGGAACAAAAAAAGGTAATTTATCTATCGACAGCGAGAATATATTTCCGATCATTAAAAAATGGGTATATTCTGACCATGATATTTTCATTCGTGAATTAGTGTCCAACGGATGCGATGCGATCACAAAATATAAAAAGCTGGATATGATGGGTGAGTGTGAGCTTCCCGATGATTATAAAGGAAAGATTCAGGTCATTGTCAATCCGGAAGAAAAGACGCTGAAGTTCATTGACAACGGTATCGGTATGACAGCAGAAGAAGTGGAAGAGTATATTACACAGATCGCATTTTCCGGTGCCACACAGTTTTTGGAGAAATATAAAGACAAGACGACAGAGGATGAAATGATCGGACATTTTGGTCTGGGATTCTATTCTGCGTTTATGGTAGCGGACGAAGTGCAGATTGATACGCTGTCTTATAAAGAGGGTGCAGCCGCAGTACACTGGGTAAGTGAAGGCGGTACAGAGTATGAGATGCAGGAAGGAAACCGTACAGAGGTTGGTACAGAGATTACATTATATCTGAACGAGGACAGTCTTGCATTTGCAAATGAATACCGTGCAAGAGAAGTGCTGGAAAAATACTGCTCATTCATGCCGGTAGAGATTTTCCTCTCCAAGGCCAATGCAGAGCCGGAGTATGAGACAATCGATGAGGCAGATGTTCTGGATACGGATGAAGTGGTAGAACATATTACAGAAGAGCCAAAAGAAGGTGAAGAAGGTGAGCCGAAACAGAAAGTTAAAATTGTAAAACGTCCGGTTTCCTTAAGCGATATTCATCCACTCTGGACAAAAAATCCGAGCGACTGCACAAAGGATGATTATATCGAGTTCTACAGAAAAGTATTTATGGATTACAAGGAGCCACTGTTCTGGATTCACCTGAATATGGATTATCCGTTTAATCTGAAAGGAATCCTGTACTTCCCGAAGATCAATACAGAGTATGATTCCATTGAAGGAAAGATCAAACTGTATAACAATCAGGTATTTATTGCAGATAACATCAAAGAAGTGATTCCGGAATTTTTGATGGTATTAAAAGGTGTGATCGACTGTCCGGATCTGCCTCTGAATGTATCCAGAAGTGCACTGCAGAATGATGGATTTGTAACAAAAGTTGCAGACTATATTTCTAAGAAGGTTGCAGACAAACTGAACGGTATGTTCAAAACAGACAGAGAAAATTATGAAAAATACTGGGATGATATCAGTCCGTTTATCAAGTTTGGATGTTTGAAAGATGAAAAATTCGGAGAAAAAGTAAAAGATTCGATGTTGTTTAAGAATCTTGACCACAAATATCTCACTCTGGAAGACTGTATCAAGGCCAATGGCGGAGAAACAGCAGAAGAGACAAAGGCAGAGGAGACAACGGATTCAGAAGAGACGAAAGAGACACCAAAGACTAATATTTTCTACGTGACGAATGAACAGCAGCAGAGTCAGTACATCAATATGTTCAAAGAGCAGGGGCAGGATGCAGTGATCCTGGCACATAATATTGATTCTGCATTCATTACCTATCTGGAGCAGAAGCATGACAATGTAAAATTCCAGAGAATCGATGCAGATGTTCATGAGTCTCTGAAAGCAGAAGTTGCAGAAGAAGAAAAAGAGACATTCCAGAAGAATGCAGACAGTCTGACAGAAATCTTCAGAAAAGTGCTGAATAATGAGAAACTGGATGTCAAAGTAGAAAAATTAAAAGATGAGAATATTGCTTCCATGGCCGTGTTGTCTGAAGAGTCTAGACGTATGGAAGAGATGATGAAGATGTATGGAATGGGTGGTATGGATACCGGTATGTTCGGCGGACAGGCGTCCTTGATCCTGAATGCAGATCATCCACTGGTGCAGTATGTGGTAGAGAACAAAGAAGGTGAGAATGTAGAGCTGATCTGTAAGCAGCTGTATGATCTGGCGCTGCTTGCCCACAAACCACTGAGTCCACAAGAGATGACAGCATTTGTACAGAGAAGTAATCAGATTATGATGCTTTTGACAAAATAAAAAAATATAGGGAGTCCGAAAAAGAAAGGGATTAGAACCATTTCTTTTTCGGACTCCCTTTTATATTGTTTAGAAAGCTTCGCTTCCCTGTCTTTGTCCCATCCGATGCCAGTTGATGAAACCGTAGATGTCATTTACGAAAAAGGCAATAAAATCACTTTGTAATCTTAAGAAAAACTTTCATAATTTTTAAGATTAAAATGTGGATCTGTCTTATATAATGATATTCGTTGAACTAAAATTACAGATTACAAAATTTCGAAATCCAGTCCTTTTTTCTGGAAAAACTTCTGTACCATGTTGTCCCAGGCGTGTTCCAGCGACTTGTCCATGGAGAAGGATTTGAAAGATGTACCGGTAATGCATTGAAGTCCGGTGGAATCATAGCGGAGATTCAAATAGAGTCCCTGGATGTCATCGGCATTCAGGCCGAGTTTATTCTGCTCGATAAGGCGGGCAATATTTTTCGGAGACAGACTGAATACAAAACGAAATCCAAGCGGAGTCTTTTTCCCTTTGATCAGGGAGAAGCAGTATTCCCGAAGCTGCTTCCAGTAAGCGTATTCAGGGAGTGTGCCCATTTGTTCCAGTTCTTCAGAAGTATAAAAGTTTTTTTGAATAAAACCGTCTATTTTGAACGTATTGAATGTCATGATCTCTCCTTCGATCAGAAGGAATGAATCGAAGGTGTCCATCAGAAGAAGATGAGACATACAGGCTTTGACATTCGTCAGTTTTAACGCGATCATAAGGATGTCCTCCTGATAAAAAATATAAGTATTGATTCCTCTATCATACCATAAAAAAGAGAAAAAAACACAGGCAAAAATATTGATTGTAAGAAAATTGTATAGTATCCTATTATAGACTGTATAGTCAAAAAGAAAGGATAACAGCATGAAAAAAGAAGAAAAGACAAAACAGACTTGTGAAAAAATTGTACATGCAGCTACGATCGAGTTTGGAAGCAGATCTTACGATGCGGTTTCGCTGAATGCGATATGCGGCAAGTATCAGATTGCAAAAGGGCTGATCTACCATAATTTTAAAAATAAGGATGAGCTATATCTGTACTGTGTGAAGAAAAGCTTCGAAAAGTTGATGAGTTATATGGAAGAAGGGAAAGAAGAGGCAAAGACAGCAAGGGAAGAAATCCGTATTTTTTTGGAGAGACGGGAAGTGTTTTTTGCTGAAAATCCGTATGACAGAAATATATTTTTTAATGTGATGTTATATCCGGCAGAGCATTTAAAAGAAGCACTTTTTGGTGTGATGGAAAGATATGATGCCTATATAAGAGAGCAATACCGGCATTTGCTGTCCAAGATTCGTTTAAGAGAGGGAATCAGTATGGAAATGGCAGTAGAATATCTGAGTCTGTTTCAGAATATGTACAATGGATATTACCAGAATAAAGCAAGCCGTACAGGAGATTTTTCCCGATTTATAGAAGAACATAATCTGAAGATATCAGAGTTATTGGATATTATTTTATATGGAATCAGTACAGAAGAGAAGGGCAGTTAATATGGAAGAAATGAAATTTGAAGAATTGACAGAGTTGAAAGAACCGGAGAGGCTTTTAGAATCAGCGATGCCGTTTCAGAAGCTGATCATGCAGTATCAGTGTGCACTGCTGGAAGTTAAGACAAAATTTGAAGTGTTGAATCACGAATTATCGATCAATTCTGATCAGAATCCAATCTTATCAATTGAAAGCAGAATCAAGAAACCGATTAGTATCCTGGAGAAGATGAAAAGAAAAAATATAGAGATCAGTGTACAGGCCATAGAAGAAAATATCTGTGATATTGCAGGTATCCGTGTGATCTGCTGTTTTCCGAAAGATATCTATACGCTTGCGGAAAAAATATGTGAGCAGGATGATATCAGACTGATCGAGAGAAAGGACTATATCAAGAATCCAAAACCAAACGGTTACAGAAGTCTGCATCTGATTTTGGAAGTACCGGTATTTTTTATGAATGAGAAAAAACCGATGAAGGTAGAAGTGCAGATGCGTACGATCGCGATGGATTTTTGGGCAAGTATAGAACATAAACTGTATTATAAGAAACAGACGGACGGGTTTCCGGATTCTGTTTCAGAAGATCTGGGAATCTGCGCAGAACAGCTCCATACGATCGACATGAAAATGCAAGAGATCAGCGAGAGAATCTATCATCAGGAACGTTGACTTTTAAGCATGGAAAACGTATTATAAAATAAGATAAGATGGTAAGAATAAGGGGACAAAAGATACGGATGAAGAGACAGAAAAAAAAGTATGTGATAATCGGAGCCGGTGCAGTCGCAGTGCTTGCTGCAGTTACTCTGATCGCGGAAGGAATCAGCTATTTTTCCGCTGAAACAGTGGACACGAAGGAGGGACTTGCGATCATAAAAGCGGCAGAAAAAGAAAATGTAAAGGATATTGAAAAAAAGATCAACAAGCTGGACACGAAAGACAAGCTGGAAAGTCAGGAAGCAAGTGGTGAGATCAACTATAAGAGCTTATTTTCCAGCTCGGTCGTGATGGGAGATTCGATTTCTGAGGCATTTACAGAGTATGATCTTTTGAATGCATCCAGTGTGGTTGCCAAGATCGGAGTAGAATTGGATGAGCTGGATGATCAGATAAAAACAGTGGCAGACATTAACCCTCAGGTTATTTTTCTTTCCTATGGGATGAATGACGTGATTGCAACAAATGGGGATACGGATTTATTTATCAAAGAGTATAAAGCAGTGATCGACCAGCTGCGTAAAAAATTGCCGGATACAACTTTGTATGTGAATTCTATCTTCCCGGTCAGTGCGGCGAAGCAGGAAGAAAAGCCTGTATTTCAGAAGATTCCGGAGTACAATGCGGCACTGCAGAAGATGTGTGATGAGAATCAGATTGCATTTTTAGATAATACTTCGTTGGTTTCAGATACTTATTATGAAGAGGATGGAATTCATTTCAAGGCGGATTTTTATCCAATCTGGCTCAAACGTATGGCGGAGGTAGCAACTTTATGACAGATAAGATAAAAAATCTCAAAAAAACAGTGGTGATCAAGTATGCACTGGTGGCAGTGATCGTTGTTTACGTGGCACTGTTACTGATTTTCACCAGCGGCAGTACGAAGAGCTTTGCTGCGGTAGAGAAAAAAGTAGAGGCATCTCTGGATACGAAGGCTATGAAAAAAGCAGGAGTGCAGGGGCTGAAGCGCTATTATGGGCTCAACAGTGCAGATTATGAAGGTGTAATGCTCTACACGGCAGAATCCAGTATGTCAGCACAGGAGATCTTACTGGTCAAAACAAAGACCACGGAACAGGCAGAAGAGGTAAAGGCAGCTGTAGAACAGCGCCGTGCGAACAGAAGGAATGACTTTGACGGTTATGCGCCTGACCAGGTGCAGCTTTTGGATGAAGCTCAGATTTCTGTAAGAGGGAAGTTCGTATTTTACGCAGTCTCTCCAAAAGCAGAGACTTATAAGTCTGTTTTTTCAAAAAGTTTATAGAAACGCAGGGGGAACAAAAGATGCTGTTTAGCAGTATAACATTTTTATTTGTATTTCTGCCGATTGTACTGGCAGTATATTTTCTTGTTCCGTATCGGTTCAAGAATCTGGTCATGCTGATCGCAAGCCTTTTCTTTTATGCATGGGGAGAGCCTGTTTATGTCATTTTGATGATTCTATCCATTTGTCTGAACTATGTGTGCGGTCTGGATATTGCCGAAAAGGCAGATGATGACAGAAAAAAACAAAACAGTCTGATTTTTGCGGTGGTTGTAAACCTGCTGCTTCTTGGCTTTTTCAAATATTACGGCTTTTTGATGGAATCCGTAAATGCAGTTCTTCCGTTTGATATTCCATACAGAGAACTGCCGCTTCCGATCGGGATTTCTTTTTATACATTTCAGGCGCTTTCCTACATTATCGATGTATATCGGGGGGAGGTAAAGCCGCAGAAAAAGCTGATGTATTTTGCACTTTATATTTCTATGTTCCCGCAGCTGATCGCAGGACCGATCGTGCGGTATGTGGATATTGAGGAGCAGTTGGAGCACAGATTTATGAACCTGACCAAGTTCGGACAGGGAGCCATGTATTTTATGCGGGGACTTGCCAAAAAGGTAATTCTTGCAAATACGACAGGAGCGGTTTTTGAGCAGATCGCAGCGATGCATCTGGGCAGCTATTCGGTGATGACTGCGTGGATCGGATGTATTTCTTATGCATTCCAGATTTATTTTGATTTCGGCGGATATTCGGATATGGCGATCGGTCTTGGAAAGATGTTCGGATTTGAGTTTTTGGAGAACTTCCATTACCCGTATGTATCTACGAGTGTGACAGAATTCTGGAGAAGATGGCATATATCTCTGAGCACCTGGTTCCGTGAGTATGTGTATATTCCACTGGGAGGAAACCGCAAAGGAGATTCCAGAACGATCACCAATCTTCTGATCGTCTGGATGCTGACCGGATTCTGGCATGGTGCGGCATGGAATTTTGTCGCATGGGGACTGTATTATGGAATTATATTGATTCTGGAAAAATTTGTATGGGGACAATATGTGGAAAAGTGGCCGGGTGCAGTACGGCATATTTATGCGATGGTGCTGATACTGATCGGATGGGTACTGTTCTTTAGCCCGTCACTTGGTTATGCCCTGAAGTATGTAGGTGTGATGTTTGGAATCGGTGCCAGCGGGCTTATGGACAAGCTGGGCTGGTTTTATCTGCTCTCCAACTGGCTGATCTATCTGATGGCAGTGCTGGGATCCTCCTCCATTGGATACAGACTGATGAGGAATATTCAGAGGGCTCCTGGAAGCAGAGTTGGAAAATATATAATGACAGGTGTGATGTATCTGGTCATGTTTGCACTTTCGCTGGCATTTCTGGTGACACAGTCATTTAATCCGTTTTTATATTTTAGATTTTAGGTGAGCATATGTCAGAAAGAAGAAAAACAAGGAAAAGAAAAAGAATCGAATATATGATCGGAATCGGATTCCTTATCTGTGTATTCGGGATCGGGATCATCAATCTGCTCCTTCCGTCAAAAAAAATCTCAGAAGAGGAAAACCGCGAATTGCAGCAAAAGCCGGAGCTTTCAGTCAGCGCGGTTACTTCCGGGAGCTATATGGATCAGTATGAGAAGTATCAGGCCGATCAGTTTATGGGAAGAAATATGTGGCGCAGTCTGAAAGTCGGATTCAGCAGACTGGCAGGAAGTAAAGAGGAAAATGGTGTTTTTATCGGGAAAAAAGGACAGCTTTTGGAAGACATTGCAGTTCCCGATCAGGATGTATTGAAAGCAAATATGAAAGCCATCCAGAGTTTTAGTCAGAAATATTCTGATATTCCGGTGAATATGCTGTTAGTTCCGGATGCGGCGAATATTTTAAGCGACAGGCTTCCGTTTACCGCTACAGTTGCCGATCAGAGCCAGTATATCGCACAGGTGAAAAAAGAACTGGGGGACAGTGTACAGTGGATCGATGCGGTAAAGCCATTGACCAGACACAGTGATGAGAAGATTTATTATAAAACAGACCATCACTGGACGGCAAAAGGGGCATATTACGTTTTTCAGGAAGCAGCCAGGACATTGAACCTGGAAGAACAGGAGACAGAATATGCTTCTTATCCGATCACAACGGATTTTAATGGTTCATTGGCATCTAAGAGCGGATGCCGTCTGAATGAGAAAGAGCAGATTGATATTTATGTACCAAAGACAGAAGACAATGATGTTGTCGTCAACTATGTGGATGAGCAGAAGAAAACAGCGTCTTTGTATGATTCATCGAAATTAAACAGCAGAGATAAATATGCAGTGTACCTGGGAGGCAACTTTTCTGTAGTGGATATCCGCACGGTATCGGAGAGCAATCGAAGACTTTTACTGATCAAAGATTCTTATGCGAATTCATTTGTTCCGTTTCTTACACCGTATTTCCGGGAGATCGTGATGGTAGATCCGAGGTATTATTCCGGTACGATCGGGGATATTATGGATACGTATGAAATTACAGATACATTGTTTTTATACAGTGCCAACATATTTCTACAGGACAATAATATAAGCGGGGTATTGAGCAGTGAATAATCGGATTTTGCAGGAATATCAAAAGACGAAGGAAGAGGTTCGCCTGAATAAATATTTAAGCGAAGCGGGGGTATGTTCCCGCAGAGAAGCGGACAGGCTGATCGAGAGCGGCCGGGTGAGTGTGGACGGAAAGCGTGCACAGACCGGAATGAAGATTGTTCCGGGGCAGGTCGTAAAAGTCGGAAAGAAAGTAGTTTCAAAGCAGGATGAGATGGTCGTGCTGGCAGTGAACAAACCGGCGGGAATCGTCTGTACAGAAGAGCGCAGGGAAAGAAACAGTATTGTGCGTTTTCTGGATTACCCGATCCGGATCACGTATGTAGGGCGTCTGGATAAGGACTCTAAAGGACTGCTTCTGATGACCAACAACGGTGATATCATCAATAAGATGATGCGTGCGGGAAACCGGCATGAGAAAGAATATAAGGTGACGGTGGATAAAGAAATCACGCAGGAGTTTCTGGAAAAAATGGCATCCGGTGTACCGATTTTAGATACGGTGACACGTCCGTGTAAAGTAGAAAAAATCGGAAAATATACATTTTCGATCATTTTGACACAGGGGCTGAACCGCCAGATACGCAGAATGTGTGAGGCACTTGGATATCAGGTGAGAGAGCTGATCCGGGTGAGGATCATGAATATCCATCTGGGGCGTCTGAAAGAGGGAGAATACCGGAAGCTGACAGATGCAGAATTGAATGAATTGTATGATCAAATTAAGGATTCTTCCAATGAAACTGTGATATAAAAAGTAAAGGGACTCTAAATATGGAAGCAAAAAAGAAAAGAATGCAGGAACTCGTAGAACTTCTGAACCGTGCCAGACGTGCATATGAGCAGGAAGACACGGAGATCATGAGCAACTATGAGTATGACAGATTATATGACGAACTGGAAGGACTGGAGCGGGAGCTGGGGACGACTCTTGCATCCAGTCCTACGGTTAATGTGGGATATGAGGTGCTCAGTGAGCTGCCGAAGGAGCGGCATGAAAAACCGATGCTCTCACTGGATAAGACAAAAGACGTGGAACAGCTGAAATCATTTTTAGGAGAGCAAAAGGCCGTGATCTCCTGGAAGATGGACGGACTGACGATCGTTCTGACATATCAGAACGGGCGGCTTCAAAAAGCGGTCACAAGAGGAAATGGAGAGGTGGGAGAAGTCATCACCAACAATGCGAAGGTATTTCGCAATCTTCCTCTTCAGATCCCGTATCAGGGAGAACTGATCCTGCGTGGGGAAGCCGTGATTGGATATAAGGATTTTGAGCGTATCAACGAGCAGATCGAGGATGTAGATGCAAGATATAAGAATCCGAGGAATCTGTGCAGTGGTTCGGTGCGTCAGCTGAACAATGAGATCACAGCGAGAAGAAATGTGAAGTTTTTTGCATTTACACTGGTAAAAGCAGATGGTGCAGAGTTTGAAAATTCGAGAATGCAGCAGTTAAGCTGGCTGGAAAAACAAGGATTTGAGGTGGTCGAGCATCATCTGGCTGACCGTGCATCCATCGAAGAGGAAGTTGCATGGTTTTCGGAGCAGATTGTGCACAATGATTTCCCGTCTGACGGACTGGTATTGGTATATGATGATATTGCCTATGGTCAGTCTCTTGGAACAACGGCTAAATTCCCGCGGGATTCCTATGCCTTTAAATGGGCGGATGAGATCAGAGAGACGACACTTCTGGAGATTGAGTGGAGTCCGTCAAGGACAGGCCTGATCAATCCGGTAGCGATCTTTGAACCGGTAGAGCTGGAAGGAACTACGGTAAGCCGTGCCAGTGTGCATAATATCAGCATTATGGAAGATCTGGAGCTTGGCGTAGGAGATGTCATTCAGGTGTATAAAGCCAACATGATCATTCCGCAGATTGCAGAAAATCTGACCAGAAGCGGTGTAAAAGATATCCCGCAAGTCTGTCCGGTCTGTGGCGGTGCGACAAAGATAAAGATGGAAAATGAGACAAAGACATTGTACTGTACGAATCCGGAGTGTCAGGCAAAGCATTTGAAATCTTTTGCATTGTTTGTCAGCAGGGATGCCATGAATATTGAAGGGCTCTCGGAGGCAACTCTGGAAAAGTTCATTGGAGAAGGATTTATCCGGGATTTTACAGATATTTATCATCTGGACAGATATGAAGAAACCATCAAAACACTGGAGGGGTTCGGAGAAAAATCCTATGCAAAACTGATCACAAGTGTGGAAAACTCCAGAAGTACGACTATGCCGAAAGTAATCTACAGCCTTGGAATCGCAAATATCGGACTTTCCAATGCAAAAATGATCTGCCGGGCATTTGACAATGATCCCCAGAGGATGATGCAGGCAACCGTGGAAGAACTGGTCGATATCCAGGGAGTAGGCGAAGTGATCGCCAGAACGTTTGTGGATTATTTTTCAGATGAAACACACAGAGATCTTTTCAAACGCCTCTTACAGGAGGTTAAGCTCCAGAAAGAAGAAGGAGAGGAAAGCGCACAGATTTTTGAAAATATGAATTTTGTGATTACAGGAAGCGTAGAACACTTTGCAAACCGCCGGGAAGTGAAAGAAATCATTGAATCCAGAGGGGGTAAAGTGACAGGAAGCGTGACCGGAAAGACGAATTATCTGATCAATAATGATGTGCAGTCTGCTTCTTCCAAGAATAAAAAGGCGAAAGAACTGAACGTTCCGATTATTTCTGAATCACAGTTTCTGGAAATGCTGGAAACAGGGACGGTTTAGAAAAAGTTAATTTGTAACTGCCGGTATTCTGTATTATAATGTGGACATACCCTCGGTGAATGTACAAAGGGCAAGTAACTGGAAAGAAGGGAAAGAACATGTCAGATAACGATTTTATTATCATAGATGAAGAAAAGGAGACTCCGGTCACCACAGAAGGAAAAGAGTCTTCCGATACAGAGAAAAAGGAAGTCTTTCAGACTTCCGCAAAAGAGGAACACGAGGATGAGTATGAGAAGATCTGCTTTATCTGCCATCGTCCGGAGAGCGTGACAGGAAAGATGATCGATCTGCCGAACCATATTACGGTGTGTCCGGATTGTATGCAGAAAAGTTTTGATGCCATGACAAACGGCTCGATTGATTACAGCAGACTGATGAATATGCCGGGTGTACAGTTCTTAAATCTGTCAGATCTGGAGAATATGGCTCCGCCAAAGACACAGAAGATCAAAAAGAAAAAAGAAAAGCCAAAAGAGTTCCAAAAACTGGATATTAAGAATATTCCGGCGCCGCACAAGATCAAAGGAAAGCTGGATGAGTATGTGGTAGGACAGGAGTATGCCAAGAAAGCGATGGCTGTTGCTGTTTACAACCACTATAAGAGGGTAGCGACAGATTCGGTCGATGATATTGAGATTGAAAAGTCCAATATGCTGATGATCGGACCGACAGGAAGTGGTAAGACATACCTTGTAAAGACACTTGCGAGACTGTTGGATGTACCGCTTGCGATCACAGATGCCACTTCCCTGACCGAGGCTGGTTATATCGGGGATGACATTGAGAGCGTCGTATCTAAATTACTGGCAGCAGCAGATAATGATGTAGAGAAAGCCGAGCAGGGAATCATCTTTATCGATGAGATTGACAAGATCGCGAAGAAGAGAAATTCCAGCCAGAGAGATGTAAGCGGAGAATCCGTACAGCAGGGACTCTTAAAGCTGTTGGAAGGCAGTGAGGTAGAGGTTCCGGTAGGAGCCAACAGCAAGAATGCCATGGTTCCTCTGACGACAGTAAATACGAAGAATATTCTGTTTATCTGCGGGGGTGCATTCCCGGATCTGGAAGGCATCATCAAGGAACGGCTGATGCATAAGACATCCATGGGATTTAATGCAGAGCTAAAAGATCAGTATGACAATGACAAGGATATCCTGTCTAAAGTAACGGTGGAAGATTTGCGCAATTTCGGTATGATTCCGGAATTTATCGGACGTCTTCCGATCATCTTTACACTGAAAGGTCTGGACAAGGATATGTATGTAAAGATCTTAAAAGAACCAAAGAATGCCATCTTAAAGCAGTATCAGAAGCTGCTTGCACTGGATGAAGTCAAGCTGGATTTTGATGATGGAGCGCTGGAGGCGATTGCGGAGAAGGCAATGAAGAAAGAGACCGGAGCAAGAGCACTGCGGGCGATTATCGAAGAGTTTATGCTGGATATCATGTATGAGATTCCAAAGGATGAGAACATCGGAGAGGTGACGATCACAAGATCTTACATAGAAGGAACCGGCGGTCCTCTGATCAGTCTTCGGGGACAGGAAGTGCCGAGATTGCCGTAGGAAAAGAAAGAGTATGAGAGAGTCTGGAAACAGACTCTCTTTTATTGCGGATTTGTGCAGAATTATGGTAAAAATTATGTAAAAACGTCATAAAATGTGGAAAATGTATTGAAAAAAGGCATTTAAAGGTGTATCCTTATAGATGTTTGACAAAAAGGGGGCACATTATGGACTACAAGTATTTACTAGATCTCGCAATTATTTTACTTTGTACAAAAGCGCTGGGGCTTTTGACAAGAAGGGTACAGATGCCGCAGGTCGTTGGCGCGCTTCTGGCCGGATTACTGTTGGGACCTGCCGGAGTCGGCATTCTGACAGAGACATCATTTCTGCAGTCTGTAGCGGAGATTGGTGTGATCGTTCTGATGTTCTGTGCAGGTATGGAGACAGATATCAAAGAACTGAAAGCATGCGGAAAGGCATCCTTTATCATTGCACTTTGTGGAGTACTGGTACCGCTTGCGGGTGGATTTGCTACGGCATATTTCTTCAATCGGCCGGGGATGATCGAGTCAGATGCATCAGCAAGTATTTTCCTGCAGAATATCTTTATCGGAGTAATTCTGACAGCAACTTCAGTCAGTATCACGGTGGAGACATTAAAAGAGCTTGGAAAGCTCAAAACCCGTTCCGGCAATGCAATCCTGGGAGCAGCGATCATTGATGATATTCTGGGAATTGTGGCGTTGACAATCGTGACAAGCATTTCAGACCCAAGCGTGAAAATTGGAATGGTCATGCTGAAGATTGTTGGATTCTTTGTATTTGCAGCAGTTGTAGGATTTATCTTCTACAAATTGTACAAGAACTGGGTGGACAAAGCCAATAAGGAGAAACATCGACACACGATCGTGGCATTTGTGTTCTGTCTTCTGATGGCATACATTGCAGAGGATGTTTTTGGAGTTGCAGATATTACAGGTGCGTTTATTGCCGGTCTGATCATTTCAAACGTACAGCGTTCTACTTATCTGGAGACAAAATTTGATACATTGTCTTATCTGCTTTTATCACCGGTATTTTTTGCAAGTATCGGGCTGAAAGTAGAGCTGCCGAAGATGTCTGCGGCGATTGTTGGATTTGCAGTAGCGCTGACGATTGTTGCAGTATTGACGAAGGTTGTTGGATGTGGGTTTGGTGCAAAAATCTGTCACTATAAGAATTATCAGGCAAAACGAATCGGAATCGGTATGATCTCGCGTGGAGAAGTAGCATTGATCGTAGCCAGCAAGGGCGCAGCACTGGGGCTGTTAGGTTCTGCATTTTTAGGGCCGATCATTATTGTTGTCGTGATCACGACAATTATTACACCAGTCTTTTTGAAGGTGGTATTTGCACCGGGCACGGCTCCGGTACCGGAACAGATCGTACCGGAATCAGAGCGTGTAAAGACAATTTACGAATCCAAAAAGAGAGAATGATTTTTTTGAGGGACGCGAGAAGGCGTCCCTTTTTGTTATAACTGACGCATAGCTTCGAATGTATTGTAAAGGTTTAACTGGCCATATCCCCACTCTCGGTTCGGATATTTCATATCCGGGTTTCTGGTGGCGCCTAACGTCAGCAGACTTTTGATCAAAGCGGTACTCACGGATGGGATCTTTTTCTGCTGAAGGTGCCATTCCACAAGCAAAGCGGCTGCGCCTGCAGTGATGCCGACCGAGGTACTGGAACCGCTCCTGCTCTCAAACTGTCCGCCGGGAAGAGCACCGGTAATGCTGATTCCCGGGGCTGTAAAATCCGGTTTGACCTGCTCCGTACGAGTAAACCCTCTTCCGGAGGAAAGTGCAAGACCGTTGTTGGAAGAATCGTAATAGGAGACGGAGATCGGCTGTACGGAATCAGAAGGGGCAGTCAGTGTATAGTATGGATTGGAGTTTAAAAAATAAACTTCTCCGCTTAAAAATTCCCGCACAGGAAGCCAGATGTGGAATCGCCCGTCAATAATCTGGACGGGTTCTACCACAAGCTTCCAGATTCCGGGAGCAGCATCGGAAAAACGAAAATGAATCAGTTCCGAGGCTGTACTTTCTACAAACAGACGGTAGTCGATGTAGACTGTTGTATTTTCAAAAAGAAAATTGAAAGTTGTGCTTGTTCCCGCACGAATGGGAATGCGGGACGTACTCTCCCCAGACGGAGAGGTCAGGCTGATGGAGAGGATATTGGGGAGTTCGGTCCATAGCTCCATCACAAAACCGCTAGTATTTTCTCCGACACGGATTTCTACGGTCTTTGTATCAGAAGTATTCATGATCTCGCTGTAAAAGTGATGTCTCTGATCTGCTTCATTTCCGACCCCGATAACAGGAATCCGATTAGACAACAAGGTATACTGCTGGGCAATGATCGAGAGTGGGAGAGAGCCGGAGTGTCCGCCCAGATTGCTGCCAAGTGCCAGGCAGAAGATCAGAGGAAGTCCCAGTTTTTCGGCAAGCAGGTGGAGATAGCGCATACCAAGCATGATATCATTTTCCTGAAAAGCAGGGGCTGTATTGGGAATAAAATAGTAGTCTCTCAGATATTGTTTTGCCTGCTTTAACTTTACAACGGCAATTACAGATTCCGGCGCAGCACCGATAAACTGCGCATCGGGATCTCCGGAACCGGCAGCGATACTTGCGAGAAATGTTCCGTGTCCATTATTGTCCACACTTGGGACAAGGGAATACGGATCTTCCGAGGCAAGCGCTTCATTGATCATATCGGGTGTATAATGAGAGCCATAGTCAAAGGATTCCGGAGGGGTGCCGCTTTGGATCGTCTGATCCCAGATGCCCGCGATTCGAGTGGTTTTATCCAGATGTTGAAATACCGGATTTTGATAGTCGATTCCGGTATCCAGAAATCCGATCATAACCTGTTTTCCGCTTAATTGAATGGTGGAGTGGTTCTGGATCGGAAGGATTCCGGCCTGATTTAGCGCCTGCATACTGAGCAGGGAGTAGCATTTCGGAATCGAAAAATAAGAATAGTTTTCCAGCGATACAGGTTTTATTACAGATTTTGAAAGGTAAGCACATTGATAAAAAAAGCCGGGGTTTTGAAGACAGCAGTCTTTTTCAAGCATATCTTGAAGAAAGGGCATTCGGATGTCGGAGACAATAAAATCATGATAATTTTCAGAAAGAATTTTTTCCCGGCATAAGTCAGAGTATGGCATGAAATGATCTCCTGGATGTTTTTGAAAGTATATGCCGAAAGCTTCAAAATAAGAAGCGGAAAGAAGAAAACAGAAGAAATCTGGTTGAAGTTATGAACGTTTGGGGTATAATGTATATATGCACGAGAAATTCTGTTGAAAATAACAGATATGTGACAGAAAGGAGAAGAAAGATGAAATCTTTTTTTGAAGACTTAGGTAAAAAAATCGGTGAGACAACAGAAACTGTGACAAGTAAAGCAGGCGAGATGATGGAAATACAGCGATTGAGAGGACAGATCCGAACTCTGGAGCGCGGCAATGAGGCGGATATGCTGGAGATGGGGCGCTTTCTGTACGAGAAGTACCAGGCGGGAGAGGCGATGGACGAACAGGTACAGATGCTGTGTGAAAAAATCGATAACAGAACAGAAAGTATCGAGAGACATCAGGCAAAGATCAAGGAGATCAAAGGAACGAGTACTTGTGCAGAATGTGGAAAACAGGTAGCAAAAGAGATGGCATACTGTCCGTACTGCGGAGCGAAAAAAGAAGAAGACATTTGGGATGAAACGGAGGATGTGCTCAGGGAAAAGGCCGATCAGGCGGTTGAATTTGTAAAAGAAAAAACAACACAGGCAATGGATACAGTTGCAGAGAAGACAGAAGATGCAGCAGAGGTAGTTGTGGAAAAAACAGAGGACGCAGCAGAGGCTGCCTGTGAGCATGTCAAAGACCTTTCAGAGGCAGTGAAGGAAAAAGCAGAGGACGCAGCAGAAAAAATTAAAGAATTTACAGAAGAATAGAGGCAGAATATGAAAAATCTGTTTGGAGCAGGGGCAACGGCATTTCTGACGTGTCTGGATATGGCAGTCAAATCAGAAGTGGAAAAGTGGCCGGACGAGGAAGAAAAACCGTTTGCGGACAGCAAAAAGATCGTCCTTAGAAAAGTGCATAATAAGGGGATGTGTATGAGTCTTTTGAAAGAGTATCCTCAGTTTGTAAAGTACACATCTCTTGTTATGGCTGCAATTCTGACCGTCTGGGATATCTTGTGTCTGCGAAAAAAAGGCAGTTATTTGAAAAAAGCAGGGCTTTCACTTGGTGTGGCAGGTGCGTGGAGCAACACACTGGATCGCTGGATGCGGGGATATGTGGTGGATTATATCGGGTTTCAGACATCTGACGAGAAGCTGACAAAGATCACATACAATCTGGGAGATTTTTTTCTTGCGGCAGGAAGTATTCTGATTTTACTCAGTGAATTTTTGCATAATTTCAGGAAAGGAAGTGAGTAAAATGATCCAGGACATAGCACCGCATCAGTTTAAGAACGAATACAGGCCGGTTTCGCCGCAAAAGGACAGCATTGCATTGTATTATGAAGAACACACAGCATTGATGAGGCGGACACAGACGGGAATAGAGTTTCCAACATTTGGAGAACTGGAACGGTTGAACGAAGAGATTTATGAGAACAGTATTTATCTGTTTACAATTGATGAGAAGCAGTATTATCTGGTTGATAATCTGAACCGGGAGCCGCACTCTGAGTTTACAATGGAGAATACGGAGATTTTCAGGACAGCAGATCCTCAGTACAGCGCATTTGCGGGGATCACGGGATATCAGCTGTATCAATGGTATCAGACACGCAGATATTGTGGACGCTGTGGACATAAGATGCGTCATGATACAAAAGAGAGGATGCTTTTCTGTGAACACTGCAGAAATATGGAATTTCCGAAGATCTGTCCGGCTGTCATTGTTGGAGTGACAGACGGTAACCGGATCCTGATGTCCAAGTATGCAGGGCGAAGTTATAAAAAATATGCACTTCTTGCCGGATTTACAGAAATCGGAGAAACCGTGGAAGAAACAGTGGCGCGAGAAGTGATGGAAGAAGTCGGATTGAAGGTAAAGAATATCCGATACTATAAAAGTCAGCCATGGGCATTTAGTGATACCCTGTTGATGGGATTTTACTGTGATCTGGACGGTGACGCAGAAGTGACACTGGATGAAGAGGAACTGGCACTGGCGGAATGGTTTGAAAGAGACGAGATTCCGGTAGAGCCGTCCAGAGACAGTTTAACCAATGAAATGATCATAAAATTTAAACAAGGTGAAGTTTAGGAGGTAGCACAATGAGAGCAGAATTTGATGAAAGTCTGGTAACAGGAAACGAAATGATTGATTCCCAGCACAAGGAACTGATTGATAAGATTAACAAATTACTGGACAGCTGTGAGACAAGTAAAGATAAGGTGGTGTCTGTAAAAACACTGGATTATCTCGCAGATTACACAGAATTCCATTTTGGAGAAGAAGAAAAACTGCAGGAAGAGATTACATATCCGGGTGTGGAAAAGCACAAAGAAGAGCATGAAAAATTAAGACAGGTCGTAAGAGATCTCTACAATATGCTGGAAGAGGAAGAAGGGCCGTCTGCTGCATTTGTAGAAGCAGTGAATAAAAATGTGGTGGAATGGCTGTACAACCACATTAAGACATTTGACCGTTCTGTTGCAGAATACAAATTTATGCATGAAAACGGTGAGAGATTGTAAGAAAAAGATTGCGGATAAAAAGTGGCACAGCGGGAAACATCCCGTCTGTGCCTTTTGTCTGGATATTCTTTTTTATCATTTCATTTCCGCATACAGTTTGACCAGTTCGATCATCACCTCTACGGATTTATCCATGCCCTCAGCGGTAATGTGCTCAAATGGTCCGTGATATCCATGTCCACCGGTTCCAAGGTTTGGACAAGGCAGCCCCATAAAGCTTAAGCGAGCGCCATCTGTACCGCCGCGGATCGGAAGGATCAGAGGTGTGACATCTGCTGCAAGGCAGGCTTTTTTCGCATTTTCGATCAGATGCATGTTTCCATCTTTTATGATCTCTGCCATATTGCGGTACTGTTCATCAATGGTCAGTTTTACGGTGCCCAATCCCCATTTCAGATTCATCTGTTTGGAAATTTCTTTTAAGGTTTCCAGACGTGCGGCAAACTTGTCGGTATCGTGATCTCGGACAATGTAATGCAGTTTTGCGCAGGCTACATCGCCGGACATGCTTACAAGATGATAGAATCCCTCATAGTCCTCGGTATCCGCTGGAGTTTCTCCCTCAGGGAGGGCAGCGTTGATCTCCATTGCCACCAGGGCGGCATTGACCATCACATCTTTTGCAGATCCCGGGTGTACATTCACGCCTTTGATCTCAAAGATCGCATCTGCGGCATTGAAGTTCTCATACTGAATCTCACCTTCGGTGTCTCCGTCCATGGTGTAGGCAAAATCCGCATCAAATTTTTCGACATCAAAATGATCCGCTCCTCTGCCAACTTCCTCATCCGGAGTAAATCCGATCGAAATCTGACCATGTGGGATATTTTCAGTCAAAACCCGTTCTGCCATGGTCATGATCTCTGCAACTCCGGCCTTGTCGTCTGCACCGAGGATGGTATCTCCGTTGCTGGTGATCAAAGTACGACCTTTGAGATCCTTTAAATGCGGGAACATGGAGACAGAAAGAACCCGTCCGTCAGAACCGCCAAGAGGAAGGTCGCGTCCGTCATAGTTTTCAGTTACAACCGGAACGATCTTCTTGTCACAGAAGTCAGAAACAGTATCCAGATGTGCAATAAATCCGATCTTCGGACAATTTTCATATCCCGGCGTGGCAGGAATCTGTGCGTAGACATAGCATTTTTCATCCGTCCGTGCCTTTGGTAGTCCCAAATTGATGAACTCCCGGATCAGATCCTGTGCCAGGTCAAACTGGCAGGCAGAAGACGGTACGGTAGTGCTTGTCTCATCACTTGGGGTGCGTACAGTTACGTATTTTAAAAGTCGTTCATAAGCTCTCATAAATAAATCTCTCCTGTTTTGTTATAATGATCTGTGTTTATTATAATTCCTGAGAGGAAGAAAGAAAAGGCAGAAATGGAAAAAAATCAGAAAAGTAACTTGACAATCAAAGCTGGGAAATTCTATAATGAACGTTGTTCAGAATGGAGGTGCAGATTTGAATATGGCAGTTACATCAAGAGAGGAAATACTTGCAGTGTGCAGAGAGATTGTGGCAGAAGAAGGGCTTTCGTCCGTAAACATGAGGCTTGTGGCTTCCCGGTGCAACATTGCATTAGGATCCGTGTATAATTATTTTCCATCCAAATCGGAACTTTTACTTGCGACGATTGAAAGTGTATGGATGGATATCTTTCATATGAATGGACAGGTACTTGTATTTGAAAGCTTTACAGCATGTATTGCCTGGTTGTTTGATACGGTGTATAAAAGCAGTCAGAAGTATCCGGAGTTTTTTAATCTGCATTCCATGAGTTTTGCAGCAAAAGATAAAAATGAGGGAAGGAAAATGATGGAGATTTCCCTGATGCATTTGAAGAAAAATCTGGTTCAGATATTGACAGAGGACCAGAATGTGCGTGAGAATGCATTTGAAAATGAGCTGACTCCGGAAATTTTTGTGGAGTATGTGTTTACACTTCTGATGTCCATTCTTCTGGAAAAGCAGAAAAGCTGCGAACCACTTTTAACGATGATCGCACACAGTATCTATGAATCCCACTTTTAAAAAGTGGGAAATTTTAAACATAAATATGAACAATGTTCATATTGGAGAGGAGAACAAAATGAAAGTAAAAAAAAGAACATTACTGCTACTGGCCAGCATTGTCTGGCTGATTGCGGGGTTCAATATTATTCGAATTGGAATACTCAGCTATACGGGGCATGTGACAGTTGTGAATATTTTGCTCTCAGCGCTGGTTTTTGCTGTATTCTGGTCGATGGTATTTTATAAACTGGTGATCAGACATACCGACAGAATTCAAAACTACGAAGATGAGCTTCAGTTTTTCTGGCATTTTTTTGATAAGAAGTCATTTTTGATCATGGCATTTATGATGACTTTTGGAATTGGTCTTCGAGCCTCCCATTTTGCACCGGATGTGTTCATCGCTGTGTTTTATTCAGGATTGGGAATGGCACTGTTTCTGGCAGGAGTTCTGTTTGGAGTTCATTATTTTCAGCAGGAAAGAAAAGTAAGCAGATAGAAAAGGTGCAAGTATCTGTTTGTTTACGATTTTACGTAAATTAAAATAGATCATAAGGGCAGGATAGGAAGTGCCGCATTCTTTTAAAAGTTCTTTGTCTATGCCATCGACGTCCTGAAAAATTTTTGCTGTTTTACGACCTTCCCGGAAAGCAGCAATGAGGTGATGGATGAAATCTGTCTGATCCGGAGAGGGAGCGGACATTTGTGGACAGCACAGCTTTTCCCTAAAATAATACCGACCGGTTTTTGGTTTAAGAGGGCAACTCTGGAAAAGGTCTGATTTGTAAGGCAGCTGCACAGGAAAATCTTTGCCAGCTTTCTGGAGGTTTTTGTGCTGCAAAAGTCATCATAATGCCAGGTTTTCTCCTGTAAAATGTTTTGACAATGGACAGGATAAAGTATACAGTTAGTGTAAAGTCAAGAGAAAGAAGAAAAAATGATGAAAAAAGATAGTATGAGGATGACAACAGCTCAGTTTGCAAAATTACATGAAGTAAATAAAAGAACACTATTATGTGACGCAGATAATGATCCGGATCAGGGATTAGTGTTTATAAATTTTTTAGAAAAGAATTAGCACTCTTCTCTTGACGTGGCTAATAATGAATGCTATATTACGTGTAGAACAATGAAACAAGTAGTGAGGAGGAGTTGCTATGAATATAAATAAATTTACACAGAATTCAATGCAGGCAGTGCAGAATTGTGAAAAGATTGCGTATGATTATGGCAATCAGGAGCTTGCGCAGGAGCATTTATTATATGCGCTGGTTACGCAGGATGACAGTCTGATCTTAAAATTATTGGAAAAGATGAGCATTCAGGGACCTCTGTTTATTAACAGAGTAGAAGAGCTTTTGAATAAGCGTCCGAAAGTACAGGGCGGGCAGGTGTTTGTCGGTCAGGATCTGAACAATGCACTGATCCATGCAGAGGATGAAGCAAAGCAGATGGGCGATGAGTATGTGTCTGTAGAGCATATTTTCCTTTCTTTACTGAAATATGCAAGCAGAGATTTAAAGCCGTTATTTCGTGAGTTTGGAATCAGCCGGGAAGGTTTTCTGCATGCACTTTCTACTGTGCGTGGAAACCAGAGAGTGACCAGTGACAATCCGGAAGCAACGTATGATACGTTAAACAAATATGGACAGGATCTGGTGGAGCGGGCAAGAGATCAGAAGCTGGATCCGGTCATTGGACGTGACGAAGAGATTCGAAATGCGATCCGGATCCTGTCGCGTAAGACAAAGAACAATCCGGTCCTGATCGGAGAGCCTGGTGTCGGTAAAACGGCAGCCGTAGAAGGGCTGGCACAGCGGATCGTCAGCGGAGATGTTCCTGAGGGACTGAAAGATAAGACGATTTTTGCATTGGATATGGGAGCTCTGGTTGCAGGAGCAAAATACAGAGGAGAATTTGAAGAGCGTCTGAAAGCCGTTCTGGAAGAAGTGAAGAACAGTGACGGCAAGATCATTCTGTTTATTGATGAATTGCATACCATTGTGGGAGCAGGTAAGACAGATGGTGCCATGGATGCGGGAAATATGTTAAAGCCAATGCTGGCAAGAGGCGAGCTGCACTGTATCGGTGCGACGACACTGGATGAGTATCGTCAGTATATTGAGAAAGATGCGGCTCTGGAGAGACGTTTCCAGCCGGTCATGGTGGAAGAGCCGAGTGTGGAAGATGCGATTTCTATTTTAAGAGGACTCAAAGAGCGTTATGAAGTCTTCCACGGAGTGAAGATCACAGACAGTGCGCTTGTGGCAGCAGCAACCTTGTCGAATCGATATATTTCTGACCGTTTCCTGCCGGATAAGGCCATTGATCTGGTGGATGAAGCCTGTGCGCTGATCAAGACAGAGCTGGATTCCATGCCGACAGAGCTGGATGAGCTGAGACGCCGTGTGATGCAGCTGGAGATTGAAGAAGAGGCACTGAAAAAGGAAGAGGACCGTTTGAGCAGAGAGCGTCTGGAACATCTGCAGGAAGAGCTGGCAGGACTAAAAGAAGAATATGCAGGTAAGAAAGTACAGTGGGAGAATGAAAAGACATCTGTAGAGCGGGTACAGAAGGTCCGGGAAGAGATCGAGCAGGTCAATAAAGAGATCCAGAAAGCGCAGCGGGAATACGATCTGAACAAAGCGGCGGAATTGCAGTACGGAAGACTTCCGCAGCTGCAGAAACAGCTGGAGGAAGAGGAAGAAAAGGTAAAGGCAAAAGATCTTTCTCTGGTGCATGAGGCTGTGACAGATGAGGAGATTGCAAGAATCATTTCCCGGTGGACAGGAATTCCGGTGGCAAAACTCAACGAGAGTGAGAGAAGCAAGACGCTGCATCTGGGAGACGAGCTGCACCGAAGAGTCATCGGACAGGACGAAGGAGTGGAGCTGGTAACAGAAGCGATTATCCGTTCCAAAGCAGGAATCAAAGATCCGACCAAACCGATTGGTTCTTTCTTATTCCTGGGACCTACCGGAGTTGGAAAGACAGAACTTGCCAAGGCACTTGCTCAGAGTCTGTTTGACGATGAGAATAACATGGTCCGCATTGATATGAGTGAATACATGGAGAAGTATTCCGTGTCCAGACTGATCGGAGCGCCTCCGGGATATGTCGGATATGACGAAGGCGGACAGCTCACAGAGGCAGTCAGAAGAAAACCGTATTCTGTTGTATTATTTGATGAGATCGAGAAAGCCCATCCGGATGTATTCAATGTCCTGCTTCAGGTGCTGGATGACGGAAGGATTACGGATTCACAGGGCAGAACCGTAGACTTTAAGAATACGATCCTGATCATGACTTCCAATATCGGGGCGAATTATCTTCTGGAAGGAATCCGGGAAGACGGCACGATCGAAGAATCAAATCAGAATCTGGTCATGAATGACTTAAGAGCACATTTCAGACCGGAATTTTTGAACCGGCTGGATGAAATAATTATGTTTAAACCATTGACGAAATCCAATATTCATGCCATCATTGATTTGTTAGTAAAAGATGTCAACAAGCGTCTGGTAGACAAAGAACTCTCCATTGAGCTGACGGATGCTGCGAAGAATTTCGTAGTGGAAGGCGGATATGATCCGATGTACGGAGCAAGACCGCTGAAGAGATATCTCCAGAAGAATGTGGAGACGCTGGCAGCAAAACTGATCCTTGCAGGAAATGTGGGCAGAGGAGATCGGATTGAGATTGATGTTGTTGACGGAAAATTAGAGGCAAAAGTGAAAGGACAGATCGTCGCATGACACCCGTTATTTTCCATATAGATGTCAACTCGGCTTATTTAAGCTGGACTGCAGTCGAACAATTAAAAAATGGTGCCGGAACAGATTTGCGTATGATCCCGTCGATCATCGGCGGAGATCAGAAATCCCGTCATGGGGTTGTTCTCGCAAAGTCAATTCCGGCAAAAAGATATGGCATCCGCACAGGGGAACCTGTTGCGAATGCCTTTCGTAAGTGTCCGAATCTGGTGATGGAACCGCCGGATCATAAGATGTACCGGGAAAAAAGCCGGATGCTGATGGACTATCTTCGGACATTTACGAAAGAAATCGAACAGGTCAGTGTGGATGAGTGCTATGTGGATATGACACAGGCGATGGAAGGTTTCTGTTCCCCGGTTGATGCGGCTATGTTGATCAAGAACGGAGTTCGGGAGAAGTTCGGTTTTACGGTCAATGTGGGAATTTCTTCGAATAAGCTGCTGGCAAAGATGGCTTCGGATTTTGAAAAGCCCGACAAGGTACATACCTTGTTTCCGGAAGAAATCCGTGTAAAAATGTGGCCTCTTCCGATTGGAGAACTGTATATGGCAGGGCATTCCAGTGTGGAGATCCTGAAAAAGCTGGAAATTCTGACGATTGGAGATCTGGCACAGGCAGATCCCAGACTGATCACGCTGCATTTGAAGAGCCATGGACAGATGCTCTGGGAGTTTGCAAACGGAATCGATCATTCCAGTGTACAGTCACAGCAGGCAGAAGCAAAAGGGGTTGGAAATTCTACGACATTGTCAAAGGATGCAGAAACACTGGAAGAAATCCGTCCGGTCTTTGCACATCTGGCAGCGAGTGTTGGTGAAAGGCTGAAAAAAGCCGGTCAGAAAGCATCCATGGTCAGTATGGAAATCAAATATTATGATTTCCGAAAGATTTCGCATCAGAAACAGCTGATGCGGCCGACATCGGATCAGAATGTTCTTTACGAGAGTGCCTGTGAACTGTTTGAAGAAGTATGGACAGGTGAACCGGTCCGCCTGCTTGGAATCCGGACGGCAAAACTGGTGGATGAAAAAGAGCCTATGCAGCTATCTATTTTTGATATTGAGATCCCCAAGCCTTTGGATGAGAAGCATCAGAAATTAAAAGATGCGATGGAGAAGCTGGATGCCCGTTTTGGAAAAGGGACTGTCATTAAGGCAAGTCTGATGAAAAAAGAACCGGATACAAAAGAGAAAGACGAAAAGAGAAGATAAATGAGACGAAATTATAATCTGGAGATCATACGGATGATTTCCTGCATTTTTGTGATTGTGATCCATGTGACCAATTATTTTTGTAGGGCATATGGAGAAATTACACAGAGTGAGTATTTGTTTGCACTTTTACTGGATACACTGGCGAGAGTAAGTGTTCCCTGTTTTTTTATGATCTCCGGAGCATTGCTTCTGGGAAGAGAAGAACCGTTGAAAAAACACGGGGAGAGACTGCTTCGTTTTTTGATCGCACTGGTAGTATGGAGTGTAGTGTACTATATCTGGAATCGTGCTTTTATGAAGACAGAATATGATCTGAAAGAGATTCTGTATGTACCGACAGAACCTCATTTGTGGTATCTTTATGCGATGATCCCAATTTATATGGTATTGCCGTTTTTTCAGGTCATGTGCAAAGGAATGAGCGGAAAACTGGAGAGAGCTCTGCTTGTTGTCTGCAGCGCTTCCGTAGTCTTTAACTATGTGGTTTCCCTGCAAAATGGGGAAGCGTATTATGATTTGCCGCTGATCGGAGACAAGGTGTATATGCTTTATATTTTTATCGGGTATTTTATTTATAAGTACCGGAGATATATCCGAATCAGTCAGAAATGGGCAGCTGCAATTTTTATCGGCTGTATGACCGGCGTGTTTGCTCTGACAGTCTTTATCACACAGCGGTCAGGGGAGCATTATGAACGGGTTCTGGAATACGGATGTCCACTCATCGTACTTGCAGGCGCTGCATTTTTTATGATTCTTATTCGCTGGCAGGACTGTGAGATCCGTCTGAAAGAAAGGACAAGAAGACTTCTTGATATCGGTTGCGGATGTTCGTTTGGGATCTATCTGATCCACATTCTTTTTCTGGATGGATATAAAAAATATGCAGAACCGGCTACTGTATCTGCGTGGATTGCAGTGCCGGTCCTGATTGCCGGAATCGGAGGTCTATCCTTTCTGTGTATTACGCTTCTTCGAAGAAGCCGTATCGGACGGGCGATTACGTAATACAAGGTATGTGATGCCGCATCCTGTCAGGATTCCGATGCTGTCTACAAGTACATCTGTAATCTGGGGAGACCTGCCGGGAATAAAGGACTGGTGGAATTCGTCCCCGGATGCGGAGATGACACAGAATAAAAATAAAGCGAAAAGCAGTTTCTTTCCACGAAGACCATAGGTATAAAGCGGCAGGGCAGCCAGCAGAGTCAGGATCAGATATTCCGTGACGTGGGCTGCTTTGCGGATGGGATATTCGATTTTTTCAGTATAGTGTTCGATAGTTTCTTCCTCCCAATCCTGATGAAAGAGGGTATCACAGACGGTGACGATCTGCCTGCTTACTTTTTGGCTCAATCCCCCGGAAGTTGTTCCGTTCTGATTGGAAAATCCAAAGATGGTACAGAGCATGACAATGACCGGAAGAATGGTCAGTGTTTTTAAAATAGATTTCCATCGTTCTTGTTTCATATCTGAAAACTCCTTTGTATTCAAACTGACACTTATTGTAACATTGCGGATGAGATGTGGCAATGTTTTATCTGCCGGAAAGCCAAACCTTACAAAAACGTAAGACAACAGTTGTGATTTGTAATGTGAATCAATGGAAAAAGCTTCTGTGTTCCAGTTATAATAAACGAGAAGTAAGAAAACGGGAGAAATGAAAGGAAGGAATGACGATGACATTACTGGAAGTAAAGAATCTGAAAAAAATATATACCACACGATTTGGAGGAAATCAGGTACAGGCGCTTTCCAATGTGAACTTTTCGGTGGAGGAGAAAGAATATGTGGCGATCATGGGAGAGTCCGGATCCGGAAAGACAACACTTTTAAATATTCTGGCAGCGCTGGATAAACCAACATCCGGGAAGGTGTACCTGAAAGGAAGAGATCTGGGAGAGATCCGCAATAAAGAAATGGCAGCATTTCGCCGGCAGAATCTGGGATTTGTATTTCAGGATTTCAATCTTCTGGATACATTTTCTCTGGAGGACAATATCTATCTTCCGATGGTACTTTCCGGCAAAAAGTATCCGGAGATGAGTCAGAAACTCAAACCAATTGCACAGCAGCTTGGAATCACTCAACTTTTGAAGAAGTTTCCATATGAAGTATCCGGCGGTCAGAAACAAAGGGCGGCAGTGGCAAGAGCGCTGATCACGCAGCCCAAGCTGATCCTTGCAGATGAGCCGACAGGAGCGTTGGATTCGCGGGCTGCAGATGAACTGCTTCGCTTGTTTAAGGAGATCAATCAGCAGGGACAGACCATCCTGATGGTGACGCACAGTGTGAAGGCAGCGAGTACGGCAAACAGAGTTCTGTTCATCAAGGACGGAGAAGTGTTCCATCAGTTGTACCGCGGCAATATGAGCAATGAAGAATTGTATGAAAAAATATCCGCAACACTGACTGCGCTGACAACGGGAGGTGAGGACAATGCGTAATGTATTGTATCCAAAGCTGGCTTCGACCAACATTAAGAAAAACGGAAAGACGTATTTTCCGTATCTTCTGACCTGCATTTTGACTGTCATGATGTTTTATGATCTCTTGTTAGTCTCCACCAATTCGGCGCTGGATACCATGCCCGGTGCATCCCAGCTGCGTCTGATCCTGAATTTTGCAGTTACGATCACAGGTGGTTTTTCGGCAATCTTTCTCTTTTATACGAACAGTTTTCTGGTTCGTCAGAGAAAAAAAGAGATGGGATTGTATCAGGTGCTTGGAATGGATAAGACGAACCTGACAAAGATGATGGTCTGGGAGAGCATCTATACTGCGGGCGCAGGTATCCTTGGAGGAATCCTGGCAGGAATCGTATTCGGACGCCTCATCTTTCTGGTACTCCTGAAATTGATCCGGTTTGATGTTGCATTTCAGTTTTCTGTGGAACCGGAGGCTATTTTGATCTGTGCCGGTCTATTTGGAGCTATCTTTCTTGTGATTCTGATCTGGAACATTTTCCAGGTGCAGAGAGTCAATCCGGTGGAACTTCTGCAGGGAGGGAAAAAAGGAGAAAAAGAACCAAAAGCAAACTGGCTGATCGCAGTGATCGGAATTCTTTTGTTGGGAAGCGGATATTATATTGCACAGACGACAGAGTCACCGCTTAGTGCGATCACAAAATTTTTTATTGCAGTAATTCTGGTTATTTTCGGAACCTACGCTCTGTTTACAGCGGGAAGTGTAGCGCTGTTAAAATTATTGAAGAAAAATAAAGCCTATTATTATAAGACAAAACATTTTGTTTCAGTGTCAGGTCTGATCTATCGAATGAAACAAAATGCAGTAGGACTGGCAAATATCTGTATTATGAGTACCATTGTACTGGTATTGATTTCTGCGACAGCATCCTTGTATATCGGGCAGGAAAATATAATGAATACACGTTTTAAGACTGAATTTTCCGCAACATCTGATGAAACAACTCCGGAAAATATACAAGCGATGGAGCGGATCGTGCAGGAAGAGACGCAAAGCCGGGGGCTGGAGATTATTCATGAACAAAAATACCGGTATGTGCCGCTGAGCGCCATGAAATATGACAATCAGCTCAAGTTTGATACGGATTCAGGAAGTGGATATGATGCAGATGCGATGCGAGGCTTGTATGTGATTCCATTGGCAGATTATAATGCACTGGAAGGAACCGATATTTCACTTGCTCCGGATGAAGTGCTGACCTATTTCCCGGATGAAGAGTTTGACAGCGGAGAAATCGTGTTAGGTAAAGAGAATTATCATGTAAAAGAAAACTTGAAGGAATCCAATCTGCAGAAAAAGAAAGAGGCAGATGTGACAAAGAATATTTATCTGGTAATGGCGGATGATGCAGCTGTAGAGCATGTGATACAGCTCTATGGTCCGACCAAAATTCCGATCACGATGCAGTATCTGTTGAATTTTGATATGAAGGGAAATGACACTGCAAAAAGTGAAGCTCTGGAATCCATGAAAGCGCGGATGGAGACAAGCGGCGAGGTGCAGTCATGCTATGTAGAATACAGAGAAGCTTATGCACAGGAATTTTATGGCGTTTACGGCGGATTTTTCTTCCTTGGAATTTTTGTAGGATTCTTGTTCCTGATGGCGACGGTCCTGATCATTTATTACAAACAGATTTCTGAAGGCTATGATGACAAAGACCGGTATCAGATTATGCAGAAAGTAGGAATGAGTAAGGAAGAAGTCAAAGGATCGATTCACAGCCAGATTTTGACAGTATTCTTTGTTCCGCTTCTTATGGCGATCCTGCATGTGACAGTGGCATTTAAACCGATTACAAAGCTCCTTCTTGTGTTTAATCTGTCAGATACACATTTATCCATGATGTGCACAATTGGAGTATCAGCAGTCTTTGCAGTATTCTATGTGATAGTCTTTGCAATCACGTCAAGAGAATATTATAAGATCGTAAAATAAAAAAGAACAAGTTGCTGTAAATCCGTTATGTATGGATTTTACAGTAGCTTGTTCTTTTTGGTCAATCGTGCTATAATGCAGAAAAGCATAAAATTCTGGTTTTCTAAGCGGAACGATA